>MDSV01181564.1_pt1 | contig 17557 bp, 9 predicted proteins | sample 810851 | NCBI WGS metagenome assembly MDSV01 (sample SAMN05326640, study PRJNA326480) | marine metagenome | isolation source: seawater | place: Atlantic Ocean: North East | collected 2012 | reverse complement strand
TGGCTGCTTCTAAGCCAACCTCCTGGCTGTTTTGGTCTTCTCACATCCTTTTCCACTTAGCCATAACTTAGGGACCTTAGCTGTAGATCTGGGCTGTTTCCCTCTCCACTATGGACCTTAGCACCCATAGTGTGTCTGCCGGATAGTACTCATCGGTATTCGGAGTTTGGTTAAATTTGGTAAGGCTGTATGCCCCCCTAGTCCATCCAGTGCTCTACCCCCGATGGTATTCGTCCGACGCACTACCTAAATAGTTTTCGCGGAGAACTAGCTATTTCCGAGTTTGATTGGCCTTTCACCCCTAGCCACAGCTCATCCCCCCATTTTTCAACATAGGTGGGTTCGGTCCTCCAGCGCATGTTACTGCGCCTTCAACCTGGCCATGGCTAGATCACCCGGTTTCGAGTCTAATGCGTCATACTAAAGCGCCCTATTAAGACTTGCTTTCGCTACGCCTACACCTAACGGCTTAAGCTTGCATAACACATTAATTCGCTGACCCATTATACAAAAGGTACGCGGTCAGAGCTTAAAGCTCCTCCCACTGCTTGTAGGCATTTGGTTTCAGGGACTGTTTCACTCCCCTTATCGGGGTACTTTTCACCTTTCCCTCACGGTACTTGTTCACTATCGGTCAATTGCGAGTACTTAGGCTTGGAGGGTGGTCCCCCCATGTTCAGACAGGATTTCACGTGTCCCGCCCTACTCGAGGATTACTTAAACGATTACCTATACGGGGCTATCACCCACTATGGCTACACTTTCCAGAGTATTCTAGTTACGTTTAAATAATCACGGGCCTGGTCCGCGTTCGCTCGTCGCTACTAACGGAGTCTCGGTTGATTTCCTTTCCTCCGGCTACTTAGATATTTCAGTTCACCGGGTTTGCTTCCTTTACCTATGTATTCAGTAAAGGATACCACATACGTGGTGGGTTTCCCCATTCAGACATCTTCGGATCAAAGGATATTCGCGCCTCCCCGAAGCTTTTCGCAGCGTATCACGTCTTTCATCGCCTGCAATTGCCAAGGCATCCACCAAATGCCCTTCTTATGCTTATATTTATTATTCGAGTTCGTCATATACAGAACTAAACTTGCACAAAAAGCACATTCTTTCTAACATCGTATCAATGATACGGGTTATCTACAGAATTTTAATTATTCTCGTTATTCACAATGTCAAAGAACTTGTCTTTTTAAAAACCAGCATCGCTGCCGGGAGGGAGGTTATAGGGGCATTTAATTAACTAGTCAATACGTAAAATGAAAAAAATATAAAAAAAGTTCATTTTTTTCTCTCACGCCTGTACCAGCCTTATTTAAGCGGCCTCCTCATTATCACTATTACCCTTTTCTAGGACTTCTTTAGCCTTAGCAGATAGCTGTATATTCAATTCACGCAGCTGCTTCACATCAACCACGGAAGGCGCTCCCATTAATAAGTCTTCTGCTTTCTGATTCATTGGGAAAGCAATCACCTCACGAATATTTGGCTCATCGGCAAGCAACATTACAATTCTATCGATGCCTGGTGCAATACCACCATGCGGAGGAGCACCAAACTTAAATGCTCTAATCATCCCTCCAAAACGCTCATCAACCACCGACTCATCATAACCACATATACCAAATGCCTTATACATTAAATCAGGCTTATGATTACGAATAGCTCCGGATGACAATTCCACACCATTACACACAATGTCATATTGGTAGGCTTTTATATCCAGAAGCTTTTCATTTGTATCAGCGGCCTCTAACGCCTCCAGGCCACCTTGTGGCATAGAGAACGGATTATGGCTAAAGTCGATCTTCTTGTTTTCTTCATCCCACTCAAAATACGGAAAGTCGACAATCCAACAAAACTCAAATTTATTTTCATCAATTAATCCTAACTCCTGACCAAGCAAAGTACGGACATGTCCTGCAATGTGCGCAGCTTCATCCGCACTACCAGAAGAAAAGAACACAGCATCTCCATTACTCACTCCCGAAATTTCTTTCAATTTATCGAGTCGTGCTTCATCTAAGAATTTTGCAATTGGCCCTTTCGCGTTCCCATCTTCATCAAAAATAATATACCCTAAACCAGGAGCGCCAAGTTCTTGCGCATATGCGATCTTTTTATCAAAGAAACTTCTAGGCTCTTTTGCCACACCAGGAGCTGGGATGGCTCGCACCTTCTTACCTTGCTTTACAGCTTTAGCAAATATAGAAAAATCACTACCATCAAATACTTCCTCAACAGCCGTAATAACAAGAGGGTTACGCAAGTCCGGTTTGTCATTACCATATTTGAGCATCGACTCTTGATATGGGATACGTACAAATGGTGTATCTGATACTTCTTTATCACCAAATTTTTTAAACACACCATGAAGAATTGGCTCAATCGCATTGAACACATCATCTTGAGTCACAAATGACATTTCAATATCAAGCTGATAAAATTCGCCGGGACTACGATCTGCTCTGGCATCTTCGTCTCTAAAACATGGAGCCACTTGGAAATACTTATCAAAACCAGAACACATTAGTAACTGTTTAAATTGTTGTGGCGCCTGAGGAAGTGCGTAGAACTTACCCGGATGCACTCTACTTGGCACCAAGTAGTCTCGTGCACCTTCTGGTGAACTTGCAGTCAAGATCGGGGTTTGAAACTCCATAAACCCAGCATCGGTCATACGCTGACGAATATCGGCAATCACTTTTGAACGAAGCACTATATTTTGATGAATTCTTTCTTTACGAAGATCCAAAAATCGATATTTGAGCCTAGTATCTTCTGGAAATTCTTTATCAGTATTCACTTGAACCGGAAGCGTATCTGCTAATGACTCCACATCCAATGTTTTTACGGCCACCTCAATTTCACCCGTTGTGAGGTCTTTATTAATTGTGTCAGCTGAGCGCTCTACCACCTCACCCTCAATCGTAATTACACTTTCATAGCGTACATGCGTTGCTTCATCTAAAAATGGTGCGTCATTAGTTATCACAAGCTGAGTAAGCCCAAAATGATCCCGCAGGTCAATAAATAGTAAGTTACCATGGTCACGTTTACGGTGTATCCATCCGGATAATTTTACTGTTTGACCTACATTTTGTTTCGTAAGCTCGTTACAATGGTGCGTTCTATATGCATGCATGGTATTCACGTTCCTATTAATATTGCTTTTATAATGCGGTTTGTATATAACCCCAACCACGGATAAGGAGCTACAGATTTTTGTTATAAACAAGGGTTTTATAGTAAAAAATGTTCTAAAAAACCAATCGCATTCTATATACGTGAGTCTTTTAGGTCATTTTTAGCTGTAAAAACACTATTTATAGCTAAAATGCGTGATTCTTATACGTGGTTGGGGTTATATAGCATGGTAACCTCAACAATCAATCATTAATGTTACAATACCTATGCCACTTGTTACCGACTCTCAAAGACTTCACGACATATGTCAGGAACTTTCACAAGAATCTTATATCGCCATTGATACTGAATTTTTACGTGGTGCATGTTACTGGCCCAAGCTATGCCTCATTCAAGTAGCGGGAAAAAACAACCATTATCTCATTGACCCCCTGGCCAAGGATATTGACCTAACACCTTTATGGGAACTTTTTAGGAATCCTGACATATTAAAAGTTATTCACTCAGGAGCCCAAGATGTCGAAATTATCTATTACGCTACAAACCATACTATCACCCCTCTTTTTGACACTCAAATCGCTGCCATGGCCATAGGATTTTTTGAACAAACCAGCTACGCTAACTTAATCAAACATTTTTTAGGAAAAGATTTAGATAAAACATCTCAGTTTTCTCAATGGGATCGCAGGCCCCTGAACGATAAACAACTTATTTATGCTGCCAACGACGTTACCTATCTCTATCAAGCCTACCCTAAAATTAAACACGAACTTACCAAACGTAACCGCGAATCCTGGATAGACGACGAAATTGCAATCCTTACCGATACACAAACCTATACAATAGATCCAGATAATGTCTGGAAACGCCTTCATATGCGCAGCCGTACTCCCGCTTACACCGGTATATTGCGTGCTCTCGCAAAATGGCGCGAAGAACAAGCCATGAAAAAGAACCTCCCACGTGCTCGGATTCTTAAAGACGGCATCATCTCTGATATTGCAGACCGCGCACCCAAGTCACCTAAAGCACTTTGGGCCATTCCTGGAACCAGGCATATCAAAGGAGAAGAGGCCGATAGCCTTATTGCTACTATTGAAGAGGGCAAAGCTAACCCCATCGATAAAAAAGAACTTGCTGCCGTTCCGCCTGCCCTTACACAAGAACAAAAATTTACTATCGATTTATGCCGTATCGCTTTATATGTGGCGTCTTCACAGAATAATATTGCTGAGAAGCTTATTATAAACAATGCAGATCTCACAAAATACGTCACCACAAAAGAAACCAACATGCCAGTATTCAAAACATGGCGCTATGAGATATTTGGTCAAACATTACAAAAATTATGTGCGGGCGAACTATCGCTAGGAATGCACAAAGGAAGATTGAATTTTGTTAAGTAGCTAAACCTGACTTACAAGTTCAGAAATATTTGGCATGCGCGCACCCAACTGCTGAATACACCGCCCTGCAGCTAAATTAGCCAATTTAGCTGAAGCCTCTATATTCTTCCCATGATTAATGCCATACAAAAAACCTGCTGCAAAGAGTGATCCAGCACCGGTAGTATCAAGAACTTGGGCCACATGATCCGGCTCAGATTTATAAGTTTGTTTATGTGTAATAATAATTGCACCATCTACGTCACATGTAAGCACCCCAACAAGATGCTTATTATCTTCACACTTGAGTTTCATGCGTTCAACCGCAACATCATGGTCTGATGAATCAAATAGCGCGATTATTTCTGCCCTGTTAGCAAAAACCATATGTACATCATTTTTAATAAGTCGCTTAAATTCATCTTTGTGACGCTGCACACACGATGCATCCGCTAACGTAAATGCAACTTTGGTGTCATGTTTTTTAGCAAGCTCAATGGCTTTGAGTCCAGCACGCCTACCATTTTCATGATCCCATAAAAATCCAGTTAAATAGATAAATTTTGCATCAGCAATTAAATCCTCATCAATATCCCCCGAAAGCAACTGATCTGAAGCACCTAAATAGGTACACATGGTACGCTTACCATCATCCGTAACCACTATTAGTGCCTGACCCGTTCCTTGCTCTCCGCTATAAACTGCACCTTGATAAATTACACCGTGAGATCGTATACTTTCTGTAAAACTAACGCCAACATCATCGGCTGCAACTTTACCTATAAACCCTGCTTTACCGCCAAGGGACTGTATACCACAAGCCAGATTGGCAGCTCCGCCACCAGAAACTTTCTTCACCGCTTCAACATGCTCACCCACTTCCAATTCGGATAGGAAGCTAAATAATTTGTCGGATTTGCCTTTATTTAAGAGTGTCATTGACCCTTTATTAACCCCCAAAGCACTCAAAAATTTATCGTCAGCTTTCACTATCGTATCAACAATAGTATTTCCTATGCCAACAACATCTAGTCCTTTTTCGCTCATAGCGTTTCCTACCTGTTCATAATGGGATGTCTACTGTTATAGCTTAACACAGCAATCGTTAAAGAAGGGTTAACAAGGGTTAACAACACTTATGACCACATCGCATTTATAGGGACCGCCCAATTATTTTTACCAAAAGGCACTACATGATCACCCGTATATAAAACTATCCCTATACATTGCTTATCTTTACTTACCAATGTTTCTTGAAACCACCGTATATGCTTAAAACTATCTTTGTTAACATTAGAACCTGACTTAACCTCAATCGCTAATATATTACCTTCCATATTTTCAACAATAAAATCAATTTCCCTTTTTTCACGATCTCTGTAATGGTAACATTGGTAGATATCCTCGCGCTGGGATTCACATATGGCCATAAGCTGGTTAAATACAAATGTTTCTATAAGCTTTCCTTTTCGATCTTGATTCAACAGTACGTCGTCATAACGCCATTTTAATAATGACGCCATAAGGCCAGTATCAGTCATAAAGACTTTATCTTGCTTCGAGACCCGGTCGTAATCAGATTTTGTCCAAGGATGAAGTCGTTCTACAAGATATAGAAGTTCAAGTGCATTAATGTAGCTTTCAATGGATGGACGTGATAATGCAAGCTGCGATCCAATTTTCGATATATCCATAAATTTAGACGACCATGCTGCCATCACTTGCAACAATTCTAACATTGCATTACGACGTTGAATATTGACTATATTTTGAAGATCCCTATCAATAATGGCCTGAATATAATCATCAAACCATCGATATTTATCTATTCGATCATGAAACCTTAAAATTTCAGGGTAGCCACCATCCAATGCTTTGGTCAAATATTCATTCTTATCTTGTGGCATTAATGAATTAGATATCGGGAATGTTTGTTGATAGGCATTATCTAGAAAACTTGGCTTAGCATTCAATAATTCACCCTGAGATAATGGCCTGAGCCTAACATTAAACACTCTGCCTGCCAAAGACTCAATTACTCCGGGCAACTGTTGTATATTGGCTGATCCAGTAAGTAAAAATCGCCCCGGATTCTTATTTTGATCAACATTATGTTTTATCGCCAGAAGAAGATCTGGAACACGCTGAATTTCATCAATAATCATTAACCCATTACCATGAGCAACAAAACCTTTTGGATCATCCTTAGCTGCATTTAACAACGCAACATCATCCAACGATCTATATATGGTATTGTCACTTAAACGCATCTGATTAGACAGAGAAAATTCGCCTAGTACACTTCCTTTATCAAACATCTCTGCTAATGATGTTTTTCCGCATTGCCTCGCTCCAGACAACACAACAACACGTCTCTTTGTTAGCGCTTCACACACAGTGGGGTATTGCCATCTATCGTATATTGGCCATGATGCCATCACTATACTCATTCCCGCGATTTTTAATAAAATACTACCACTATTTTATAACATAGCGTGCCGCGATTTTCAATAAAATATTCCCGCGATTTTTAATACAGAACCTCCGCGATTTTTAAAAAGCGCGCCTTAATCTACTGATATATAATAATTTTACCTATAAGGCAAAAATCGTCAAAAAACTAGTAAATCGTCCCCCAATCCTCCGAAGATTGGTCAGACCCTGAAAAGCCACTATCCTGACTACCACTGGAGGTAGGCTCGGTGCCAACACGAAAAGCCTCAAAGATAATATCTTCTGGATCGCTATCAGGCGAAGGAAGCAAACCATTATTAATATCTACTTTAACCAATTTTACGCCATCAGGACGACGAAACGGAATATCAGGCTTATCTTTTAGCGCTTGCTTCATAAATTCAGTCCAAATTGGCAATGCAACAGAAGAACCATATTCATGTTTTCCTAATGTTTTAGGAAGATCAAACCCAACATACACTCCAAGCGCTAAATCAGCTGTAAATCCCATAAACCATGCATCAAAACTGTCGTTGGTAGTGCCAGTTTTACCTGCCAGTGTCCGTTTAAGTTTTTTAGCGCGCTTACCTGTACCGCGCTGCACTACACCCTCTAAAATAGAAACAATTTGATATGCTGCAATAGGGTCAATAATTTGCTGGCGTTGATCACCTACAAATGGAGGCATCATTTCTTTTGGTGCTTGCTGTATACCTTTAAGAAAAGGCAACTCATCATTATTCTGGACCAACGCATCACAGCCAATACACTTACGAGCATCCCTTTTATATATGGTACGTCCCTGTCTATCTTGAATGCGCTCAATTAAAGAAGGACTAACTTTTTTGCCACCATTGACAAGCATCGCATACGCCGTAGTCAAATCGATCAACGTTGTTTCAGAGGCCCCTAGAACCATTGCAAAGTTACGTGGTGGATCTTGGTGAATATTCAAACGCTGAGCCATCTTAACAATTGGACCAATACCCATTTGCTCTGCCAAACGTACGGTCATAACATTACGTGATTTTTCAACACCAATACGCAATGTTGTTGGTCCATAATATTCTTCTGAATGATTTTGCGGACTCCATTGCTGCTGATCATCACCTTGATCCAACACAATTGCCTCATCCACAACAATTGAATTTGGCGCAAAGCCATTTTCAAAGGCAGCTAAATAGGCAAATGGCTTAAAAGCCGATCCCGGTTGACGCTTTGCTTGCACAGCTCTATTAAATTGACTACCGCCATAATAATATCCCCCCACCATTGCCAGAACTTTACCAGTGTGCGGGTCCATCGCAACAATAGCACCATTAACTTCAGGTATTTGTTCTAACCTAAAAAGATGTTGATGAGAATCATCGGTATTTTCATGTGCCAAGGATACAGCAATGACATCCCCTTTGGACAATACCTGCGTTGCATCTTCTACCGCTCCACCTACCGTATCACGGTCAATAAAATCTCTGGCCCATCGCATATATCTTAACGGAATAGTACCACCATGCTTACTGTTAAGATAAATATGCGCGCGATCATTTTCAACATTGGTTACCAACGCCATATCCCACAACCCCAACGATGCGGGTCTTTCCATCGCTTCAAATTTAACCATCCAATCAGGTTGTTGAGGGTCAAGCTTCGTAATGGGACCACGCCAACCATGACGGTGGTCATATCGCCGAAGTCCTTTCATCAAAGCATCTTCAGCTATTGATTGCAGCTCAGGATCTAACGTAGTACGCACTGCCATCCCATCTTCCATCACGGCTTTTTCACTATACATTGATATCAGCTCTTGCTTAACAGTATCGGTAAAAAAACCTGCATTAACTAACTCTAATGTTGGACGGTCAACCATTGTAATTGGCGTAGCCTTTGCCTCCTGGGCTTCGTTAGAGGTAATAAAACCTTCCTCATTCATACGACCAATAACCCAGTTACGTCGTTCCAAGGCTCGTTCAGGAAATTTATTAGGATCCAACCTACTTGGCGCCTTGGGCATGGCCGCTAACAATGCTACTTCTTCAATCGAAAGCTCACCTACAGACTTATCAAAATAATTCAATGCAGCGGCAGCAACACCGTATGATCGGTTTCCTAAATAGATCTGATTAAGGTAGAGCTCCATAATCCTGTCTTTGGGAAATGCCTTGGTAATCCGAAACGCCAAAATCGCTTCACGAATTTTACGACGCAGGGATTTTTCATTGGTTAGTAGAAAATTTTTAACCACTTGCTGAGTAATGGTAGACCCTCCAGCAAGCGATTTATTTTTACCGTAATTCACTACATTATTAATGGCAGCCCTGAAAATACTGGTAACATCTACCCCAGGATGATGGTAAAAGTTTTTATCTTCAGCCGCAATAAATGCATTAACCACACGTTTTGGAATGGCAGAAATAGGGACAAATAATCTTTTCTCGGTCGCATACTCGGCCAGCATTGCTCCATCAGCGGCATAAAGCCGAGTGACAGTAGGAGGATTATAATTTGCCAATTTCATATGATCAGGCAAATCTTTGCTATAGTGCCAGAATATTCCAACCACAGCTACCGAACCTACAACACCCAGGATAAGACCTAGCAATACAACGAATTTGAGGAATTTTAGCAACGCACTTCCCCTTTTTAATGTTGCGCATAACGTTTTTCACTTGCTCCAAAGTGAATATCTATAGCCTGTACGATGGAAGATACCAGCTTTTTTTTGTATTTTTTTGAACGCAGCAAGACTTCTTCCTTTCTATTAGACAAATAACCAAGCTCTATCAGTACCGAAGGAATAGACGCACTGGTCAATACCCTAAAACCTGCAAAGCGATGGGTATTCCTAAGCAGTGTTACTCTTTCTTTTAGGCTATCAACCAACCCTTCAGCAAATCGTGAAGATGTATTTTTAGTATCACGTTGTACCATATCTACCAATAATGATGCTATTTCTTCTTCTTCAGTATAATCCACTTTCATATGACCAATTTCTCCTGCAGTGTTGGCATGACGTGCTAACGCAGCAGCCTCTTTGTCTGATGCCTTTTCTGACAACGTATAGACCGAAAGCCCTTTTACTTTTCTGTTTTTATGTGAATCGGCATGCAATGAAATAAACAAATCTCCTTTTGTCGATTCAGCACGCTTTACACGCTCACGTAACGGCACATACACATCCGTACTCCTGGTCATATAAACACGATACCTACCTGTTGCCATAAGCGAATCCTTTAAGGCCTTAGCATACGATAACGTAATAATCTTTTCTTTGGTACCTTTGCGCCCCAACGAACCAGGATCGTGCCCACCATGACCGGCATCAATAATAATGAGCGGTTTACGAGACCGTTTAATTTTAGGCATCGGCACAGACAAATCGATACCCGCTTTGGTAATAGGAGCAGGTACTATAAAAGCATCTAATATCGGATTTTCTGGACTTAAGTCGACAACCAAGCGGTATCGCTTCCCTTTTGATGGAGGTAAAATATAATGTTTATTGATTCGCATTGGCTGTGGCACATCAACAACCATTCTAAATTGTCCATTATCTCTTTTAGCATACCGAATAGCTTTAATACGCTTAGCAGCAATGGGAGGTGTCGATTGATTTTGATACGTCGTATGATTCACATCAACAACAATTCGCGTCGGGTCAGATAATGTAAATACATGGTAATCTGGTTTTGCATTAAACTCCACCACCACACGAGAATAATCTTCGTGATCAGCTGTGCGGTAACCGATAATAGTATTATTGGCATAGCTTTGCACGCCAAACGCGCCGGCAAAAATCCAGCATAGCGCCAAATACTTATATTTGGTTATAAAATGTATAAAAATGTTTCTTTTCATATATATTATGTGTATACCTTAATGCTATCGGATACAGATGGTCCGTGCTGTTGCCTGCCTGTTTCTTGAACTTGCAAGCATAGCAAGCAAACAACATAAGTCATAACGTTATTTTATAGCACAGATGAACTTAGTATACGTACATATTATCTTATATTTTCTTATTGGTGCACCAAAAATTGCGCTAAGGGCATTCATTACCTTAGTTACTTTTTTGAGTACAGCAATAAGTATTCAAACAATGGAGTGGTTATCCCATGCCCAAGCGCATTTTAATCGATGCTTCGCACAGCGAAGAGACCCGAGTGGTTGTATTACAAAATGGTCGAGTGGAGGAATTTGAATCTCAAACAGCGATCAAACGTCAACTTAAGGGAAATATTTATTTAGCTAAAGTCACAAGAGTAGAGCCGTCATTACAAGCGGCCTTTGTTGATTATGGTGGTGATCGCCACGGATTCTTGCCTTTCTCAGAAATTCATCCCGACTATTATCAGCTTCCTGTTGCTGATAAACAAGAGCTGTTGGCATCCATTAAAAGTTATCAGCAAGCTGCCGCATCTGATGATACCGACGAAAGTGATGCCGACGCTACGGACGAATCTGAAAACACCGACAAACCCCAACTGGCTGATGCTGAGCAAGACGAAACAATCATACATGATGAAGCAACAGAAGAGATTGGCGAAGAAGAAAAATTAGACAATATTGGCGAACTAAATCTCTATAAACGCTATAAAATTCAAGAAGTCATTAAACGCAATCAAATTATATTAGTCCAAGTGGAAAAAGAAGAGCGTGGCAATAAAGGGGCATCCCTTACCACCTTTATATCACTAGCTGGACGTTTTTGCGTGCTAATGCCAAATGCCATTCGCAAGGGCGGTGTGTCTAGACGTATTGGCAGTTTTGAAGATCGCCGTCGCTTAAAACAAATTGTCAAAGGGCTTAATGTCCCCGATGAAACTGGATTAATTGTTCGTACCGCAGGTGCTGGCAAATCCAAGGAACAGATCCAAAATGATTATGACTACTTGGTAAAATCATGGAACGATATTCGTAACCAAACACTTGAGTCCACGGCGCCAGCGTTTATTCATGCCGAAGGTGATATTGTGACGCGTACCTTACGTGATTGGCACGGCAATGATATTGATGAAATGCTGATCGAAGGTGACCACGCATTCAAAATTGCCAAAGGCTACGTCAATGAAGTAATGCCAGAACACAAACAAACCATTAAGCAATATAAAAACAAAGTGCCAATTTTCAGCCGCTACCGCGTGGAAGAACAAATGGCCAAGCTTTATGGTCCAGAAGCAACACTAGAGTCTGGCGGATCGTTGGTTATTAGCCCCACTGAAGCACTTATTTCTATTGATGTTAACTCAGGCAGACTTACCAATACACGTAATGTTGAAGATACAGCACTAAACACCAATCTTGAAGCTGCCCGAGAAATAGCCCGCCAATTGCGATTACGCAACCTTTCGGGACTTATTGTGATTGATTTCATCGACATGCTGGAATTAAAGAACAAAAAAGCAATTGAACGCGAACTTAAAAATGCCTTTGCAGGTGATCGTGCTAAAATTCAAATTGGTCGTATTAGTACTTTTGGCTTATTAGAGATGTCACGCCAACGTCTTAGCCCCAGTTTCTTGGAAGTTAATACTATAGCATGCCCCTACTGCGACGGCGTAGGTTTTATTAAATCTGCCGGCTCAACCGCTGCCAATGTCCTACGTGCCATCGAACAAGAAATTAGCCGTGGCACTCGTTGTCGTGAAGTGGAAGTATTGGTACCGGTGGAGGTAGCCATTTACATGCTTAACAACAAGCGTCCACAGTTAACGCACCTTGAAAAGACCTATTCTACTCATATTACCATCTATCCTGAAGATAAAGTGGGCTTGGATGGCTTCACTATTGATAAGATTGGTATAATCAAAGGTGACAAACGCAAAACAAACCAAAAAGAAGAAACCGAAAGTCCTGAAGAAGAGACATCGTCTAAATCTGACCGAAAAGGTTCTAAATCTAATGTTGCTCCAGAATCAGGCGACACTGCCTATCCTGACGTTCAGGAAAAGCGTGGTTTGTTTGAAGGGCTATGGGAAAAGATTATCGATTAAGTTGACCCCCTTATGTCATTCAAGTCGTACCACTCTTTTTTTGTGTACGTGACCATATTTTTTATGTGAACACGTATTGCCAAAGTTAACATATCGTTTAAAAGTAGCAATTATCATTATTCATGACCTATCTTTCTACTACCTGTCCATTAACTGGCACACTCACCATTGACGGTGACAAATCCATATCGCACCGCAGTGTGATTTTCTCAGGCATTGCCTCCGGCACCAGTACAATAAAAGGATTATTACTTTCTGAAGATGTACTTGCAACCAAGGCGGCAATGGAAGCAATGGGTGTTATCTACACCCAGCAAGAGGATGGAAGCTATGTGGTAGAAGGTGTGGGCGTGAATGGCCTAAGTCAACCACAACAAACATTAGATATGGGCAATACGGGCACCGGCGTGAGATTGCTCATGGGATTAGTTGCAAGCCATGATTTTACTACTTCATTCACCGGTGACAAAAGCTTATGCTCCAGACCCATGGGTAGAGTGCTTACTCCGTTATCGCAATGCGGTCTTGAGGTTATCTCATCGGCAGATGATTATCGCCTTCCCATTACTATAAAGGGTAGCAGCACCCCCGCTCCCATTACGTACACACTGCCTGTTGCTTCGGCACAGGTGAAGTCTGCCATCTTGCTGGCTGGACTGAACATTGCTGGCACAACAACTGTTATTGAGCCTGTAGCCACACGTGACCACACCGAACGCATGTTAACGGGACTTGGCGCCACAATCACTAGCCAAAAAGACCCTGCCACCGGACATCATGTTATTGCACTTAAAGGCAAACAGCCTTTAACCCATGCCAATTTTGAGGTACCTGCGGACCCTTCTTCTGCAGCATTTTTAATTGTAGCAGCACTTATTACTGAAGGCTCTGAAGTCACCATCAAGAATGTATGCATGAATGAAGGACGCACCGGCCTCTATACAACCCTCATTGAGATGGGTGCAACTATCACTTACCACAATGAACGTGTATGTGCAGGCGAATCCATTGCTGACATCACTGCATCGTACAGCCAGTTACATGGTATTGAGGTACCGGCAGAACGTGCACCGTCCATGATTGATGAGTACCCTATTTTAGGAGTTGCTGCTAGCGTTGCCAATGGCACTACAGTGATGCATGGCTTAGAAGAGCTTAAAGTAAAAGAATCTAATCGCCTAGATGCAACACTCAATGGCCTTCTTGCCTGTGGCGTCACTGCTCAAGCAGGTGAAGACACCCTAACCGTTACTGGTGGCCCAATCCCCGGTGGCTGCACAATCACAACCCACATGGATCATCGTATTGCGATGTCATTCTTAATTGCTGGCTTGGTATCTGATAGCCCCATTAAGGTAGATGACGTTACTATGATTGCCACTAGTTTTCCTAATTTCTTTAGCTTATTAGAACAGCTTTCTATAAGGGTTAATGAATCTTGATCGCCAGGCCAATACGGAATACACTCCTGATTAGTCGGACTAATATGGAGTACACCCCCGATGAGACAAAATATAATCGCATCTTAAAGCTTGATCTACCTCAAGGGCAATCGGCGTTCTTATGGGGTGCACGCAACACTGGAAAGTCTACTTACCTAAAAGAACGTTTTCCCGATCAGTATATATGTTAATTTTTTTATATATAACTAATAATTTATTGGTTATAGAAATGCCATTAACACAATCAATTTTTTATTGCATGTTGTAGGAGAAGAAACGTGGCATCAGATAAAACAGTATTTCAAAGAGTTCAAGAATGGGAGTCAAGAGAGGTTAGTAATCAGGCTTCACCTTCAGAAGCATCCAGCACCGCAACAACACAGCCCACACATACGCTAAGACGAAATCGCAGTAGTTCAAGTAAAAAATTTATGAAAAAACAACTTCCTCCTCTTGAGTTCAGCACTTCTCCAGTAGAAGAGGATCAGTTAAATGCCAAAATGCTTGCTCAGCCCGTGGAGTTATGGGACAAGGAAATGGTTGATTTAGTATATAAAGTTTTATTAAATGCAAGCATCCAAAATCCGTCCAATGAGGCAAGAACTTCACCCCTTCAAGCCTCTGCAAGCATGGCCTCACAAAGAACAATCGATTCGCCAATTTATAATAGAGAAAAAGATCCCAAGCATTGGTATGAGCAATGCCTTGAATATTTTGGAGGAAATCCTCGCGAAGGTGAGTTCTACTTTCCAACCTTCGTACGGCAAGTTCTTCATGAAACCATCATTGGATTTGCATCTCAATATATTATTCCTCCTAAAGCTTTAGATGGCAGCGATATAAATATTGATCATACATTTAATCGTATTATTGAAGTGCTTTATTCTGCATTTATTAAACATCTTGGCATTGACCCTGATCAACCGTGCCATACCTATGATTGCATATCACTGGAAGAAGCAATAAAAAAGGTCAGCGATCTTCGAGGCAACCCTTACACCACACACGAAGATTATAAAGGGGTCTACAAATTAATAAAGCGTTATGATGGAGAGCTTATAGGGCGTGCAAACTCACGCGATCATAAAAATCATAATGATGAGCTAAATGCACTGCAAATTAAACTACTAGCTTATAAACTAATTACATCACAGAACTCTGAACGCTTGAGTCAAGAATTTGAAAAACTTAATATTGAGCATATTCTTAAAGAAGCACAACTACCCTTCATTAAGGTAGAAAAACGCTCAAAGGCAATGCGACATTCAACCATCACCACTGGTGGAGCTGGGTCTGGCAAATCTACTACTGTTCAACATCAACGACAAAAATTTGATAGAGACACCGGAAGGCATGCAATTGCTATTTGCTCTGATATGTTCAAACATTCATTATTTCTTCAGGACGAATATTCGTATGAACAATATTTAAACCCAAATAACTCGTCACTCTCCTCATTGGCTCATGCCGAATCAAGTTGGCTATCATCTAGAGTTCGTGACCACATTCATCGTAAGTTAAGAGAGACAGGCGCAGGCCCTGATGTTATCATTGAAACCATCACGGTTGATGACCGCAAAGCGCTCACTGCATCAGATGGCGGGGGAACATGCACACTATCAGTTGTTACAAGCAATACAGACATTGCTGTTAGACGAATTGGTGCCCGTCGTCTAAGAACCGCTAGAGAAGTAGACTTAGTAACAGCACTACGCCTGCACAAAGAAAGTGCTAGTCATATACCAACGACCATACAACACCATAGAAACTTGAGAGTTGAGCTTACTGGTACTGACCTGCCTCTTGAAGAACAAACTAAAGAACTCAACACTGTTCTTATAGCTAGAATGGATACAAGCTGTTCTATTTTATATGTTTATGATTTAGAACGTTTTATTGCCTTTATTCAAAAAAAACATATTAACATATATGCCCAAAATGAAGCATCGCTCCTTCCAAAGGATTACTCTACTTCGCAACAAGTCAAAGATATGATGGAATACGTTAAAGGCGGTCATATAACTATACAATTGATCGATAAAACTAGCCAAGCAGGGAGTAGACGTTATGCCACTATAGCTTATGATAAAGTTACCATATCCAACCTAGAAACATTTACTGCCCAATTCGCCAAAACAATTCCTAAACAGCAACTAGCTGAGCCACGCTCAAAGCAACGGAAAGCCGCCGCATGCATTAACGCATTTATGCATTACCAACATCAAAAAGGACAACACCTTGAAGTCGCTATTTTTTCGAAGAATGGATGTCACACACTTTATACAACGTCCGGACCTTTTAACCCTGTAATAGCTTCAGCTGAAGCTCTAGAATCAGGAAGTGATACCGCATTAGAAGAATTACGCCACATGCATTCACCCGATAGATGTGCACAATTATATGATGCCATTAGTCAAGAAGATACAGACAACGCCTTTAAATTACTAACTGTACAACAGTCAACTTTACCTTCATCACCAGTAAGAAATATTACAACGGCCAGAGAATGGATTAAAAATGGATATACTCATCTGCACCATGCTGCAATCTTGGCTGCAGATGGCCAGCCAGGCAAAATTAACATGCTTAACTTGGTCTTTAGGTATGCTCCAACTGACGTAAATCAAACCACACGAAGTGGTAAAACACCTCTTGTACGTGCAGCCTGGTATAATAATGTGGCTGCTTGTGAATTTTTGCTTGAGAATGGTGCAAACCCGCATGGTTATCATACAAATAGTTTATCAACCGATGGTCAGCGTGAACCTATATTACAAAGAGCCGCTACCGCAGGAAGGGCCGAGTTATGCTTTGTACTCACTAAAAACTATCCAGATAGTCCTTTTAAAACATCTTATATCATTCCTGACAGCGGCAACAAAACAATTTTCCATGAGCTTGCACGAAATGCTAATATTCACCCTTCAGATACACCTTCTGCTTTTGATAAAATGATATATTTTATTGCTCACAATACATACTCTCTACCACCCAACAACTCTTTACGTACTATTAAGGACTTTCATTTTAACAGAGATTCTTTACAACACGTGATGAAACTGCTTACTCTTCACGACCATGATAAAAATACGGTTGCACATGAAGCAGCTGGAGTAGGTTGCTCAGCAATTAT
>MDSV01100828.1_pt1 | contig 17560 bp, 18 predicted proteins | sample 810851 | NCBI WGS metagenome assembly MDSV01 (sample SAMN05326640, study PRJNA326480) | marine metagenome | isolation source: seawater | place: Atlantic Ocean: North East | collected 2012 | reverse complement strand
TTTTTTGTTTTAAAAAAATTTAATTTTAGTTTTGAAGTCTAATTTATTGTTAGAGGATCGATTTGACTGATTGCAACCTCTTTAAAAAAGTGCTAAAGCAGAAGCTTTAGCCCTTAAATGTCAAATCACTTTTATTATTAAATTTAATTTAATAAATATTTATATATGAGTGATCAAAAATTATCAACCAAAGCTTTACATGCGGGACATGATACATCATTGAGTCAAGGAACCAGAGCAGTTCCTATTTATCAATCTACATCTTATGTTTTTAATAATTCAGAACATGCAGCAAATTTATTTGCACTTGCTGAACCCGGTTATATTTACACAAGGCTAAATAACCCAACTAATGATGTTTTGGAACAAAGACTAGCCTCAATCGAAGGTGGTATTGCCTCTGTAGTAACTGCTTCAGGAACTGCTGCTATATCGACAGCTTTATTGGTTATGCTAAAAGCAGGAGACCACATAGTAGCATCTAGTAGTTTATATGGTGGAACATTTAATTTACTGAATGTAACTCTTCCAAGATTAGGAATCAATACTACGTTTGTTGATTCATCAGACCCTCAAAATTTTGCAGATGCTGTAAAAGAAAATACTAGAGTTTTTTTTGTGGAATCTTTAGGAAACCCTAAACTAGATGTACTTGATTTAAAAACAATATCTGTACATGCTAAAGCATCAAAAGTCCCATTTGTTGTAGATAATACTGTAGCAACTCCTGCGTTATTAAATCCAATAGAACATGGTGCAAACATTGTAATTCACTCTTTAACCAAATATATTAACGGAAACGGTACATCGTTAGGAGGAGCTATAATTGATGCTGGAACTTTTGATTGGTCTAGTGGAAAATTCCCTGAGTTTACGGAACCTTCCCCAGGTTATCACGGACTGGTTTATTATGATGCTTTAGGAGCAGCAGCTTTTATAGCTAAGGTAAGGATTGAAGGTTTGAGAGATTTAGGCGGCGCTTTAAGTCCATTTAATGCTTTTCAAATTATTCAAGGTTTGGAAACATTAGATATTAGAATGAAAAAACATAGTGAAAATGCACTTGAATTAGCCAAATGGTTAGAAAAAAGAAAGGAAGTAGAATGGGTTAATTATCCTGGTTTAGACTCTAGTAATTATAGTACTCTTTCTAAAAAATACCTTTCTAAAGGTCAAAGTGGATTAATTACATTTGGAGTTAAGGGTGGTTTTGATTCTGCAAAAACCATAGCTGACAACACCAATATTTTTTCTCTTTTAGCAAATATTGGAGATACAAAATCCTTGATAATTCACCCAGCAAGTACAACCCACCAACAACTAAGTGTTGATGATCAGGCTTCTACTGGCGTGTCAAGTGATTTGATAAGACTTTCTGTTGGATTAGAAGATATTAAAGATCTAAAAAATGATCTTGAAATTGCATTTTCTAAAATCGATTCAAAAGTTTTGATATAAATAACTATTATGAAACATTTGAATAAGCTTGATATTAAAAATTTTATTTCTTTCAATAAAGTTAGTTTTGATATTGAACTTACATATGAAGTTTTTGGGTTACCTATAGGAGATTCTCCAGTAGTTCTAGTAAATCATGCTTTGACAGGAAACTCAACTGTCATAGGTGATAATGGGTGGTGGAATCCGCTAATAGGTGAAAATAAATTAATTGATACTGCTAGTTATACTGTTTTAGCATTTAATTTTCCTGGAAATGGATATGGGGGAAAATTAATTGAAAATTATAAAGATTTAATTTTAAGTGATATTGCTAAAATTTTTTTATTAGGTTTAAAAAATTTAAAAATTGAATCTTTATTTGCAATAATTGGAGGGTCAATTGGTGGAAGCTTGGCATGGGAGATGGCAGCATTATCCCCTCAAATTACCAAAAATCTTATCCCTATAGCATGCGATTGGAAATCATCTGATTGGCTTTTAGCAAATACCATGTTGCAACACCAAATATTGTGTAATTCATCTAACCCTGTAAGAGACGCTAGGATTCATGCGATGCTAAGCTACAGGTCTCCTCAATCATTTGAAAAAAAGTTCAATAGATCTTTTAACGATGAAAAAAAAATATTCAATGTAGAAAGCTGGCTCTTATATCATGGAGAGAAGCTCCAAAAAAGATTCCAATTAAGTTCCTATATTCTTATGAATCATCTACTCTCTACAGCTGACATAACTAAAAATAAAAATAAAGAGTTTTCTGAAATTGTTCTAGGTATTAAGGGAAATATTTATATAGTTTCAGTAGATTCGGATTTATTCTTTACAGATTCTCAAAACAGAGACACCTTTTATCAATTATGCAGAATAAAAAATAACGTCTTTTACAATACTATTAAGTCTATTCACGGTCATGATGCATTTTTAATTGAATTTGATCAACTTACAGATCTATTGACTAATGTTTTTAAAAATAAGAGCCTCACAATAAAAGAGTTACAGTAAATTTTTATATCGTTTTTTGTTTTTTCAATAACTAATACTACTTTTACGATTGTTATGAATAAATCTTGTTATTTTGAGAATTTTTATTTTTACTTCTATTTTGGAGTTAAGAAAGGACTTTCATTTATATAAGATATTTTTAAAATATATAATTTAAGGTCCTGTTTTTCAGGACTTTTTTTTTAAATCAATATGAAGAAAGTAGCAATTCAAGGAATCAAGGGGTCATATCACCATCAAGTGGCTTTAAATTATTTTGGAAAAGAAATAGAGTTATTAGAATTTTTATCTTTTGACGAATTGGCAAATTCAATAGCAAATAATTATTGTGATTATGGTGTAATGGCAATAGAAAATTCTATTGCGGGATCTATAATTCCAAATTATGCTTTAATTGATAATTTAAAATTGAAAATAGCCGGTGAATATTATATAAATATTAATCACCAATTAATGGCTATTAATGGATCAAAAATTGAAGATTTAGAAGTAGTTGCATCTCATCCAATGGCTCTTTTACAGTGTAAGAATTTTTTTAAGAAATATCCCCAAATTACACTTGTTGAAGATAAAGATACTGCCGAGGTAGCCCTCAGAATTCAAAGAGATAATATTAAAAAAATGGGTGCTATAGCAAGTGTTCATGCATCGGAACTTTATAATTTAAATATTTTAAGTAAAAATATTCAAACAATAAAAAATAATGAAACCAGGTTTGTAATTGTTTCAAAAAAATCATTGATTAATGATTCAAAAAGTAATAAGGCTTCTATAAAGTTTAGTTTGAGTCATAAAACTGGAAGTTTAGCTACAATATTAAATATTTTAAGAGGTTGTAATTTGAATCTAACAAAAATACAGTCTTTGCCAATAATAGAAACCCCTTGGAAATACTCATTTTTTATTGATACGACTTATGACTCCATTGATAGTTTGGAAAAAGCATTAAAGTTAATTGATGAAAATTCGGAATCTCTAAAAGTTTTGGGAACATATAAAAATAATATAAATGATTAAGGGTTCTAATAGATTGAATACAGTAAAAGAATATTATTTCTCAAAAAAATTAAGAGAAGTTGCTAAATTAGTTCAGTTAGGTAAACCTATTATTAATATGGGAATTGGCAGTCCAGATTTATTTCCTTCAAAATCAGTCATTGATACTTTAAAAAATAGTTTAAATGACCAAGATGCCCATAAATATCAAAGCTATCAGGGTTTATTGGAACTTAGAAAAGCAATATCTAAATTTTATTTAAAATTTTTTGATGTACAATCAAATCCTGTAAATGAAGTATTACCTCTTATGGGTTCAAAAGAAGGTATCATGCATATATCCTTGACTTTTTTGAACCCAGGTGATGAAGTTTTGATTCCAAATCCTGGATATCCAACATATTCTTCCGTAACTAAATTGGTAGAAGCTAAGCCTATTTTTTATGATTTGAACAAAGAGAATAACTGGTTTCCAAATTTATTAGATTTAGAAAAAAAAGACTTGTCAAGGGTGAAAATCATGTGGATTAATTATCCTCACATGCCCACAGGTTCCTCTGCCACTATAAATCAATTTAAAGATTTAATTAACTTTTCTAAAAAACATAAAATTTTATTAATTAATGATAACCCCTACAGTTTTATTTTAAATAATGAGTTTATCAGCCTATTGTCCATAAAAAATGCAAAAGAGAATTGTATGGAATTAAATTCTTTAAGTAAAGCATTTAATCTATCAGGATGGAGAGTGGGAATGTTATTAGGTTCTAAAGAAAATATTTCTAGAATTTTAAAAGTAAAAAGTAATATGGATTCAGGAATGTTTTATGGAATTCAAAAAGGAGCCATACAAGCGCTTAATTTGGATAATAAATGGTTCAGTAGCTTAAATATTATATATAGTAAAAGAAGGGTTTTGATGTGGGAGCTTGCTTCTATTTTAAAATGTGAAGTTGATAAAAGTTCTAAGGGATTATTTGTTTGGGCAAAACTTCCAGTTGGTATAAACAGTTCCGAACAATTCATAAACAATATTTTAACAGAGAAAAATATTTTTATTGCGCCTGGAACAATTTTTGGAAGTAATGGAGAAGGATATATTAGATTTTCTTTGTGTATTGATGAGGAAAAAATTAAAGAAGCTATTAAAAGATTTAAATAATGAAATTAGTTATAGTAGGATTAGGTTTGATGGGAGGATCTTTTGCTTTAGATTTTAGATCAATTTATCCGAAATCTAAAATTTATGGTTTTGATATTTCTAAAGAAAATCAAAAAAAAGCAATAGATTTAGGCTTAGTTGATGAGTTGATTGAAATAGAAAAAATATCAATAGCTGATGTAGTTCTCGTTTCAATTCCTGTAGATAAATCTTTATTACTTTTACCAAAAATCTTGAATTTTGTTTCTAGTGACGCATTAGTTTTTGATGTAGGTTCAACAAAAGGTCCTATTTGTAAAGCATTATTTGATCATCCAAAAAGAGGAAATTTTTTAGCTACTCACCCAATGGCTGGAACAGAATTTTCAGGCCCAAACGCAGCAGTAAAAGAACTTTATTTTAATAAAACGAATATTCTTTGTGAAAAGGACAAGACCAATAGTAATATTTATAAAAAAGCCTTAGAGATATTTGAGCTTCTAAACATGAACATATTATATATGGATGCAGATTCTCATGATATTCATGTGGCCTATGTTTCTCATTTATCTCATATAAGTTCTTTTATGTTGGGAAAAACTGTAATTGAAAAAGAAAAAAACGAAAAAAATATTTTTGATTTGGCAGGTAGTGGATTTGAATCGACTGTTAGATTAGCTAAAAGTTCGCCAGAAACATGGACACCTATTTTTTTACAGAACAAAAATAATTTAATTGTTGCAATTGATGAGTATATCTCTAATTTAAATAATTTAAAAGAAATTATAAAAGATAATAATGGCTCTAGTTTGTCATTAATTTTAAATAATACAAATAGAATAAAAGAAATACTAACAAACACAAAAATTGAAAATGAAAAATAAGAAAGAAATGAGAAATTGGTTAGATGATTTCAAGTTAAATCATCCTTTGGTAATTGCTGGACCATGTAGTGCTGAAACAGAAGATCAAGTCTTAAAGATAGCTCATGATTTAAAGAATACTGATGTGTCGGTTTATAGGGCTGGAATATGGAAACCAAGAACAAGACCAGGAATGTTTGAAGGTGTTGGGGCAATTGGATTGAAATGGTTAGAAAAAGTAAAAAAAGAAACAGGTCTTTTAACAGCAACAGAAGTTGCTAATGCAAACCACGTAAAACTAGCATTGGAACATAATATAGATATTTTATGGATTGGTGCTAGATCTACAGTTAGTCCATTTATAGTTCAAGAAATTGCTGATGCTTTAAAAGGAACAGATAAAATTATTTTAGTAAAAAATCCAGTAAATCCAGATTTATCTCTTTGGTTGGGTGGAATTGAAAGATTATACAGTGCTAATATTAAAAACTTAGGTGTCATACATAGGGGTTTTTCAACCTATGAAAAGACAAAATACAGAAATAATCCTGAGTGGCAATTACCTATTGAATTACAGAACAGGTTTCCTGATTTGCCTTTAATTTGTGATCCATCTCACATAGCTGGAAGACGAGATATTTTACAAGATATTTCTCAGACTGCTCTTGATTTGAATTTTGATGGTTTGATGATTGAAACTCATATAGACCCTAATAAAGCTTGGAGTGATTCGGCTCAACAGATAATTCCTGAAGTTTTAATTAAAATGATGAAAAATTTAAAAATAAGAAAAGTTACAAATGAAGAAGTTGATTATAAGAATAGTTTAAATACTCTCAGAACTCAGATTGATGTTATAGATCACGGTTTGCTAGATACTCTTGGAAAAAGAATGAAGGTTGCTATTGAAATAGGAAATCTCAAAAAGAAAAAAAATGTTGCAGTTTTACAAACTAAAAGGTGGAACGAGATTTTGGGTAAAATGATTTTAGATGGAGAAGAAAAAGGATTAAGTGAAGAGTTTATTTTAAGAATGTTCAAAGCTATTCATCAAGAATCTATCAACCATCAAAAAAAAGTCATAAACAGTTGATTCATGATAGGAAAAGTTTATAAATCAACCGGAAATTTGTATTCAGTACACACTGATTTAGATGAGGTTTATAAATGTCATATCAAAGGAAAATTTCGATCTTTAGAAATTAAAAGTACAAATCCTATCGCTGTTGGAGATACAGTTCATTTTGATATTCTAGATATTAAAGAACATAGTGGAATAATTTATAAGATTGAAAATCGCAAAAATTATATAATTAGAAAATCGGTTAATTTATCAAAACTCTCTCATATAATTGCTTCAAATATTGATTGTTGTTTTTTGTTTGTAACTCCGTGTAATCCAGTAACATCTTCTATTTTTATAGATAGAATTTTAGTAGCTACTAAATCTTTTGGAATCGAAACTGTCATTTTATTTAATAAAATTGATTTATATTCTAAAAACGAGATGGGACATATTGATCAATTAAGAAATATTTATCAAACAATTGGGTATAAATGTTTAGATATTTCGGTTAAAAAACAGATAAATATTGATCAGGTAAAAGAAATGATGAAAAATAGAATTTCTATTTTTACAGGTCATAGTGGTGTGGGAAAATCTAGTTTAGTAAATCTACTTGATCCAAATTTAAAGCTTAAAACAGCCAAGGTTTCAGAACAAAACGAACAAGGTCAACATACAACTACTTTCGCTGAAATGTTTGATTTAAATTTTGGAGCTAAAATTATTGATAGCCCTGGAATTAAAGGTTTTGGGTTAATTGATATTGAAAAAAATGAGATAGGAAATTATTTTACTGAATTCCAATTATTTAAAAATGATTGTAAATTTAATAATTGTTTACACGAAAACGAACCTAATTGCGCGGTTAAGCTTGCTGTAAGTATTGGCGAAATTTCTGAATCAAGATATAAAAGTTACTTAAGTATGTTGATCGATGAAAATAAAAATTATAGAACAGATTTTTGGAATTAATGAGGGTAATTATTCAAAGAGTAAAGCAGGCTAGTGTTGAAGTTGATAATTCGATTATTTCCTCAATTAAAAAAGGAATGGTTGTTTTATTGGGAATTGAAAGTGAAGATAATCAAGAGGATATTGACTGGATTTCAAATAAAATATCTCACTTAAGAATTTTTGATGACATCAATAAGGTTATGAATAATTCAATAATGGATATTAATGGAGAAATGATTATTATTAGCCAGTTCACACTTCATGCTTCTACAAAAAAAGGTAACAGACCTTCATATATTAGAGCTGCAAAAAGTGAATTTGCTCAAAATTTATATAACAAATTTTTGAATTCAATTGAAAACAAAACAAATATGAAACCAAAAGCAGGGATTTTTGGTGCTGACATGTTAGTAAAAATCGATAATGATGGTCCTGTAACTATCTTTATTGATTCAAAAAATAAAGAATAGTAAATAAAAAAAATGGGACTAAAAAACTTACAGAAAGAAGTAGATATTTGGATAAAAGAATATGGTGTGCGATATTTTGATCCTCTTACTAATATGGCTCAACTTACAGAAGAAGTTGGAGAAGTGGCTCGAATTATTTCAAGAAGGTATGGTGAGCAGTCAGAAAAAGATTCAGACAAAAACAAAAATTTAGCAGAGGAATTATCTGATGTTTTATTTGTTGTTTTATGCCTAGCTAATCAAACTAATTGTGATTTAGAAACAGCTTTCAAAGAAAGATTAAATTTTAAAATTAAAAGAGATAAAACTAGGCATGAAAATAACCCTAAATTAAAAAAATAGAGATGAGTTTACGTTTAGATCATCCTAATAATATTATTAATAACTCTTTTAATATTTCTGGCTCTAAAAGCGAATCCAATAGACTACTTATTTTAAAGTATTTATTAAAAAATATAGAAATCAGAAATCTTTCTGATTCTGATGATACTATTTCTTTACAAAATGCCCTAAACTCCCCCTCTGGATCAGTGGATATCCATCATGCAGGAACAGCAATGCGCTTTTTAACTGCATATTTTTCAATCCAAGTAAATAAAAATTATGAAATTTTTGGTTCTAGAAGAATGCATGAAAGACCTATTGAAATTTTAGTTGATGCACTTAACGATTTAGGAGCCGATATAAAATACCTTTCAAAAAAAGGATTCCCTCCATTAAAAATTAATGGAAAAGAGTTAGATAGAGATCAGGTTTACTTAGATACTAATATTAGTAGTCAATATATAACGGCATTAATTTTAATAGCACCTGTTATGAAAAATGGCTTGGTCATTAACTTGGTTGGAAATATAACTTCTAGACCATACATAGAAATGAGCTTGTCAATATTAAAAAGAATTGGAATACAAACTTCATTTATAAATAATAAAATTAAAATCAAGCCTTTTAAAAATGAGAAAAAGATTGTTCAAACTGTTGAGTCAGACTGGAGCTCACTTTCTTATTTTTATAGTATTGTTACTTTATCTAAAGAAGCAAATTTAAAGATTAGTTCTTTTTTGTCAAATTCCCTGCAGGGAGACAAGGAGCTAGTATCAATCTACAAGAAATTAGGAGTCCAAACTATTTTTGATAATGGAAATGTAAAATTAAAAAAAAACCAAAAAGTAAATTTGCCTAAAAAAATAGTTCTAACACTAAATGATACTCCAGATTTAGCTCAAACTATTGCTGTAACTTGTTTTGGATTAGGCTTGCCTTGTGATTTATTTGGACTTCAAACCTTAAAAATTAAAGAAACAGATAGGTTGTTGGCGCTTAAAACGGAATTAGAAAAATTAGGAGCTAACGTAGAAATAACCAACGAAAGTCTCCATTTAAAAAAACGAAAAAAATTTAATTCAAATATTGAAATAAACACATATGATGATCACAGAATGGCTATGGCATTTGCTCCACTGGCAATTATTAAACCAATTATAATTAACGATCCTAAGGTAATATCTAAATCTTTTCCATCTTTTTGGAATATTTTAAGTGAATTAAATTTCAGAATATCAGAGTACTAGAATAATTATATACGAATTAACTTGACATTACTACTTTGAGGAGTGTATATTTGCACTTTTAAATTTTAGATCATATGAAATTATCCCATTTTAGTTTTGAATTACCACCCAAATTATTAACTCAATATCCCTCTGATCACAGAGACGAGTGTAGGTTAATGGTCCTTGATAAAAAAAAGGAAACTATAGAACACAAAACTTTTAACGAGGTAGATAGTTATTTTGATGAAGGAGACGCTTTTGTGTTCAATAATACCAAAGTTTTTCCTGCTAGATTAATGGGTAATAAAGAAAAAACTGGTGCTAGAATTGAAGTTTTTCTTTTAAGAGAGTTAAGTGAAGAGCAGAGATTATGGGATGTTTTGGTAGATCCAGCAAGAAAAATAAGAATTGGTAATAAGCTTTATTTTGGAGATGATGATAGTTTAGTTGCTGAGGTTATAGACAATACAACTTCAAGAGGGAGAACTTTACGGTTTTTATATGATGGATCATATGATGAGTTTAGACAAGCTCTTTTTGAGTTAGGTCAAACTCCTTTGCCAAAATATATTGAAAGAGAAGAAGAAGATTTTGATCGAGAAAGATACCAAACAATATATGCAAAACATGAGGGTGCTGTAGCTGCACCAACAGCTGGAATGCATTTTTCAAGACATCTTCTAAAAAGATTAGAGATTAAGGGAATTAATATTGCAGAATTAACATTACACATCGGTCTTGGAACTTTTAATCCTGTGGAGGTGGAAGATCTTTCTAAGCATAAAATGGATTCAGAAGAACTATTTATAAATCAAAAAGCTTGTGATATTGTAAATGCTGCTAAAAAAAATAAAAAACGAATTTGTGCTGTTGGAACTACTTCAATGAAAGGATTAGAGTCTTCAGTATCCTCTTTTAAAACTTTAAATCCTTATTCTGGTTGGACCCATAAATTTATTTTTCCTCCATACAAATTTAGTTTAGCAGATTCTATGATTACAAATTTTCATAATCCTAAATCTACACTACTTATGATGGCTTCTGCTTTTGGTGGATATGATTTCGTTCAAGAAGCTTATCAAGTTGCTATAAAAGAAAAATATAATTTTAATTCATATGGCGACGCAATGTTAATTATATAGATAAACTATGAAAAAAGACATACGTTCTTTAAGCCTTAAAGAGTTATGTTCTTTTTTTGAATCTAACAATTTCCCCTCTTTTAGAGGCAAACAGGTGTATAATTGGCTTTGGAATAAATCTTGTTTTTCTTTTGATGAAATGACTAATATTTCATTTGAATTAAAAGAAGTTTTAAAGAAAGAATTTGTTATCAATCATATTAAAATAAATGATTTTCAAAAAAGTAAGGATGGTACTATAAAAAATGCAGTATCACTATTTGATAATTTATTAGTTGAATCTGTACTTATCCCGTTTAAAAATAGAACAACAGCCTGTATCTCAAGTCAAGTTGGGTGTAGTTTAGATTGTGAGTTTTGTGCCACATCACGATTAAAAAGAATGCGAAATTTAAAGCCTGACGAAATTTTCGATCAAGCTTCTACTATAAACCTTCAAAGCAAACTTTATTATAATAGACCAATATCAAATATAGTTTTTATGGGCATGGGAGAGCCTTTATTAAATTACAAAAATTTAATTCTTGGAATTGAAAAAATTACAAGTAAAGATGGTTTAGGAATGTCTCCTAAACGGATAACTGTATCTACATCTGGAATCTCAAAATTAATTATAAAAATGGCCGATAATAAAGTGAAATTCAATTTAGCAGTTTCATTACACTCTGCAATTGAAGAAACACGAAATAAAATAATGCCTTTTTCTAAAAAATTTCCATTGGATGAATTATTAGACGCTGTAAAATATTGGAATAAAAAAACTGGTAAAATTGTTACATATGAGTACATTGTTTGGAAAGAAATAAATGATGATTTAAGACACATAAATGCATTAGTTAAGTTTTGCAAATCTTCTCCTTCTAAAGTTAATTTAATTGAATATAATAAGACTGAAAATCCTTTTTTTGTTGCTGCAGATGATAAAATAATTGATAAATATATTTCTGAGTTAGAGAAAAATAGAATTCCTGTAACAATAAGAAAATCTAGAGGAAAAGATATTGACGCAGCATGTGGACAACTAGCTAATAAGTTAATTAATTAGTAATTACTTTGAATTGTATATTTAATTATGAAAGAAATCGAAAAAATTAAGTTTCCCATTAAAAATGAAATGGAACTTTTTGAGGGAAAGTTTCTAAAATCGATGAATTCAAATGTTCCTTTGTTAAATAGAATTACCCATTATGTGGTAAACAGAAAAGGCAAACAAATGAGACCAATGTTTGTTTTTTTAACTGCAAAGATGCTTTCTAATGGAAAAATAAATGAAAAAGTATATAGAGCTGCTGCGGTTATAGAGTTAATTCATACAGCTACTTTAGTCCATGATGACGTCGTTGATTCAAGTGACATGCGAAGAGGTTTTTTTTCTTTAAATGCCCTTTGGAAAAATAAAATAGCAGTTTTAGTAGGAGATTTTTTATTATCTAAAGGAATGCTTTTATGTATTGATCATGAAGATTTTGATCTTTTGAAATTGATTTCAAAATCCGTTAAAGACATGAGTCAAGGAGAGCTTTTACAAATTGAAAAAGCTAGAAGGCTGAATATTGATGAAGAAGTATATTTTGAGATAATTAGAAAAAAAACAGCTTCTTTGATATCTTCATGTTGTGCTTTGGGTGCTTCAGCATCTGGTGTTTCCCATAATAAAATAAATAAACTTGCTAGTTTTGGAGAAAAAATAGGAATTGCTTTTCAATTAAAAGATGATTTGTTTGATTATGGAGACAAAAAAATTGGAAAGCCAGTTGGGATTGATTTGAAAGAAAAAAAATTAACACTTCCAATAATATACTGTTTAAACAACTCCTCTAAAACAAAAAAAAGATGGCTTATAAATTGCATAAAAAATCACAATAATAATAAAAACATAATTCAAGAAGTTATATCATATGTGAAAGAAACGGGTGGGATTGAATATACGATTTCTAAACTTAAACAATATCAAAAAGAAGCACTTGAAGACTTAAGTGAATTTCCTGAAAATCATTACAAAAAAAGTCTAATTGATCTTGTAAATTATGTTATTGAAAGAGAATATTAATTTTTTCTTAATATGTTTTTTTAAATGCATTAAAAACATTTTTTTTATTTAAATTCAATAGAAAATTAAATTTATTTTTTGATATCTAAAAATACCATAGATAAAGTTTTTGAACAGTCAAGAGTTGAAGAAGTTATTGGTGACTTTGTACAATTAAAAAAAACTGGCTCAAATTATAAAGCATTAAGTCCATTTTCTAATGAAAAGACTCCAAGCTTTGTTGTATCTCCTGTTAAACAAATTTGGAAAGATTTTAGTAGTGGCAAAGGAGGTAATTCTGTTGCCTTTTTAATGGAGCATGAACATTTTACTTATCCTGAGGCTATAAAATATTTAGCAAGAAAATATAATATTGAAATTGAAGAGACCCAATTAAGTAATGAAGACCGAGAAAATGCTAGTGAAAGGGAGAGCCTATATATAGTTTCTGAATTTGCGAAAGATTTTTTTAAAAAAACCCTAATAGACTCTAATGAAGGAAAAACAATCGGTATTTCTTACTTTAAAGAAAGGGGTTTTTCTATTGAAACAATTGGTGATTTTGATTTAGGTTTTTCGCCAAATGAAATTAATTATTTTTCAAAAAATGCTTTAAAAAAGGGGTATGACAAGATTTATTTAGAAAAAACAGGTCTTTCTATTTTTCAAAATAATAAAACCATTGATAGGTTTAGAGGTAGAGTTATTTTTCCTATTCATAGTATGTCCGGAAGAGTTTTAGGTTTTGGAGCTAGGATTCTTAATAGTGAGTTGAAAACAGCTAAATATTTAAATTCTCCAGAAAGTTTAATTTATAACAAAAGTAAAGTTTTGTATGGTATTTATTATGCTAAACAAGATATAGCTAAGCATGATAATTGTTATATAGTGGAAGGGTATACTGATGTTATTCAGCTTCATCAAAAGGGAATTAAAAATGTTGTTTCTTCCTCTGGAACCGCTTTAACAAATGATCAAATAACTTTGATTAGAAGGTTAACTACTAACATTACAATGTTATATGATAGTGACAAAGCAGGTATTAATGCTACTTTAAGAGGAGTTGACATGATCCTGTCTTCAGGAATGAACGTTAATATATGTGCTTTCCCCGAAGGTCAAGATCCTGATAGTTTTAGTCAAGAAAGAAGCTTTGAGGAAATCCAAGATTTTTTAAATAAAAATTCAAAAGATTTTATACAATTTAAAGCTTCAATTTTAGCTGATAAAAGTATAGATGACCCTATTTTAAAAGCAAAAACAATTAATGAAATAGTTAGAAGTATTTCAACAATTCCAGATAGAATTAAACAGGAAATATATGTTAAACATTGTTCCAAAATTATGGATGTTTCTGAAGATGTTCTATTTAATTCATTAGCTCAGATTAATAAAAGTGAGGTTTCTTATTTGAATAAAAGAAAAGTTGCTAAAATTCAGAAAACTCCAAATAATATAAAAGTTGATATTTTATTTGAGTTAGAAAAAAAAATAATTGAAATTTTACTATTGTATGGGCATCAAAAAGAAAAGTTTGAAGAAATTATTTTAAAAAAAGATGATAATAGTCAAATAGTTATGGAACCAACCACTGTTGAATCTCTTGTCTATGAAAAAATTTTTTTGGATTTACAACAGGACGAGGTTAAGTTCACAAACGAATCATTCAAAGTTCTTTATAAAATAATTATTAATGAACTTCAAAAAAACGGGAAATTAGTTTTAGATGTATTTTTAAATAGTTTGGATCCTGAGTTGTCTAATCATGTGACATCCATTTTAATGAACGAAGATAGATATCAGCTTCATGATTGGTATAGTAAGGATATTGTAGTTAAGGACAAAAAAAAGGTGATTTCTCAGTTGGTCTCTGAAACAATACTTAGTTTAAGAACATATTTAATCAATGAAAAAGTTAAAGAACTTCAAGAGGAAACACAAAACAATTTAGAGGATAACAGTGAAATATTAGAAGAAATTACAGATTACTACAAGTTAAAATCTTTATTGTCTAAAAGACTCAATAGAGTGCTTTAATTTATCTTAACTCATCAGGAACTAAATAAATCGGAATAGGAATCATTTTATGAAGATTTTGTTTATTGAATTTATTTAATATCTCAAAAACTTCTTTTTCTCTTCCGCTGTATTCAAAAGATTTATTTCCGAAATCTTTTTCTTTCATTGCCCATTCTAATTCCTTATATGTTGCACCAATTTGATCTTCATCTGATCTCTTATCATCCCACAAACCATCAGTTGGTTTGGCTTTTATAATATCACTGATAATTTCTAATTCTTTAGCAATTTCGAATACTTCAGTTTTATAAAGATCAGCAATAGGACTTATATCAACTGCTCCATCTCCATATTTAGTATAAAAACCAATTCCAAAATCTTCAACTTTGTTTCCTGTTCCAGCAACTAAACTATTGTTAAGACCTGCGTAATAATACAAAGTTATCATTCTTAATCTTGACCTTGAATTTGCTAGAGATAATAAATTGTTTTGGTTAGAATTTAAATCAACAGAATTTTCAAAAGAGCTAAACGTTTTGCTTAAGTCAATCGATTTAAAAGAAACATTAGGAAATCTTTCTTTTAGCCATTTCAGATGATTTAGAGCTCTATTTTGTTCCTCTTTACTTTGATAGATTGGAAGATCTAAACATAGAACTGGTAGTTCTGTTTTTGCACAAAGAGTAGATGTAACTGCAGAGTCAACCCCACCAGAAACTCCAACCACAAAACCATTTATTTGAGACTTTAGACAATAATTTTTTAACCAATCTGATATGTTTTGAATAATTTTTTTTGAATTCATTAATTAAAAATATTTTATGTAATTGAAATTATTATTTTAGTATATACTAATTTTAATGCCATTTATTAAGTTTAGTAAAATTAATAGTTTTATGATTGATTATAAAATTTACAAAGTTTTTTTATGGTATTTTTTTATTATTTTTTACGGATGTGAATCAAAGATTTTAAATGAGAATGTAGTTATACATCGTTTTGAAAATGAATTTTATAATTCTAGTGAGAATGATCTGCAAATATTAATTAATAAGTATCCTTATTTATTTCCAAGTCAGTTTCCAACTGAAAATTGGAAATCTTTTTTAAAAGATTCAACCAGATTGAGTGTTTTTAAAAGAACCTCAAAAGTATTCAAAGACCTTTCGAAAGAATCTAAAGAAATGTCTCAAATTTTCAACAGATTAGAAAATATATTTCCAAAATTTACAAAACCAAAAGTAATCACTCTTAATTCCCAAACTGAATATGAAAATCGTATTATATATGCTGATTCATTGTTATTAATTTCTTTAGATTCTTACCTAGGTAGTGATTTTTATCCTGATTTACCTGAATATTTGTCATTTAATATGAAAAAAGAATACATATCTAACGATATTTCTGAAAAAATATCTAAAAATCTTATTCAAAAAACTACAGATAGAACATTACTCAGTGAAATGATATATCATGGGAAAATTTTGTTTCTGAATAGACATTTGACTCCATTTAATCAGGAGTATTTAATTTTTCATTCAGCCCAAAGTAAGATTAAATGGGCAGAAGATAATGAGTTTAATATTTGGAGTTTCTTTATTGAAAACGACCTTTTATTCAGTACAAGAAATGACTTAAAATCAAGGTTTATTTCATCTGCTCCTTTTTCTAAATTTAATTTGGATATAGATAAAAAATCCCCTGGCAGCATTGGAAAGTGGATAGGCTATAAAATTGTAAATTCGTATATGAACAACAATAATATTACTATAAAAAATTTTTTAATAAAAGATTATTATGAAATTTTTATGAAATCTAAATATAAACCTAAAAAAAAATGAAAAAGACTCGAATATCGTTTGATGTAGAATTAGATGAAAATAAAGTTCCAGAAAATATCAAATGGTCAGCTCCTGATGGCGGAGTATCTAATGAGGATTCTAAGGCTGTATTTTTATCTGTATGGAATCATAATAAGCAAGAAACTTTGAAAATTGATTTGTGGACAAAAGATATGCCATTAGATCAAATGAATGTGTTTTTTCACCAAACACTAGTAAGTATGAACGAAACTTTTTTTAAAGCTACGCAAAATGAAAAAATGAGTGATTCTTTTGAGCAGTTTTGTGAATATTTTGCTGAGAATTTAAAACTTCAATCTCCTAAAAAATCATAGATCTGAATATATAAAATTTAAAATTTCATCTCTCCCTTTTTTTGTTTTTGATGAACTAACGATAAATTCTGGATGAATTTTAATTTTTTTAAAAATTTCTGTGATATAGTTTTCAGCTTTTTTTTCTTTTTGAGTAACCTTTAATTTATCTTCTTTTGTAAAAATTATTTTAAAGTTAATACTATTCTCACTCAGCCATTCCATGAATTCTGTATCAATTTGTTGAGGATCAAGCCTAATATCAATTAATAAAAATGTTATTGTAATTTTATTTCTATTCGTAAAATAATCTACAATAATACTTTCAATTTTCTTTTTTTCTTTTTTAGAAATTTTAGCATAGCCATAACCTGGAAGATCTACTAAATACCAATTGTTATTTATAAAAAAGTGATTAATTAATAATGTTTTTCCTGGATTACTAGAAATTTTGGCAAGCTTTTTATTTTGGGTCAGCATATTTATCAAGGAAGATTTTCCAACATTTGACCTACCTATAAAAGCAAATTCAGGAATATTGTTTTGTGGGCAGTCAATAGTTTTTGAACTACTTTTTATAAAATTACTAGACTTAATAATCATGTCTAAAAATTTTTTTCAGAAAACCACTTTTTAACAACAATATTGAATTCATCTGGATGTTCCATCATAGGAGCATGCCCACATTTTTTAATCCAATATAATTTTGAAT
>MDSV01243679.1_pt1 | contig 17565 bp, 17 predicted proteins | sample 810851 | NCBI WGS metagenome assembly MDSV01 (sample SAMN05326640, study PRJNA326480) | marine metagenome | isolation source: seawater | place: Atlantic Ocean: North East | collected 2012 | reverse complement strand
ATGCATTCATCAAGACATCTGATGGAAAGAAGTTATTAATAAAAGAATCAGAAATAATTGATTAATTAACTAAATAAAAATTTCAAATTTTATTTAGTTAATTGTAGATATATAAATATATAATATCGCTAATGAAATTATTTTGGTATTAAATTGAATAACGAAGATTACATTAATTCTTTATCTATATTTGAAATATATAGAGTTGCGTGGGCTAATAAATTATTCATTATTTTTTTAACATCTTTATTTTCTATTTCATCAATAATATATTCATTAAGTTTACCAAATTTATATACGTCAACAGCATTAGTTACTTTCCCCAAGGATTCATCAAGCATTTCATCTCAATTAGGAGGTTTGGCTTCTCTTGGTACGGTAGCTGGAATAAGTCTTCCTGAGGATGATTCTTTTAAAAATTTTAAAGAAGCAATGATGATTATGAATTCAAAATCCTTTATATATAATTTTCTTGATAGAAAAGGGCACATTCCATTAATAATGGCTACAAAAGACTGGAAACCAAATGAAAATATATTTATCTATAATGATAAAATTTATGATTTATCGAAGCAGGAATGGACTAGAAAGGTTGTTTATCCGAGAACTAAAAAACCAACTTCAACAGAAATTGCCAAAGAGTTTCATAAAAATATACTTTCTTCAGATTTCTCCCTAAAAGATGAAACACTTTCTATATCTTTAACATTTTTCTCACCATTTTTGGCTCAAGAAATGTTAATTGATCTTATAGAAGAAGTTAATATCATTACCAGGGCAGAGTCAATCAAAGAAATAGATAATAAGATCGAATATATCAATGAAAAAATAAGGACCGAAGAAAATAATTCTTTAAAAATGTTCTTTTCAAAGGAATTAGAGTCAGAACTCACGGCTAGAATTATTGCTGTTAATAAATTACATTTTGTTTTTAAAGTAATAGACGAGCCATCTCTTGCATTAAAAAAATCAAGACCAAGTAGATCTATAATCGTTATTTTTTCATCATTCATTGGAGGAATCTTCTCATTATTATTCCTTATATTATTAAATGTTTATAAGGGCTATAGCTGCACTTTTAACTATAGAAATTTTAAGTTTGAAAAAATATAAAATTTAGATGATATTTTATGAATAGTAAAAAAATTGCATTAATTACAGGAACAACTGGTCAAGATGGTTCATATCTAGCTGAGTTTCTTCTAGGGAAAGGCTATCATGTTCATGGACTTAAAAGGAGATCATCTTCTTTTAATACTGAGAGAATAGATCATATTTTTGAAGATATACATAGTAAAAATGCAAGATTTCATTTGCACTATGGTGATTTAGCAGATTCTTTAAACATAGCCAGGCTAATAGCAGAAATCCAGCCAGATGAAATATATAATCTTGGCGCACAAAGCCATGTTGCTGTTAGTTTTGAAGTTCCTGAATATACTGCTGATGTTGATGCTTTAGGTGTTTTAAGAATTCTTGAAGCAATAAGATTTTGTGGATTAACAAATAAAACAAAATTCTATCAAGCTTCAACGTCAGAGCTTTATGGCCTAGTTCAGGAAACGCCTCAGAAAGAATCAACCCCATTTTATCCTAGAAGTCCTTATGCTGTTGCAAAATTATATGCTTACTGGATAACGGTAAATTACAGAGAGTCATATGGTATGTTTGCATGTAACGGAATTCTTTTTAATCATGAATCTCCGAGAAGAGGAGAGACATTTGTTACTAGAAAAATTACAAGAGGTTTGTGTAATATTGCTCAAGGATTAGATCAATGTCTATATATGGGAAATATAGATGCTCTTAGGGACTGGGGCCATGCAAAAGACTATGTAAAGATGCAATGGATGATGTTGCAACAAGAAGAACCTCAAGACTTTGTGATTGCAACCGGTGAGCAGTACTCAGTTAGAGATTTTATAAAATGGAGTGCGAGAGAATTAGGAATCGAGATTGCCTTTAAGGGAACTGGTATTGATGAGGTTGGAGTGGTGAAGAAAATTATTGGTGATTCAGCTCCAGCATTAAATCCAGGAGACATAATAATAAAAATTGATGAAAGATATTTTCGACCTGCAGAAGTAGAAACTCTTCTAGGTGATCCATCTAAAGCTAAAAAAGTTTTAGGATGGGTTCCAGAAATAAGCGTTAAAGAAATGTGTTCTGAGATGATTAATGAGGATTTAGAGAATGCTAAAAAAGATATTATCCTTAAAAATCATGGCCATCAAATACCTTTAGCTAAAGAGTAAAAAGATGAAAATTCTTTTAACTGGAGGATCAGGGATGGTTGGAAAAAATATTCTCAATCATCACAGGTCTAGTGATTACAATTTTCTTACCCCCAGTAGAAATGAATTAGATTTATTAGATAAATCATCAGTTCTAGTTTATTTACAAACTAACTTACCTGACACCGTTATACACTGCGCTGGAAAAGTTGGCGGGATCCAGGCAAACATTTTAAAACCAGTATCTTTTCTCTATGAAAATATGATGATGGGTATGAATATTATTGAATCATCTAATAGTGTAGGTATTCCTAATTTAATTAACATGGGTAGTTCTTGCATGTATCCGAGAAATGCTCCTAATCCATTATCAGAAGATCAAATACTTACAGGTGAATTAGAGCCTACCAATGAAGGGTATGCAATTGCAAAGATATCATGCTCAAAACTATGTAATTATATTGTCAAAGAAAACTCAGCAAGAAATTATAAAACATTAATACCTTGTAATTTATATGGTAAATATGACAATTTTGATCCAATTAAATCTCATTTAATACCAGCTATTATTGTAAAAATTTCTGATGCTATAAAAAATAATATTAATGAAGTTGAAATTTGGGGTGACGGTGCTTCAAGAAGAGAATTTATGTATGCAGAAGATTTAGCAAGTTTCGTTTTTAATTTTATTGATAAAATAGAAGAGTTACCCGGATTAATCAATGTGGGCTTAGGAAAAGATTACTCAATTAGGAATTATTATGATGAGATATCAAAAATTATGAATTTTTCAGGAAAGTTTACATATGACCTTAATAAGCCTCAAGGAATGAAACAAAAATTAATAGATACTAAACAATCAGCTTTACTTGGTTGGAGAGCTAGAACAAGTTTAAAAGATGGGCTGACCCAAACAATTGAATATTATCAATCGGAGATTTTAAATTAATATGGAATATAAACTTGCATCAAGTACTTGGGGGACAGAAGAAATAGAAGCAATTCAAAGTGTAGTTGATACTGGTCTTTATAGCATGGGAGAAAGAGTATCTGCTTATGAAAAAGATTTTGCTAATTTCTTTAATTCTGAATATTGCATTATGACTAGCTCTGGCTCTACTGCCAATTTGTTGATGATAGCAGCATTATTTTTTACAAAAGATAAATCAAAGCGTTTAAAAAGAGGTGATGAAGTTATAGTGCCTGCAGTTTCATGGTCAACCACATACTTTCCTCTTCAGCAATATGGTTTAAAAGTTAAGTTTGTTGACATTGATCCTGAAACATTAAACTTTAATTTAGATGAACTAAAATCATCTATCTCAGAATCTACAAGATTAATACTTGCTGTAAATCTTCTTGGCAATCCAAATAATTTTGATGAAATTAATAAAATAATAGGCTCAAAAGATATTATCTTATTAGAAGATAATTGTGAATCTATGGGAGCAAAATTTAATAGTAAGTTCACAGGAACTTATGGATTAATGGGAACTTTTAGTTCTTTCTTTAGTCATCATATAGCAACCATGGAAGGTGGCTGTATTTTAGTTGATGATGAAGAAATATATCACATCCTTTTAAGTATTAGAGCGCACGGATGGACCAGGAATTTACCTGAAAAAAATTATGTTACTGGTAAGAAGAGCACAAATTATTTTGATGAGGCCTTTAAATTTGTTTTACCTGGATATAATGTCAGACCAATTGAAATGAGTGGCGCAATAGGCATTGAGCAATTGAAGAAGCTTCCAGATTTCATTAAATCTAGAAGGGAAAATGCTAGGTTTTTTCAAGAACTCTTTGCTAATAGCAACAAAGTACTTATTCAAAAAGAAATATCTGAAAGTAGCTGGTTTGGCTTTTCATTAATATTAAAAGATAAAGGAATTGATTCTAGAGAAAATTTAATTAATTTACTTACAAGCAATCGAATAGATGTAAGACCTATAGTAACTGGTAATTTTACAAAGAATACAGAAGTATTGAGTTATTTTGACTATGAGATTCATAATCAACTAAATGGAGCGAATTTAATAGAGAATCATGGGTTGTTTGTCGGCAATCATCACTATAATTTACATGATGAAATTAATTATTTATATAAAATTATTCATAATAGTTAGTTAAAAGTAATGGATGTTATTAAAAAATTTATAGAATCCTTATCGAAGAAAGAACGTTTTTCGATGATCGCTATATTAATTCTTATTTTAATAGCATCTTTTTTTGAGATGTTTTCTTTAGCGCTATTATTTCCTTATTTATCACTTTTATTTGAATCAGAAACTAATTTTAAAGACATAGAGTGGCTTTACCATATATTAAATAATCTAAGTGTATTTTTTAATGTATCAATGGTTTCTTTTGTAACTTATAGCCTTATTATTTTTGTTTTTTTAAGCTTGCTTGTAAGATGTTTTTTAAATATTCTTTTATCGCGGACTATCTTTAATATAGGCTATAAGACTAGCGCAAGTATTTTCTCAGCTTATTTAAGAAAACCATATATTAAGCATATTGAAAAATCATCCGATGAGATCTCATCATCAATTATTAAAATAGATAATTTTCTTCAGGTTTTAAATGCATCTTTACAGGCTTTAAGCGCATTTACTATTGGGGTATTTATTTTATTTTCAGTTTTTTTTATAAACTTTTTTGTAGCTCTTTTTCTTAGCGTTTATTTTCTTGGTTTGTATTTAATAATTATGGCTTTTACTCAAGCAAAACTGACTAAAAATGGAGAACAGCTTAATATAAATTTGAATAAAAGAACTAAGTCTATAATAGAATCTTCGAGAGGGGTAAAAGAAATTATATTAAGTGCCAGTTATGATTTTTTCTTGAATAGATATAATTCATTCGAAAGAGAATATAGAAATGCTCAGATAAGCAATCATATTATCGCACCTTTACCAAGACTATTTCTTGAATCAATTGCAATAACTACAATTGTTGCAGTAAGTTATTTTTTTTATTCTAGTGATCTAGAGATAACCCAATTATTGCCAGCATTTGCTGTTGCGATAATAGCTTTTCAACGTTCATTACCTATGTTTCAGCAAAGTTATCATGGCTGGGTAATGTTCAGAGGCCATCAAGATATTATTGACTCTGTAACCGAAGAACTATCTCTATCTATAAAATTAAATAATGATTTTAAAAATAAAGCTCTTAAAAGTAAAAACAGAATTGATTTTAATAATAAAATTGAGCTGAAGGACGTATCTTTTTCCTTTTCTAATGATAAGTCTTTATTTAGCAATTTAAATCTGACAATTAAAAAAGGTCAAAGGATAGGCATAGTTGGTGAATCAGGCTCTGGCAAGACTACATTAATAAATATTATAGCTGGCCTTATGCCAATAAATAGTGGAAGTATTTTAGTTGATGGGAAAGAGATCCACGATGAAGATAACTCAATATGGAGAAAAAATATTTCATATTTACCTCAGAATGCATTTTTATTTGATGATGATTTGAAGAATAATATTGCTTTAGGTTCGCATCAAAAGGATTTTAATAATATTAAAATAAGAGAATCCCTTAAGAATGCTGCTTTAGACATTTTTTTAGAAAATGATATTTTCCAATCTTTTTATCTTGGTGAAGATGGTAATAGAGTTTCAGGTGGCCAAAAACAAAGAATAGCTCTTGCAAGAGCATTTTATAAAAGTTCAGATATACTAATACTTGATGAGCCCTCAAGCGCTCTAGATAAGAAAACAGAACTAAAGGTTTTTGATTCCATATTCAAAGGCTATCCCAATATTACAATTATTTTTATTTCCCATAGTGAAAATTTTCTTGGTTTTTGTGATCATATATATGAATTAAAAAATAAAGAGCTAATTCAGAATAAATAGATAATGCTTCAAGATTCAACTTTAAGCTTCAAGAAAAATCCAGATCTACTTCGTTTTTTTGGCTTCCTTATACCAACAGTTATTATTCTTTCACCATTATCAAATATTCTTTCAATAATAAATCCGATTTTTATTTTTATTTTAATTCCTTTAGTTTTTATAGGATCTTCTACAAAATCAATTAATTATTTTTATCTCCTAATTTTTCTATTTTTTTTATTAATACAAAATCTACATACTTTAGTTCTAAACTTAGAAGAAGTATTTAAAGGTATTTTATTTATATGCACATCAATTATTTTCTTAAGTGTTGGATTACAGTCACATGATGAAAAAAGTCATCTCCATATTTGGACAGGAATACATATAGGATTATTTATTGTTAATATTGTATCTTTTCTGCTCTTTATAGGAATTATTACTGATTCCCTTGACGCCCTTACAATATATTCAATCTTTGGAAGAGAAGACGAGATATCGTTAGGGCTTTTTGAATTAGGATGGAGGTTTGCTTTGGGCAATGCAATACAAACCCCATTCTTAATAACAGCACTATTGTCAGCATCATCAATTTTATTAATAAATACTAGGAACATTTCTATCTTCCCAATTTTATTAAACTTAATAAACTGTCTAATCTCTCAGTCACGTGTAGTAGTTTTAATAGCGCTTATTTTGTTCTTAATTATTGCTATTAAAAAAAGAAATATTTTATTACTTATATTTTTAAGTATAGCTATGATAACTGGAGTAATGTTGAACTGGGAATTACTAAATGATCTAATTTTTAATAGTTTATTAGAAAGATTTAGTGGTGATGATTATGGTTCAGGTAGTGATAGGCTTGGTATCTTTAAATTATTTTGGGATAGGTCTTCATGGGATAGTTTAATATTTGGATCAGGAGTAACTAGCAGCTCGATATTTATGTCTTATGAATATGACTTTGCTTCAACTGTATCTGCATTCACATATAGGTCTCCTGAAAGCATGCTTTTGCAAATCATATATGAACAAGGCTTAATAATGTTATTGATTATGTTTTTCATAGCTTTTGATAAGAAATATGTACATCTAAAAAATTTATTTAATTTTAATCCATTGTTATGGTTAATATTTTTAGAACAGTTTCTTTTACTTCAAATAAATGAGACCAGTTACCTTATAATGCTTGTTATCGGAGTTCTATTATCAAATAAAAATATAAAAGAAATATGACCAAAAAATACTTTTTACCTCTGTTCTTTATAGATATAGTAAGAATATTAAGAGCATTAAAACTTAAGATCACTTATAAAAATATTCTGAGACCAAATATTGATCATAAAGACAAGTTTCAAGATGAAGATGTCTTTATTATCGGAAATGGGCCTGCTATTACAAACGAAAATTTATCTAAATTAAGAAATAAGAATATTATAACCATGAATGATTTTCATAAAAGTATGTTCTCAAAAGAAATGAATATTGTTGCACATTGCTCTGGTGAGCCTCATACCAGTTCCGCTTGGACAGATCCATCTATTATGATTGAAAATATTAAAGCTGAATCTTTTTGGTTTAATATTTTTGATTACACAGTTATGTCTAAAATTGAAACAATTACAAAAGATATTAATTATGTGAACCCAGGATATTCATCAGAATTTTTTAAAAGCAAGATCAATCTTTGTGGGATATGTTTTAACTATCAAACTACTGCACAATTAGCAATTCAGGTTGCAATTTATATGGGTTTTAAAAATATCTATTTACTTGGATTTAATCATGACTGGTTAGCAAGCCCAAAGATGACAAAACATTTTTTTTCTAATGAAAAACAAGAAAACGATAAAATAGATGAAAAAAGTTATTTAGATCTTATTGAAATGTGCTCTGATATTTGGAATATGTATTCAACTTTAAATTTATGCAGTCAAAAAAAATCAGCTAGGATAATTAACTTAAATAAAGAAAGTTTTCTAGATGTCTTTGAATTTCAGGAATTTGATGACGTAATTTAAGGATCAATAAATATTTTCCGATAAATTATATTAGAATTATAATTAAAAAAATGAATATACCCATATCTTATATTGTCCTTTGTTTTAATGATCATCCTGCATTGGATTTAACATTGAAAAGTTTACATAATGAACTGTTTAAAGAGGATGAAATTATCCTTGTAGATAGCTCAGACAACAGAGACGATGCCATAGCTCTAATAAATTCAAAATCATTTACTTGCGAAGTAAAGACATTTCATATTAATCCAAATGGTGTTTTCCCTGCTTATAATTATGCTATAAAGAAATCATCTAAGAAATATATTCAAAAAATTAATTCAGGTGATACTTTAATTAAGGGGTCTAGAAAGGTTATACAGAAAAATTTAATAAATCATCATGAATTTCCAATTCATGTTTATAAACAAAGAACCACAGGTGTAGGCAGTTATGATTTAATCTTTGAACCAACAGCAAATAGTTTATGGCCACTTCAGTCTATAATTGCTAAAAAAGATATTTTTTATGAACTTGGTTTTTATCTTGAAGATTATAAGTACAATGCTGATCAAAATTTTTTTATGTTAGCTAGAAAATCATATAAATTTATCCTTTTTAAGGAAGTTTTATCAACCTATGACTCATTTGGAATATCTTCTGGTTTCAACTTTAAGCATTGTAAAGAGCATTTCGTTTTAAGAAGACTTCAGGGATATAATCATTTTTTATCTTTTTATTTTTCATTTTTTAGTCCCTTTGCAAGAATCACAATTGAAAAATTTTTTGGTTCTAAAGCAGCTTTTTTTATTAAAAGTAAGATATTTAACTATTATAAGAATATTAATCAAAATCAATGATCCCTTATTTTAAAGCATACATTGGAAAGGAAGAGCTCAAAGAAGTTACAGATGTTTTTAATGGAGGATGGCTTACTACTGGCAAAGTAAATAAAGAGTTTGAAAAATCTTTTTTAAATACTTTTAATTTTACAAATCACTATGCAACTAGTGTCAATTCTAATACTGCAGGTCTTCATATTGTTCTTGATAGCTTTAAATTCCCTGCTGGTAGCGAAGTCATCGTACCATCATTAACTTTTACAGCATGTGCAGCAACAATTTTTTATTCGGGATTAACTCCAGTAATAGTTGATGTTAATGAAGATAATCTGATAGATGCTGAGATAATCGAAAAAAATATTACAGAAAAGACTGTAGCTGTTATGGTTGTTCATTTTGCTGGAAAAACTGCTGATATAGATGAAATCAATTCTTTATGTAAGCTAAAAAATATAAAGGTTATAGAGGATTGTGCACATTCTTTACCATCAAAATATAAGGATGGGTTGTGGGTAGGCTCCAAAGGAAATCCCTGCATTTTTTCTTTTTATTCAAATAAAACAATGACTACAGGTGAAGGTGGCATGATCATCTCAGAAGATAGTGAATTGCATAAAATATATAAGCAAAAAAGATCACACGGAATGAATAAAAATGTTTTAGATCGATTTACATCTTCTAGTAACAAGTGGGAATACGATGTTGATGAAATAGGATATAAATATAATTTAACTGATGTAGCTTCTGCAATAGGCTTAGCACAGTTGAAGAAACTTTTTGAAGGGCAAAGACTTCGAGCAAAAATTTATAGTCTTTATATTTCAGAAATTAATAAAGAGCAGCTTTGGACTACTTCAAGTGCAGATGACAAAGGAATGCATAGCCATCATCTATTTCAAATAAGAGCTTTTGATATTGATAATTTTAGAGAAAGATTAATTAAAGATTTTGAATCAAAAAATATTGGATATTCTGTACATTACAAGCCACTTCATCAATTAAAGATATGGAAAAAATTCAGTAGTAAAAATGAAGATTTTGTCAATTCAAATAAACACTTTGCTGGATGCATATCTTTGCCAATTTATCCTGAGATGCCACTAGAAGATCTTAATTCTATACTAGATGTAATTAACAGAAATTTATCAAATTAATCTTTCAAAATGAAAAAAAATGAACAAGACTTCACATTATCAATTTTTGCAGGAGATAATATATTTTCTTATTTACTCATTTCTCAGGTTTTAGATACTTTCAAGATAGAAAGGATATATATTTCTAAGCACAATAAGAGCATAAAAAATATAGGAAATATTTTTAAAAAGACTAGCCTTCAATATTTTATGTATAGATCATTTATCCAATTGTTATCAATGATCTTTCAGAGTCTTTCAATCACAAAATACGCAAAGAAAAATAATATTGAAATTATTTATTTGGAGAATAAGAATGAATTTAAAAAACATTCTGCCATTAAAACTGATCTTTCTATAACAGCTAATTTTGATTTGATAATCCCATCTGATTATATCGAATCATTAAAACATGGAATAATAAATACTCATGCTAGCAATCTACCAAAAGATAGGGGAATATCTCCTGTTGTTTGGGCATATTGCAGAGGAGATAAAGAAATATATATATCTTTTTATTTAATGGATGGAGGCATAGATACCGGACCTTTAATAGAAAAAGAAAAAATAAATATATCTAAAAGTTGGAGTTTATTTAGAACTTATTGTGAAGTTTTACTATTATCTTCATTTAAATTATCCAAATTAATTGAGAATAAAATCTTCAGAAGGCACCACAATCAATTAAATGATGAAAAATCAAAAGGTTCTTATAATTCATGGCCTGATAAAGAATTAAATAAAAAGATGAGATTGAATAAAAGAAGATATTTTAGATTATCAGATATTGGATTTTTAAATAAAATTGCAAAAGATTATGAGAAAAAAAGCGTGGATTGTTAATCCCTATGGCGCTCTTCCTTCGGAAGGGTGGTTAGAGTACAGAAGTTACAAATTGGCTAAGGAATTATTAAGCAGAGGATATGAGGTAATTGTTTGGACCAGTAAGTTTGAGCATAGGAAAAAAAATTTTAGAAGCAAAATAGCTTTTGAAGAGAATTCTGATATTGAGAATGGATTCCAAGTTATTGGTATTGATGGTCCTGGCTATTCAAGCAACATTTCTCTTAAAAGAATAAGACATGAAGGTAAATTTGGTGAGTCTTTTTATGAGCAAGCAATTGAGCTAGATCCACCTGAAATAATAATTATAGGAGATCCTTCGATATTTTTCTCAAAACGAATAATAGAGTATTCAAAGAAAAATAATGTAAAGCTTATAGTAGATATCATCGATTTATGGCCTGAGCTATTTAAAGTAGTTTTGCCAAAATTTATTTCTAGTTTTGATAGGCTAATATTCAATTTCTTGTATAAGCGGAGAGATAAATTATTATCCGTATGTGATGGTGTCGTTGGATGTACTTCTGATTATGTAGAAAGAGTTAATCCGCCCAGCAATAAACCAACAGAAGTTGCTTATTTTGGTATAGATACAGATATATTTAATAATCCAAAAATAAGCAAACATTCTGAAGCTGTAAAAAGTTTTACAGATGATTCTAGCCTATCAGTAATTTTTGCTGGGACATATGGAAGCGCATATGATATTGAAACTATTTTTAAAACAATTGAGTTAACAGAAAAAGAAAAAGCACCTGTTAAATATCTTTTTATAGGTGATGGAGATTATCTTAAAGATATCAAAAAAATAGAAAATGAATTTTCAAAAAGTGTAATGGTATTGGATTCTATGCCATTGGATGAACTTGTACATATCTACAATTTTTTTGATGTTGGTTTATGCACCTATAGCAAAGGCTCAACAGTATCCATGCCAACAAAATTTTATGATAATCTTGGCGCTGGTTTGGTTACCATTACTTCTCTAAATGGCGAAATATTATCCTTGGTTAATAAACATAAACTAGGATTAAAATATGAGGCTGGTAATCATATTTCTTTATTTGAAGCAATTATGAAACTAAAAAATAATAAACAATTATTAATTGACTTAAAGAGTAATGCGAACTTATCGGCGCATGAATTTTCTGCTATTTCTCAATATAAGAAATTTGCAGATTTTATTGAAAAAATCATAGCTTAATTCGTTTATAATCAAAACATATTATAACTATGAAAAAAATGAATATTAGTATTCTTGGGGTAGGTTATGTTGGTTTAGTGACAGGTTCCTGTTTATCTAAATATCATAATGTTACATGTTGCGACATCGATCAAAAAAAAATAGATTCACTTAACAATCTTGATATGCCTATTTATGAAGAAGGTCTTTTAGATATAGTTTCATCTTCTTATAAAAATAAAAATATTTCATTTACCTCAGATCTAGATGAATCTATTAAAAAAGCAGAACTAATTTTTTTATGTGTAGGCACCCCAGAAAGAGAAGATGGTTCAGCTAACTTAGATTACATTATGGAAGCTGCAAGAAATATAGGGTCAGTTTTAACAAATGACGTCTTAATAGCTTGCAAGTCAACAGTTCCTGTTGGAACGTCTGAAAAAATTAATAAAATCATAAAAGATGAGCTTTTATTAAGAAATAAAGATATTAAGTGTGAAGTTATCTCAAATCCAGAATTTCTTCGAGAGGGGAGTGCTGTTTATGATTTTCTTAATCCTGATAGAGTAATTATAGGAATGAAAGAAGATCCCAAGGTTAAAGAAATCATGGAAAATCTATATTTGGATTTTGTCAATGATAGAAATCAGATAATGTTTATGCCAGTAAGAGATGCTGAATTATCAAAATATACTTCTAATGCAATGTTAGCCACTAAAATATCTTTTATGAATGAGATATCTAATATTTGTGATCTCTTAAATGTTGATGTTAACAATGTTCGTGATGGAATTGGAGCTGATTCAAGAATAGGATTTAATTTTATAAATCCTGGTTGTGGTTATGGGGGTTCATGTTTCCCTAAGGATGTAAAAGCATTAATTAATTCTGTAAAAGAATTTAATTTTGATGCTAAGATTTTAAAATCAGTTGATGCTAGAAATGATATCCAAAAAGAATATTTATCCAAAAAAGTAATAGACTATTTTAGCTCTAAACATAATAAAACTGTAACAATATTAGGATTAGCTTTTAAACCGAACACTGATGATATGCGAGAAGCAAGTTCAGTAGTTATAATAAATAAATTAATAAAGCACGGATTTACTATTAAAGCTCATGATCCCGAAGCTAAATCTGTAGCAGAAGATATTTTTTTGAATCAATCACAATTCATAAGATTTTATGACGATCAATATGAAGCTCTCAAAGATTCTGAAGCTTTAATTTTGATTACAGAATGGAATAGTTATAAAGAAATTAATTTTAAGGAAGTAGCCAATCAAATGAATTCCAAGGTTATTTTTGATGGAAGAAATATATACAATAAAGCAGAACTGTTATCTAAGGGATGGAGTTACTTTGGGATAGGAAGATGAAAGGCAAAAGAGTACTTATAACAGGTGGTGCTGGTTTTGTTGGTTCTGCTCTTGCAAAAAATTTATCAGAGCATAATAAAGTAGTTTCTTTAGATAATTATTTTACTGGATCAAAATTAAACCATTCTGATAAAGTTAATTATATAGAGGGTGATATTAAAGATATTAAAAATATTTTTATTAATGAGCCTTTTGATTTAATTTATCATCTTGGTGAATATTCAAGAGTAGAACAAAGTTATAAAGATTATGATTTCGTCAATAGATTTAATATATTAAATTTTTCTTACATCTTAGATTTTTCAAAAGAGAAAGATGCAAAATTAATATATTCTGGATCTAGTACAAAATTTGCAGTTTATGATTCCGAGGAAACTCATTCACCTTACTCTTGGTCAAAAAAGAAAAATACCGAACACTTACAACTTTATGCAAAATGGTTCGGTTTAGATTATGCAATTACATACTTTTATAATGTTTATGGCGAGGGAGAAATAAATACTGGAAAATATTCTACAGTAGTTGCAAAATTCCTTGAGTGTTTTAAGAACAATTCTGATTATATTGAGGTCGTGGAGCCAGGAACACAAAAGAGATATTTTACCCATATTGAAGATGTTATTTCAGCACTAGTTTTAGTTGGGGAAAGTGGACAAGGAGATGGTTATGGTATTGGTTCTGATGAGGCCTATACAATACTTGAACTTGCAGAAATGATAGGCTTGCCTATTAAAATGTCTCCAAAAAGAAGAGGTAATAGAATGGATGCAGAATTAATTGTAAAAAAAACAAAAGCTTTAGGTTGGAAATGTAGAAATAATTTAGAAGACTACATAAAAGATATAAAAAAGAGCTTTAAAAATTGATCATAAGATCAATAGACATAATTTTTTCTGGTGTGGCATTAGTAATCCTCACACCATTATTTTTAATTATTATATTAATTTTAAGATTTAGTGGTGAGGGTGAAATTTTCTATATTCAAGAAAGAATTGGGTTAAATAATTCTACTTTTGGGTTAATAAAATTTACAACTATGCTAAAAGATAGTGAAAAAATAGGAACGATAACTTTTAAAAATGATCCGAGAATTCTTCCATTAGGAGCATTTTTAAGAAAATCCAAAATCAATGAATTGCCCCAACTAATAAATATTTTTATTGGAGATATGAGTCTAATAGGCCCCAGACCACAAACTAAAAATTGTTTTAACAAATATCTTTTAAGAGATCAAATAATAATATCTAATTTAAAGCCTGGACTTTCAGGAATAGGGTCAATAATTTTTAGAAACGAAGAAGAAATGCTTGATAATAATAAACTAAATATAGATTATTATGACGAAGTGCTTTCACCATATAAAGGCTCTGTTGAGTCATGGTACTCAGGTATAGAATCAATTCGAATGTATTTTATGATTATTTTTTTAACCATATGGGTAGTACTTTTTCCAAGTTCTCAAATAGTTTGGAAAACTTTTAAAACAATTCCAGCCCCACCTGAGGAACTTAAGATCAAACTTAATTATCCAAACTAGTTTAAAATATAATCTTTCTTATATTGGTAATATTATGCAGCGTTTATTAGATTTAATGTTTTCAAGTATTGCAATTATTTTTTTATCTCCGATATTGCTTCTAACCATAGTCATTTTAAGACTAACGGGTGAGGGCGAAATTTTTTTTACTCAAGAAAGGGTTGGGCAATCAAAAAAATATTTTAGACTATTAAAATTTGCAACAATGTTAAAAAATAGCGAAAACCTTGGTGCGGGCACAGTAACACTCAAAGATGATTTCAGAGTGCTTCCGTTTGGAAAATTTCTAAGGAAGACGAAGTTAAATGAGATTCCTCAATTATTCAATATATTTTTAGGAGATATGAGTGTCATCGGACCTCGCCCACTTCATAAAAAACAATTCTATTTTTATAATGAAAATGATCAGATTCTTATTGCTTCAATAAAACCAGGCTTATCAGGAGTAGGTTCAATAGTTTTTAGAGATGAAGAAAAAATACTTCAAAATAGCCATAATCCTGATGAAACATACAAAAATATAATCACTCCAAAAAAAGCATTACTTGAAAGGTGGTATGTTGAAAATATATCAATTCTTTTATACTTTAAACTTATAATACTGACAATTATTGTAGTAATAATTCCAAGTTTTGATGTTAAAACTGCTCTAAAAATAAAGGTATAACGATAAATATGAAGATTGATAAAGATAAATACTGGATTGATATAGATTCTAATCTTGAAAAGCTTCTTGAGGATGGTTTTGTAAAGTTGCCATCTTTGTCAAGTTTTGCAATAGATTCACTTGCTAGCAGCATAAAAACAGAAATGGGTGATAGTACTTTTAAAGAGCTTTCTAATTCACATGATGTTTTTCTAAAAGAGCTTGGCATTCAAGATTATTTGATTCCAAAATTATACGATATAGCTAAAAATTTATTTTCTTACAAGGGTAAAATAACTAATCAATATCATGTAAGCAGAAAAGTAGAGCCTGGGAATTCTAAGGAAATGTATAGAGCTCATTTTGATTCACATATTTTTACAATGGTATTGCCTATACAAATTCCAAATAAAACTGATTCTGGAAGCGCAGGGGATCTAATTTATTTTCCAAATGCAAGACCAAGACCAAGAAATGATATCAGTAATACTATTGGTAAAATTTATCATAAGAAATTTGCTTCAAAGAAAGGCTTAGAAATATTCTCCAAGGATCATCAAAAAAGAGTTGATAATTTTTATGATTATAGGCCCCTATTATTTATAGGCAATACAACCCTGCATACTAATAAACCTGTAACCTCAGATTGTGATAGTTATAGACTAACCTGCCTCGCTCATTTTTTTGATCCATCACCAAGATACGGCGTAGGGAGCTTAATAAGATCGATTAGGAATAGATAATGAGACATATGAATTATTTAATTATAATGCAATGATAGATTTTATAAATCACAGTAAAGAAAAACCACATATTAAGTTCATGGAAACTTACAAAAAGGCTATTGCTGCTGACCAAAAGTCCATTGAAGCTGTTGCCATATCCTCTTTTGATCAGGAATTAAATTCAGTTGATTCGAGATTTGTTAATCTAAAAATTATTGAAAATAATAACTATATATTTTTTTCAAATTACCAATCTGCGAAATCTTTTCAATTCAATTTGTCAAACAAAATATCAGCATTATTTTATTGGAATAATATTAATACCCAGATTAGAATTAAGGCCATTATAAAAAAAACCTCTACGGAATTTAATAAAGAATACTTTATAAAAAGATCTGCAAATAAAAATGCTTTAGCAATAAGCTCAAATCAATCAAAAAAAATTGATTCATATGAGGCAGTTAAAGAAAACTACAATAGATCCTTTAAATCTGCTGATTTAAATATCTGCCCATCATACTGGGGCGGCTATTCCTTTACTCCATACTACTTTGAGTTTTGGGAGGGGCATGAATCTAGAATAAATAAGAGAGATGTTTATGAATTCAGCGATGATAATTGGAATCAATTTTTTCTTCAGCCGTAGTAAAAAATTTGCGAAAAAGCTTAATTAGTATAAAATCAGTCAAATTATGCATTATTATTTACCTAAAACTGTCATTAAATAATATTTTATTAAATATATGATGCCTATTTTTAATTTTTTTACTTTTCTCTTTTTTCAAAATATCTGTAGGTTATCGGTATAGCTTCTTCAAGAAAACAAACCTCGCCAATCAATAATAAAATAAGTGCTGATAAAGTTATGCTTATTGATTTTGATGGAAGTAAAAAAGGAGTAATGAGCATTGATCTGGCCATAGATGCGGCAAAGAAAGCATCACTTGATCTTGTTCAAGTATCTCCTTCAGATTCTGATCCAGTTGTATGTAAGCTGTTAGATTATGGAAAATATATCTTTGAAAAGAAAAAAAATGTATCTTCTTCAAAGGTCAGAGTTAAAAGAAATACTGTAAAAGAAATTAAATTTAGACCATCAACCGATATTGGCGATTATAATATTAAATTAAAAAAGATTAAAAGCTTTATTCTTGAAGGAGATAAGACTAAAATAAGCGTCCGATTTAGAGGT
>MDSV01007453.1_pt1 | contig 17566 bp, 18 predicted proteins | sample 810851 | NCBI WGS metagenome assembly MDSV01 (sample SAMN05326640, study PRJNA326480) | marine metagenome | isolation source: seawater | place: Atlantic Ocean: North East | collected 2012 | reverse complement strand
AATAGCAAAACCTCCTAATGATTGATACAAAGCTGCAGGTTTACTTTTTAATTTAAATAAAAAAGAAGTAATATATTTTTTTTTTCCTAGCTCAGGTTGTAATATTTTTTTTCCCATTACAAGAAATCTAGTAAGATTTCCAGATTCGTTTTCAATATTTTTTTGAATTACTTTAAGCCCATAAGTTTCTGCACTTAAAGATGATGCTATTGCTGACTCATATTTCTTTTTATTTTTTGAAACCATCTCAGCAGACCCTGCTGTATCTGCTCTTACATGCTCATTGAGGCTATTTTTTTTTATAAACTTTGAACATTGAGATAATGCTTGTGCATGCGAAAAAACATCTTTGATATCTGATATTTTTGCATCTGCTTGACCAAGCAAGTTATGTTCAATTTTTTGAAAAAATTCAGAATATATATTTAATCTATATTTAAATATAAGATACTCTATTCCAATATTACCTGTAATTCTATTAGACTCAGGTATAACTATTTTTGAATTTTCTTCGTTAGAAGCTTTCAAAAAACATTCATCAAATGTTTTACATGGTTTTATCTCTGCATCTGGATCAATTGAAAGAGATGCAAGATGAGAATATGCACCGTATGTGCCTTGAAAATAAATTTTTTTCATTATTATTTATATTCCATTATTTTTTTCATAGCTAGATAATCTTCTTTGGTATCTATACCTATTGGTGAATTGCTAGCTAGACCAACATTAATATTAATGTTGTTATCTAGTGCTCTTAGCTGTTCAAGACTATTCTTTAATTCATTTTTTGATTGATCAAATGAAATAAATTTTTTAAGAGTTTCTACCTCGTAACTATAAATTCCTAAATGATGAAATATATTTTTTTGATCTTTTGTCATTCTCATAAAGTTAACTGCAAACGGAAATAAATTTTTTTCAAATGACTCATTTAATTTTACTTTTACAATATCTTTATTGGTATAAATTTCACTATTTGAAATCTTTGCTGCCAAAGTTCCAATTTTAGAATTATTTACTTTCATCTTATTATCTAAATTTTTTATATCATTAATATCCATCTCAGGTTCATCGCCTTGAATATTCATTATAAAATTTATATCTTTTCTATTTAATTTCTTAAAAGCCTCGTGTATTCTATCAGTGCCAGTTTTATGCTTTTTGCTTGTTAAAATGGCATTTCCACCATTACTTTTTACATCATCAATTATTTCTTGATCTTCTGTTGCAACAATAACTTCTCCTATATTTGCACTTTCGGCTCTTTTAAAAACATGAGAAATGATTGAAATACCTTTAATTTTTAATAGTGGCTTACCTGGTAAACGTGTTGCGGCCAATCTTGATGGAATTATAATTAATGTTTTCATTGGTCTTTTTTATTTATCTTTACAATATAAACAGAGGCAAAATTGTACATTAAAATATATAAGCAATTTTATGTTTATAATGTTATACGTTCAAAACAATTTTTTATAAAATGGATTCTTTTGAGATTAATAAAATAGTAGCTGCAATATTGTTGGTTGCGCTTCTTATAATTGGTATTGGAAAGCTTTCAGATATCATATTTCATGTCGAAAAGCCTAAAACGCCAGGTTATGTAGTGGAAGTAGAACAAGCAGTTGCAACTAAAATGCAATCTACAACAGAGACAGCTGAGGAAAAAATTGATATCTCTGCGATGTTGGCTTTGGGAGATATTACAACTGGAGAAAAAGTTTTTAAAAAATGTGCAGCTTGCCACTCAATTAACAAAGGTGGAAAAAATAATATTGGTCCAGCACTATACAACGTTGTTGGTAGAGATGTTGGTGCTATAAGTGATTACAAATATTCTAAGGCACTATCACAATATGGAAAAAAGTGGACATTTGAGGAATTAAACGGTTACTTAATTAAACCAGCTAAATGGATCAAAGGAACCAAAATGGCTTTCGCGGGATTAAGAAAAGAAAAAGATAGAGCCTCAGTAATCTTATATTTAAATCAAAGTTCTGATAACCCATTACCATTACCTTAATTTTCCAAAACAATAAAGTAATATAGATTTTTGAACATGAACTCTATTTAGAGCTTGTTGCCAAACTTTGGATTGTTTACTTGAAAAAATATTTTCATCTACTTCCTTTCCTCTAGGTAAACAATGTAGAAAAATGCAGTCTTTCTTCGCAAAACTCATAAGTTTTTTATCAATCTTGAATTTTTTAAAATGATTTAATTTTTTAAGCTTATTAACTTTATCATTCATTGAAATAACTTTATCTGAAAAAATTACATCGGATCCAACTGCTGCTTTTTTTATATCACTATATAAAGAGATATTATTTTTATTACTCTTTATATAATCTAAAATATCTTTCCTAGGTTGGTATTTTTTTGGACAACCGATATTTAGTTTAAATGAAAATTTTATCGAGGCTGCAATTAAACTATTTAAAACATTGTTGGAGTCCCCAATCCAACAAATACTTAATTTTGATATTGGTTTTTTTTTAATCTCTTCAACGGTGAAAACATCAGACAAAATTTGAGTGGGATGAGATGAAGGACTTAGTCCATTAATAATAGGAATTGATAAATAATTTTTAAATTCTTTTAACTTTTCATCAGAGCTAGTTCTTAACATGAAGGCATTGCCAAAATTAGATAGTATCTTCGCAGTATCCTCAATACTTTCTCCCCCTTTTGATAAATGTAATTCATCTGGTCTAAGTGTCAAAGTACTTCCACCTAATTGTCTAATAGCCAAATAAAAACTTAATCTAGTTCTTAGACTAGATTTTTCAAACATTTGAATTAGCAATTTTCCTTTTAAAGGTGCATCTTTATCGACTTCAAGATTATTTAGTTTTTTTCTAGCACTCTTTCTTTTTTTTGCATCAATTATAATTTTTCTTAAATCTTTTGCTGGAATGTCTTTTAAATTGATAAAATGTCTCATCTTATTTAAAGTTTGTACAAACTTTATTAATAATCTTTAAAGCTTGATCTAACTCATTTTTTTTAACATTTAAAGGTGGTAAGACTCTTACAGTATTTTCAGCCGCTCTTATAGTTAATAATTTGTTATCCATTAGTTTTTTTATAAACTTTGACTGATCTCCATAAAGTTGTAATCCAATTAAAAAACCTCTTCCTCTAATTTCTTTAATTATTTTTGGAAATTTATTTTTAAGCTTATTTAATTCAATATTAAAATAATTTGAATTTTTTTTTACATTTTTTAGAAAACTCTTTTTGTGAATAATATCCATAACTGTACTAGCTATGACCATAGACATTGGATTCCCACCAAAAGTTGAACCATGTGTTCCTGGTATCATTCCAGCAGCAACTTTTTTATTCATTAGAACTGCACCTATAGGAAAACCTCCACCAATACCTTTGGCTATTGGAACAATATCTGGTTTAACTTTTGACTGTTCAAAGGCAAAAAAATCACCACTTCTGCCTATTCCACATTGAACTTCATCCAAAATTAACAATATCTTTTTTTCATTACAAATCTTTCTTAAATACTTAAGACATTTATCTGGCAAAGGTTTAATGCCTCCCTCACCTAATATAGTTTCAACCATTATTGCTGCTGTATTTTTTTTAATTTTTTTTCTTAAATTTGGAAATCTAGGTTTTGTATCTCTAAAGTTTATATGATCAAATCCAGGAACTTTGGGTCCAAACCCTTCCGTCATTTTCTTACTACCACTAGCAAAAATTGCTGCAATAGTTCTTCCATGAAATGAATTTTTAATACAAAGTATTCTATTCTTTTTAGGTTTACCTATGGAATAAAAATATCTACGAGCAACTTTGATCGATGCCTCTGTTGCTTCTGCACCAGAATTTTGAAACATTACATAGTCAGCAAAAGTTTTTTTTGCAATTTTTTTAGCTAGCTCTTCGCCCTCAGGAATTGTAAAAGCGTTCGATACATGCCAAAGCTTTTTAGACTGTTGGTTGATAGCTTTTACTAATTTTGGATGTGCATGGCCCAAAGAATTTACAGCTATACCTTGTACGAAATCTAAATATTTTTCTCCCTTGCTAGAAAATAAATAGCTACCCTTACCTTTTTTAAATGCTATTTTTTTTCGATTATAATTCTTTGCTAAATTGCTCATTAGTTTGACATAGTTAATTCAAATGCAAATTAAAATAAATATATACAATTATCGATTGAAAAATTTTTGCAATGAATAATTATTGTTAATAACTATTAAAAAAAGATTTTTAATCGTTTATTTATAACACTATATAGTGCTATTTTCTAAATTAAACACATGATATAGGTAATTATGAGCTGGGATGAAGAAAAAGTAAATAAATTAAAAGAACTCTGGGGCAAAGGTAATACCGCAAGTCAAATTGCCCAAATTATTGGGGGAATAAGCAGAAATGCTGTTATTGGGAAAGCTCATAGACTTAATCTCTCAGCAAAAATTAAAACTAGAACTGCAACATCAAATCAAGATTTTAATTCCTCAGAAATTAGTAAAAATAATAAATTAAAAAGAGGAAGAAAAAGTAAATTCAAGTCATTAATAATTGAAAAGGACTTTGAGCCAGAAAATCCTAAAGAACTTGAAGAATTAGATGAAAATTCTTGTAAGTGGCCCATTGGTCATCCTGATGAAAAAAATTTTTATTTCTGTGGCAGATCATCTTTAAAAGATTTTTCCTATTGTAAACTTCATCTGCTTTATGCTTACCAGTACCAGACAAAAGGTAAAAAAGATAAAGAATCTGATAAAGAGGAAGTTCCAGAATTTATTGAAAAAAAAATACAATCAGCTTAATTCAAAAATTTAATTTTTAATATCATCATTAATTGTGTATTTTCCAGTAGAAAACTGTCCACCCTCTCGCCACATATAGCAATACTTTTTTACCTCATCATTAAAATATTTTTTACTTGGGACACCAATATCAAAGTTTGATTTATACTTTCCAGATAAAATATTATCATATTTGAGTAATCGTAATTGATCCTCAGTTATAAGAGGTTTTGGTAATAGTTGAAATATCTTAGATGTAAAAGAAGCTACAAAAAATGGCATGGGTAATAGCAATCTTTTTTTATCAATTAAAATTAATAAACGTTGGAGAACTTCTTTAAAAGTAATCACCTCAGGTCCAACACACTCTATTATTTGTGAATTTATATTATTAGAGATAACATGATAAATAACATCAGTTAAATCAGAACAATGAATAGGGGTAAATTTTGTTTTACCAGAATAATACATTGGGAAAAAAGGTAACTGGGATAATAAATTCATAAAATTTGTAGTAAAATTATCATCCACAGAATAAACTACTGATGGTCTAAGTATTGTAGCTAAAGGAAAATTTGTTAAAATATTTTTTTCTCCCTCTAATTTACTTTTAGCGTAGTTGCTATCTTTGGCCTCATTTAACCCTAAGGCTGATAAATGAATAAAACTTTTCAATTTATACTCTTTAGCCAACTTTGCGAGGAGAGAAGGAAACAATGTATGAATGTTATAAAAAGTATTTCTCTTTCTATTTTCAAACAAAATACCAATTAAATTTATGCACACATCTGCTTTTTGAAAAAGAGTTCGAATTTTTTTTTCATCATGAATATTTGCTTCAACAATATCAATAAATCCTGCATTACCTTGGGTTTTTATAATATAGCTTTTTTGATGAATATTACGGGTTACAACAGTAACTCTGACATTATTTTTGGTCAATTTTCTTATTAAGTGTCGTCCTATTTGACCACTGCCGCCAAAAATTAGACAATTTTTAGGTTTCATATATACATGTTATAAAATGAATATTGATATTAAACTCCACAAACATGATCTACCAGATGATTTAAATTTAGGCAATGTAATTGCAGTAGATGGTGAGTTCATGGGTTTGAATATAAGAAGAGATCCTCTTTGCTTAATCCAGATATCATCAGGTAATTTAGATGCTCATATAATTCAATTAGATCGGGCAAATTACAACGCTCCAAATTTAGTCAAAATTTTATCTAACGAAAAAATTACTAAGATATTTCACTTTGGAAGAGCAGATTTAGCACATATAAAGTATTACTTGAAAACCGAAACCAACAATATTTTAGATACAAAAATTGCATCCAAATTAGCAAGATCTTACTCTGATAATCATTCTTTAAAAACTTTAATTAAAGAATTTACTAATATTGATATAAGTAAACAATTTCAAAATTCAGATTTCGGAGGTGAATTAACACCTGCTCAACTTAAATATTGTGCAAATGATGTTATTTATCTTCACAAGATTCATGATGAATTGAGAAAAATACTTGAGAGAGAAAAAAGGATTAATCTTTATAAAGATTGTCTTAAATTTTTAAAGACTAGAGTAGAACTTGATCTAGCTTTATTCAGGGATGATATCTGGTCACATTAAGATGAAAAATGAAATTAGTGAAATAGGAAAAGAAGTAATTGATCTTCAAATTAAAGCTTTGAAAAAACTTAAAAGCTCTATCGATAAATCTTTTAATGATGCAGTAAAAGCAATAATAAAATGTAGGTCTAAAGTAATAATATGCGGTGTAGGCAAAAGTGGAAAAATTGCATCAAAAATTTCTGCCACACTTTCTTCTGTCGGTACTCCATCTTTTTCGCTTTCAGCTAGTGATTGCTCTCATGGTGACTTAGGTAAAATTTCTTCTCAGGATGTTTTGATACTTATTAGTTATTCTGGGAATACTGAAGAATTAAAGAATATAATAAGGTATGCAAAGTCAAATAAAATTCTTTTAATAGGAATTATTTCAAATAAAAACTCAAATTTATATAGGTCAGCAAATATAAAACTTTTAATTCCCGAGGTTAAAGAGTCTGGATATGGAATAGTTCCCACATCAAGTACAACAGCTCAATTATCATTAGGAGATGCTTTATCTATAGCTTTAATGAAAAAAAAAAAATTTGGTAAGTTAGATTTTAAAAAATTTCATCCAGCGGGTAATTTAGGCAACAAACTCAAAACTGCCTCTGATTTAATGTTGAAAAAAAATAAAATACCATTTGTAAATGAAAATGAGTCAATGAAAAATGCTCTAAAAATTCTTAATTCAAAAAAATTAGGTTTTTTAGTTGTTACTAACAATCAAGGACAAAATTCAGGAATATTTACTGATGGCGACCTTAAAAGATTGATGCAAAAGAAAAAGAAAATTGAAAATTTAAAAATAAGATTATTTATGACAAAAAAACCATTCACTGTAGAGGAAAATACATTAGCAACAGAAATTCTTTCACAAATGAATAAACGAAAGATAACAAATGTATGTGTCTTTAATAAAAGCAATAAGAAGAAAATAATTGGCGTCATTCACATTCATAATCTTCTAAATGTGTTAAAATAGTTTTAAAATGAAAAGAATAATTCAATTAATTCTTTTTTTTGTAATCATATTAACTTCTCTAATAGTTTATCAAACTTATCTTAAAGAAAGTAATAATATACCAAAAAAAATTGATGTAGTTAAAAATCAAACACCTGAAGAAACTCAAAACAATCTTATACAAAATCTTAAGTATGAAGTTAGGTTAGATCAAAATAATCAGTATATAATTACATCAGATTTGAGTGAAATAACTTATGAAAATAATATTGAACTAGTAAATATGCAAAAAGTTACAGCAATTTTTATAGATTCAAAAAATATTCCACTTACAATTACTTCTGATAGAGCAATTTATAATAACTCAAATTATAACACTAATTTCAGAGAGAACGTAAAAATTAGTTATCAGAATAATCTTATCAAATCAGATAATATGGACCTAGATTTAAATAATAACGTAATTACTGTATTTGGAAATGTCCAATATGATGGCATTCAAGGCTCTATTAAAACAGACAATGTAAAGATAGATTTGATCACAAAAAAAATTGATATATATATGAATAAATACAATGATAATGTTGAGGTTATAACAAAAGAATAATGTCAAATATAAAAAAATTCAGAATTAAATCTTTTAAAAAAAAGAATGCAATCTTAAAACTCGACAAAATATCTTTAAAATTTGGAAGAAAATCTATTTTAGATAATCTAAATTTACAATTAAATAACGGTCAAATTTTAGGTTTGCTCGGACCAAATGGTGTTGGAAAATCTACAATTTTTAATTTAATTACCGGTTTAGTTTCTGCTGATTTTGGCTCAATAATAATTAATTCTGAAGTTGTAAATAAATACCCAATTTACCAAAGAACTCTTAAATTTAAAATTGGTTTTGTCCCTCAAAATGGTGGTTTTTTTCATGATTTAACAGTTTATGAAAACCTTAAGGCTATAGCAGAAATTACAATTGAAAGCTTAAGTTACAGAGAAGAAAAGATAAACTCTTTGATCTCTAAGTTTGAATTAGACTCAATTAGAGATATTAAGGCTGATTTTTTATCTGGGGGACAAAAAAAAAAATTGGTCATAGCCATTGCTTTAGTTTCTGATCCCAAGATACTTTTGTTAGATGAGCCTTTTGCAGCACTTGATGTCATGACAATTAAAACACTTCAAGAAATTATTGTTGATTTACAACGACTCAATAATATTTCTGTAATTTTGTGTGACCATCAAGCAAGAGATCTATTGGCTTGTGTAGATACTGCTGCAATTATTCATAATGGAAAAGTTGTTGCGCAAGGAACTCCCACAAGCTTAATACAAAATATTGATGCTAAAAATGCATATTTCGGGGACTCATTCAAAATAAGTTAAAATAATTTTCGATGAGTAATAAAATTAATATCAATAATACTTTAAAACCATTTAATAAAATTTTAGAAATTGAGGGAGATAAAAGTTTATCAATAAGATGGGCTTTATTAGCATCTCAGGCGAATGGAAAATCAATTTCCACAAATCTTTTAAAATCTGAGGATGTTTTGAGCACGTTAAGTAGTTTAAAAAAACTTGGTGTAAAAATTAGATTATTAAAGAACACATGTGAAATATACGGCATGGGCATTAATGGATATAATTATAAAAAGAATCTTGTTTTAAATGCTGGAAACTCAGGTACCCTTGGGAGATTGATTATAGGTCTGCTTATTCATGCAAAAAATAAAATAAAAATTGTTGGTGACAAAAGTCTATCAAAAAGAGACTTTTATAGAGTTACAAAACCATTAGAAAGATTTGGAGCAAAATTCAAAACAAACTCTGGAAAATTGCCAATAACAATTAAAGGTACAAATAATCCAAAGCCAATTAGATATTTCGAAAAAAAAGGATCAGCACAATGCAAAAGTGCTGTAATGTTCGCAGCTTTGAATACTAATGGACAAACTATAATTAAAGCAAAAAAATCAAGAGATCATAGTGAACTACTTTTTAAATATCTAAAACTGCCGATTAGAATATCAAAAAAGAAAAGTTTTGATTTAATTAGAATAAATGGAAAAAATAAAATAAAAACATTAAACTATAAAATACCATCTGATATTAGTTCAAGTGCTTTTTTTATTGTTTTAACTGCATTATCTTCAAACTCTAGATTGATAATTAAAAATGTAAACATCAATCCCTCAAGAATTGGAATAATAAAAATTTTGAAAATGATGGGGGTTAAGATTTTATTTAGAAATATTAGGACTCTTAAGGGAGAAAAAATTGCGAATTTATATGTTGAGAGTGCAAAATCATTAAAAGCTATAAGATGTCCATCAAAACTTAATAGTTCTGCAATTGATGAGTTTTTACTAATATTTTTAGTTGCTGCAAAAGCGAATGGAATATCAGTTTTTAAAAACCTATCTGAGCTCAATCAGAAAGAGAGTCCTAGGTTGGTGTGGGGCTCAAGAATCTTATCAAAAATGGGAATAAAAAATATTATCAATAATAACAGTATAAAAATTTATGGTAATCCAAATTTAAAAATAAAAAAAAAAATAGTAATTAAAGATTTTCTGAAGGATCACAGGGTTTTTATGACAAGTTCAGTAGCATCGCTTTGTTTTGGTGGAAAATGGCAAATAAATGATAAAGACTCAATTAAAACTTCTTTTCCATCTTTTTTGAAAAAAATTGCCTTTTTAGGAGCTAAAATTCAATAATTATTGGTAATTAAGAAGGATTCAGTGTTGATAAAAAGTATAATTTTATCTAAAAGATCTCAGTTTTTTTAAAAATAAAAAATTTAATAAAATACTATATTTAATGGAAATATTTAAAGAGCTTACAAATCCTGCCTCGAAAGAATTCGAAAAACTATTAAATAGCCAACTCTCTAAAGTAAACATAGAAGAAGGGAAAATTATTAATGGGAAAATTAATAAAATAACAGAAAAGTTTGTTTTTTTATTTATTGAAGGCTTGAAAAGTGAACCTGTATTAGACATTAACGAACTTAAAACAATGGGTTTAACTGATAAAATCAAAATAGGGGAGACGATTCCAGTTTTATTGGAGAAAATTGAGGATAAAAATGGTGACGTATTAGTCTCAGCGAGTAAAGCACAAAAAATTAAAGGATGGGATAAATTAGTTGAGGCCTATGAAAAAAATGAACCGATTATGGGTAAAATTACAAGCAAGTGCAAAGGAGGATGTATAGTTGAACATATTGATACCGGCTCTTTAATGTTTTTACCTGGATCACAGATTTCAGATAAACCCCTTAAAGATATATCTCATTTAATGAATGAGCCTCAAAAGTTTGCATTAATCAAATTAGATAAAGTAAGAGGTAATGCTTGTGTATCGAGAAGAGAAATTATTTCTTCATTTAAAAAAGAGGACAAAGCTAAAGTTATTGAAAAATATAAAATTGGTGACATTATTAAAAATGCTGAGGTAAAGGGATACAGTTCATTTGGATGTTTTTTTAAGGTAAACAATGAATTAGACGTTTTAGTTCATTTACAGGAAATTTCGTATTCAAGGGTAAATCATCCAGATGAAGTTTTTAATATTGGAGAAAAACACAATTTGAAAGTAATTTCTGTTGATAAAGAAAAATTACAGGTCGGGTGCTCAGTCAAACAGTTATCACCAGATCCTTTTGAAAAAATTGATAACTATGAGTTAAATAAAACTTATAAATTTAAAGTAATCAAATTAATGGACTTCGGTGCATTTTGTGAGCTAGTTGAATTACCAGGCTTATCAACTTTACTTCATTCTAGTGAATTAAGCTGGACTAAAAAAAATATTTCAGCAAAAAAAATGTTTAAAGTTGGTGATGAAATTGAATGTGTAATAACAGAGATTGATAAAGATAAAAGACGGGTTGCTATTTCTCACAGATTGACACAAGAAAATCCATTTGAAACTCTTGAAAAAAAATATCCAGTTGGATCAATTGTTGAAGGAGAAATAGTTAATAAGAATGAATATTCTTTGTTCGTTAAATTAGAAGATTTAGATGTAGATACTTTTTTACATTGTAATGACCTAACCTACCTCAACAACGGTGAAGATGAACTTTCTAAATACAAAAAAGGTGAAAAAATCAAAGTTAAAGTTTTGGAAATAAGAGTATCAGAACAAAAAATTAGAGTAGGTCTAAAGCAGACTCAACCAGACCCATTTGATTGGTTTAAAGATAAAAAAGTTAATCAGACAATAACCGTAAAAATTATTTCAACAGATAATAAAGGGTTAATAGTAAGACCTGAAAACTGTGAGATGGATTTCCAAATTAAAAAGTCTCAAATAGCAATTAGTGCAGCAGACGCAAGACCTTCTAGATTTACGGGTGGTGAAAGAATAGATTGTGCTATAGCTGAACTTGATTTAGAAAAAAGAAAAGTAAATTTAAGCATTAGACTTCTTGAAGAAATAGAAAAAAAAGAAGCTCTAGAGAAATATGGATCAGAAGGATCTGGTAAAAATTTACCTTTCTCATCTTTATCTGATGACTTAAAAAAAAAAGATAAGAAAAAAAAATAAATAAAATAAATTAAATTGGCTATTGTAAAATCAAAGCTGCTAAAAAAACTTTCTGAAAATTATCCTAATTTTTTAAAAAAAGATCTTGATAAGTTCACTAGTATTATTTTAAAAGAAATTAAAAAAACTTTAAAGCGTGGAGAAAGAGTAGAATTAAGAGGTTTTGGAGTTTTTTCAACAAATACTCAAAAACCTAGAATTTCAAGAAATCCAAAAACAGGTGAAAAGGTAAATACACCTGAAAAGAAAACAATTCACTTCAAAATGGCTAAAGATTTGTTTAAGAAATTAAATAATGAAAAAGAATAAAATATTTGTTGCTTGTGATACTACCAACATTTTAAAGATAAAAAAAATAATCAGAAATACATATAATTCGAAATTAAAAACTGGATATAAATTTGGTTTAGAATTTTTGAATTCTAAAAATGGTAGAAAGTTTATATCTAAATTAAAAAACAAAATAATTTTTGCAGATTTAAAACTTCATGACATTCCAAACACTTGTGTGTCGGCTATCAAGGCAATAAAAGATTTAAAAGTGAACTATTTAACAATTCATATAAGTTCTGGGTTTGAAGCACTAAAGGCTGCAAAAAAAGCAGCGGGTAAAACAAAATTGATTGGTGTTACAATTCTAACATCTTTAGATAATAAGGCATTAAGTGAAATTGGATATAATATAGATGTAAAGAAATTAGTTTTTCATCAAGCAAAGTTAGCTAGTAAAGCTAAACTAGATGCCATTGTATGTAGTGCTCAAGAGGTAAAAATAGTAAAAAAAATATTTAAAAAAGAAATCATAACACCAGGAATTAGATTTGATTTAAAAACAAATGATCAAAAAAGAATTTTAACTCCAAAACAAGCTTTTAAAAATGGAAGTGATTGGCTTGTAATAGGTAGGCCTATAACAAAAGGTAATATTAAAAAAAACATGGATTTGTTAATCGATCATTTAAACCAATGATCATTAAATCAAAAATTTGTGGTGTCTCAGATCCCAAAACATTAAATTATATAGTTAGTCATAACTACCCACCTCAATTTGTAGGATTCATTGTAAATTATTCAAAATCAAAAAGATATATTGACATTAGAAAACTTAAAGAATTATTAAAAATTGATAAAAAAAAATCTTCATATGTAGCAGTACTAGTAAAACCAGATTACAATATACTTGAGGAGATAAAAGACTTGCCATTTGATTATTATCAACTTTATGATTGTACTCCTCATCAAATAAAATCTATTAAAGAAAAGTATAAAAAAAAAATTATTACTGCGATTACTATTACAAATAAGGAAGATATTAATAAATATAAACTTTATTCAGATTTAACTGATATTTATTTATTTGATAGTAAAGGATATGAGAAAAGCATATCATTTGATCACAACTTGATTAAAAATCTAAATTTAAATAAAGAGATAATGGTGGCTGGAAATATCCAAATTGACGATAGTCTTGAAAATTTTAAAAAAATAGCAGATATTATCGATATATCTGGTGGTCTAGAAACTGCAGGATTGAAAGATATTTCCAAAATAAAAATTTTTTTGAATAAAATTAAAAATTTAAAAAATGAAAATTAAAAAAAATATACCTCTAATCGATCAGCATGATAAATACGGTTTTTGGGGTGGAAAGTTTGGGGGAAGCTATATTCCAGAAACTTTAAAAAAACCAGTAGATGATTTAACAGACAAATTTGCAAAATTAAGAAAAGATAGAAAATTCATAAAAAAAAGAGATTTCTATTTTAAAAATTATGTTGGATCCCCTACGTCGTTCATAAAATTAGAAAATTTGTCTAATCATTTGGGTGGAGCTCAAATTTGGGCAAAAGTAGTTTCAGAAGCAAATGGTGGAGCTCATAAAATATATAATGCAACTGTTCATGCTTTAATATGTAAAGCCATGGGGAAAAAGTATATTATTGGTGATACAGGGGCTGGATACGCAGGAAAAATGTTAAGTATGGCTGCCAAAAAATTTGGTCTTAAATGTAAAATCTTTATGGGAGCAAAAGATATCAAAAGACAAAAACCTAATTGTGATGCAATGAAAAAAAATGGAGCTGAAATTGTACCTGTTTATTCTGGTAGTCAAACTTTAGTTGATGCAGTTAGCGAATGTATGAGGTATTGGGTATCAAATTGTAATAATACACATATGTGTGTTGGTTCCACAGTTGGACCAAATATTTTTGTCAAAATTTGTGGTTGGAGCACTGCGCAAATTTCAAGGGAATTAAAAAAACAAATTAAACAACAATTCAAAAAGATTCCAAAAAAAATTAAATTAATTAATTGTGTAGGTGGTGGAAGTTCGGCTTATGGGTTTTGGAGTGAATTTATAGATTTTGATAAAAAACAAGTTGAATTAATCGGTGTAGAAGCTGGTGGACCAAAAAAATCAAAGCTTCATGCTGCGCCTTTAAGTAGAGGAGCTAAGCTAGGGATACTCCATGGAGCAGCTGCTTATTGTTGCCAAAATAGTGAAGGTCAAATTAAAGAAACAGAATCTATAAGTGCTGGATTAGATTATCCATCTGTAAGTCCAATACATTGTTTTTTAAAAGATACAAAAAGAGCGAAGTATACTTATGCTACTGATGAAGACGCGCTTAATGCATATGTGATGGTAACTAAATTTGAAAAACTAAATCCTAGTCTTGAACCAAGTCATGCATTTGCAGAAGCAATAAAAATTGCTCCTAAACTAAGCAAGGATACAATTATAATCGTCAATTCTTGTGGGGATGCTAAGAAAGATCGAGACATCTTAAAAGAGAGATTGGGTAAAAAATAACAATGTCACTTATTAATAAAGCTTTTAAAAAGGCTAAAATTGAAAATAGACCTGCTCTACTTACTTATACTGTAGCTGGAGATAATACAAAAAAAAAGTCATTTGAAATTTTAAAATCCATTTCAAAATATGTGGATATTTGTGAGTTAGGCTTTCCTCACAACACTCCTATCGCAGATGGTGGTCAAATTCAAACAAGTGCTTATAGAGCAATAAAAAATGGAGTGAAAATTAATGATGTGTTCTCTATAGCAAAAAAATTTAAAAAAATAAAAAAAAGTAAACCTATTATTTTGATGGGATATTATAATATGATTTATCAATATAATGAAAATAAATTCATAAAAAAATGTCAAAATTCTAAAGTTGATGGATTGATTGTTGTTGATTTACCTTTTCCCGAAAATAAGAGTTTTGCCTTAAAATGCAAAAAAAAAAATATCAATTTCATTCAACTTATTTCACCTACTACATCAAAAATACGTTTGAAACAAATCATCAAAAATTCTCATGACATGATTTATTATATAAGCATGTTATCTACCACTGGTGGAAAACTAAAAGTTTCTCCAAAAAAAATAATCAAAGAGTATTCTTTAATCAAAAAACAAAATAAATCTAAAAATATAGTAATTGGATTCGGAATAACTGAAAAAACCATAAGTTCCTTGAAAAAAGCAGATGGTCTAGTCGTAGGAAGTGCTATTTGTAAGGAAATAACCAAATCAATTAAAAAAAGACAAAATCCTGTCATAAATGTTACTAATGTTGTTAGAAAATTAAAAAATAGAATTAAATGAATTGGATTACTAAAATAATAAAAGCAGGTGAAAAAATTAAAACTGCTATTCACAAAAGAGCATCAAAAGAAGATATAGCTAAAAGTGACTGGACATCATGTTGTAAGGGTCCAATCTTAAAAAAGGATTTAGAGAAAAATTTATGGGTTTGTCCTGATTGTAATAAACATCATAGAATTAAACCAAATCAAAGATTTGATATTTTATTTGGAAAAAATAATTATGAAATATTTAAAACACCTATTCCAAGCGATGATCCATTAGATTGGACGGACTCAAAACCATATAAAGATAGACTAAAAACTGCGAGAAAAAAAACAGGATTAGATTGTGGAATGATGGTCGCTTGTGGAAAAATTAATGATATTAAAATTACAGCAGTAGCATCTGATTTTGATTTTTTGGGAGCTTCAATGGCATCTGCAGAAGGTGAAGCTTTTCTTTATGGTGTGCAACATGCAATTGAAAATCAAACTCCATTCATGTGTATAAGTGCTGGAGGAGGCATGAGAATGATGGAAAGTCTAATTTCATTATCACAAATGACTCGAACTACACTTGCTATAAATGAACTCAAAAGTAATAATCTACCATACTTTGTATTAATAACAGATCCTACAGCGGGTGGAATTACAGCATCATATGCAATGTTGGGAGATATACATATTGCAGAACCTGGTTCGTTAATTGCTTTCGCAGGAAAAAGAGTGATACAGGGGACGGTAAAAGAGGAATTACCTGAAAATTTTCAAACTAGCGAGTACGTTCAAAAAACTGGCTTTATCGATTTAATCGTTGAAAGAAAAGATTTAGTAGAAAAAATTGGAACTTTATTAGCAATATTGTTAAAGAAAAATTCTGCTATAAGCACTGAGGAAAATGAAACTTCAAAATATAATCAGTCGCTTACAAAAGCTGCATCCTAAAGAAATAGATCTAAGCTTAGATCGTATAAAAGTTCTCTGTAAAAAACTGGGTAACCCACAAGATCAAATAAATTGTATTCAAGTTTGTGGAACTAACGGAAAGGGAAGCACTATTTCTTTTTTGCGATCAGTGCTTAGAGAGGCAAATATTAGATGTAATATCTATACTTCACCCCACGTCCAACGTATTAATGAGAGGTTCATTTATAATGATGAGGTCATAAGTGATGAGGATCTTGCAGATTTGTTAAATGAAATTGAAGAGGTTAATAATGGTCAAGCTCTTACATATTTTGAAGCTCTTACAAGTGCATTTTTTCATGGATGTAGAAAATATAAAGAAAATCTTGTAATTGCGGAATTTGGTCTATTTGGTAGAGGGGATGCTGTTAATATATTAAAAAAAAATCTCTGTAATGTTGTTACCTCCTGTAGTGAAGATCACTTAGATTGGCTGCCAAAAAATGAGAGGACTATTGAAAGAATTATTTTTGAAAAAACTTCATCTTTACTAAATTCAAATATAATTGTAGCAAAACAAACCTCTGATAAAATTACACAGTGTATAAAAAAGAATATTTCAAATAATAATGCAAATAAGTATTTTTTTAATGAAGATTATAATTTTGTTTTAAAAGAAAATGAATTTTTTTATTATGAAGATAAGTATGGTGGTTTAAAAATTCCAAAACCAAGTATGAATGGACTATTTCAACTTGAAAATGCTTCTACTGCTATTGCAACTTTAAGAATTTTAGAAAGCTTAAAAATCAAAAACCAGCACATAATAGATGGTATTGCAAAAGCTAATAATTCAGCAAGATTAGAGGAAATCAAATCTGGTAAACTAAAAAAACTTGTAAATAACAATACTCTAATTGTTGATTCTTCACATAACCCTGGGGGATCAAAAGTTCTTAATGACTATCTTAAAACTTTAGATTGTAAAAAACATATAATAATTGGAATGATGGCAAATAAAGATCATAAAAAATATATAAGTTATTTTAAAAATATTTCATCTCTAACAACTGTTGATATACCTAATCAAAAAAATTCAATAGGTGGAATGGAGTTAAAAGAAAAATTTAAAGATATTCCAAATGTT
>MDSV01008131.1_pt1 | contig 17567 bp, 13 predicted proteins | sample 810851 | NCBI WGS metagenome assembly MDSV01 (sample SAMN05326640, study PRJNA326480) | marine metagenome | isolation source: seawater | place: Atlantic Ocean: North East | collected 2012 | reverse complement strand
GATCGCCAGGCTTAGGTCTATAATTAGGATTAATAGGTCCTGCATTACTAGAACTTGTCATTTTAGATGGATCAAAAACACTATCAGCTTCAGCCGCAGCTATCTGTGATGGATCTAAAGTGTCTGGGAGTGGTGCATTTCGATCTATTCTCGTCCCCGTCATCAAGCCTTCACCATCAACGCCAGGTTTAGGTTTGGCTCCTTTCATAGCTTTTCTAGCAGATGTTGACATTCTGCCAAACATGTCAGCCGCAATATGACCAACACCACTAGCAAATCCGCCGATTATAGTATCCAACACGACATTTCCAACAGATTCTGTTAACGATTTACTTTCAGAAACTCCAGCAGCTTCTTCGACTACAGAAGTGACACCACTGGTGAGTGCGCCGCTTGCCATAGAACTACCTAAGGTACCACGAGTAAGCATCTGACCGAGAACCGGCACGTTAGAAAGCAGATTACCAGATGCGGCACGGGTACCTGAAAATAAACTAGATGCTCCCACAGTAAACATAGCACCAACAGCTTGAATAGCTGTCTCTACAGTTCGTTTTGTAGCCTGTATACCCTGCATAGTACTATCATACATTTGTTGATTTTCGGCCTGAGTATAAACTCCGGCTCTTTCAGTACCTGTCATAGTTCTCTGAGTCTGGCCGCGTGGCTGTTCATCAAATTTTGTAAAATCAAACTTATGACCACTCTTGCTTGCCGCATAAGTATAGTTTTCACCCAGCACTTTACGATCATAGCCGCTATCTATAACTTTCTGAGTACCTTCTCTAGCCATCTTAAGATTGGCTAATTCTTGATCTAGTATTTTCCTCTTTAGTTCATAGTTGCGAGTGTCGTCACCTATAACTTGATTATAGGTCCAATCAAACCACCCTTCTTGATCATGTAGCTGCTGATTACTTCTAATCTCTGCTTCTTTACTAGCTATCTTGTCATCAAGTATGTTCTTTTGCTCATCTACGTTTCTTCTTATGCTTGCATTTTCTCCTCTTCTTTTGTCTTCTGCTTCTGCTTTTTTAATTCTTTCAGCAGCTGCTTGTCTTTCTTTCTGTTCTATTCTTGCTGTTTCTCTAGCGTCTGCTTTTTGTTGAGCTACTATTTTGTCATTTTTGGCTTTTTTCTCAGCTGCTTCTTTTTGAGCTACCTCTTTTTCAATATTCATAGCTTCTTTAGCAGCATTATTCTGCTCAGCTTGAACATCTTTATTTTTCATAGCCAGCATACCCATAATCGGATTTACTGGGCCCATTGGTTTTTCTTGCTGCTCTCCTTGCTTCTCTTTTATTCTGGTTGCACGATCTTCCCAATACTTGTCTCTAGCATTCGTATAATTTTGTGGATAATCTTTCATAGCTTCTTGACTAGCCAACATTGGATCCATACCTTGATTAATAAGAGCCCGTCTGTCTTTAAGATATTGACTTCTAGCAGCTTGTGATCCCTTTCTGTGGCCTGCTTTAACGGAAGTAATTCCACCGCCGCCACCCTGTACGCCTTGAATAGTCTGATCCCTAGCTACCATTCTGTTATAAAGACCAGCTTGCTGTGGGGTAAAACCAAAAGCCTTAACATAATCGGCGTCTACCTTAGCAGCAGCTTCTTCTGGATTCATACCTTGATTAATAGCTTGTGCAATATCCTTTTCTCTCCTTTCCATAACTTCGCTAATAGTAACACCATCTCTAAAGTCTCTATCTCTAGCAAGTGCGAAATTTCTATTACCTCCAATATCTCCAAGAACCTCTCTATTCTTTTCTCTCTTCGCTAATAACTCATTAATCCTCTTTAATTTTGGATTGTCATTAAATGGAACTTTATTGCCTTCAATATCTTTACCATTATTAAGTTTTTTAATCTCTTCATTAATTTTTTGGTTGTCGTTTTTAGCAGCTTTAAACGCTTCAAGATCTCCCTTAAAGCCATCCTCTATATAGTCTCCAAGTTCAGAGTTTATGGGGCCAAACAATTCCAAATTATCATAATATTGTTCATTTCTCAATACATTTAGTGGAGATATATTCTTGTTATATCTTGCCATGTTGTTGCTCATCTTATTGATGTAATCTTTAGCCTTAGGATCAGTTAAAGATTGATTAGCCATAAATTCAGCAAAAGTTATAACACCATCATTATTAGTATCATTTAATCCACTAGCATCTTCTGTTCCTATAGTAATCACACCATCTTTATTAGTATCTCTTTGAGCAAATCCACCACCTCTAAGATAAAGTACTTTACCTCCATTAGAGTAGCCAGTAACCTTTCCTCCATTAATAGATTGTAACAGTCCCATATTTTTCTGTGCTGCTTTTCTGTTTACTACAAACTCACCAGGAGTTAACATAGCAGGAACAGTATCGGTACCTTGAGGTCTAAAGACTGATCCTCCAGCAGCGAGTGCTTGCGTTCTTCTAGCTGGGTTTTGAGCGTCTGCTCTTCTATTTGCCGGAGCGGTCCTGCCCTCACCACCCGCTATATTAGCATTAAGTGTATCTATGCTGGCTTTAAGATTATCTTGACTAAGAACTAATGCTTCATTTGCTGCACCGCTGGCAATCTTTGCAAGCTCTTTATTTGCTTCTATTTGTGTTGCTGCGGCATTATTATATGTGTTAATAAGATTTTGCATTACCGGATCGGATGTGGGGTCAGCAATTTCTTGTGTAGCTTGGTTTAATATATCCTGTCCTAATGCTCCTAATCCAGCTTCTGAACCCATTTGACCAAGTATTGCTGATTCTTGTCTTGCTATTTCATCTCTAGCGGCTTGTGCAGAGCCCAACGTTCCTTCTAATCTCTTTTGTCTTACATCTCTAGTATCTTGTAAGAACTTTAAGTCTTTGGCACGAGTTTCAGCTGCTACACCCTGAGAAGCTTGGCGCACACTACCTGTTTGTTTAAGCAGCTCAAAGAATCTTTTGCGTTCATTTGCGCCTGCTTGTGGAATAAATCCATTAAGTCTTTGGTTGGCTCTAACAAGAGCTTCATCCATAGCTCTAAGTTCATCTGGTCCAGAACTTACTAATGTTTCTGCAAACTTTCTATTAGCCTCTTGTAATCTTTTTCTGTCGTTAACTTCTGCTAAAGCAGCCTCAGCAGCAGCACTAGCCGATTCAGCTAATTTTTCTAAAGCAGACCTGTTATTACTAAGCTCAGTATTTACTTGTATAAGCTCAACTTGCATATCTGAAAGGTTTTCAGCTGAGTTTGAGGCTTCACCCAAACCTGCTTCTAATTCTTTAGCTCTCGTTGATAACCTTTGCATGTTTTCTGCAATACCAGCTGGGTCTGTAGGCCCTCCAGTTAATGCTGCTGTATTCTGGGCCTCTCTTTGAATTAGTTCTTGAACAGATGGACCAAAACCAGTTAAAGCCTTTAGAATACTGTCGGAAGCAGCGTTTTGAGCGTCAATAGCCGCCTGCTCATATTTTAATGCTTCATTTTGTAACTTAGCTGCTTCTTGAAGATTCTTAGCAAACTGATTTAAAGCATTAACTCTAGCTTCTGAGAACGATTTAGCTAATTCAACAGCTTTGTCTCTAGTCTCATCGAAACCTTTTCTTAAATCAGCAAGAGCTTCGTCTATAATCGCTCGACGTTTATTAGGATCCCTAGCTTCTGGTCCAGTTAATTTATCAGCAACAACAGCGGCTGTTGCATCAGCTTGTTGCTGCAGATTATCTGCGGCATTTACTGCTCCAGCAGCTCTTAATTCGTCTGCTAATCCTTTGATATTTGAGCGAATCTCTGCCGTAACTGTAGACGTAGGCGTACCTGGAGATAACTTATTAGCAGCATCTGTAAAGCTTTTCTCTATTATTGCGGGATCGAACGTTGATATGGCAGCGACCTCACCAGCTTGCTGTCTTCCTAATGCTGGAGTTAAATTGCTGGCTAATCTTCTTCTTGTTGCGTTTCTTTCTTCGCCAGTATAAGCGTTAGGATTTTCAACAACATTAGCAGCCCTGCTTCTAATTTCTGGAACGCTAGCTTCTCCCTTAGCGCGAGCAATTATGCTATTAAGAGAGTCTTGTCTAGCACTATTTTCTAGATCTATTCTATTAATTGATTGTTGTACAACAGTATTTAGTCTCGCAAAACTAGTAGCTAATTTTACCTGCAGTCTATTTAATGCTTCTTGTGCCCTAGCAGCTTGTTCTGTTTTATCTTTTAACGCTATAGCGCCATCAGCAGCAAGTAAATCATTTTTAACTCTTTCTCTGTTGGCATTTAATGCTGCCGTACTTAATGTTCTACCTTGTTGAACTGCAAGCATTAATTGTTCTTGATAGGTCTTGTCTGCAGCAAGAGCAGAGTCAATTAAATTGTCTAATGCTTTAGCTTCTTCTGACCCTGGAGCAGCTGCTTTTATACTATCTAAGGTTTGACCCTTAGCAAATTGTTGGAACACTACGTTTTGAGCATTCTTAAATGCTTCACTATTAGCATCAACCAGTTCTTTAGCAGCTGCTGTTACCCTATCTTTATTGTTGGCTGTAGCTTCTTCTATGCTGTCTACAAAAAATGGTACAATAGTTGCGCCTAATTCTCTAAGTGTGCCGTCAATTCCAGTAGTAGATTGTTGCTCAAATGCTACCTGAGAACCTGTTGCAATGCTTAAATCTCGACCAGCAGAAATCTGATCAGCAATTGCTTTGTTTACTTCTTGGAAATTTATATCACTCGCACTTTTGGAAAACTTTTCCATAGCTTGAGCAGCTTTATCTGTGGCTGTATCTAACTTGGTTTGAGCGGCTTTTTTAGCTAGTTCAATTTGTTTTTTAACATAACTATTATATGCAAAAATACCAGCACCAAGCAAAGCAAGAGCAGCCACAACCGCAGCAGCGCCCACAGCAAAAGGAAGCAAAGGAACAAGCATACCCGCTAATCCAGCTGCTACGCCAGGACTAACAGCGGCTATTGCTCCCCAAACAACTGGGATTGTGGCAGAAACGCCTTGTACTAAAGCTATAGTTGTAGCCAAGCTAGAAGCGGCACCAGCCAAACCTGCCCCAAGTGCTGTTCCAGTAGAATCTGCAGCGGCACTCAGTGTTGCTAAGGCAGCAGCAGCATAAAAACCAGCTTCTCCAGTTATAGCCTCTCCCATTTTGCTAGCAGAGCTTTGACCTCTTCCTCTTTTTGCAGCTTCTGTTCTAACAGTTCTTAATTTTTCCTCTAATGCAATTACTTTTTGCATATCTGCACTGCTTTTAGCAGAAGACTTGGCTAGTTTAAGGTTGGCTTTAGCCTGTTTAATAGAAGACTGTAATTGTTTGTTGTCAACAGTACCTTTGGTCGTTAATGTTTTTAATAATTGGTCAGCAGCAAAACCGTTGGCAACAAAAGCACTTTCTAATTCTCTTAAAGTATCCACACTAGTTTTACTTAACGTGAAATCTCCACCCTGACCACTAACCGCTAAGCCTCCTCTATTAAATCCAACAACCCCGCCCTTGTTGAAACCTTGAGGTCGAGTATTCATCTTTCTCAAGTTGCCGTATCCAACAGCTTTAGCGCTTTTTGCATTCACTACAAATTCACCAGGAGTAAGCATTGCTGGGACGGTATCTTGAACACTACCTCCAAGAGCAGACTTTTTCGTTCTCGGCTTACGACGCTTACCTTTTGTTGCTTTTTCTCCACTTCCCGTATATGGAACTCCAAGACCTTGTGCAATTAACATGTTACCAAATTTTGTATCAGTATACATATATCTATTATATTTTTCTGTACCAGCAGCAGCTAATGCAGCTTTAGTATTAAATAATTTTGTAACATCTTTACCCTTAGGATAATAATTAGCAGCCAGTGCTTTGCCTTTTGCTCCTAGATCTCTTTCTTTTTTATTTCCTTTGTATAGTTCATAGGCGTCATAGCCAGCTAATCGAGTCGCAGAAGTATTAAAAGATTTACCTGTTGGCACAACATCAATATTTATAGTATCTCCATCTATAACCTTTTGTACGGTAGCTTTAGCAATACCCCCCTGACCAAACTTATTCATCCTATGTAATTTTTCTGTTCCAAGTGCTTTTGCGGAACTTTTTCTAAGAACGAACTCACCAGGAGTAAGCATTGCCGGAACGCTATCCGTATTACCACTACCAGGAACCGTACCTCCTCTAGCAAACCCTTGTGTTCTTTTTAAACCTCCTCCAAAACCTTTAGCAAACTGACCTATGGCGGACGCACCTCTAGCGGCGGTAAGTAATCCAAGTATAGGTATAATACCTTTAACAGCATCTGCTACTTTAATTAAAGCGCTAGCTAAACTTAATGCTCCGCTAATAAGACTTTTGAAACTGCTAGTACCAGCTACATCTCTAACAAGTTTTAAAAACTCTTCTCGAACTTTTGCAAATTGAATAGCGAGTGCTTGCTGGGCTTTGGCATTACTATCAGCTAAAGAACCTTGTCCCTGTTGAGCTACTTTCAATGCTTCTTGGGCTGTCGCAAACTGACCGATAAGAGGAATAACCTTACCAATTTGTCTAAAACCACCAAGCTCTTCAACAATCTTACTAAAACGAATATCTCTAGGGTCTAAACTACCTAATCCTTCACTTAACAATTTAACAGCTTTGAATGCTCCAACAAACTTACCTTCAGCATCTTGCAGATTAACTCCGAATTCTTTAAGAGCATCAATGGTAGTTTCTCGTTGCAGTCTGGTAAAAATTGTTCTCAAACCAGTAGCGATAGTTTCTGCGCCTTCACGAGTCGTAGCACGAACACTAGTAAACACAGCAATAAACTGATTCAAAGCGTCTGTACCTTCGCTAACTCCTCTACTAGCAGCAGCAAACACACCACCAGCACGCTGGATAGCAGCAATAATATCACTAGATTCAACAGCGAAACGAGCAGCAACAGCATTAATACTACCCAAAGCACCTTCTAACTGTCCAGCATTAATACTAAACTGCCTAAGTAAAGCGATACTGCCTTCCACAGTATCGTTCAGATTATTAAACGTAGGAGCAACATCTGTTAAAGCAAGTGCTTTCAAAGCTTTTTGTACATCACGGATACTAAATCCAGCCTGAGTTAAAGTAACAGAAATTTCTGCGAGACTAGAACTGGAAACACCTATACCGGTTGCTAGTTCTCCAATTGTACCCTGTAAGCCTTTAAGATTACTGACAGTTTGTCCACTCACTTGCGCTATTCTTACTAACTGTCTGTCAAACTTAACAAAGTCACTTAGAGCAGTATTTATAGCATTATTCACTCCATATATAACACTAGTAACACTAGCAAATGCAGTAAATCTTCTAATCGCTAAAGCAGACTGTCTTCCAAATTCTTCTATCTCTCCTCTAGCTATTTTAAGATTTTTAAAAGTTATCGCAGAATTTTTACCTAGTTGTTGTGTAGCTTTGCTAACAGCTTGCACTTTTACTGCAACATTTCCTGTGCCAATACTATTAATTGTTTTTGCAAATTGACTAACTGCTGAAGTAGCTCTAGTCGCAGTACTAGAAACTTTATTTAAAGAAGCATTAATCGCTATTAATTTTTTATTTGCGCTTTGTAATGTTTTAACGGTAGCCGGATTAATATTTAGATTAACATCAGCTTTTAGGCCATTAAGCTGTTTCTGTATACCGGCAACAACCTTCTTGACATTGCCTGGGCCTTGTAGATTGATTTGAGCTGTTAAATTAAATCCTGCCATTTTATTACCCTATTAAATAAATAGCTCTCCAGCCCCACACAAGAGCAAGAGAGCTATATTATAAAGGAGACCAACCCAAATATTACTCAGCTTTGGCTTTTCTAGGCTTTTTGGCAACTTTTGCTTTTGGTTTTGCTTTTGGCTTTGACTCTTCTGCTGTTTCTTCATCAAGCACAACAGGTTTGCCATTGTCATCCAAAAATGGTTCAAATTCTGCAACATATTCTCCTTCTGAGTCCACTTTGTTACCATATTTATCTACAAAATTACCAGACTTGTCGATATATCTGCCTTCTTCATCTACCAATCGCCCGTCTACGTCTATTAAACGACCTTCTTTATTCACATATCTTAATCGATCATCAACAAATTTATATTTTTTCAAAAATTTATTTTCTGGCAAGTTTGATTCATAGTCATTATCTAGACCATACATCATATTAGCCAAATGTTGCGCACCCAATAAAGCAACCGGGTCGGATGCTCTATTTAAATAATCTTCCATATTATTAAAATATTTCTTATTATTATCTTCTTTATACACCACGCAAGCAGATACTAGGTAATTAAATCTAGCATTATCAGCTTGTCCTTCAGCACTATGATTATCTAAACTAGTACGAACACTGATGAGATCTCTCATGTCTTCTCTAAGTTTTTTGATATGCACAGCTAAGTCACGAGCTTGTTTGATGCTAAAACCGCCTTTGGCGAGCCTTGCTTCTCCCTCGCTGATCTCTTTTTGTAGGGTGTCGAACTTTAATTGTTTCTCATCATCCCATAAACCTTGCTCAGTAAGAAGGTCATCAAGTCTTGCTCTAACTACTGCTTTACTTTTAATAGCATCAGTGAAAGCCTGATTGTATATTTTTTGTCCTTCTCGCTGATCGTCTAAAGAAGGATTCCGAACAATGAATTCTTTGTCTTCACCCTCTACTTCACATGTAAAACCTTTAGTATTCATAACCATCTTCTCCTTTATCTTTAAACTTAAAATTGTATTTTTGTGTAACTTGGTTAGGGTATAAAAAGCTTTTTAGCTGTTTAGCCGCAGACCTTGCTTGATGATTTCCGTTGTTGAGGATTTCGTCTCTAATATCCTGCCAAAGTTCATAATAGTATTTTTTTCTGTCTTCATCTTTTTCGTTTTCCCACAAGTGAGAAAAACCCTTTTCAAAATGAGCTATGCTTCCTATCATGGTCGTTTTAAATCTTTTATCTAGATCGTACAATAATTGTTGTTTATCATTCATCTTTTATTAATCCTTTGGTTTTCTGCTCTTTGGTTCATTATTTCCATTTGAACATCTGGTAGTTGTGACTCTTCTATTTCTTTTCCTTTATTATCTTTTAAAAATCCCATTTTTTGTTTAAATCTTGCTTTTGCAATAGGATCATTTAAATCCATAATCTCTTCTGCAGACTGATTTTCGTTTGCCATTAAAAATATTTCTTGAGCATTGTTGGATTTATTTTTATTATCAAATTTACTATTCTTCTTATCAAACTCTGCTTGTTTCTTTTCTCTGTCTCTTTTCTTTTTCTGATATATAAACCAGCCATCAAGCAAATCATCGTCTTCAAAAACAGAATCCTCCGGAGAATCAGGATGCTCGTAAACATTATCGTACATTCTACTAAAATTTACTAAAGACCTTTGATCATCGGTCCAATCCGAAGCGGGACCAGACAATACATTTTCTTTATTAGCATTCCAATATGTTTTCCAGATATTACTACGAGCCAATACTCTAATATCATTTACAGATACAGATCTTTTATAAACTTCTTGTACCAAGTTGTTAAATGTCGTGTATTCCTGACCTCTTTTAGCATAAATGTCTTCTGTCTCAAATATTTTTTTATCGTTTTCATATAAAGTATTACAAATAATATATTCACTTTTTGCTGATTCCGCAAAACCTTCTAGTGTATTATTTCTGAAATTGTTTTTAATTCCTAAAAAGTGATTTAAAGTACCTCTAGTAGATGCTAAGGTTTTTCTTATCAATTTAGATACATCAGGACGTTTTATGCTCTCGTAAAGTTTTAATTTATTATCCTCTATCTTCTTCTCTAGTGATTGAATCGTCTTGTCTGTGTCTTTTTCCCATATTCCTAATTTTATCATCACTCTTGACATGTTCGCTTCTCTAATCCAGTCACTGTACTTTTCATCATTTATTATCTTATTGTAAAGTATTCCTGATTTATATTTAAGAGTATGGTCCGGTGCCTTGAGAATATATTCTTTATCTTTAAAATAAAAAATTAAAATTCCAGACAGTATTTGATTTAATAAGTGATCTATCCTATCATTATTCATTTAAAGAATTTTGTTGCTTATTTTTTAATTCCTGTATTTGTTCGTCTTTTTCTTGAATCCTATTTTGTAGAAGCTCTACAACCTTTTGGGAATTAAGAGCTTCCACATATAGTTTACCTATAATTGTAAATAATTGTTCGTCCATTTATCCTCAGTCCCTAATCTATTGTCCTATTAGTGAATAGGTGGAGTACCTCCAACAGAACGACATAGGTCGCCGTTTTCAAATTCTCCATCTGCACTTATTTTGAAACTATTGAAATTCCTAAAACTGTAACTAAGATTTACATTATCACCACCAGCATCACCACCACCGTAGTTAACACTAGTGATTTTATTCTTGTTACCTAAATCAAATACGAGAGATCCACTAGCCGTACAAACCTTAATACTGATACTTTGGTCAGTAAGCTGAGTGAAATCACTAGTACAAGCATCTGCTCCCTTGAAGTCATCAGCATCTAGGAAATCGCCTTCTGAAGCAACAACTTCGAATTCAGACGTAACTTCCGTCGGGAACGTAATATAACGATAATAAGGATCAAAACGTCCGAGCTGTCTAATTTCTTCTCTACCTAAATCGCAACTAATAGTAACATTTTGAAAATAAGGAGCTTCACCATTTGGAGCATTAATACCTCCACGAGGTGAGCTAGCAGTCCCTGTTGGGAAAACAGAACTAGCCATATCAATATTCATTCGTCTAGCAGTAAATACTGAACTTCTCAAATTGCTGTTACTATCCTGCTTGAAAACATCACGACTATCAGCACTATTGCCAAAAGTGCTACCTGCTGTGTTCCATGTTTTGTGATTACCTACAAGAGTAATATCTTCTGTAAAATTGTCGTCAACACCGAAAGTATATGTAAAACTAGAGAGATACATACCGCTCATAGCAATATAGTTATCAGGTGTTCCAAATGCCGAATCAGCAGTATCAGGATAAAGACCGATTTGAACATTAACTCTATTGTTACCTACTGCAGTTAATCCGCTACCGTCTACACCACTGAAATATGAATCATTTGCACTATTGCCATCCATGCACATAAAATATAAGGGAGGACTACCGTCAAATACCTTTGTCATACTCACTTCAACATCAGGCAAATCTTCTGGCTGATCGTAAACTTCTAATTGTCCAATACTAAAGACTTCTGTAAGATTAAAGTTGGTTGTAATTCCTAATGACTGAACACCTCTGGGAGTGTAAAACGTTGGGTCACTTGAGCCACCCTTTGGATTATCACCCGTAGTATCGCACGGATTTAAGTTAATGAGTTGTGTGGCGTAAAAAATTCTATTGTTGGTTGGCATTGGTATCTCCCATTATGAATTTGTAGGTACTTAGTTTTAAAATACACCAACCCTATTTTATTAGGGGAAAATTTCTATAGTCCAACGGACAATATTGTGATAAATGCTATTAATTGTATTAAACTCGGTAATTGTCGCATTTTTAATAAAGGCTTTTCTATCTATATACTGATTATCCTCTAATAATAAATTATAATTTATTCGATTATTATTAAGCAATCCCTTGTAATCAAAAGGATATACACCATTTCTTACAACTTTATCTATGTCATATAGCTGAAAATGCTTATCTTTTTGCAACATTAGAGCATTGGCCAAATTATTTCTTTGGACGCTATTTTTAGCTAAAACATGAAACAAAACATCTTGAATAAATGTATTTCTGCCATTTCCTAGCTCAAATGGTTTTTGGTCTGTTCTGTTTGTCATCTCTATTAATATAGCTGGTAACTCTACCTGATTAGCAGCCAATGACTCATCATTGATTTCAAGCCCTCTGCTTTCACTGGACTTATACGTTTGAACATATCTATAGGAATATTCTACATGAACATCACTAGTTTTGCTGACAGGATTATCAAACAAAACCCTTCCATTGTCATAATCTAAAGAGTATGTATAAGCTCCAAATCCACTTGGTCCAGTAAGAAAATTGTCATTTAAATAAATCCCACTAATTTCTATAGGAGAAGAACCGCTGTAAGAAACACCAGTTTCGTATACCCAATTTTTCTTTTCTGCTTCCCATACAGTATTATTGGTGTTGCTAGGATCTGCAGCAACATTAAGTTTATGATATTGTGTACCTGCTATACCACTAGTAGGTATATTGACATTTACAAAACCTCCAATATTAACAAAAGACCAATCTAAAAAACTTTTTAAATTATCTTCTAATGACGATAAAGGCTGTCTGTCTCCTATAGAGAATATGCCTTTAAATCCAGCGTTATATTCTTGTGTCATGTAATTTGCCTATTTAATATGTCTGCTTAAAATATTAGGAATTTCGTCTTCTATCGAAGATAATGCCCTTGTAATCCAATTATCTTCAATTGTCCCTATATATGTTGGTGGAACTCTCCAATTACCAGATTTACTAGGAACCATAATTGCCTGACCTGTACGACTAAAAGGAGTTTGCTTAAAGACTATTCTATGTTCCATTATAATCGGCTCGTTACCTCTTAATAGTAACCAGCTAAGCCAAGGTAAGCTTTCTCCCTTTTCTGTTAATTGATTAGCCTCGCTAGAGGATAGGATGTCTTCAAGATCATTTTGGGCCAAGATGCTGAAAATTAACTGCGCAGAAATCTTATTGGCAGAAGCTTCAACAGATTGAGTGGTAACATATATTGATTCTACAAATCTATCTACCAAAATATCTACTGCTGCAACATCTGACAAACCAAAATTGTATCTAAGTTCTCCACCTTTTAATGATCCATACTCAGGCTGAGATCTAATCGACGCAGCTAACTTGGTTCTTAGGTCTTTTTGTATTTTGGGCTGAGCCTTGTTTAAGATTGCCCCTACTTCTTTTGAAATGCTTTTTAATACTTGAGAAGCTACTTTGCCAGCAGATTCTAATATGGATAATCCAAATTTCATAACGATCTACTCCAAAGAGTTGTAATATATTTATGTTCACCAAGACCGCAGGGCTTAGGATCTCCAGCTCTTGAATATTCATAAGAGCCATAAGAAGATATATTATTATCAACGATAATTGAATCGGCTTTAATAATTTTACCAATCAAAGGAATTTTACATATACTTTGAACAGCCCCGGAAGGAATATCTATGCTATTGCCTCCGTCCCAATTCAAAAAATATTTACTATCAAAAATAATAGCTAAATTAATAATTTCGTTTGTGCTAGAACCTCCAGTAACAGTGCCTTCGCCTTTACAAACGGGACATATACTGCCTGTTGGAAAAGATATGGGCCCGCTTCCATTATACTTATGACCAGATAATCTAGATATAGGATCAAAAACACAATTAGGACAAACAGTATCTTTAGCGATATCTGAATATTTGAATGTGCAAGGAACAACCAATCCATTATCCGCTAATAGACTGTCTATAGAATTGGCGTAAAGCTTTTTTAGTTCAGTAAAATCAATCATGGTTAATTCTTTAAAGTAGAAACAACAGACGCGTCTGTATTCTCTTGTGCAAATATTTTGGTGTCAATTACAGATCTGCCTAACTCAGGAATAGCTTGTTGTCTAACAGTCACAACATTATTGATATAGTCAAAACGAGCAACAAATAAACTATTTTTAATTACAGTACTATTAAAAAAATTTAAAAGATTTCTAACTAATTTTGGCACTATATAACTCCTGTATATGTAATAATTAAATTCCAATTAGTTATCACACCAGAACCTATTCTGTCGTTATCATTAGCATACAAAGTAAACGCACCAGTAATGTGATGGTCTGGACCTTCAAACAATAGCTGATCAAAATTAGGTCTTAAATTATTGCTGCCAAATTTTGTAATGTCTGTTTTATCATCAATTTGACAGGCGCTATTACTTGATACATCATTTAAAAAAGTATTAGCTGGAGCGCTATTTGAGAATACCCAACTAAAACCGTTGGTGTCCGTAGATGGATCGTAGTTTGAAATTTTATTATTGCTAGAAAGCAGTACCATGTCTCCAGAGGGAGGCTCTAAAATAAATGTTAAATCTTGAGGACTGTCGTGCTTTAATCCATTAATAGCAATTTCAATTTTTTGCATAGTTTGCCTACTATTAACTCCAGAAATAGTACCAGAATTATTAGTATTATCCTGTATAGTTATAGCATTCCCATTATATACTCTGGAATAAATATCCAAATCTAAACACGCTACAGCATTAGTACATCTATCTCCATCAAGATCGACATTACCTTGAACAACATTGCCCGGTGTGCTGCTACCAGAATCTGAATCATCTGGTGCGGGTTCATCTAAAAATGTATTAAAATTCTTTTTAATTACACTTATGGTACCAGTAGATATTCTGGTATTTAAAGCACAACTATCTAATACTGTTGGTTCAAAATCTAAATCATACAAATAATTATCAAATGTAAGATCTTGAGTATAACATGCTGGTAATTCTATTATAATTTCTCCAACCCCACCGGATTTAACGTATCCATTAGGCTGGCCTCTTAAGAATTCAATTATTGGTTGAGGAACTGGGTCTATCGCCTGAAATCTAAAGCCTACTTTACCTTCAGAAATGTCTATAGGAGCACCATTTACGTCTTGGTAAAAGAAACTTATTTTAAAATCTGAACCTTGTTCTATAGTAAAATTATGAGTTACTGACATAAAAACATCCTATTAAGAATATAATGATCGATCTCTATGGCCCGTACCATCTGAATGGTAACGAGAGTCGGGGGTAAATTTGTTGCCAACAAAAGGACTAAGCACTGCTCTAACATATTTAATATTGCCAATTTCATGTTCCATTTTTAATTTTTCATACATCCCACAAGGACCAACCTCAAGCAAGGTTTGATAACCTTTCAAATTACCTGCTACTGCTATATTGGCAGAACCTAAAGATGTTCTAACTCCTTCTGCAGCGGCTTTTGTTCTGAAGGTACTTTGATCTAAAAAGCATGCGGCTCTCAAAGATAAGAATCCAATAAACTCTTCATCTCTAGTAGATAAGGTCGTTGGGTCCGGAGTAATACTTAGATTATTTAAATCAATAGTATATTCGTTATTAAAATTCATTTCTCTGTTTACATATTGAGCTGCTACAACCAAAGTTTGCTGCAATCTATCATCCGTATAAGTTGGCGTCACATCTAAATCATTAATTAAGGTTCTAACAATAATTGGTAATTCTATTTGCCAAGACATATGGGCACCTATTTTTAGTTAAAAAAAGTAAAATACAAAATAGTATACACCTAAGAAAAATGGTTGTTATTAATAAAAGAGTTTTTACCTATTGGTACATAATATTGCTCTTCAGAGCCTGCTACATTTAGCCACTTTATTTTCATAAAATGCTTGTTTTTATTATAGGTTTTACCATAAATATTAGCCTGATCTAAACAATATATGTCGTTATTTGGCAGTGTCCTAAATCGTAAAGTTCTTCTATTCTTATCTGGATTTAATATTTTGAATCCTGTTGGAGCTGCATATAAGAATTTATAATCATAAAGTCCACCAATATAACCAAAAATACGTTCCAAAGAATGGCAGTAAGTGCTTTCTAGGCTGTCGTCTACTTTGCCTGTCTCTTTTCTCAAAAGATTTAAAATAACATCTTGATTATGAAGCAATAATTTTTGATACAAAGACGTATTGCCTCCAAACATATTTCCGCCAGTAAATTTCTTAGATTTCTGTGTTATTTTAGGACAGCATATAAGTTTTAAAATATCTTTAATCTTATCGTGATTTTTCCCCTCATCATTTAAATATGTAAAAGCCCTACAAGAAAGATAGCCCGCACCAGACTTTAATGTGTCTACATTTCTTATAAAAGTAGTCCTGTCCCCTATAAAAGTATCTAATAAAATTTTTCTCCAATTACATTGATTATTAGTTCCCCATACGCTTGTTTTAGAATGCAGCTTAAAGAAATATGGAGTTGTTATAGAAGAAAGCTCAGATAAAAAAGAATAAACATCAACGCCTATATTAGGATAATAAGTAATACTTTCAACACTTTTTAAAGAAGAGAAAAGTTGCACGGCATTCTTATTTTCTTGATCTTCACACAAACATAAACGAATTTTAACTAAGTCTTGTATTGGCTTAAGTAGATCATAAAATTCTTGAGCTAAGTCTGTATGATATAGCCATAATATTACTGTTGTGTCTTTATTCATCCTATTATGATATAATGTTTTTGTCTTTTCCTATTTTTGCAACATATGTGATCAAAGAGCTCATAGCAGAAGCTAAATCCGCATCTGTAGCTGATTCTGATAACATATCCTCTATTCTAATCCATTCTCCCCCATTAGGATCTAATTCTGCAACGCCATTGAACATACCGTATTTATGCATTTTTACCTCACCTATTACTTCACCATTAGGGTCCGGAGCTTTAATAGCCACCTCTTCTACCCAGACTCTATCGTAAGTCTTTTCTGGAATTACAGTAGGTTCTTTAGCATTTAAAATTGGTAAAAAATCGGACATTTTATCATCTCCTGTTTTTAGTTTTATTTTATTCTTATCACCATGTTGAAAGAGCAGATCTCTTCCACGTATTAGTTGCTACGCATACATATACGTAATCTGAGTCCCAAACAATCTCTCCTTTATTACCGGCAGCACTTGCTGAAGCTGGGGTATGATCATCTCTAATTCTAATACCGCTTGAGTTTATATCCAGTTTTTGGCTAGGAGAATTTGTGTTAATACCAACATTACCACCAAAATAATTTTTAGCAGCAGTATTGTCTTGATAAACACCATATTCATTTGTCGGAGTTGTTCCACCAAGACCAGCGTCACCTAAATATAGCCCATAGTGATTTGTTATAGTATTGTTTGTTCCTTGAAAATAAGGAATAGTTTTAATGTCATATGCATTTGTAACAGTAACACCAGAAGCAGCACTGTTAATAGATGGGTTACATCGAAAAGCTGCTACCTCAGCTAAAGTATTGGTACCATCTGTAGAATAAATAACAGGAACAGCATTAACTCCTATACAATATCCACCATCAGTAGTTGATGCGCTCAAATATTTTTCTGCTCTACTATTAAGACCTACATGATAATAGGTTCCATCAGTAGTAGAATAAGCTCTGCCTAGAGAATTAATGGTTCTAGAATATGTACTATTTGTTTTGTTTACCTCATAAATATGTAATTTAGAACCAACACTTCCGTCGCTACTGTTTCCAATTCTGACTGCGTCTAAAGAAGCATCGCAGAATAATAGATTTTCATCAGCATCGCCTTCTACTCTAAAATCGTAGTTGCCACCATCTTGATTTACAGTGACATTACCTCCATCAAATTTTACATTACCACCTTCAAAAGAACTATGACCACCCTTAACTCTAAATTGATAAACGCCGGGATCATCTGTACCAACACCTAAACTAACACCGCTAATATATACGTTCTGACCAGAAGCTGCTGTTAATATTGTATTACCATCAACGTCAAAAATTATTCTTTCATTGTTTGGTTCAAACGCTCCATTAGCTCCTATAATATTTGTAGTCT
>MDSV01024559.1_pt1 | contig 17568 bp, 16 predicted proteins | sample 810851 | NCBI WGS metagenome assembly MDSV01 (sample SAMN05326640, study PRJNA326480) | marine metagenome | isolation source: seawater | place: Atlantic Ocean: North East | collected 2012 | reverse complement strand
TGATTTAAAATGAGAACTTTTGTAGAACAATAAATGTACGATATTTGTTCTATGCTTACAAAAAAACAAAAAAACCTGCTTATTTTCATAAATAAAAAAATCAGATCTACTGGTGTGTCACCTTCATATGAAGAAATGAAAAATTCTTTAAATTTGAAATCAAAATCAGGAATTCATCGACTTATTTCAGCTCTCGAAGAAAGAGGTTTTATAAAAAGGCTAGCTCATAAGGCAAGAGCTTTAGAGGTTATAAAACTTCCTGAGACTGCAAGTGCAAATGACATATATAATTCTTTTTCTCCTAGTGTAATTCAAGGAGGATTAGATGTGGATAGTTCAAAAAAGAATATAAATGAAATTTCTGTATTGGGTAAGATTGCGGCAGGTACTCCTATAGAGGCTATTCAAAATGAAGTAAGTAAAGTGGTTTTGCCAGAGGAATTAACTAAAAACGGTGAACATTATGGTTTGAAAGTTTCTGGAGACTCAATGATTGAGGCAGGTATTAATGATGGAGATACAGTAATAGTGAGAAAAGCAAATACAGCCAACAATGGGCAGATTGTGGTTGCTTTAATTGATGATCATGAAGCTATGCTTAAAAGAATTAGAAAAAAAGGTAAAGTTATTGCTTTAGAAAGTGCTAATAAGAGATATGAAACAAAAATTTTTGGCCCTGATAGAGTAAAAGTTCAAGGTATACTTGTATCTTTGTATAGAAACTTCCAATAAAATAGTCTAATAATAAATTTATGAGTTTAGTGGCAACAAGATTTGCTCCATCTCCAACTGGACCTCTGCATATAGGTGGTGTTAGAACTGCTTTATTTAATTGGTTATTCTCTAAAAATAGTAAAGGTAAATTTTATTTACGAATTGAAGATACTGATAAAGAAAGATCAAAAGATGAATTTAAAAATCAAATTATAGATTCTTTAAAATGGATTGGTATAGAATATGATGGAGATGAATATATTCAATCTAAAAATATAAATAAGCATAAAGAAATTGCTAACGAGCTTTTAAAAAGGGGATTTGCATACAAATGCTACTGCTCTTCAGAAGAAATCGAAGAACAAAAATTAAAAGCAAAAAAAGCAAACATGCCCTTTATTTATAATAGAAAATGGAGAGACGCTATAAATCTTGAAATACCAAAAAATGTCAATCCAGTAATAAGATTTAAGAGTAAAATAAGCGGAAATAATATTGTTAATGACAAAGTCCAAGGAGAAATAAGTATTTCTAATTCAACAATTGAAGATTTTGTTATACTACGTAAAGATGGATCGCCTACATATCAACTATCAGCTGTAGTAGACGATCATGAAATGAATATTACTCATGTAATAAGAGGCGATGATCATAAAATAAATACCTTTAAACAAAAACAAATTTATGAAGCAATGGCATGGAAACTTCCAGAATTTGCTCATATCCCATTAATACATAGCACTTCAGGCAAAAAACTTTCAAAACGTGATAATGCATCTACTTTGAGTGATTATATTAAAATTGGTATACTTCCTGAAGCTTTAAGAAATTATTTGCTGCGCCTAGGTTGGTCTTATAAAGACAAGGAAATATTTACTTTAGATGAAAGTATCAAATACTTTAACTTAACTGGTGTAGGTAAATCTCCATCAAAATTAGATATGGAACGTATTTTGTCTATTAATGAGCATTATATTAAAAATCTAAGTGAAAAAGATTTGTATAAAAATTTAAAGTCTTACGCAGAAAAATATAAAAAGAAAATAGAAGATAGGCACGAAAAAAACTTAATGAATTCAATTCATTTTTTAAAAAATAAAGCTAAAAAACTTGAAGATATATATAAAAATGCTCAATACATAATTAATGATAATATTACAATTTCAAATGAGGATTTAAAATTGCTAGATAATGTATCTAAAAATATCATAAAAAACTTTTTAAATAATTTTGAAAAAATTGATAAAATTGAAAAAGAATCTCTAGAGAAAATAATAAAGGGATTGATAGAAGCAAATAACACAAACTTTAAAGGTGTTGGACAACCATTAAGAATTGCGTTAACCGGATCAAAGTTTGGACCTGGTATTTATGACATCATTCAATCACTCGAAAAAAGTGAAGTTATAAAAAGATTAAAAATAATTAGTTAATATAGAAGATGCAATTTTAGAAGATTCTTGAGTTTTAAACTTATCGATTTCAATCTGTGAGTTTAGTTTTTGTCTTTCTAGTTCATCATGATTATTTAAAAGTTTATCTACAGTATTATAGATATTATTTGGATTGCATTTTGACTGCAACAACTCTGGAATAATTTCTTTATTTGCAGCTATATTTACTATATTTGCAAATTTAACCTTTACTAACATTTTTATAATGAAAAAATTTAAAAAATTCATTTTATAAATAATAACTGATGGTACTTTTGCATTACAAATTTCTAATGATACTGTACCTGATTTTGCTACAGCAAATATAGATGACCTTAATATTTGCAACTTCACTTTGTCGTCAGAAATTGCTCCACAATTTTTAAATCCTTCCTTGAGAAGCAAAGTTTGAATTTTTTTAACATATTGTGATGTTGTATGAAAAACAAAAAATAAATTTTTATATTTTTTATTCATTTTTTTTACAAAATCAAACAAAATGGGTATCAAAATATTTAATTCAGATAATCTGCTTCCGGGAAATATAGAAAAAACTTTTTTATTATTTTTTATGATTTGGCTTATATCAACTTGACTTTTATCATGATTTTCAAGTAAAGGATGTCCAATGAAAGTAGAATTGATATTTTCATAATCAAAATATTTTTTTTCAAAAGGAAAAAGTAATAATACATGATCTAGAAAGCTTTTAAGCTTTTTTATTCTTTTTTCGCGCCAAACCCAGACTTGAGGAGCTACAAGATGAATTGTTTTTATTCTTGGATCAATTTTTTTAACTTCTCTGGCAATTCGCAAAGTAAAATCTGGACTATCTACCGAAAATAAAATATCTGGCTTAAATTTAATTATCTCATTAACTGTTAGATTTATTTTTTTTTTAATTTTAAAAAGGTTAAATAAAACTTTTGTAAATCCCAAGTAAGTTACATCTTTTAATTCATAAATGGATTTGATGTTTAATGATTTTAAATGTTCACCGCCAACAGATAAAAACTCAATATCTGTTCTCGATTTTTTTAGGTGGCTTATTATTTTTGAAGCTAGCTTATCTCCTGAAGGTTCACCAGTTAATATAAATATTTTTTTCATTTTACTGTAATAAACATTTTATTTTTGTTAGCAAAAGTAATACATTTTTTTTTCTCTAAAAAAACATTTTGTTTACTTTTTAAAACTATTCCATTTAATCCTGCTAATTTACATAAAATAAAAGTTCTTAATCCAACTGTAGGAAGATCAATTCTTAAATCTTGTTTTTTTTTGGGAAACTTAATCAAAACACCATTCTTTGCAACTTTATTAATTCTGCATTTTCTAAGCATTTGTTGGGTGCCTCCTTTACCTTCTATGGCAGCTATTTTTTTTTTTCTTATAACCACACCTTGACTAAAGTCATATTTTCCTAATTTTTTTAGTGTTTTTATTCCTTTTTTAATATCAATTTGATCCTGTGTATCAGGTTTTGTTTTAGAATAATTTCCTTTTTTTAATGTTAATTCAGGATTGAAAGTTAATGAACTGATTGTTTTAATTTTTTCCTCTTTAAAGATTTTTATTATTTCTTTTAAAATAGCAGCATCACCCAGTTTAGAATTTTTAATAATTCTAGGAATATAATAAATTCCTTTAAGATCTAATTTTATTTTAGAAAAATTAGGTTTATCTACTTTTCCTGCAAATAAAACTTTTTTACACCTATTTCCTTTTATTACGTTAATTATTTTGCCAAATTGACCTATGCTAGCTTTATGTGTGTTTTTATTTTTTTTAAAAGCATTTCTTTTACTAAGATCAATAATTAAATATTTAATTTTTTTCTTTTTTACCTTTTTTAAAATTTCCTTAGGGAAATCTGTGTCTCCTAATATTAAACCAATCATTTTATTCTTTTGATAAAGGTGAACAAATAGGTCGCTTTTTATCTTTTAATATAAAACTTGTTACTTCTTTAACTAAATTATTGTTTTTATACTCATTATTAATTTTTTTTACATTTTCAAATAAATTTCCTGGTGAAAAAATTTTTTTATATGTTTCTCCTAGTTCAATAATCTCCTTGTTATCATATTTATTTCTTCTTAATCCTATTAAATTTATACCTTTTAAATAATTTCTATTTCCAAAAGACAACCCAAATGGAATAACGTCTTTAAGCACACCTGTCATACCACCGATCATGGCTAGCCTTCCTATTCTCGTAAATTGTTGTACGGCTGAATTGCCACCTATTATTACTCCATCTTCAATGATTGCATGGCCCCCAAGTGGTACATTATTTGCTATTACAACATTATTTCCAACCTTACAATCATGCGCAATATGTGAACAAATCATTAATAAACAATTATCTCCTACAATTGTTAATCCTCCCCCGCTATCTGTACCTGGGTTTATTGTAACATATTCTCTAATTATATTTTTTTTACCTATTATTAGATTAGTTTTTTCACCCTTAAATTTTAAGTCTTGTGGGGCAGTTCCAATACTTGCAAATGGGAAAATTTTTGTTCCTTCACCAATTTTTGTATTTCCAGTTATATTTACATGTGAGTGTATCTCAACATTTTCACTTATCTCAACATCTGGACCAATTATTGTATAGGGTCCAATTTTTACATTTTTTGAAATTTTAGCATTTTTATCAATAATACTCGTCTTATCTATCATTTAATATTATTTCCTATCAACAATAGTAGCAGACCATTCTGCGTCAGCCATTTTTTTTCCATTAACCTTTGCTATTCCTTTATATTTCCAAACTCTGCCATGCGATCTTACTGCTTCGATATCTAAAAGAAGTTCACAATCTGGAATAACAGGACTTCTAAATCTAGCTTTTTCTACACTCATTAAATACACTAACTTATTTGCATACTCCTTAGGATCAATTCCATATGCAGTTAAGGCTGCAGCGGCTTGACCAAAAGCTTCAACTATAAGGACGCCAGGCATTACAGGTTGACCAGGAAAATGACCCTGAACATAGAATGAATTTTTTTTAACCTTAACAACTGCTGTAGCAGATTTTAGATGAACGATATTTTTCAACTCATCTATTAAAAGCATAGGATCTCTATGGGGCAGTAAACTCTCAATTTTTTTTCTATCTATAGAATTATTTGACATTTTTTTTTCTTTGTTTAATAAAATCTCTTAATGGGGTTGCAGGATATCCCATTACTTGCTGATTGTCAGAAATATCATTTATAACACCACTTCCACCACCAATTTTAACGTTATTTCCAATATTTAAATGTCCAGATATACCTGCCTGCCCACCAATAACAACGTTATCGCCAAGCACTGAACTTCCTGCAAAGCCAACTTGCCCTGCTATCATACAGTTTTTTCCTATTTTAACATTATGTGCTACATGAACCTGATTATCTAGGAAAGTATTTTCTCCAATAACTGTATCTGATAAAGAACCTCTATCGATAGTACTGTTTGAACCTACTTCAACATTATCTTTTAAAACAACTTTACCAATATGAGGCGTTCGCAGATTTTTCCCTTGAATGGGAATAAAACCGAAACCTTTTATTCCTATTTTTACTCCATCTTGGATACTTACGTTATTATAAATCAACGAATTTCTTATTAATACAAAAGATCCTATAACACAATTTTCACCAATTTTAACATTACTTTCTATAATAGTATTACTACCAATAAATGAATTTTTTCCTATAAGAACGTTTTTACCAATTAAAACATTTTTACCAAAAGTAACTTTCTCATAATTGTCTTTTAATTTTTCAGAAGAAGAGAGGTTAGTGTCAGGGATATCTAAATCAGCATTTGGATAAAACATTCTTGAAACATTAGTTACTGCAAATAAAACATTTTTTACACTAATTTGAACACAGGATTTTGGAAGAAATTTTGAAAGATTTAAAGAGGTAATACAAGCTGAGGCTTTTGTATCTAGTGCGATTTTTTGATATTTTTTTGAACTTAAGAAAGTTATATCATTTTTATTTGCATTATATAAAGATTCAAAACCTTGCATAGGTAGATTGTAGGTTTCTTTGTTTTCTATATTAAATCCAATTGATTTACATATATCACCCAAAGGGAAAGGTCCCTTTTTTTCGTAAAAATGATTATTTGACATTTACTTTAAATTTAATGATGGAAGCTCTTTATCTAGTTGACTAACAATTATCTTGGTAATATCAATTTCAGGTGATCCACCTAAAGTACCTTTCTTTTCTACAACTAATGAAATGTTATTTTCCTTTATGTAGTTATTAAGTAGTGGGTCAATTTTTTTTAAAAGAATATCTTTAGATTCAGCTCTTTGCGTTGCAATTTTATCAAGGGATGATCTTCTTTGAGATTGAAAATCTAAAACTTTCTTTCTCAGTTCGTTAGTTTTTTTTTCATACTCATCTTTGCTTAAAACTGTTTTTTTTGTCAATAAATCTTTTTCTAATTCTTTTAAACTATTTTCCATATCTTTATACTTTTTAGCATTATCATTATACGATTTCTTTAAAAAATCTTGAGCCCCCTTACCTGCTTTACTATTATTTAAAACGTAAGATAAATCTAATATAACTATCTTTTGTTCTGCAAAAGAATTAGTGCTAATTAATAAACTTGTTAATAATATTAATACTTTTGTAATTGATTTCATTGTTTGAATACCTACTAATTATTTTTAAAAATGTAACTACAAATTATCTTACTAAATATTTCATTAGAAAGATGTTCCTAACCTAAAATTAAATGTCTCTGTTTCATCGTTTGTCGATTTAGCAATATCTTGTGCTACTGTAAAGCTTAATGGTCCTATAGTTGTGAATATGTTAGCGCTTAAACCTACGGAAGCTCTTACTGAATTGGTATCTTCAACAGCACTACTATAATCAATACCCCAAATATTTGCTGAATCTAAAAAGAAACTAAAATCTGTTCTATATGACTCTGGTAAAAGGTTGGGAAGTTGAGCTTCTGCGGTAATTGCTGCAGTATAATTTCCTCCAACATAATCATCACCATCTTTTGGTCCTACTTTATAAGTATTAAAGCCTCGTAGTTTATTTGCTGGAATAAATAGTCTATTAGTTAATCTAACATCATCATCTATCCCATTAATTGTTCTACCATAAAACTTTAGAGAACCAATTAAGTCTTCAGTAAAATCGTTATACATACTCACATTTATTCCATTTAAAATCGACGATGAATCTTGAACTAAAGGTAAACTTTGGGTGAAAGAACTTTTGTAACCTTTTGTTGGTTTGAAAGTTTGATTTCTCTTATCAAGGTTAATTGTATAACCTAAATCAACATTGAAAAAATTACCTTCCATGGCCTTAATAGCTTTAGAGGCAGTTGAGTCAGCTTCTATATCTTCAAAGGATGTAGTTAAACTAGGGGCTATAAAAATATTTTCGTATTGTTCAAAATCTGTACCTAGTTCAAAACCTGTTCTTGAACTTTTATATCCTGATGTTGAAGCTCTATCAGTAGTTGAAACGTCAACTCCAGCTGTTACTGCATTACCAGAAAACTTATAATTTGGATTAATTAAAAAAATATTTCCACTAACTTTTTCAGCAGATAAATTTAATGCCGATTCTAGTTTAATACCTCTTCCTAACCAATTATTTTCTGTAACGGCAAATTGAAAACTAGTGCCATCTGTTCCTATACCGGCTCCAGCCATGATCTCTCCAGTAGCTCTTTCTTCAACATTTATTTCTAAAACTTTTAAATCAGCTGTAGAGCCAGGTAAAACTTTATGCTCAACCTTGCCAAATATCCTTCTACCTTTTATTTTATTAATAGATTTATTAACGAGCAGTTCACTAAATGGATCTCCCTCATCAACAATCAACTCACTTCTTATCACTGAATCATTTGTAACTGAATTACCAACTATATTAATTTTTTCAATTATAACTTTTTCTCCTTCAAAAATATTAATTTTTACTTCAACATTATTACCTTCTAATGTTTCAACAATATTATGATTTATAAATTGTAACTCTCTTTGAGTGCTTAATTCATCAATTTTATCTAATACACTTTTTATTTTTTTTTGTGAATAAAAGCCACCCACCATTTTATTGAATTCTTTTTCAAGTGATAAAAATGCTTCGGTTTCCAAAGTTTCAGATACATCTGCATAAACTTTACTAAATCTATATCTTTTCCCAGCATTAATATTATAAGTTAAAACAAAGCCTTCTCCTTCAGAGTATTCAACATTCGTAGATTTTATGTCTACATCATAATAACCTTTATTTTTGTAATAATTTTTTAAAAGTCTTTTATCTAATTCAATTCTTTCTTTGCTTAGATAAACTGTTGTAGAGATTATTTTCCAAAATGTATTTTCTTGAGATGTAATTATATCTCTTAATTTTTTTTCTCTTATTTTTTTATCACCTAAAAAATAAATTTTTGCAATTTTTGCTTTATCACCTTTGTCAATTTGGTACGATATATTTACTCTATTATTTGAAAGCTTTTCAATTTGAGCATCAATTTTTACAAAATAAAAACCTTGATTACGATAAAATGTTTTTATTAAATTAATATCATTTTTTACAAAGTTTTCTACAAATGAACCATTTTCTCTAAGAGTCGATAGTTCAATAAGTTTTTCAGTAAACTTTTTTGCTTTTTCACCATTAAAAACTACAGAATTTATAATTGGATTTTCTTTTAGATTAATAATTAATTTTCCGTCTATAATTTCAGCATCAATTTGTGAAAAAAAAGTTGTTTCATAAAGTTTTTTAATTATTAAGTTTAAGTCAGAAGCTTGATAATCTTTTCCTACAGAAATATCTGCAAACATTACTACTGTCTCTAAAGTAATTCTTTGATTCCCTTTAATTTCAACTTTTTTGACTACTTCTGAAAATGAGATAGAAGAAATGAATGTCGTAAAAAAGAAAATTATAATAAATATTTTTTTAATATTTGCCATTTTAATTATCATACACACAAATTTTGCGTTTTCAATCTAGCCCAATTATCTATAACTTTTATATCTTCAATTGTCTTAGTTTCTCTTCTAGCATACTTTTTAAAATCTTTATCTTTAAAAATCTGATTTATAGTATTTACAATATCTAAAAAACCAATTTTTTTACTTAAAAACAATTCTACAAGGACTTCATTGGACGCATTTACTATTGTTGGGGTCGAATGACCCAAATTGAGACTTTTTTTAATTAATTTCACAGAAGGAAATTTTTTTATATCCACATTTTGAAAACTAATTCTACTTAAATATTTTGCATTCATGTTCTTGATATTTTGTAAATTGTTATCTCTTCCATAAATTGTATTAGATATTGGTATTTTCATATCAGAATTATAAAGGATCATTTTTACTAACCCATTTTTAAATCGAACTATAGAATGCACATAAGATTGCGGGTGAATCATTATTTTAAACTTATCATTATCAAAATTAAAAATTTTACATGCTTCTATAATTTCAAAAACCTTATTCATTAAGTTTGCAGAATCAACTGAAATTTTTTTTCCCATTTTCCAATTTGGATGTTTAACAGCATCAATTGGTTTTACATATTTTAATTTTGATTTAGGTAAATCTAAAAATGGACCACCAGAAGCTGTAATAATTATTTCCTCAACTTCGTGGTTTTGAATATTCTTAGTTAATTCCATTATAGAAAAATGTTCAGAATCAACAGGAAGTATTTCGGTATTATATTTTTTTTTTAATTTATATATTATATGCCATGCACATATAATAGTTTCTTTGTTTGCTATTGCTAATTTTTTACTAAATTTTATAGAATCTACTGTTAATTGTAATCCAGCTAAACCAACTATTGATGACATTGTGTAATCTAGTTTTTTAGAAAGTATTTTTGATAAAGGTGTTTTACCTGTAAAGACTTTAGTTTTATTTTTTTTAAGAGATTGTTTAACCTTTTGATAGAACCTTTTATCACATATTAAAACGTTACTTGCTTTAAATTCTTTTGCTTGTTTGATTAATTTTTTATAATTCGTATTTGCTGTTAAAAGAATTATGTCAAAATTTCTTTTATCTTTTTTAATTACATTTAATGTTGATTGACCAATAGAGCCAGTGGAACCTAATATAGCAATTTTTTTTTTCATATTAAATAAAAAATATAATAATACTTGGTATGGCAAAAACCATTCCATCTATTCTATCTAGTAAACCTCCGTGTCCAGGTAAAATATTTCCTGTGTCTTTAACTTTAGCTAATCTTTTAAAATAAGATATAAATAGATCTCCTAATTGACATATTAAAGATAAATAAAGTGACAAAAGAATATTTTTAAAAAAATATGTAGTAGGAGGTAAATCATTGAGTGTAATAAATACTACATAAAATATCATTACAGGAATTGTAGAGAATAAAAATGAGCCATACATACCTGACCAAGTTTTGTTTGGACTAATTTTTGTTAATTTTTTACCTTTAAAAGTTTTTCCTACTACGTAGCCTCCGATGTCAGAAAAAGCACAAACTAAAATGAAGAATATTAAAAGATATTTACTATTTAAATTAAAATAAAATGTAATTATTGTAAATAAAATTAAGTAAATTAAACTAATAAATTTTAGTAAGTTTAGTTGGATAACTTTTTTCTTGTTAAAAATTTTTTTTAATAAAGAATTGAATTCTAACCAACAAATAAATGAGATTATTATTAATGCTCCTAAACAAATAAATGGGTTTATTAATATGCATGTTAATACTATTCCAATCAAAAAAATCGAAGTTAAAATTCTTTTTTTAAGTTCATTTTTCATTATATTTTCCCGTAGTTTCTTTTAATTTTATTAAATTTGTTTAAGACTTGATTAAAATCTTTTTCACCGAAATCTGGCCACATTGTTTTCAAAAAAAATATTTCTGTGTAAGCTAACTGCCATAACAAAAAATTACTTAATCTCATTGTTCCACCAGTTCTTATTAAAATATCTGGATTTGGTATATTTTTGGTATAAAGATTTTGTTCAAAATTTTTAATATTGATAACTTTCATTTTAGAAATTTTTTTGCAAGCATCAATTATTTCTTCTTTTGAGCCATAGTTTAAAGCAAGATTAATTGTAATTCTTTTATTTTTTTTAGTTTTTCTCTGTATTAATTTTATAGTTTTATTAATATCGTTTGGAAGACCTCTCTTCTTTCCTATAATATTTACTTTAATTCCTTGTTTAATGATTTTATTTAAATTTTTTTTTAAAGATTTTCTAATTAAATCAAATAAAAAATTTATTTCATTTTTAGGTCTTTTCCAGTTATCAGTTGAAAATGTATAAAGTGTTAAGAATGGAATACTTCGCTTAATTGAGGTTTTAATTATCTTTTCAACGCTATTTAAACCTTTCAAATGACCATAATTTCTTGAATTTTTTTTATTTAAACCCCACCGTCCATTTCCATCCATAATAATAGCGACATGGTTTAATTTGTTCATACTGTCATTATTTCTTTTTCTTTTTCTTTAAGTTTTTTCTCTAAGTCAGTTATTTGCAAATCAGTAATATTTTGTATTTTTTTTTCAGAGCTTTTTCCTTCGTCTTCACTTATCTGCTTGTCTTTAATTTCCTTTTTTAACTTATCGTTAGCTTCTCTTCTGATATTTCTAATAGAAACTTTTGCTTTCTCTGCTAAGCTCCCCATAATTTTTTTTAATTCTTCTCTACGCTCTTCGTTTAGACTTGGAATTGGTATTCTCATTAACTGTCCCTCAATTTTAGGGTTAACACCTAGGCTTGACTTTTTGATAGCTGAATCAACTAATTGAACATTATTTTGATCCCATATTTGAACGGTTATCAATCTAGGTTCAGGTGTTGATATTGTAGCCAGTTGGTTAATTGACATTTTTTGACCATAAACGTCAACTTTAATTATATCGAGCATTGCAACATTTGCTCTCCCAGTTCTTAAAGATCCTAAATCTTGCACAAAAACTTCAAAAGCTTTTTTCATTTTTGAGCTACAATTATCTATAATTTCCTTTGAAGGCATATTTAAATTCCTTCTCCAACTTTGAATCTAATAAATTTTTTTATTTCTATTTTATCACCATCTGAAATTTCATTCAAAATATCTTTTACCTTTTTTTTTGGTTCCATTACCCACTCTTGATTTAGCAATGTGTTATCAGAAATAAATTTATTTAATTTACCTTCAGCAATTTTTTCTACAATTTTTGCATCTTTTCCACTATTTTTTAATTCCTCTACTATAATCTCTTTTTCTTTTTTTAAAGTCTCTTTATCTAAACCGTCCTTATCAATAGCCAGTGGAGACGTTGCTGCTATATGCATTGCTAAATGTTTACCAAATTCTACTAGTTTTTCTTTTTTCTTGCTAGTTAAGATGCTTAACAAAACACCAATCTTCCCGATATTTTTTTTAATAGAAGAGTGCGTATAAGTAAAATTTGTGTTTTTTTCTGAAGGAATAAAATCACATCTTCTGATGGTAATTTTTTCTCCAATTTTAGATGTTAAATCAATTAGATTGTCTTTTACTAATTTTCCATTTTCCATTTTTGCATTTAATACTTTTTCTAAATTACCAGAATTTATTAAAGATAGTTTAGAAACACTTTCAACAAATTTTATAAATTCACCATTTTTTGCAACAAAATCAGTTTCACTATTTACCTCTAGTATTGAAATATTATTCTCTTTTTCCGAAATGCATACTAGGCCTTCAGCTGCAACTCTTTCCATTCTCTTGCTAGCTTTAGCAATACCTTTTTTTCTTAAATATTCAATTGATTTTTCAATATCGCCATCATTTTCATCTATAGCATTTTTACAATCTTTAAATCCTACACCGGTAATATCTCTAAGTTTTTTAACTTTTTCTAATGTATTGTCCTCAGGCATAATAAAAATATTATTTTACTTTTTTTGATGTAAGAGACTTAACTTTTGAGATTATAGATTTTGATATTGTTTTAATCACTTTTGTCTTTGGTTTGGATACGTTTTTTTTCTTATTAAGCTTAACTTCTGCTTTTTCATCTAATTCATTTTTTTTAGAAGATTTTGTATCTTTTTTATTTTCCTTTACATCTTCAAATTTACTTTGCTTAATATTTTTTTGTGCGTCAAGCACTGTCTCTTTAATTAAATCACAGTATAAATTAATTGCTCTTCTAGCGTCATCGTTTCCTGGTATTGGAAAATTAATTCCAGTTGGATCTGAATTCGTATCAACAATGGCAACAATAGGTATATGTAATTTTATAGCTTCTTTTACAGCTAATTCTTCAATATTTGTATCAATGATAAAAATCATATCAGGGGTTTTTGTCATTTCTGATATTCCACCAAGAGATCTCTCAAGCTTATCTCTTTGTATATCCATTTTTAATAATTCTTTTTTAGTAAAACCAGTATTCTCTTCTTGTAAATCTGTATTTAGTTTTTTGTATCTTTTTATTGAATTAGTTATTGTTTTCCAATTTGTTAACATTCCACCCAACCATCTATGGTTAACATAAAATTGAGAAGTATCTTTAGCGAGGTTTGCAACGGTTGCAGCTGCTTGTTTTTTTGTAGAAACAAATAAAATTTTTCCTCCTGAAGATATACACTTATGTATTTCTACTAAAGCAGAATTTACCATTTCAATAGTTTGAGTTAAATCAATTATATGAATTGAGTTTTTGGCACCAAAAATATATTTGTTCATTCTTGGATTCCATCTAAAAGTTTTATGTCCTAGATGAACACCTGCCTCAAGTAACTGTTTTATATTTACACTTGGTAAATTCATAATTTTTCCCGGTTATTCCACCATAGTCATATTCCACTTAAGGACCGGAGGTTTCAAAACCAATGACTATGTGCGTATTTAAGCTTGATGTTCTACAGTTTTAAAACCTAAAGTGCAACAGTATTAAACATTTATTTTGCTAATATAGCTCTCTTTATTTAAGTACTTTAAGGTTTCATAATCAAATTTACGTTTATCTTTAAGTTCAAATAAATAGTTTTTATCCTCTTTTTTCACTTTAATTGTGATTTTTGAGTCACCTTTTTGTTCAATAATTTTGTACAATTTACTCAAATCGTCTGGATTCTTAATTTCAATTTGAACACTTTTATAATTTAATTTAGTAATTTGCTCAAGTGGCACTATTTTTCTTACGTTAACTCTTTTAAATCTATTATCTTGGTTTTCTTTATCTTTTATTACAGTCATTACAAAAGATTTACCATCTTTTAGGTGATCTCTATTTAATTCTAACATCTCTGAAAAAAGGAATAGTTCATAAACTTTACTTAAATCACTGAACTTAATTATTGAGAAAGCTGTTCCTTTGGATGTTTTTTTTTCTTTAACTGACATTACTGTCCCAGCAATGATACATTGAGTTTCATTACTATCCTCAAATTCTTTGTATGGTTTTACCTTATATTGATCTAAAGCATCTTGGTAATCTTTAAGTGGATGATTAGAGATATAAAAACCTACAGACTCAAATTCTTTTGCCAAAGACTCTTCTGTAGTCCACTTTGAAGAATTTTTATCTTGAATTAAATATGAAACTTTATGACTATCTTCTTCGAATAAACTTGATTGATTTGAAACTTTGTTTTCATAAATGGTCTTAGAATTTTGTATAATATTTGGAATATTATTAAAAAGTGTTTTTCTATTTTCAAAGATAGAATCAAATGCGCCAGCTTTAACAAGTCCTTCTAATTGAAGTTTATTTATATTTTTGGGTTCAACCCTATTAATAAAATCACTTATAGATTTAAACTTACCGTTTTTTTCTCTTTCTTTTATTACTTGAGAAATAGCTTCGTGTCCTACATTTTTTATTGCTGCTAAAGCATACGATAATGTATTATCTTTTGGAATAAATTCTGCAAAGCACTCATTTATGCAGGGTCTAATTACTTTAATTTTCAATCTTTTTAGCTCTTCAAAAAATTCACTTAATTTGTCTGTATTTGATAATTCATTGGTCATAGAAGCAGCTACAAACTCATTCGGATAATAAGTTTTTAAATATGCTGTTTGATAAGCTATCATTGCATATGCGGCGGCGTGGCTTTTGTTAAAACCATATTCAGCAAATGGTTCAATTTTTTTAAAAATAAAAACAGCTATATCTTTAGCTATTCCATTTTTAATTGCACCATCAACAAAATTTTGTTTTTGTTTTTCAAGTTCAGCACGTTTTTTTTTGCCCATCGCTTTTCTTAAGATGTCAGCTTCACCTGCTGTGAAACCTGAAAGTTCTTGAGCAATTTGCATTACTTGTTCTTGATATATAATTACTCCGTAGGTTGGTTCTAAAATTTTTTTTAATTTTGGATGCAAATAATCTGGTTCCTTTTCTCCATGCTTACATTGATTATAAGTAGGTATATTGCTCATCGGACCTGGTCTATATAAAGCTACTAATGCTATAATATCATCAAATTTATTTGGTTTCATGTTAACTAGAGCATCTCTCATACCTGCGCTCTCCAACTGAAATAAGCCAACCGTATTACCTGAACTTAAAAGTTCAAAAATTTTTGGATCATCCAATTTTATTTTGTGAATATCTATATTTTTTTCTTTTTTACCGATTAAAGAAATTGTTTTGTTGATTACTGTTAATGTTTTCAAACCTAATAAATCAAATTTAACTAATCCAGCATTTTCAGATGTGTACATGTCAAATTGCGTTGATGGTAAAAGTGAATTTGAAGATGGATCTTTGTATAAAGGAACAAATTCAGCTAAATTTTTTTCTGGTATAACTACACCTGCGGCGTGCGTAGCCATATTTCTATTTAATCCCTCTAGTTTAAGAGAAAGTTCTATAAGTTTTTTAACACGCGGATCCTTTTTTTCTTCAGCTTGCAACCTAGGTTCTCTAGCAATAGATTCTTTTAAAGATAAAGGTCTAGATGGATCAAACGGTATCATTTTGCATAAGGTATCAACATAACCATATGGTAATCCTAATACTCTACCAATATCTCTGAAGGCCATTCTTGCTTTTAATTTTCCAAATGTAATAATATATGCAACACCTTTTCCATATTTGTCTTTTAAATATTGAAAAACTTGGTCTCTTTTTTCTTCACAAAAATCTATATCAAAGTCTGGCATTGAAATTCTATCAGGGTTCAAAAATCTCTCAAAAATTAAATCAAATTTTATTGGATCAACGTCTGTGATTGATAAAGCCCACGCAACTAAAGATCCTGCACCTGAACCTCTACCGGGTCCAACAGGAATATTATTTTTTTTAGCCCATCTTACATAATCCGAAACTATAAGAAAGTAACTTGAATAATTCATTTTTGAAATAATATTTATTTCATGTTCAAGTCTTTCATCATATATTCTTTTAATTTCTGATTTTCTTTCTTTATTTTTTTGTGTAATAACATACTCATTAAACTTTAATTCTAAACCATCTAAAGATTCTTGCTTTAGAAGATCATTAACATTTTTTATACTATCAGTTTGTATATTAGGCAAAACTGGTATCGAGTTTTTGGGTCTAAATGAAATACGTAAAGGGAAATTTGAATTATTTTCTAAAGCATCAGGCAAATCCGAAAAAAGTTTTTGCATTTCTTCGGATGTTTTTAAATAATGCTGGTTAGTGTATTTTTTTCTATCTTTTGCATTTACATAAGTTTTTTGTCCCACACAAAGATAAGCATCATGCGCTTCATGCATATCTTGATCTAAATAAAAAACTTCATGAGTAGCAATTATTGGTATGTTAAGTTTGTCAGAAATATTAAGTAAAAAATTTTCAAATTGTTTTTCACCATTGTCTCCATGTCTTTGTATTTCTAAATAAAAATTGTTTTTAAATAAAAGTTTTAATCTATTGAGCAAAGAATGAATTTCATCAGGTAAATTAAGTGCAAATAGTTTTCCAATTAATCCATCACAAGATCCTGTTAAAATAATTATGCCTTCAGAATTTTTTTCTAAGCTTTCTATTTTACAATGAGGTTCTTCGCCATCTTTAATTTCTAAATATGATTTAGATGATAATTTAATTAAATTTTTATAACCTTCTAGTGTTTTTGCAAATAATGGTATTTTTCCTAAATGGTTTTTGTATTTAATATTTATATGAGTTCCAATGATTGGTTGAGTTTTTGATTTTGCGATAGATTCTGAAAATTCTAGTGCTCCACATAAATTATTTGTGTCGCACAACCCTACAGATTTTATTTTATTTTCTTTACAAAATTTTGCTAATTCTGAGGTTCTTAAAGCACCTTCGCAAATTGAATATTGTGTATGTATTTTGATATGATTAAAATTTTTATTATTATCTTCAAGCATTTTGTTTGACTATATTACCATCTAAAATATTTAACTTATAGTCTGCTCTATTTGATAATTCTCTATTATGA
>MDSV01195722.1_pt1 | contig 17572 bp, 15 predicted proteins | sample 810851 | NCBI WGS metagenome assembly MDSV01 (sample SAMN05326640, study PRJNA326480) | marine metagenome | isolation source: seawater | place: Atlantic Ocean: North East | collected 2012 | reverse complement strand
CCGCCTTATCAAGGCAAGGGTGAAACGGCGAGGTAAGAGCTCACCGGTTTTTTGGTAACAAAAAACGCACGGCAAACCCCACTAGGAGCAAGGTTAAATAGAGAAGACACTGCAATAATTGCTAAAAACAGTCTTTAGTTAGTCTTCTGGGTTAACCGCTTGAGCTTAAATGTGAATTTAAGCCTAGAGAAATGATCTCTTCAATGACAGAACCCGGCTTACAGACTATCTGGCACATATCCTAAAATTAATGTTCTCTTTTTGTACTAATAATCAAAAAACTATTATATTGACTAATTAAATTAAAACCCATACGATCCCAAATAATCCCATAATGGAGGGTGATTTGAAAATTTTAAAGGTTTTAAAAAAGAATGTTTTTATCAAGTTACGAAAACAAGTTAGACAAAAAAGGGAGGGTATCGGTGCCAGCAACTTTTAGATCTCACTTAAGTTCTTTAGGATATAACGGTTTTATTAGCTATCCTTCATTTAACCATTCTGCTTTAGAGGGATGCTCGCAGGATAGAATTGAAAAGTTATCAAACACTATAGACTCTCTGAGTCCATTTGAAGAAAAAAGAGATTATTTTGCAACTTCAGTACTATCAGAATGTGTAAATCTTCAGTTTGATACTGAAGGCAGAGTGTCGCTTACAGAAAAATTACTGAAGCACGCTAATATTAAAAGCAATGTTTTATTTGTAGGTCTAGGAAAAACTTTTCAAATATGGGAGCCAAAAGGATTTGAAAAATTTAAAACTGTAGCAAGAAAAAAGGCTTATCAAAATAGATCAAATCTTAAATGGGAAAATAAACAGAAAGGGGAGATGAAATGAGTCTAAATATTGGAGGGGGAGAGCTAAAAGAATTAAAACCTAGAATTTTAGTTTTAGGAGTTGGAGGCGCCGGAGGCAATGCTATTAACGCAATGATCGAGGCTGGAATGGAAGGGGTAGAATTTGTTGCAGTAAATACTGATGCCCAAGATTTGAAAATGAGCAAAGCCCATGCAAAAATTCAAATAGGCATGAATTTGACTAAAGGATTAGGGGCAGGAGCAAAACATAATATAGGACAAGCAGCCGCAGACGAGTCTATTGGTGAAATAGTAAATTATATGCAAGGGAGCAATATGGTTTTTATAGCAGCTGGAATGGGTGGAGGAACTGGTACAGGTGCTTCACATGTAATTGCTAAAGCTGCAAAAGAATTAAATATTTTGACTGTAGGTGTAACGACATTGCCTTTTTCTTACGAAGGTCCAAAAAGAATGAGAAGAGCTGTAGAGGGTCTAGAAGCGCTTAAAAAACATTTAGATACAACAATAGTTGTTCCCAATCAAAATCTTTTTAAAATTGCAAACGAGACAACAACTTTTGAAGAGTCATTCACACTTTCAAATAATGTTTTAAAACAGGGCGTTCAAAGTGTTACTGATTTAATGGTAAGGCCGGGAATGATAAATCTGGACTTTGCTGATGTTGAAACAATTATGAGCTCAATGGGAAAAGCAATGATGGGCACTGGAGAAGCCGAGGGTGAGAATAGAGCTATGGCTGCTACTGAAATGGCATTAAACAATCCATTAATAGATGAATATTCATTAAAAGGTGCAAAAGGATTGCTAATAAACATTACTGGTGGAAAAGATTTAACTTTATTTGAGGTAGATCAAACTGCTCAAAAAGTAAGAGCTGAGGTAGATCCCGAAGCAGATGTAATATTTGGCGCGATTAAAGATGAAAATATGGAAGGTAAAATGCGAGTATCAATTGTTGCAACTGCCTTAGATGGTCACAAAACAGAGACTAGCACTGTTTTAAATATGGTTTCTAGAATACAAAATAGAAACCAAGGTTACTCCGAAGGCTTATTTTCGCAAAGCAACAATTTAGAAAATAATGCCATTGGTTCAATTGATGGCGCAACTGCTCTTAAATTAGATGAGAAATACGAAATTAATGAAGAGGGTTTAAAGTCTTCAATTAATAAAATAGAACCTAATAATCCAGAGCCGACTAATGAAAGCTCTTTAAGCATAGAAGAAGAAGCAATACCTAGTGGGGTTTCAATAGAAAGCACTTCATATCTGGAGAGTAATGACAATACAAATTTTACGGATGAAATGGAAAATCAAAACTCTGCTAACGATTTTGTAGATACTGACCAAGAGTATACTCCAAAATTATTTTCAGATGATGAGCATTCAGAAAGTGACCGAATTTTAGATGAAGAGGAAGAGCTTAATTCTGATAGACTTTTTGAACAAGACTCTAACGAAGAAGAAGATTTTGAGATACCTGCATTTTTAAGAAAACAAAAATTTTAATGACAACTCATAAATATTATGGTCATTCCAACACACTCACCGAAATTTCAACATTTTTCGGTGATGTTGGATGACGTAATAAAGATTTGTTCACCAGAAAAGGGAGGAGTTTTTATAGATTGTACCTTCGGAGGAGGAGGGGTTTCTCGAAAACTTCTAGAATTTTCTAATACAAAAGTTATCGCATTAGATCGAGATAAATTTATTTATGATATTGCCAAGGAATTAAAAAAAAAATATCCAAATAGATTTTCTTTTTTTCAAAAAAAATTTAGTGAAATTGATAGCATATCTAACAAACAGCAAGCAGATGTAATTTTATTTGATTTAGGATTATCTTCAATCCAATTAAATGATTTAACAAGAGGCTTTTCTTTCAAATCCAAGGATGCTCTAGACATGTCCATGGGCTTAACAAACTTATCTGCAGAAGAAGTAATAAATAACTACAGCGAGAAAAAACTTAAGGTTATAATAAAAATTCTTGGAGAAGAAAAAGATGCGTCAAAAATTGCAAGAAATATAATTAAATCACGATCAGTTAAAAAAATCACTAAAGTAGATCAATTGGCAGAAATAATAAAAAGAAGTAAGAAAAAAAATTATTCCAGTAAAATTAATCCAAGCACTAAAACATTTCAGGCTTTAAGAATATTTGTGAATAAAGAAATTACTGAACTTTTAAAAGGTATAATAAATGCTACTAAAATTTTAAAACCAGGCGGCAAGATCTTAGTTATAAGCTTTCATTCCATAGAAGATAAAATTGTCAAATATTTTTTTAATAATTTTTCATCTAATCGATCCAAACCCTCAAGATATTTTCCCGAAAATGAAATAAAGGGTATTAATTTATTTGAAAAATATAGAAACAAAGTTTTTAAACCCTCCAACACTGAAATTATAAATAATCCACCTTCTAGGTCAGCAAAACTAAGATTCGCCATTAGAAGTAGAAATAAATTTGTATACCCTGATAAAATAGAAACAAAATTTAAAAAATATTTAGATCTGGAGAGCGTCTATGTTTAAAATTAAAGTTATTTTATCAATTTGTATATTTTCTTTTTTTTTAGGTTTCACATCAATTATTAAAACTGAGACAAGGTCAATCGAAAAAGATATTTATAAGGCACAAAAGAAAATTTCATTAATTGAAAAAGATTTGAAAGAGACAGAATTAGATTATTTTTACCTTTCTTCTCCTAAGAATTTATCACAAAAAATAAAGAAATTATCCTTAGTAGATTATCAACCAATGGATCTATCAAGAATATATTTTAGTTATAAAAGCTTTTTAGAATCTCGCAAAAAAATAACAATACTTAAGAAAAATAATGAAAAAAAAACAAAAAAAAAATAAAGATTTAAATTTAAATCAAAAAAGCTTTTATTTTGAAGACTATTTAGACTCAAACCACAAAAAAAAACGAGTTTTAAAATCTAATATTTCTCAGGATAGGATATATCTATTATTTTTTTTATTTTTTTCATTGATTACAATATTTTCTATTAAAATTATTTTTGTTTCTCTCCAAAATTTGAATAACTATTCGTTAAACAATAATTCTCTTAACCAAAAACCTTTAAGGAGAGACATAGTTGACAGAAACGGAGTAGTAATATCTAGAAACGTTAAATCTTTTCATGCAGCAATAAATCCTCGTTTTATAAAAAGCAAAAATAATTTTTTAATTAATATAAGACTTAATTTTCCCGATTTAAATATTGAAAATATTGAAAAAAATTTAAATAAAGGAAAATATTTTTATTTAAAAAAAAGATTGGATCAAAAAGATAAAGAGAAATTATGGTCACTTGGTGAAAAAGGTATTATATTTGAACCTTTTCAGTCGAGAATATATACTCATGCAAATCTATATAGCCATATTTTAGGACAAGTAGATTTTGACAATTTTGGAATTTCTGGCGTAGAAAAATATTTCGATAATAGTCTTAAAGAAAATAAACTAATAAAAGATCCTTTAAAGTTAACCTTAGATACAAATATTCAGCATATAGTTGATAGTGAGCTTAATGATGCTTTAAACACATTCAATGCATCTGGTGGAGGCGCTTTATTAATGAACGTTAACAATGGTGAAATATTATCTTTGGTTTCTTTACCTAATTTTGACATTAATAAAAGAGAAAAGATTATAGACAAAAACTACATAAATAAAATTACAAAAGGTGTTTACGAGTTAGGTTCAATTTTTAAAACTTTTACGGTAGCCTTAGCTCTTGAGAAGAAAATAGTTACTCCTGAAACAATCATTGAGAATATACCTAGAAAAATAAAATGTTCTATTCATGAAATTTCTGACATTAAGCAATTTCCTAAAGATTTATCGGTTGAGGATATCTTAATTAGATCCTCAAATATCGGCACTTTAATGTTAGCTAGAAAAGTAGGACAACAAGATTTTATAGACTTCATTAATAAAACCAGTCTTTTAAATAAACCAGAGCTAGAATTAGAGGAGCTTGGTACACCATTAAATTTTAACTGGAATAAGTGTAAATTAGAAACTATTTCGTATGGCCATGGAATTGCAGTAACTCCTCTACAGGCAACAGCTACTTATTCAGCATTAGTCAATGGAGGTAATTATATAAAACCAACAATTGTAATAAAAGAAAAATATAAAAAAGAAAAAAAAATAATTTCAGCACAAACTAGTAAAAAAATTAATACTATCTTAAGAAAAGTCGTTACAGATAAAGAGGGTACAGCGAGTTTAGCAGATATTTATGGTTATGATGTTGGCGGAAAAACTGGGACTTCTCAAAAGTATGGAAATGAAAATAAAAATTTAAATACCTTCATTTCTGTATTCCCCTCCCATAATCCAAAATTTGCTTTACTTGTAATGTTAGAAAACCCGCAGGTTGCGCATGATTTAATCTATAATTATAGAGGGATAAAGATCAAAGGCACTAGAAATGAGGCTGGCTGGAATTCTGTTTATACTGCTGGCAGAATTATAAAAAAAATTGGACCTATTTTAGCCATAAATAATGAAGAATTTTACAACAAAAATGTTGCTAAAAAACTTAATTAAACGATCTCCACAAAATCTTAAAAAGCTAAATATTAAAGGCTTAGCTTTAAACAGCAAAGAAGTAAAAAAAGATTTCATTTTTTTCGCAATTAAAGGAAATAATTCAAATGGTGAAAATTATATTCATCAGGCAATTAAAAAAGGAGCAATTCTTATTATTTGCTCAAAGAAGTGTAAAATTAAAGATAAAATAAATGTAATTAAAACAAATTATGTAAAAAAATACTTAGTCGAAATTACGTCGAACTTTTTTAAGCTTAAACCAAAAAATATTTTTGCAGTAACAGGGACTAACGGAAAAACTTCAGTAGCCGACTTTTTTTATCAAATTTTAGATGCTAACAACATCCCAGTTGCTTCAGTCGGCACATTAGGTATAAGGTATAAAGGAAACTCAGTTCAAACAGACCTTACATCTCCCGATATAATTACTCTACATAGAAGTCTAGAAAAATTAAAAAAAAAAAAATATTGATAATGTTATTATAGAGGCCTCGAGCCATGGATTGGAACAAAAAAGACTAAACGGTATTAAATTTAAGGCAGGTGTGTTCACTAACTTTAGCCAAGATCACTTGGACTATCACAAAACAATGAGATCTTATTTAAACTCAAAGTTGATATTATTTACGAAATTGCTAAAAAAAAATAGTTATGTGATATCAGATAAACTTATTAAACAGTTCTCAATATTAAAAAAAATTTCAAAACAAAGAAAACTTAAATTAATTGACATTACGAATAAAATAGATCGAATTAAAAAGATTAAAATTCCTTTGGTAGGATCATTTCAAATTAAAAATTTATCTATGGCAATGCTCACAGCTGAGTTGTGTGGCTTAAGCAAACCACAAATTAATAAAGTTCTCTCAAATTTAAAAAATGTTAACGGGAGATTAGAATTAATTAAAAGGTACCCTAACAATATAAGAGTATTCATAGATTACGCTCATACGCCTGAAGCTATGCGAGAGGTAATTACATCTGTAAAAGAACATTATAATAATAATATTTCGTTAGTATTTGGCTGTGGGGGAAATAGAGATTTTAAAAAAAGACCACTCATGGCAAAGATTGCCAAAACTTTCTGTAAAAAGATTTACGTAACAGATGATAATCCAAGAAAAGAAAACCCGAAAAAAATTAGACACACTATTATTAAACATCTCAAAGGAAGCAATTATTTTGAGATAGGCAATCGATCTGCCGCAATAAAAGAAGCCATTTTAAAATCTGAACCTAATGAAACAATAATCATCATGGGGAAAGGACATGAGACAATACAAAATTATGGAGATAATACCATTTCTGTTTCTGATAAAAAAATAATTAAAAATTTAAAAATAAAAAAACAAAATTTTAATTCAAAAAAACAAAATTATCAGTTCAATTGCACGATACTCAATAAAATAATTAGAAATAGAAATTTTAAAAATATTAGTGGAGTTGCAATAGACTCAAGAGATCTAAAGAGAAATAATTTATTTTTAACAATCAAAGGAAAAAATAATGATGGTACTACCTTTATTTCAAAGGCTATAAAAAAAGGTGCAAGCTACATTGTTTCTTCAAAAAAAAATAAAAAATTTATAAAAAAATTAATTAAAGTAGATAATACATTTTTGTTTCTCAATAAATTTGCTGAGTTAAAAAGAAAAAATTGTAATACTAAAATTTTGGCTATTACTGGAAGTGCCGGCAAAACATCATTAAAAAATATGTTAAGTTTTTTGCTTAATAAAAGTGGAAATACATATGCTTCTCCACGATCTTTTAATAATCATTATGGGGTTCCTTTATCTTTATCCAACCTAAGTCAAAACCATCAATTTGGTGTTTTTGAAATAGGCATGAGTAAAGCAGGTGAAATTGATAAGCTGTCCAAATTAGTTAAACCTGATATTGCAATTATTACTAATATAGCCGAAGCACACATTGAAAATTTTTCTAACATCAGAGGAATAGCGAAGGCCAAAGGTGAAATTATTAGAAATGTTAATAAAAACGGTACACTTATTTTAAATCGAGATGATAAATTCTTTAATTATTTAAGAAAAAAAGCAAAATTAAAAAAATTAAAAATAGTTTCTTTTGGAACTGCTGCTGACTCTGATATTCGATTAATAAAAATAGAGAACTATAACCAAATTAAAAAGGCCATTGTTCAAGTAAGAAATAAAATATTTAGGATTATTGTAGGAAATACAAACATTAATAATGTTCTAGCTTCATTATCAGTTTTATATGAGCTCAATTTAGATTTAAATCAAATGATAGTAAATTTTAAGAATCTGCAACCTTCAGAAGGTAGGGGAAAGATTTACGAGGCCAAAAGATATAATAAAAAATTTAAATTAATAGATGAAAGTTATAATGCTAACCCTCTCTCGGTTAAAAATGCTATTAATGTTCTTTCATCAATTAAAAAAAACAAATTTAAAAAATACTTAATATTGGGAGATATGCTTGAACTTGGAAAAAAATCTGCATTTTATCATAAAGAATTGTCAAAACTTATTAACAGTTCAGATATTGATAAAGTATTTGTTAAAGGAGAAAAAAGCCTTTTTACTTACAAATATTTAAGAAAAGAGAAGCGCGGTAATATTCTCCAGTCCAATCAAGATGTTGATCTTATTTTAAAAAATATAATCAGTAATAATGACTATTTAATGATAAAAGGGTCGAACGCTACTGGATTAAATATTATAAGCAAATCAATGAGAAAAGGGATTTAAATGTTATTCAACTTACTTACTTCATTCATAGATCATTATTCTTTTTTGAATGTATTTAAATACCTTACTTTTAGAACGGGACTGTCTGTAGTTACCTCTTTAATAGTTGTTTTTGTAATTGGAGGCCCATTAATAAAAGTCTTTTCCGAGAACATGATTTCAGGACCTATAAGACAAGACGGACCAATCGATCATATTATAAAAAAATCTGGTACTCCTACCATGGGAGGAGTAATAATTATTATAGGTATGCTCACCAGTACTTTGTTGTGGGCTGATTTAAACAACATATATATATGGACGTTAATTTTTGTATCTTTAAGCTTAAGTATTCTAGGATTTACTGATGATTTGTTAAAAATAAAGTTGAAAAATTCTAGAGGTCTTAATGGAAAATTGAAATTTTTGGGACAATTAATAATTGGTGCATTAGCTTTATTCATTTTAATCAACTTTTCTGATCACGATTACTTGTATAATCTTTATTTTCCTTTTTTTAAAAATCTAATTTGGCAAATGGGACTTTTTTTTATTCCTTTTGGAATATTTGTGATTATTGGATCTTCAAATGCAGTTAACCTAACAGATGGCCTGGATGGTTTGGCTACTGTTCCGGTTATGTTAGTGGCACTTTCTTTTACTTTAATATCCTATGTAGTTGGAAATACAATTTTTTCTGAATATCTTCAATTACAATACATTCCTGAAGTGGGAGAGTTAGCAATATTTTGCGGATCCATTGTTGGGTCTTGTTTAGGTTTTCTATGGTATAATGCCCCTCCAGCAAAAATATTTATGGGAGATACAGGGTCTTTATCGCTTGGAGGATCGCTAGCCGCAGTTGCTATAATTGTAAAGCATGAGATTGTTTTAGCAATAATCGGAGGACTGTTTGTTCTTGAGACTGTATCGGTAATTATTCAAGTTGTCTCATTTAAACTGACAGGAAAAAGAATTTTTAAAATGGCACCGATTCATCATCATTTTGAGCAAAAAGGTTGGGCTGAATCTACGATCGTAATTAGATTTTGGATAATTGCAATAATATTAGCTTTGGTTGGTTTAGCGACCCTAAAATTACGTTAATGGATGTTGAAAAAATTAAACTTTAAAAAGATATCATTTTTAGTTTATGGATTAGGTTCCACTGGGCAATCAGTGGTAAAGTTTTTTAAAAAAAAAAAGATAAAAGATTTTTTAGTTTGGGATGACAAATTAAAATCAAAGAATAAATATGAAATAAAGAAACTTTCAGTTTTGAAAGCATATTTAAAAAAAGTTGATTTCATTGTATTAAGTCCTGGAATAAACCTTAATAAATCAAAGTACAAACAAGAATTAAAAAAATATAGAAAGAAAATTATTACTGATCTAGATTTGTTATATTTGTTTAACCCAAAACTTAAATCAATCGTGGTTACCGGAACTAACGGAAAGTCTACAACTTGTAAAATTATATATCACTTACTTAAAGAAGGTAAATTTAATGTTAAATTAGGAGGAAATATAGGAACTCCAGTTTTAGATTTATATATAAAAAAAGGTGTCTTTGTTGTAATAGAGGCGTCTTCTTATCAGCTCTCATATTCAAAATTTGTAAAACCAAACTATGCTATTTTATTAAATATAACTACAGATCATTTAGACTGGCACGGTTCGATGGCTAATTATATTTCTTCAAAATTAAAAATATTCCAACTCCAAGATAAAAATGATTTTGCACTTATAAATATTAGTTTAAAGAAGTTATTAAAAAAAAATAAATTTCTATCAAAATTATTTATAATTAATTCAAAAGAATATAAGAATATAAAAACGAAAATTCAAAATGATTATTTAAATTCAAGCGCTAATAATGAGAATGTAAAATTTGTTTATAAATTATCAAAACTTTTAAAAATTAAAGAAGAAATATTTATTGACTCGATGAACTCGTTTCGTGGTCTTCCTCATAGATATGAAATTTTTTTAAAAAAAAGGAATATTACCTTTGTAAATGACTCAAAAGCAACAAGTTTGAGAGCTTCAAAACTGGCATTAGAAAATAACAAAAATATATTTTGGATTGTTGGAGGACTTCCAAAAAATCATGATAAGATTAGTTTTAATAAAATTAAAAAAAATATTATTTATTCATATATAATTGGAAAAAATATTAATTTTTTTAAAAAAAAATTAAGTGGAAAGATAAAATTTAAAATTAGCAAAAATTTGAAATTTGCTATTAAAAATGCTTTAGGAGACATCAAGCTGTTTAAAAATGATAAAAATACAATTTTATTAAGCCCAGGAGCAGCATCTTTCGACCAATTTGAAAATTTTGAAAAAAGGGGAAATGAATTTAAAAGATTAAGCAAAAAATATGCTAAAAAGTTTATTTGATTTTGACATTAAGGATTACTGGAGAAATATCGATAAGAATATTCTTTTTGGGTTTTTGTTACTTTTTTTTCTAGGTCTTTTTTTCTCATTTTCTTCCACATCATCCCTAGCAGGCGAAAGACTCAATAAAGCCTACTATTTCTTTTTTTCGAAACATTTAGTTTTTACCATTTTAGCACTTTTTATAATGTTTCTATTTTCAGCAGTTGAATCTTCCTTATTAAAAAAATTAGTACTTCCGATTTCAGTGTTATTATTTGTATTACTTATTTTAGTTCCCATTATTGGTGTAGAAGTTAAGGGAGCTAAAAGGTGGCTAGATTTTAAATTATTTAGACTACAACCCATAGAACTTTTAAAACCTTTTTTTATATTAATGACAGCCAGAGTATTAACTTTTAATAAATTACAAGATTCTCAAATAAAATATTTCTTTAGTTTTCTTATTTTAATATCAGTAGTAATTCTTTTAATTGACCAACCAGATCTTGGACAGTCTATTTTGTTAATTGGCAGTTGGACTGCTACAGTTTTTGTTTCTGGAGTAAGCCTTATTTATATTTTTAGTTTTTTTGTCATTTTTTTAACTTTTATTGGAGGTATTTTATTTTTAATGCCTAATAAGTTCGGATATATTATTAATCGTTTAATTACATTTTTAGATCCTAGCAAAGGAGATAATTTTCAGTCATCTAAAGCTCTTGATGCCATTAAGCAAGGAGGTCTTAAAGGGCAAGGTATGGGTGAAGGTGTTTTAAAAGACAATGTACCTGAAGCACATACTGACTATATTATTGCGATCATATCAGAGGAATATGGTTCAATTATTTCAATTTTAATTATCACAATTTTTTTATATATCGCTTTTAAAATTATAAAAATATGTGTTGTGAAAAGTGATGAATTTTTAAAACTTTCTTTATGTGGATTAGCCTCGCTTCTAATCTTTCAGATGTTTATACATGTTGGCGTTAATACAAGTTTACTTCCTACTACAGGCATGACTCTTCCATTTTTAAGTTACGGAGGATCTTCTCTTATTGGCAGCGCTGTCTTAGCTGGATTAGTTTTAAATTATACAAAGTTAAAATTGGAACCTGATGAATAAAACGAAAAAAAAAATAATAATTGCATCAGGTGGTACAGGAGGACACATATTTCCTGCTTATGGATTAGCCAGACACTTTATAAGAAAGAATATAGAAGTTAAAATATCTTCAGACGCAAGAGGAATGAAATACTTAAAGAATTTTCCTAATATTAATATAATTAAAATACCTTCTTCAACTATCTATAATAAAAATATTTTTAGATTATCAATTTCACTGACTATAATTTTTTACTCAATTTTTAGATCATTATTATTTTTATTAAAATATAAACCTAATTTAATTTTCGGTATGGGGGGATATTCATCTTTCCCTGTCTGTTTGGCAGCTAAATTAGTTGGCATTCCATTTGTAATTTATGAGAATAATCTTCATATCGGCAAGGCTAATAAATATCTGTCTCCTTATGCTAAAAAGATTTTAGTTTCATATAAAGAAGCAGAAGGAATACCATGTCAGTATAAAAAGAAAGTTTTTGAAATAGGTAACATAATTCGAAAAAAAATAATTGATTTTTCTCAGAATAGACAAAATTACTCGAAAGACAAAAAATTATCTATTTTAGTTTTAGGAGGTAGTCAAGCAGCAAAAGTCTTTGCTGAAGTTCTTCCAAAAATATTTGAAAAATGTGCTAAAAAAAATATTCCTTTAAAAATATTTCAACAATGCCTTCCTTATCAAAAGGATAATTTGAGTAATTTTTACAGTAAATTAAAAATTGACCATAAGATATTTTATTTCAGTAATAATATATTAGATTACTTTTCAAAAGCTAATTTGGCTATTACTCGATCAGGATCTTCAATGTTAGCAGAGCTTGTAAATGCAAATATTCCCTTCGTTTCTGTTCCTTTACCTTCTTCAGCTGATAACCATCAATTAAAGAATGCAATTTTTTACCAAAATAAAGGTTACAGCTATTTAATTAAAGAAAAAGATTTAAATATTAAATTATTTGAGCTAATTAGAAAAATTAAAGACAATAGAACGCTATTAGATCAAATGAAAAAAAAACAAAAAAAATATTCTGATAAATCGGTATATAAAAATATAGATAGAGTTATCAAAGAGATAATTAATGAAAAATATTAGAATTGGACAAAAAGAAATAATACACTTTATAGGAATTGGTGGAATTGGAATGAGTGGTTTAGCTCAAGTAATGAAGACTATGGGTTTTAAAATTCAAGGAAGCGATCATAATAAAAATAAAAGTATATCTAATTGTTTGAAAGCTGGAATAAAAGTTTTTATAGGGCATACAAAAAAAAATATTAAACAAGCGACAATTGTCGTGAAATCTTCAGCTATCAAAGACTCAAATACAGAAATTCAGTATGCGAAAAAAAGAAAAATTCCAATTTATACAAGAGCTGAGGTTTTAGCCAATGTAGTTTCATTGAAAAAAAATATTATAATTACTGGATCTCATGGAAAAACCACTACTACTTCTTTGGTAGCAAAAATTTTATTTGATCAAAAACTTGATCCTACGATTATAAATGGTGGAGTAATTAATTCGTTTAAGAATAATGCAAAACTAGGAAAAGGAGAGTGGGCAATTCTAGAAGCAGACGAGTCAGACGGCAGTTTCTTAAAGTTACCGATAAATTATTCAATAGTTACCAATATAGATCATGAACATTTAGATTATTATAAAAATTATAAGAATTTGGAAAATGCATTTCTTGAATTTATAAATAAAACTCCCCCAATTGGTAAATCTCTTATTTGCGTTGATAATAAAAATATTAAAAAAATGATGAACAAAATCAAAAACAAAAATACACTTACATATGGTTTTGACCAAAAATCTAATTATAGAATTAGTAACGCAAAATATAAAGTAGGATATTCATCATTTGACTTAGAATATAAAAAAACTAATAATAAATATACTAAAATAAAAAATATTAGCTTAAAGTTAATTGGCAAACACAATATTCTTAATGCTGCTGCATCTATAGCAGTATGCCTTAACTTAGGTGTAAAAATAGAAATTATAAAAAAATCCTTAAGAAATTTTTCTGGAGTTCAAAGAAGGATGACCAAAATTTTCACTAAAAATAAAAATGAATTTTTTGATGATTATGCTCATCATCCAACAGAGATAGCCTCAATTTTGGAAGGCCTTAAGAATATTTATTACAAAAGAAAAATTATATCTGTTTTTGAGCCACACAGATATTCGAGAGTTATGGCTCTTAAAGATGCTTTTTCAAAGGCATTTAAAGAGTCAGACTTAGTTTTAATAACCCCAATATATGCTGCTGGTGAAAAGAAAAATTTAAATTTTAGTATGTTAAATTTTGCAAGACTAATTACCAAAAACTCTAAAACTCAAGTCGTGTTAGTAAAAAATCAGAAAGAACTATCAAATTTTTTCAAAAAAAATTTAATAAGCAACGAGATAATTATAGGAATGGGAGCAGGTTCTATTTCTCAATGGATGAGAGGATTAAAACTAAGCTTATGAATATTAATATGAAATATTTACAAAAAAAATTTGGTAAAAACTTAGCAGTAAATGAAAACTTATCTAAGTACAGTTGGTTTAATTTAGGTGGTCCAGCTGAATTCTTTTTTAGACCTGAAAGCAAAGCTCAATTAATTAACTTTTTAAGCGAAATTAAAGAATTTGATCTTAAAATAAATATATTAGGTGCTGGATCAAATACCTTAATTAGAGACCATGGTGCAAGAGGCATAGTAATAAAGTTAGGGTCAAAATTTTCAAATATAAGATTAATTTCAGATGATACCTTAGAGGTAGGTGCGGCTACCTTAGATAGAAATATTTCTGAATTTGCAAAAAACCAAGGAATAAGTAACTTGGAATTTTTATCCTGCATACCCGGTTCAATTGGTGGATCAATAACAATGAATAGTGGTTGTTACGGATCAGAAATCTCTAAAGTATTATTATCTATTAAAGTCGTTGATAAAAGAGGAATTGAAAAAGAGATAAAAAAAAATGAAATAAAATTTTATTATAGAGGCACAAACATTTCCGAAAATTATATTATTATATCTGCTATTCTAAAAGGAAATCGGTCTTCAAAAGAATTAGTACAAAAAAAACAAGAAGAATTAATTCTTAAAAAAAAAGAGGCTCAACCAAGTAAAATTAAAACTGGAGGAAGCACTTTTAAGAACACAAATAATAAAAAAGCTTGGGAACTTATAAAAGAGTCAGGTTGTGAAAAATTTAATATAGGTGACGCAAAGATTTCTGATAAACATTGCAATTTTTTTGTTAATAATGGAGATGCTAAAGCTGCTGATATTGAAAAATTAATTAATAAGGTGAAAAAAGAGGTCCTATTTAAAACGGGAGTTAATCTTGAGCTTGAAATAAAGATAATGGGTGATGAAAAATAAAAGAGTATTAGTTGTTCTGGGAGGTACCTCAGGCGAAAGAGAAGTAAGCTTAGATACAGGTAAAGCTTGTGTACGAGCTTTAAAGAAAAAAGGTTATTATGTAACAACTTTTGACCCAAAAAAAAAACCACTAAATTTAATTAATAAAAGTAAGAGCGATATAATTTTTAATGCCCTGCACGGAAAAGGAGGTGAAGACGGTGTAGCACAGTCCTATTTTGAATACTTGAGAATACCATATACTCACTCTGGCGTTATAAGTTCGTACAATGCGATGAATAAGATATTCTCAAAAGAAATTTTTAAAACAAATAAAATTAAATCTCCAAAATATTTTGCACTACATAAACCTATCTCTATAAAAAAAGAGCTTCAAATTAATATTAAAAAACAAAAGATAAAATTTCCTATAGTTGTAAAACCCACAAATGAAGGGTCAAGTATAGGAGTTAGGATATGTAAAAATATTCATGATTTATTAAAATCAACAAAAACACTTTTCAATTCCTATGAAAAACTAATTTTTGAACCTTTTATAGGCGGACAAGAAATTCAAGTAGCAATTTTAAATGATATACCTTTAGGTGCAATTGAACTTGAACCAAAAAGAAAGTTTTATGATTATAAAGCCAAGTATTCTAAGAAAGCAAACACGAAACATATTATGCCTGCTAATTTAAACAAATCAAAATATAGAGAAGTTCTTCAAATTGCAAAAAAAGCTCATAAAGCACTGAATTGCAAAGGTGTCACTAGGTCAGATTTTAAGTTTTATAAAAATAGCTTTTATCTTTTAGAGACAAATACACAGCCAGGTATGACGAGCTTATCGTTGGTTCCAGAAATAGCTAGTTACAAAGGTATATCTTTTGAGAATTTGATAGAAAAAATATTGCTTAATGCTAGCTTAAATAGATGAAAAAACCAGTCTTAGGTCTAATCTTATTTTTAATCCTTTTTACTACTTACACTCCAAAGCTTGATTTTAATCCAAGCTCAAAATTTAACATTAGAAACATTCATATAGAAAACAATACAATTATTCCAGCGGAAAGAATAAAAAAAAAATTAAACTATTTATTTAATGAAAACTTATTTTTACTTGATTTTAAAAAAATAGAAGACAGTTTAAAAGACGAAGATTTTATAGAGAGCTTTAGCATTAAAAAGATTTATCCATTTACTCTTAAATTTATAATTAGTGAGAAAAAACCAATTGCAATTTTACAAATTAAAAAAAGAAAATTTTACATATCAGATAAAGGATACTACATTCAATTTGTCGAATTAGATATTTTTAATAACTTACCTATAGTTTTCGGGGGTAAAGAACATTTTTATTCATTATACAAAAATTTAATACAAGCTAAATTTCCAGTTAAAAAAATAAAATCATATTACTTTTTTGAGTCAAATAGATGGGATTTAGTTCTAAAAGATGAAAAAATTATTAAACTACCAGCAGAAAATTATTTATTAAGTTTAAAAAACTTTATGTTATCCGAAAGCAATGCTAAATTTGATAACTATAAATTATTTGATTATAGAATTAAAGATCAACTTATTTTAAATTAATTTATGCAACCTAAAGCTCCAATCCTCTTTGTAGAAATAAATTTATCAAATTATATTTTTTTTGCTGGCAGATATAACGAAAATAATGATTTAGAAATAATTGAAAAAATTACAACTCCAAATACTGGTATCGATAGGAATAGGGTTGTCAATTTAGATGATGCCAGAGAAATTTTAAAAAAAAATATTCAAATTATCGAAAGCAAATTAAATTTTATCTTTAAAGAGGTAATAATTATTTTAGATAATTTCGATTATTTATGTCTAAACTTATCAGGGTTCAAAAAACTTAATGGTTCTCAACTGATTAAAGAAAATATTACTTATATTTTAAATGCTTTAAAGTCAGCAGTAATTGAAAGTGAAAAAGATAAAACTATATTACACATCTTTAATTCTAAAAGTGTTTTGGATGGTCATCAAACAGAGAGTCTTCCAATAGGTCTATTTGGTAATTTTTATAACCATGAACTTACATTTATTTTAATTGAAAATAATGATTTAAAAAATTTAAAAAATTTATTTAAAAAAAATAATTTAACCGTAAAAAAAATTCTTATTAAAAAGTTTATACAGGGAACACATTTAATCAATCAGAGTGAAGAAACGGACAATTTTTTTATTATAAAGATAAATGAAAATAATTCTCAAATAGTTTTATTTGATAACTCGTCTTTTAGATTTAAAGAAGATTTTAGCTTTGGTTCAAAAGTAATTCTAAACGATATATCTAAAGTTTGTTCTTTAAAAAGGGAAAACCTTGAAAAAATCTTATCTGACGAATATTTCGCTGCTAACAGCTATAACGAAGAAGATTTGTTAGACAAAAAATATTTTATAAAAGATAATTTTAGAAAGATAAGAAGAAAACTTTTGGAAGATATAATTAATGCAAGAATAGATGAAATTTTAAATATAATTTTAAAATTAAATGTTAATTTAAATTCATTTAAAAAGAAAAATTATAAAATTTATTTAGAAATTGAAGAT
>MDSV01101376.1_pt1 | contig 17573 bp, 17 predicted proteins | sample 810851 | NCBI WGS metagenome assembly MDSV01 (sample SAMN05326640, study PRJNA326480) | marine metagenome | isolation source: seawater | place: Atlantic Ocean: North East | collected 2012 | reverse complement strand
GTTGCCTTTGCCCGCTCACGCTGCCGGCTCCGCCGGAAGCTCCAACGAGATGCTGCCGAGTGCCGACTTGCGGAAATCGTCCATCAGACGCTGAGCCATCCGCGCCGTGTCTGACGACGTGTGCTTCTCTGCCGCGGCCTGCATCCAGTAGGCAGGGTCAGCGGTATCAGCGCTGAGGGGAACGCCATAACGCCCCTCCACCCGTGTCAGCGAGGCCCCGGAAGCCTGGCGTTGATCCAGATCAGCCAGTAAGCGGAGAAAAGCCTGAGCGACGAGCTCACCGTCGTAGGCCGCCTGGCCAATGTCATCGCAAAGGGCGAGGAAGAGGGCTGCTCGCTGATCATCCAGCCGCGGTGGCAGCACCCCTGGCGCATCGAGCAGATCCAGATCCTGCCCCACACGCACCCAGCGCAGCGTGCGCGTCACGCCCGCACGGCGAGCACTCGCTACCACTTTCTGCTTCACCAAGCGGTTGATCAAGGCAGATTTGCCGACGTTCGGAAAGCCAAGAGTGAGCGCCCGCACCGGCCTAGGGCGCATGCCGCGGTTGCGGCGCCGTTCATTGAGTTGATTGCCAGCGCGGATGGCCGCTTGCTGCAACTGCTTCACCCCAGTTCCGGCCTTGGCATCACACCAAACCGTGGCTTGGCCCTGGCTCTTGAACCACTGCTGCCAGGCCTCCCGCGCCTCGGCGGTAATCATGTCGCGCCGGTTGATCACCAGGAGGTGCTGCTTGCCCTTCACCCAGCGGCTGAGATGGGGGTGACCAGTGGCCAAAGGGATGCGGGCATCACGCACCTCAATCACCAGATCAACCTTGTCCAGATTGCGCTTGAGTTGCTGCTCCGCCTTGGCGATATGGCCTGGGTACCACTGAATCGGGGGGGTGCTCACGGCACCACCAGCACGGGACAGGGCGCCAGCTGAATCACACGCACTGCCGTGCTTTCCGTGTCGTCTTCCAGATTCACTCCGCGGGTGCCCATCACGATCAGATCCACATTCAACTCGTCGGCCACATTGCAGATCTCAAAGGCGGGCTTCCCTTCTCGCTCCACCAGCTCACAGGACACCCCAGCCTGCTCAAAACGACTGCGGGCCTGCTCCAGCAAGGGCGCAACCGTTGCATGGTCATGCATTTCTGGTCGTTCTGGCTGCACCACCGACAGCAAGACCATGCTGCTGCCATGACGACGGGCCAACTCCAAAGCCTTGCCTGCGATCTCGATCGCCTCACGGCTCTGATCGATCGGGAACAGAACGGTGTTGAACATGCGTTCCTCCACGGGGGCAGAACCGATATGGACGGTCTAGCGCCAGATCAGCGCCACCCGGGTTAATCTCCCCTCGTTTTCTTACCGCACGACACAACCCCATGGCGAAGCGTTCCCTGGCCAGCCTCACCGGCGCCGACCTCAGCGGCAAACGCGTTCTCGTGCGGGTTGACTTCAACGTGCCCCTGAACGACGCCGGTGCAATCACCGACGACACCCGCATCCGCGCCGCCCTGCCCACAATCAACGATCTCATCGGCAAAGGCGCCAAGGTGATCCTCTCGGCCCACTTCGGCCGTCCCAAGGGTCAGGTGAACGACAGCATGCGCCTCACCCCCGTGGCAGCCCGCCTCAGCGAGCTGCTGGGCAAGCCCGTGACCAAAACCGACAGCTGCATCGGCCCCGACGCCGAAGCCAAGGTGGGCGCCATGGCCAACGGTGATGTGGTGCTGCTGGAGAACGTTCGCTTCTTCGCTGAAGAAGAGAAGAACGATCCAGCCTTCGCCGAGAAGCTCGCCGGCCTCGCCGATGTGTACGTCAACGATGCCTTCGGTGCAGCCCACCGTGCTCACGCCTCAACAGAGGGTGTGACCAAGTTCCTGAAGCCCAGTGTCGGCGGCTTCCTGATGGAGAAAGAGCTGCAGTATCTGCAGGGAGCGATCGATGCTCCCAAGCGTCCTCTGGCCGCAATCGTGGGTGGCTCCAAGGTGAGCTCCAAGATCGGCGTGCTCGAGGCTCTGCTCGACAAGTGCGACAAGATCCTCGTCGGCGGCGGCATGATCTTCACCTTCTACAAGGCCCGTGGCCTCTCGGTGGGCAAGAGCCTGGTGGAAGAAGACAAGCTGGAACTGGCCAAGGAGCTGGAAGCCAAGGCCAAAGCCAAAGGCGTGCAGTTCCTGCTGCCCACCGATGTGATCCTGGCTGACAACTTCGCCCCAGATGCCAACAGCCAGACCGTGAAGGTGGATGCCATCCCCGACGGCTGGATGGGTTTGGACATCGGTCCTGACTCTGTGCAGGTGTTCCAGGACGCCCTGGCTGATTGCCAGACCGTGATCTGGAACGGCCCCATGGGCGTGTTCGAGTTCGACAAATTCGCTGGTGGTACCAACGCCATTGCCACCACCCTGGCCGACCTCAGCGGCAAGGGCTGCTGCACGATCATCGGCGGTGGTGACTCCGTGGCAGCTGTGGAGAAGGCTGGCCTCGCCGACAAGATGTCCCACATCTCCACCGGCGGTGGCGCCAGCCTCGAGCTGCTGGAAGGCAAGGTGCTGCCTGGCGTGTCTGCCCTCGACGCAGCCTGATCAGGCGTGCCTGGATCGGATCGGTGGTGACCCAATCGCCGATCCAACCTTGATCAGTTCGTTGCCGGGCCGTTCCACCAGGAATGGCCTTTTGACGGATCTGAGTCAACGGCCCCACGGCGGCGACGGCGAACAGAACGCTCAGGCATCGGCAACAGCCCCAACCGCTCCCGCTCGCGATTGATCTGCTTGCGCCCCTGCTTGAGTAACGCCCGACGAGCCTGATGCTGCCGATGCTTGCAGCTGCGGTAGGCATCCAGGCTGGAAGCATCTTTGACGCAACGCTGCTGATTCTTGAGCAGGGCCAAACGCTGGGGATAGCTGCTCAGCTCCCAGTCCCGGCGAGCCTTGAAGAGGGCCTGCTTCTGGGCCTGCGTGAGGGCCAAGCGCTCACCGCTGATATCACGGGCCTCCACCTGAGCGCTCCAGGCCTGCAGGGACGAAGCAGTGAAAGCTGCACAAGAGATCAAACAGAAACGCTGCCAACCCGTGGATGCGGTCATCACGCAAAAAGTCGAATCACCGTTCCATGCTGTGGGTGATAACCCGCGAGGATCTGACCAGAACATCCGCCAGTGATGACAGGATCTGACCTGCACCCCCCCGCCCACTTGGCCTGCGTGGGCCTCGGCGCCCTGGGGCTACCGATGGCGATCACTCTGCGACAAGCCGGCTACAGCCTCAGGGTGCATACCCGAAGCCGAACGGCTGAAACCGACCCAGCCCTGGACGGCGCCCTTACCTGTGCCAGCCCCGCCGCCGCTGTGACTGGATGCCAGGCGCTGGTGCTGTGCGTCAGCGATGACGCTGCTGTGGAGACGGTGCTCTGGGGAGAGCACGGAGCAGGCCCCGCGCTAACCCCCGGAAGTGTGGTGATCGACTGCTCAACGATCGCGCCGGCAACCTCCCAGGCCATGGCCAAGCGGTTGAGCGCAAGGGGCGTGCAGTATCTGGATGCCCCAGTTACAGGCGGAACGGAAGGTGCCAAAGCCGGCACGCTCACTGTGCTCTGTGGCGGCGAGGCCGCCGACTTGGATCGAGCCCGACCTGTCCTGGAAAGCATCGGTGGATCCATCAACCACTTCGGCCCTGTCGGGGCTGGACAACAGGTGAAAGCGATCAATCAGGTGCTCGTCGCAGGCAGCTACGCCGCCGTGGCCGAGGCGATCGCCTTGGGGCAACATCTACAACTGCCGATGGAGCAGGTGGTGCAGGCACTCAAAAATGGGGCCGCTGGCTCTTGGGCGCTGGAGCACCGTTCAGCAGCGATGCTTGCGGACCACTACCCACTTGGTTTCAAGTTGGCCTTGCACCACAAGGATCTGGGGATCGCCCTGCAAGCAGCAGACAACTGTGACCTGACCCTACCGATCACCGCAGCCGTACGAGAGCAGGAAGAGGCCTTGATGCAGCAAGGATTCGGGAATGCTGATGTGTCCGTGCTCCGCAGAGGGGTGCTGCGCAGAGGGGTGCCGAACAGCCAGGCAACGCAGGATCTCGATGATTAGCGCATCAAGCGATGCCGATCCAGAACGCAGAGTCGCCTGCGCTCACAACTCACTTTGTTCGTTCACAACCCGCACCTGCTTGGTGACAGTGATCACACCGTCGGGATGAACCAACATGGCGGCCCAGGTCTGAACACCAGCCTGAAAAGGCGCCTGAACCGACTTAAACAATCCACCGCCGCCAAGCGGCTCAAGCTGGATGTCTGGACTGCGCTGCTCGCGAACCTGAAGAGGTGTGAGACCGGTCAATCCGCCGGCGAGAAGGGCATCTCCAAGCGGTTCATCCAGAACCACATCCACGTCGTAACGGCTTCCCGTCAGCACCGCATCAGGAATCAACAACGTCACCGCGAGCGGCTCTCGGGAACTCGCCAGCACGGATTGATCCTGGCGCAACTCCTGGCCGCTGATTAAGCCTCCTTCCGTGATGAGAGTGAGTTGCTGGCGGGCATCCAAGGAAAACAGAAGATCATCTTTTTCAGTGGTCCCGGTGATGGCCACACCGACCGGCAGCCGTCCATCCGCCAAAGGAGAACCGACGGAAAGGCGCCAGCGGGCGTTGGGGAAGCGCTGAGCAAAACGGCGCAAGCGCAGCAACAGCTGATCTCGTTGCTGCGGAACAATCAGGTCGTCCAAACCAGCCTGATCCGGAGCATTAAGAGCCTGCTCCAATCTGCCCACAAGCTCCTGCCCCTCTGTTGAGGCACCAACAGGAGCCCAAGCCAGAGGAGACATCGCAACCGAGAGGAGCGTGCCCAGCATCAGGGATCCCAGAGAGGAGCGGCCCAAAATGCTGCCGATCCGCGAAAGAGGTTGCAGCACGTCAACAGTTGCGAGCATCACCCTTAAGTTAGGGCGCCTGTTCGCGCCATGCCCGCTGCCATGTCACGGCTTCTGATCGCCGCCAGCGGTACCGGCGGGCATCTTTTTCCTGCGCTCGCTGTTGCCGAGGCGCTGCCCACCTCCTGGAGCAGCCGATGGCTAGGAGTACCCGATCGCTTGGAAACCTCACTGGTTCCCGACCGCTTCAGACTGATCACGGTGAAAGCGGGAGGATTGCAGGGGCGGGGGCTGCGCAAACTGCTTCAGCTGATTCAACTGATCGTCGCCAGCAAGGACGTGCGGCGCCTCATCAAGCAGGAGCACACGCAGGTAGTCTTCACCACCGGCGGCTACATCGCTGCACCAGCCATTTTGGCGGCCCGCTGGAGCCGCATCCCTGTGGTGCTGCATGAATCCAACGCCATTCCGGGTCGGGTGACCCGCCTGTTAGGCCGTTTTTGCACCAAGGTGGCGGTTGGTCTACCAGCAGCGGTGGAACGCATTCCCGGCTGCAAAGCCGTCGTCACCGGTACGCCGGTGCGCGAAAGCTTTCTCACGCCCCAACCCCTACCGAACTGGGTGCCGGCCGGCACAGGGCCGCTCGTGCTGGTGATGGGCGGTAGCCAAGGCGCCGTCGGCCTGAATCGAATGGTGCGTGCCGTCCTACCCGATCTGCTCGAAGCCGGCTGCCGGGTGGTGCACCTCAGTGGCAGTAACGATCCCGAAGCAGGCAGCCTGAAGCATCCACAACTGGCGGAACAACCCTTCAGCGATGAGATTCCAGGGCTGCTGCAACATGCCGATCTGGCCATCAGCCGAGCTGGAGCCGGCAGCCTGAGCGAACTCGCCATCACCAGCACAGCCAGCATTCTGGTGCCGTTCCCCCAGGCTGCCGATCAACACCAGGATGCCAATGCAGCCTGTGCCGCCGCCTTGGGCGCCGCCGTGATCGTGCACCAACACGAGCCTGAACACCACACGCTGCGAAACACCCTCTGGCGTCTCCTGGGACCACGTCTGCGCAGTTGTGATCCAGCTGCTGATCCGTTGATCACGATGGCAGCAGGCATGGAACAACTCGCCGTGCGCGATGCCGAACACCAACTAGTGCGGCTGTTGCATGAGCTAGTCGGCCATTGAGCTCGTGGCGCCGATCAAACCAAGGGCTGATGATCCAGCTCCTGGCGTAACGCATGGATGATGCGGCGGTTGTTGGCGCGAGTCTGCAGACCAATCCGAAGCCAACACTCTCCCAGGCCTTCGAAAGAACGGCAGTCACGCAGCAACACTCCACGCCGCGCGACCCCTTCGCGCAGGGCCATGAGTGAATGCTTGGCTTCCACCAGCAGATAATTCGCACTGCTGGGATACGACTTCAGCCCAGGCAGGTCATCAAGCTGAGCACGAAGCCAAGGCAGCTCATGCTGAACCCAATCGTGGACCCTCTGCGTCCAGCGCTGAAGGCCCGATCGATCACGCATCACCGCCACTCCTGCAGCCAGAGCCAGTCCATTCACAGCCCATGGATCTCGCCAGGCTGCCCAACGCTGCAGACGCTGCGAAGACGCCACTGCATAGCCCAAACGCAAACCGGCAACAGCAAACAGCTTGGTGAGGCTGCGAATGACCACCAAATTTGGATAGTCCTGCAGCAGTGGAATCATGGACTGAGCCTCCCCTCCAGGAACTAAGGGCAGGAATGCCTCGTCACAAATCACGAGGGCATAGCGAGGCAACAAACGCGTTAACGATTTCAGATCCCAGAGCTGACCGGTGGGGTTATGAGGATTGGTAATCCACAAACAATCAGAGCCATGTCCTGAGAGTGCGGTCTCCGGGAAGGACTGAGGCCACACATCACCCCAGGACAACGGCAATGGCAAGGGCAACAGAGCGCCATCCCAACATTTCAGTGAGCGGACGTAATCCGAAAATCCTGGAGTGGGGAGAAGGCTGACGCCCACAGCAGCCGCGTCACGAGCGGCCCAGGTAAACAATTCAGCAGCCCCATTGCCGGGCAACACAGACGCAGCATCAACGCCATGGTGCTGCGCAATCGCCTCTCGCAAGTCTGCTTGGCCTCGATCGGGATAATCACGCAGAGCACTGCCATCGATCGCCGCGGCCAAGGCCCGACGCATCACTGAAGGCGGCCGAAACGGCACCAGCGACGCACTCACATCTAGGAGCCGGCGCGGGTCGCATCCCAGCCTCCGCGCTTCATCGCTGAGATTGCCGCCATGGGCGGGACCCTGGCTGGTCAAGGGAGCTGACTCCAGATCAGAGCATCCTGCCGTTTCAGCCCCATACCCCCCCGCAACAGGTCAGACCGACAACGCCTCGACGGGACGATCAATGACCGATACAACCAACCCACAGCTACGCAGTGCCATGGCCGCCCTGGGACATCGCTGGATCCTGGTTGCGATGTTGATTGCATCGTCATCACAACCCCGGCCGGCTCATGCCAACGATGCGGTTCTGTCGCTGCTGCAGAACAAACACTGCCCGAAATGCAACTTGGCTGACGCGGATCTAGTCCACGCCGACCTCCGCGATGCCGACCTTCGAGGCGCACAACTGATGCGCACCAATCTGGGGCAAGCTCGTCTTGATGGAGCGAACCTCAGCGGCGCCGATCTCAACTTCAGCAGTCTGCGTGGCGCCTCGCTTCGGGGGGCCGATCTCAGGGGCAGCAACCTGTATGGAGCAGACCTGCGTGAAGCCGATCTGAGCGGCGCCCAGCTCAGCCCGAACGCCCTCGAGGAGGCGCATTGGCAAGGCGCCAGCGGCATTACTCACGGCACACGCAGCCATGCGGCCTTACATAACGCTGGAGTCGAGGCTTTTCAGGCCGGCCGCTGGTCCGAGGCGGAACAGTTGTTCAGCGATGCAATCCGACGCCACCCGCACGAGCCCTTGAGCTGGGTGGCTCGAGGAATCTGCCGTACGGAACAGGCGAAGGACTCGTTCGCCGCTGCAGATTTCCGTTACGCGGCCGTCCTCTACCAACAGCGCGGCAATGTCGAGGTCGTGGCGCAACTTCAGCAAGCTGCCACCAGCGTTCAGAAACGACGGACGGAGACCGTTGGCAAGCCTCACAGCAACGGTTGGGGCGGGCAAATTCTCAGCGGAGTGGCGTCTGTGACGCAGGCTCTGGCGCCACTGGCGGTGAAGGTGCTAGCCCCCATGGGAGTGGGCTTCTGAATAGCGCGCTGGCAGCTCAGTAGCTGGAACCTGTCAACTGCCGTGCGGCAGGGATCGAGGGCTGATATCCATAGCCATAGGTACCGCCTTGCTGATCATCAATGATGCGCGGCGTCACCAGGATGACCAATTCATTTTTGCTACGAGAGGCATTGGATTGCCGAAAGAATTGACCAATCAAAGGCAGATCGCCAAGAATTGGCCACTTTCTCACCTGCTGGATATCTCTATCCTGAATGACACCCGTAAGAATCAGCGTCTGACCATCACGAACACGCAAGCTACCTGTATCCAAGCGGCGGGAGCTAAGGATACTGATGGGGCCACAATTGGGCACATCCTCCAAGCGGGTCACAGCAGAAATTGCGGGCGAAAGAGCAAAAGAAATAAACCCATTGTCATCAATTTTGGAAACCCTCGCGCCAAATGCAAGACCTGCAGTTCCAAACTCTGGCTGGCACGTATTAGGTGCACCATTCTGCCCAGCCTGAACGGCATAGCTCACGATTTCCTGAGTACCCACTGTCACAAAGGATTCATTCGCCCTAGGACGACCAATCGTGGCGTTACTCAAGGCCGAGTCACCACCAGAGGAGGAGACCTCCGCACCACCAGCAATCTCGCGAGGGGTCTCACTAAGGATAAGAGTGGGAGCAGCCAATGTCTTCGCACTATTGGACGTGATGAGCGCCTTAATAAAGTCGAAAAAGTTGTCCTTTGGGTAGATCGTGCCGGGATTAACTCGAGCTGGATCCAGGGGCTCAAGAATTTCCTGCGCCACTTGTGCATCCGCCCCAGTTGACGTGATCCTTTGCCGCTTTCCACTCTGCGCATCTCCAGCAATAGCATTAAAGTTATTGTCGTTGGGAGGCAAAAAATTGCCAAATGCACCAACAAGCTCACCACGATCACTCACGATGAAATTATTGCCGTAGCGGAAGGCAAAGCTATTGCTGATAGCAGCATCATTATCAAGAGTGACATCAAGAATTCGAACCGAAAGTGCAACCTGACGCTGGCGTAAATCAATCTGCCGAAGATAGCCCTCGGCAATTTTCACGAGCTTGGAATCACTCACGAGTGTCACCGTCTGAAGCCTGGAATCTGTCGTCACCACAAGCCCTCTTAATGGACCTGTTGAGGCGCCATAGCTCTCGGTCTGCGTAATGGTCGATTTCTCTTGAGACGTTGCATTACTGATATCAGCGGTGCCTTGAGAAGCAGGTTCTCCTGAGGTCACTGTCACCGTGTTGGTGAAATTCACGGTGGCTCCAAGATTCCCCAAATACTCAGCCGCTGCTCGCGCACTGACTTGGTTCAATCTGATCACTTTCGACATCTGAGGGCCAAACGTCTTGGCGGCGACTGTCGGTCCAATCAGCAAAGTACGGTCGTCAAGCTTGCCTTGCAGACCAGAAGCCAAGAGCACTCCGTTCAGCGCCCTGGAATAAGACTCGTTCTGAAAGGCGATCGAAACGGGCCGACCAGTCTTGGCCTGGGCATCCGCCCCCGAGTCCGCAGCGGAAGCGTCTGTGGCTCCGGCATCCGCCCCACCAGGATCATCCACAAACACGAAGCCATAACCGCCTAGGCGAGCCAGGGCCATCAGAGCATCCTTCGCAGGAGCATCTTTAAGCGTGAGCGTCACAGACGGCCCACTCACATTCACGTAGCTGCGGTTCTGCAGCACCATGGTGCCGACGGCCATGTCCCCTAGCGGCGGGGCGATCGCCCGAGGACGCAAGGGGGGGGCATAACGCTGCTGGGAGACCCGTCCTGGCGTGTTGAGATCCAGGCGTCCGGTCTGCAACTGGGGCGTTCCCAAGCCGTCAAAGGTCAGGATCAAATTGCGGCCATCAGCGCTCACCACGGGATCCTTCAGACTCTGACCAGTGGCCTGCCGCACTGTCACCCGATAGGTATCGCCACCACCGCTGAGCGACACGGCCTCAATCCCCAGCGAGGGCAAGCTCAGGGTCTGAGGGCCACGCCGAAGCCCTGGCGTGCCCTGGGTCCGCAGTCGCCCCTCCCAAACACCGTCATTCAGACGCTGTTGCAACAGTGGCTTCGATCCCACTCCCTCCAGAACCACTTCCAGGGCATTGGGTTGACGCCGCAACGTGAGCTGCATGCTCCCTTGGTGCTGACTCTGTGCAAGGGCCTGGCCACTGCCTTTCAAGGCCAGGGCCACCCCATCCAGGCACGCCCCCCCCAGGGCTAACGCCAGCACAAGAGGCGTCAGTCGCCGGGAAGAAGTCATGGGCCGGCCACCAACATCACGTGATGGGCGGATGGTATCGATCGCATCCGACCTCAGCCAGCGGGGTGCGACCGAAATGTCAAAGGATTAGGAACGCCAGGCCTCTGAGCGGCCCGCACCTGAAGCAGAGGGGTTGGCCTCCCCAACTGTTTTATCAAAGAAACTCAAGCGCAACTTCAATTGGGTGAGAGGGCGAACCACCACACCCGGTTCCTGGGCATTGGCTTGATCATCCAGGGCCTGGAGGGCGAGGTCACTGGGCTGAACGAGCAACTGGAGGTTTTCCATCCTGCGAAGAAACGCCTGCAATGCTGCGTACGAACCCTTGGCCTGGAACAACACACTCGTTTTGCTGTAGCCGAGGTTCATCAGTGGATCCTTGCCCTGCTCCTCTGCTTGCGAGCCACTGGAGCGATTGGGAGAACCGGGTGGCCCGGCATCCGGCGGCAGGGCTGAAGCCTCCGGTTCATACAGCTCGATCACCACTCCTGTGGAAGACGCCTCCCGGCTGAGCTGGGCCAAGAAGGTCTGAATCCGTTCCCGGCCGGCAATCAGATCCACCAGTAGGGCCTGTTGCTCCTCCTCCTCCCGGGCCAGGATCTGTGCATTCACAAGTTGCCGCTGCAAGCCAGGTAAGGCTCCCTGCTTCTGGCGCAGCTCCTCAAGTCGCTGCTGCTGCTGCTGCAGGCGTCCAAAGCGAGGCCAGCCATCAACGCCCACCAATACAAGGATCACCACCAGCACACCCAATAGCGGGGATCCCACCAGCACGCGCTCGCGGGTGAAACGCCGCTGCCAAGCTGGCAATTCGGGGCTGAGGTTGGTCACAGTGCCACCCCCTTTAACTGCAGCAGCCGCAAGCGCTCGGCCATCCCCTTCGCACCAAGCGCCTCGAACTCCGCCAAGGTTGGCTGAACCGAGAGATCAAGGCCCCAGGTGAGGCTGAAGCTCACAACCGAGCCGTCCCCTTTGTCAGTCCGTGTGATCTTCACCACCTTGACTCCTTCATCCTTCGAGGCAGGCAAGGCGGCCATGGCCAACACCAGGGAATTAATTCGCTCCAACGGGCCAGGGCGACCCCCTGCCTGCACGACACCACTGACACTGATCGCATCACCATTCACGCTCAGATCCTGAAGCTGAACCCCCTGAGGGGTGATCCGGCGCAACTGCTCCAGAAGGGCTGAACCGGAACGCACCGCCACAAGTTGCTGAGCGATCTGCCTGTTGTCCTTCTCAAGGCTCGCCGTCCGCAGCTTCAGCCGGCGCAGCTTTGCCTCAGTCGCCAACACCGTCTGCTCCACAGGCAGCAAGGCTTCCAGTTGCTGGCGCTGATAGGTCTCCCACCAACGCATCACCCCCAGCCCAACCAGGGTGAGCAGCAGCACACCACCACCCCATGCAGCACCCTGGAGAAGCAAGTTTCGGCTTTCTCTAACGGGTGGAGCGGCAGGCGACAGACCCAACTCCGGCCGTCGTTCCGCCAACAAATCCAGCCTGTCTCCCCCCTCGAGAGCCAGAGTCATCAGCGGGTTTTCTGTGGACACAAGACCAGCAGTCGCTCCCTGGGGAAAGCCCAGCACCGGTCCTTCCGCCATCGCCCCAAGCCACGGCAACCATTGTTCCCGGTCCTGAGGAAGAGCTGTAATCCACCAAGTGCGCTCCCACTGCGGCTGAGCTTGGGCGGGGCGATGATCACGATCCCAGGCCAAAAGCATGGCCTTCAGTTCAGCCTGAAGAGCCTCAGCCTTAGCCAAGTCTGGCGAAAGCTCAACGTCGCCAAGCCAGCGGTCCAACTCCGGGAACCCATGGCGCAGCAACAGCACTCTCCATCCACCACGGCTGCGGATCAGCCAAATCAGTTCGTCAGGCACCTGATCAAAGGAGCCGACCAGACCACTCCAGGCGGAGGCCAGCAACCAATCGACCCGATGCAGACGTAGGTCGGCCGCTTCAACCACATCCACCCAGGCCTGCAGCATCAAGCGCTGGGTACCGACGAGCACACACATCGTTGGCGTGCCCACAGATGCATGCAGCGCCAAATAGGCATCCTCGAGGCTGAAGGGCCAATCAAGCCTGGGCTGCAGCTGACGCAACGCCTCTCCATCCAGCACCGTCAGTTCTGCATCACCCTCGAGCAAACGCCACTGACAGGCCTGAAGAGGGAGCAGTAACTCCAGATCCACCCCAGGCGTGGACAGGCCACTATCCAGCAGCAAATCGGCACACAATTCGCCTAAAGCCTGACGCTGCATCGGCAGGCCATCACGACAGAGATCTGCCGGCAAGCGCTCACAACGCCATTGACGCTTGCCATCCTTCAACCACGAGAGGGTGAGACTGTCGCCCTCCACCGCCATCACCACCCTTTGACGCGGAGCAAAGGCATGGGAAAGCACATCCAGACGCCGAAGCGCTGGTACTCGATCCAGAAGGTCAGCCAGCTCCAAGAACGGGATTCAGCCCTACGTGAAGGGTATCGATCATTGCCAGGGCACGCCGCTGCCCACCGCATCAGTGAGATTGCGGAAGCCATGGCGATCCAACTGAAGGCTCAACCCCTCCAAAATCCGCGAGACCAGAGCGGGCCCCTGAAAAATCCAGCCTGTATAAAGCTGAATCAGAGAGGCGCCGGCTGTGATCCGTTCCCATGCCACCTCAGGCGAATCAATGCCACCCACTCCGATCAACGGCAGAGAAGGACCGGCGCTGGCCCTGAGGCGACGCATCACCTCCAGGGCGCGATACCGCAGAGGCGCCCCACTCAGGCCACCGGCTTCCTCAGCCAAGGTTTGTCCGGTCTGAGGCATGATCCGATCCCCCAGTCCAAGGCGGTCAAGGCTGGTATTCACGGCAATGATCCCCGCCAGCCCTTCCTCGTAGGCCAGTCGCGCAATGGCATCGATGGCGTCATCCTCCAGGTCTGGCGCAATCTTCACTAACAGAGGTGGGCAAGCCTGGAGACGCCGTAACCGCTCCACCAGCCGTCGAAGCTGAGCGGAGTCCTGAAGATCTCTGAGCCCGGGAGTATTCGGGGAGCTGACGTTGATCACGGCGTAATCAGCCATCGGCGCCAGCAACTCGAGAGAGGAGGCGTAGTCGTCGGGAGCGAGCTCCAGACTGGTGATCTTCGACTTGCCCAGATTGATCCCCAACACCGCAGGACGCTGCCCCGGAGGTGGCAGAGCCTGGCGCTCCAGGGTGCGCAGCATCGCTTCAGCACCATCGTTGTTGAAGCCCATGCGATTCAGGGCTGCCTGTTCCTGGGCCAATCGGAACAAACGAGGGCGTGGATTTCCCGGCTGGGCATGCCAGGTGACGGTCCCCACCTCGGCAAAACCAAAACCAAAACGATCCCAGATTCCTGCTGCGACTCCATTCTTGTCGAATCCAGCTGCCAGACCGACTGGATTGCTGAAACGACAGCCAAACAACACCTGCTCCAGGCGTAGATCCCGACGTTGCAACTCGGAGGAGACGCCATCGAGCACAGTGGAGATGCCGGGCCAGCTCCGGCGCAGACTGGCCTGTCCTAAAGCGGTCAGCGCCGTTCGGCTGAGCTGCTCTGCATCCACACCCTCATCGTTGGCCAACACGGGGCCTAACCAACGTTGATAGAAGCCTCCGGCAGACATTGGGCCTGAAGCTCCGCTGGCCATAGGCGACGGTTGACCCATCCCGTCCTCATCCCGACTGCTTTGATCCTGCCGCGCCACGGTGCAACCGCCATCGCTTTCCCTGCTCCACTGGCTGCAGCTCCCAATCGCGCCAACGCCAAGCGTCCTTTTTCTGCTCGAGCCTGGCCAGCGGTTGTTCCACAAGCTGGGCCAGTTCAATCGGCGTGAGCGAATAGCCCCCATCCGCCAAACGGTCGGCCAGCTCCAGCCGGCTCAAAAGCCTGACAAGGGCTGGAGGCGCCGGATCCTGCTCGTTGGGATCAGCGCGAGATACGGCAGCCTCAGCAGCTGGCTTGACGACTCCAACTCTGGTGGAGACGGGCGACTGACCGCGAGAAAAACCAACCGCAATCTGGTCCACGCGCTCATTGTCGGGATCACCGCTATGCCCCTTCACATAAGCCAGAGGCACATCATCCAGACGGGCTGCATCGAGAGCCTTCCAAAGATCCTGATTGAGCACGGGTTTACCCGCTGCGGTTTTCCATCCCTTTCGTTTCCAGCCCTTCATCCAGGAGCTCAGTCCATCAATCAAATACTTGCTATCGGTGCGCAGGCGGAGGTCGGGATGGCGTGGCAGCTCCTGCAGACGCTCCAGCACAGCTAACGCCGCCTGGAGCTCCATCCTGTTGTTGGTCGTTGCGGGAGCAAAGCCACCAAACTCCTCAACGCTGCCGTCTTCAAAGCGCAGCAGTGCGCCCCAGCCTCCAGGCCCTGGGTTGCCACTGCAAGCCCCATCGGTGGCTGCCGCAATCACCCGTCCGCGGCCCTCAACCATTGGTTTCTCCGCGCCAAATTCGGTAGAACACAGATTCCTTCCCCCGCGGGCCCAAAGCAATGCCGCGAACCTACCCCGACAAGCGGAGCCCGCAGCCCCTCGGGCCAAGGACAGCTGCAGCCCTTGTGGTGGCCGCCGGGCTGACTGCGGCTGGCATCCCGCTTGCAGCCGCCAGCTTGTTTGACAGCCAACCGCTCGATGAACAACGGTTCGCGGTCTTGGCCAGGGCCGTAGGTCAAGACCGCTGGACACTGCTGGTTCTGGAGCAAATCAAAACCCGCCCGCTGTGTTGGGAAAAGCGCAGCGATGGACTGGTGAATCCTGCGCTCAACGGATTTGATTTCACCGGCATCTGCAGCCGATACCTCGATAGCAACGGGTATTCACTGCGCACTGGCGGCAGCGACATGGATTCCGCCTTCCGCCTACGGATCGAAAGTGACCGCCGGGGGCTTGTGCTCACCGCCTTCGATCCCAACCGAGCAGTGCCGATCGTGGTAGCCCGCTCCGAACAAGTGCAACGGAAGCGGGATGCCTTCGTCGAACTAAAACTCGAACCGGGCTGGAGCCTGGAACGTCGGGCCTACAAAGGACGCACCCTCAGCCATGTGTATTTCGCCCACGCTGAACCGACCACCACGCTGCTGGCCAAGGCTGGACAACGACCATCCACCGGAGCCAGCAGGATGGGAATCAGCGCCCCCCGCCCCCCACAGCTGATCTCTCGCAACACAAACCGGCTTGGGAAGGGACCGATCCGGCTAGAGGTCATACCCTTCCGCCCCTGAGTCCAGGGCAGGACCAGCTGGACAGTTACCAGAGCGCCACCCCAGGGGAGGCAGATCAGAGCCCAGCATCTACAAAACAGATGTGTGAGGAGTGTTGCGCGCCTCTGCAGGGTCGAAACAAGGCCAGACGCCTGCCATGCGCCTCCCTGATCGACTCCGCCTTCGGCGGAGTTTTTTATGCGCCATCGCGGAGGAGCCATGAAAAAACCGGCTACCCCCTGAGGGGCAACCGGTTCAAAAGCAAAGGGTGCAGCCGGAGCGAACTCCGACCGGAGGATCACTTGAGGGTGACCTTGCCACCTGCTTCTTCGATGGCCTTCTTGACGGCTTCGGCGTCGTCCTTGGACACGCCTTCCTTGATGGCCTTTGGAGCAGCCTCGACCATGGCCTTGGCATCGCCCAGGCCCAGTCCAGTGGCTTCGCGCACAGCCTTGAGGACCTTGATCTTGGCCGAAGCATCAAAGCTTTCCAGCACAACATCAAATTCGGTCTTCTCTTCTGCGGCTTCACCACCAGCACCACCATCGGCGCCAGGGGCTGCCATCACCACACCGGCAGATGCGGCAGCGGAAACACCAAAGGCCTCTTCAATCTGCTTGACCAGCTCGGAAGCTTCAAGCAGGGAAAGAGACTTCAGTGATTCGAGGATTTCGTCGGTTTTTGCAGACATGGTTGGGAATCAGCAACAGATCAAAAAAACAGTCGGGTCGAAGACGATCAGCTGTCGCCGGATTCGGCGTGCTGCTTGAGCGCCCGAGCGAGACCGGAGGGAACCTCGTTGATGCCAACAGCCACCTTGGTGGCCACTGCGTTGACGGCACCGGCAATCTGGGCCATAAGCACTTCCTTGGAAGGAAGATCGCCAATGGCTTTGATCTCGTCCTGAGAGAGGAGCTTGCCTTCGAAAAGGCCGCCTTTCGTCTCGGATTTTTTGGTGTCTTTTTGGAAGGACTGAACAGCCTTCACGGCACCACCAACATCGCCCTTAACCAGAACGAAGGCGTTGGTGCCCGACAGCAGGGACTTGAGATCCGACCAAGCACTGTCACCATCAATAGCCAGGCGCATCAAGGTGTTTTTGGTCACCTTGCACACACCATTGCTGGCCTGCAGACGAGTCCGCAGATCAGACATCTCTTTGATGGAAAGACCCTGGTAATCCAGGACCAGTGCCATTTCGGCCTCGCCGAGAAGCTGCTTGAGCTCTTCGACGATCTGTTGCTTGCTCTCCAGCGTGCGGCCCATAGGAATTGGATCGGATCGGGGGAACAAGCTGGGCACGCAGCCGTTGCAATTCCCGAAGGAATCGAGGCCGCGTGCCGATCCAATCCCAAAGGGAGAAAAATCGTTGCGTTGTCCTCGGCAGGGCTTATATCAATCGGTTGAAGAGCAGGTCTTCAACCAACACGATCACCTGCTGTCTTTGGCCGGGCGCGTGCCCGTCTGGCTTTCGCCAGTTGCCCAACTTACAACAAAGCCCCCACCAAGGTGGAGGCTTTGCCTTCTGAACGACTCGACGCAGTGATCACTCGTCCTGAGCGATGTCCTGCAACGCCGTGACATCCACTTCCACAGAGGGACCCATGGTCGAGGTCACGTAAAGGCTCTTCCAATAACGACCTTTGGCGCCAGAGGGCTTGTTGCGGTCGATCGTTTCCTGCAGAGTCTTGAGGTTATTCAGCAGGGCTTCAGCAGAGAAGCTTGCCTTGCCGAAACGCACGTGAACAATGCCAGTGCGATCGGCACGGAATTCGAGTTTGCCGGCCTTGAATTCCTTGATCGCCGAAGCCAGATCGGTCGTGACGGTGCCAGCTTTGGGGTTCGGCATCAGGCCACGGGGACCAAGCACACGACCCAACTTGGCCACCTTGGGCATCATGTCGGGGGTGGCAATCAGCAGGTCGAAATCCATCTCGCCCTTGGCGATGGTCTCCACCAGATCGTCATCG
>MDSV01249775.1_pt1 | contig 17574 bp, 15 predicted proteins | sample 810851 | NCBI WGS metagenome assembly MDSV01 (sample SAMN05326640, study PRJNA326480) | marine metagenome | isolation source: seawater | place: Atlantic Ocean: North East | collected 2012 | reverse complement strand
TAAAATTTTTGCCTTAACCCAGGCTTATGTGTCTTCTATAGCTCAAATACCTAGATTCTTTTTAGAAAGTATAGGTTTTGGTGGCGTTTTATTAATAATACTTTATAGCATGTCTGATACAGGCAGTTTTAACAATGCTTTGCCTATTATAAGTGTGTATGTTTTTGCTGGCTATCGTTTGTTACCAGCATTGCAAATGATGTATTCTTGTTTTACTCAGCTTACTTTTGTTGGTCCTTCAATCGATGAATTAAATAATGATCTTAGAAACCTTGAACCTCATAAGGAAAAACAGGATCAGAGTATTTTAGCTTTTAATAAAACAATCACTTTAAAAAATATTGATTATAATTATCCCAATTCATCAATAAAAGCTTTAAAAAATATAAGCATAAACATTCCTATAAATTCTACTGTAGGATTGGTAGGTGCCACAGGCAGCGGCAAAACTACATTAATTGATATTATTTTGGGATTATTGGAACCACAAGATGGATCTTTAGAAGTTGACGGCAAATTGATTGCAAAATTTAATACAAGGTCTTGGCAGAGTTATATTGGTTTTGTTCCACAAGACATTTATTTATCTGACGACACAGTTGCTGCAAATATTGCTTTTGGTATAGATCACAAAGACATTGATCAACTAGCTGTTGAAAGAGCTTCCAAAATTGCAAGTTTGCATGAATTTATAATAGACGAATTGCCAAAGCAATATCAAACTACAATTGGTGAGCGTGGGATTAGATTATCAGGCGGACAACGTCAACGTATTGGAATTGCAAGAGCTTTATATCATGATCCAAAAGTTCTTATTTTTGATGAAGCAACAAGTGCTTTAGATGGCACAACTGAAAAAATTGTAATGGATGCAATTAATAATCTTAGAAAAGATATTACTATAATAATAATCGCTCACCGTTTGAGCACTGTAAAAAGATGTGATAATATTTATGTTTTAGAGAGAGGTAAGCTTAAAGCACAAGGTAACTTTAACGAATTGATTGAACTAGATAGTCAATTTCGAGAAAATGTAAAAAATTCATTCTAATTTATATCTATCATACATAATCTATAATTTCTGTTTACAATTATTTATTTTAAAAAAAATAATAAAGAAATTTACATATAAAAGTTTAAATTTAAGTCTTTATAATATTTTGGTGTTGTAGCTACTAATGAAAAGTTCTTATCAATAAACTAAAATAGAATTATGAACATGAACAGTCAAAATTAATATATTCAGTAAGATATTTTGAAATAATTAAATGTTAAATATTTTTTCTTGATAAATTAAAAAAAATTGAGGATTAATTATTACCATTTCCTTGAATACAAAATATAAGCTCTAAATCTATGGAATTTTTTTTATATAGATGATACTTAATGAAATAAATTATATGAAAAAAGCTCTTATAACTGGTGTTACTGGACAAGATGGATCTTATCTGGCAGAATTTTTACTAAATAAAGACTATGAAGTGCATGGCATAAAAAGAAGAACTTCTTTAATTAATACTGATCGAATAGATCATCTATATCAAGACCCATTTGAAAACCATCGAAAATTTATTTTACATCATGGCGACTTAACAGACTCAACTTCATTAACCAGGATTATTCAAGAAGTACAACCTGATGAAATTTACAATTTGGCAGCCCAAAGTCATGTAGCAGTTTCGTTTGAACAGCCAGAATATACAGCCAATTCTGACGCCTTAGGCGCACTAAGAATTTTAGAAGCTATTCGTATTCTTAAGTTAGAAAAAAAAACAAAATTTTATCAAGCATCAACCTCTGAATTATATGGTTTGGTAAAAGAAATGCCTCAAAATGAAAATACCCCCTTTCATCCAAGAAGCCCTTATGGTGTTGCAAAATTATATGCTTATTGGATTACTGTTAATTATAGAGAAGCTTATGGCATTTATGCTTGTAATGGAATTTTATTTAATCATGAATCACCTGTAAGAGGAGAAACTTTTGTAACTAGAAAAATAACAAGAGGTTTAGCTAGAATAAAATTAGGTTTACAAAAAAATTTATATTTGGGTAATTTAAATGCTTTAAGAGATTGGGGGCATGCAAAAGATTATGTAGAGGCTCAGTGGTTAATGCTTCAACAAAAAGAACCAGATGATTTTGTTATTGCAACAGGAAAACAATATTCGGTTAAAGATTTTATAAATTTAGCAGCAAAGAATTTAAATATGGTCTTTGAATGGAAAGGAAAAGGTTTAAATGAAGTGGGAATTTTAAACGGTAAAGAAATAGTAAAAGTAGATCCAAGGTATTTTAGACCTGCTGAAGTAGAAAATTTATTAGGTGATCCAACTAAAGCAAAAGAAAAATTAAATTGGTTTCCAAAAATTTCTTTTGAAAATTTAGTTCAAGAAATGATTGAAGAAGATTTGAAAATAGCAAAAAATGAAAAAGTTATTAATAGTTAATATTTTCTTAATATTTTCATAATTAAAAATGTCTAAACTTAAAATATATGTAGCTGGTCACAAAGGAATGGTTGGATCAGGTTTAGTTCGTGTTTTGAAAAAAAATAGAAATGCAGAATTAATTACAGTAGATAAAAAAGATTTAAATTTAATCAAACAAGCAGATGTTGAAAATTTCTTTAAAAAACAAAAAATTGATCAAGTGTATTTAGCAGCTGCAAGAGTAGGGGGTATTCATGCAAATAATACTTATCCAGCAGAATTTATTTATCAAAATTTAATGATACAAAATAATATTATCCATAGCTCATTTGTGAGTGGAGTAAAAAAATTATTATTTTTAGGATCTAGTTGTATTTATCCAAAAAAAGCAAATCAGCCCATGAAAGAAAATGAATTACTAACTGGGTTGCTCGAGCCAACTAATGAACCTTATGCGATTGCTAAAATAGCTGGTATTAAACTTTGTGAAAGCTACAATCGCCAATTTGGTAAAAGTCATGATGTTGACTATCGTAGTCTTATGCCAACTAATCTTTATGGACCTGGTGATAACTTTGATCCTGAAAATAGTCATGTTATCCCTGGATTAATTTATCGTTTTCATGAAGCAAAAATTAAAAATTTACCAAATGTGACTATTTGGGGTACAGGCGCTGCTAAAAGAGAATTTCTTTTTGTTGATGATATGGTTTCTGCCTCTATTCAAATAATGAATGTTGATAAACGAATATACGAAAAATACAGCAAACCTAGATGCAGTCACATTAATGTGGGAAGTGGACTTGAGTTAACTATTACTGAACTTTCTGAAATAATTAAAAAAGTTGTTGGATACAATGGTAAAATTAAATTTGATAAAACCAAGCCTGACGGGAGCCCAAGAAAATTAGTTGATAGTCATTTAATAAATCAAATTGGTTTTAAACCAAAAATTCATTTAGAGGAGGGTATTATTAAAACTTATAAAAATTTCCTAAAGGAACAAAACAAAACCTAAAAAATTATTAAATCTTCTAACATTTCAAGATCGAAAATAAACATGATTTTATGAATAACTTAAATATTATAATAATAGCTCACTGTTTGAGTACTGTAGAAAATTGTGATAGCATTTACATATTAGAAAGAAGGAAATTTCAAGTTAAAGTAAAATTCAATAAATTTATAAAAACTAATGATCATTTTTGAGTTAAGACTATAAAATTTAAATAATATAAGATGTTAAAAAATTCATCAATTTTAATTACTGGTGGTACAGGCTCTTTTGGAAAGTCATTTGTTCCACTTACATTAAAAAAATTTAATCCAAAGCGTTTAATAATATTCTCACGTGATGAAATGAAGCAATGGGAGATGCAAAAACAGTTTAAGGATGACAAAAGAGTGGGTTTTTTTATTGGTGATGTACGTGATAAGGATCGTCTTCATAGAGCATTAAATGGTGTGGAGTATGTTGTGCATGCTGCAGCAACAAAAATAGTTTCCACAGCAGAGTATAATCCTTTCGAGTGTATAAAAACAAATGTAAATGGAGCAATGAATTTGATAGATGTTTGTATTGATCAAGGCGTAAAACGTGTAGTAGCTCTTTCAACAGACAAAGCAAGTAGTCCTATAAATCTTTATGGCGCGAGCAAATTAGCATCTGACAAACTATTTATAGCAAGTAACTCTTCTTATGCAGCAGGCACTCAAACATCTTTTGCTGTTGTTCGTTATGGTAATGTTATGGGATCTAGAGGGTCAGTAATCCCATTTTTTTTATCAACTAAAGATCAAAATGAATTGACTATTACTGATGAACGAATGACTCGTTTTATGATCTCGCTGGAGCAAGGTGTAGAGTTAGTTTGGCATGCATTTGAAGACATGATTGGTGGTGAAATATATGTTAAAAAAATCCCATCAATAAAAGTTACAGATATTGCAAGTGCAATAGCACCAAAAGCAAAACATAAAATTATTGGGATAAGACCCGGTGAAAAGCTTCACGAGCAAATGATTAGTGCTGAGGACTCAGAATATACATATGAATATTCTAGTTATTATAAAATTTTACCTCAAATAAATGATTGGGCAAAAGATACGAAACGGATAAAAAAAGGTACAAAAGTGCCATCAGGTTTTATCTATAGTAGTGATAATAATTCAGACTGGATGAGTATTGAAAAACTTAATTATTGGATTAATGCTAACCAAAAATTTATAGATAATATTTAATAAATGATACCTTACGGTCGTCAAGAAATTACAGACAGTGATATAGAGGAAGTTGAGAAAGTATTAAGGTCTGATTTTTTAACTCAAGGACCAGTAGTTCCAAAATTCGAAAAATCTGTTGCAAATTATTGTGGGGCTTCTTATGCAGTCGCTGTTAATAGCGCAACTAGTGCTTTACATATAGCATGTCTCGCATTGGGACTAAAAAAAGGTGATTACTTGTGGACTTCACCAAATACATTTGTGGCTAGTGCAAATTGCGCCAGATACTGCGGTGCAAGTGTAGATTTTGTTGATATCAACTCGAATACTTTCAATATGAGTGTTGAAGCATTATCAGAAAAACTGAAAGTAGCAGAAAAAAAAGGAAAATTACCTAAAATTGTAATACCGGTTCATTTTGCTGGCCAACCTAGCGAAATGGAAGCTATTCATAAATTATCAAAAAAGTTTGGTTTCAAAATTATTGAAGATGCCTCACACGCAATTGGCGCATCATATGATGAAATTAAGGTTGGATCATGTGTTCACAGCGATATTACAGTATTTAGTTTCCATCCAGTTAAAATAATAACTACGGGTGAGGGTGGTATGGCACTTACAAATAACAAAGATCTTGCAGATAAAATGTATAGACTTAGAGTTCATGGAATAACATACGATAAGGGGACAATGCATCAACGCCCTAAAAATGAAATTTGGAATTACCAACAAATAGAATTAGGCTTTAATTATCGAATGAATGATATTCAAGCTGCATTAGGATTAAGTCAAATAAAACGATTAGATGACTATATCAAAATACGTCATAACATTGCAAAAAGATATAATAAAGAATTTGAGAGTTTATTAATTAAAACACAGCAACAGCTTCCAGGGGTTTATTCAAGTTTTCATCTTTATTCTGCGTGTTTTAAAGAAAATAATAACAGTGAAATACAAAAAAATATTTATGATACTCTTAGGGAAAATGGTATAGCAGTAAATGTTCATTACATTCCAGTTCATCGTCATCCATACTATGAGAATTTAGGATTTAAAAAAGAAGATTTTCCTGAAGCAGAACAATTTTATAGAGAAGCAATTAGTCTGCCTATATACCCTTCTCTTTCAAATCAACAACAGGATTTTGTTGTGCAATCTTTAGCTTCAGTATTAAAAAATATATGAAGAAGAAACAAAAAGAAATTTTTTTAGAGCAAGAAGGTAATGCTTGGTTTGATAGGAACCATTTAGCCATACAAAATCGTGAAATGGGATCTCAAGATCCTATTATTAATATTTTGTCAAATCTTTTAAATAAAAAGAAAAATATGGAAAATCAACAATTGCTTGAAATTGGTTGTGGAGAAGGAAAACGATTACATTGGATTTCTGAAAATTATAAATTAAATTGTTATGGTATAGATCCTTCTGAAAAAGCAATCGCACTTGCAAATAAGAATGGAGTTAAAGCAATTAAGGGAACAGCTGATATTCTTAATTTCGAAAATAAAAAGTTTGACTTTGTAGTGTTTGGATTTTGTTTATATCTTTGTGACCGTAGTGATCTTTTTTTAATTGCAAAAGAAGCTGATAGAGTTTTAAAAGATTCAGGCTTTATTATTATACATGATTTTTTTTCTGAAACTCCAATTGAAAAAAAATATCATCATTATCCAGGTATGTTTTCATACAAAATGGATTATAGAAAATTATTTGACTGGCATCCATTCTATAAATGTATATCTCATGAAATTATGTCAGAAGAAGAAAATAAAATTAAAGATGATAAAGATAAATTGAGAGCTACTTCTGTATTGAGTAAACAAAGTTTTTATGAATAAGCTTGCTCTGGGAACGGTTCAATTTGGTTTAAATTATGGTGTATCAAATTTTTCTGGTCAAACAAACTTATCAGAAGCATCAAAAATAATTAAACTGGCAAAAGAGGAAAATATAGATTTAATTGACACAGCTATTTCATATGGTGTTAGCGAAAAAACCATTGGAAAAATAGGAATTTTAGATTTTAGATTTGTTTCAAAATTACCATCAGTTTCAAATATCAATGGAGATCTGACTATAATAGTTGAAGAAATGATTAAAAAATCATTACAACGATTAGGGATCAAATCACTTTATGGATTGTTAATACATAAATCTCAAGATCTTTTAGGTGATTCTGGGAGTAAATTGATTCATGCACTTAACCAAATAAAAGCGGGTGGGTTAATTGAAAAAATTGGTGTTTCTATTTATGACCCTTCAGAAATAGATAAAATTATTAATCTTTTTAAAATAGACATTATTCAGGCTCCATTAAATATTATAGACAGGCGACTTGAAAAAAGTGGATGGCTTAAAAAGTTACACAATAAAAATATCGAGATACATACACGATCAACATTTCTTCAAGGCTTGTTGTTAATGCAACAAGATCAGATTCCTATGAAATTTAATAGATGGACTGATTTATTTGATCGTTGGTTTTTGGAATTAAAAAAGTATAATTTGAATGCAGCTCAAGTGTGTTTATCATATCCAATGTCATTGCCAGAAGTAGATCGTATTGTCATTGGTGTAAATAACGCAGATCAGCTCAAGAAATTAATTAAATTATCAAAATCGAAAATTTTAAATCATGATCTTTCATTTATGATTTCAAATGATAATTTGTTAATTAATCCCAGTAACTGGGAAAATATGTAAAATTTTACATTAAAAAAGAGATTTAATTATTTCAGAATAAATATTTAAAAACAATAATTCGGATTTATGGGTATTGAAATAATTTCTATAAAATCTAAATTAATAATATAAAGTTTTTTAAATTATAAAATATGTTTTCTAAAATAAAAAAAAATATAACCAATACTAAATTAGAGACTCCAAGATTAATTTTGAGACCCATAACAATAAAAGATTTACGTAAAATATTTGAAATGAGAAACAAATATTTTGTCTTTAATATGATGAGGACAGAAGAAGAAATGAATTACAGATCTCATATTAAATGGTTTAAAAAAAGAACAAATCGTGTTGATTATGCAATTATAAATAAGAGAAATAAAAAAATTATTGGAATTATAAACACTGTTTTTTATTTTAAAAATAAAACTCTTTATGCTGAATTGGGTAAATACATAGGTTATAAAAGTTATCATGGTAAAGGATTAGGTTCTGAAGCTACAAAAGAATGGGTAAATTTTATTTTTATATCAACAAAAATTAATTACTTTTTTGCACAAACTTTAAAAGACAATTTTAGTAATATTAAACTAAATACAAAACTTGGTTTTAATATATTAAAAAATAAGAAAAAAAGTTCAAATAAAATTGAATGGAAGACAATGAAATTAACCAGAAAGAAATGGCTAACAAAAAATTCAGAAATTTTGAGAAATATTTATTATAATGATTTAAGAAAAATTTTGAGCTGGAGAAATAGTTTAAAAGTTAGAGAAATTAGTTTAGATACTGCTTATATTACTTATGCAAAACACTTAAAATGGTATAAAAAAATACAGTCCAATAAATCTTATTTTTCATTCTTAATATCATTAAAAAATACCTTATTTGGTATTGTTAATTTAAAAAAAATAAGTTCAAGGAAGGTAAAGTGGAGTATATATAAAAAACCTCTTTCTAAAAGAGGTATTGGTACTTACCTAGCGTATCGGGTATTAAATAAAGTTTTTTATGACTTACAAATGAATGGTGTATTTGCATCTATATACTCAACCAATAATGAATCAATTAAATTCCATGAATCTTTAGGCTTTAAATTTAATAAAAAAATAAACAATAGTATTTCTGAATTTCTTTTAAAAAAATCTTCGTGGATGAAAAACAAAGACTTTATTAATACAAAAATAAATACTAAATATAAGCTTAGGTAATAAAATAAGTTGATTTTCAATTTGTAATTATTACACATAATTTATGAATATATTATTTTTGAATTAAAATGATTAATTTAAAAACACAAAAAATTGGTAAGACAGAAAAGCCATTCATAATTGCTGAAATGTCAGGTAATCATAATCAATCATTAGATCGTGCATTGTCAATTGTTGATGCCGCAGCAGATGCAGGAGCACATGCTATTAAATTGCAAACTTATACAGCAGATACAATGACTTTAGATATTAAAGACGGTGAGTTTTATATCGATGATCCCGAATCTTTATGGAAGGGACAAGCAATGCACGACTTGTATAAGTTAGCTTACACGCCATGGGAATGGCATAAACCTATTATGGAACATGCAAAATCTAAAAACTTATTATGTTTTAGCACACCATTTGATGAATCTGCTGTTGATTTTTTGGAAACACTTAATGTTCCCCTTTACAAAATTGCTTCCTTTGAGTGTGTTGATTTACCATTAATTAAAAAAGTAGCTAGTACAAAAAAACCATTAATTATATCAACTGGTATGGCATCAATTAATGAAATTACAGAAGCAGTTGATGCAGCTCGTAGTGCAGGTTGTAAAGATTTAATTTTACTTAAATGTACTAGCACATATCCAGCATCCCCAGAAAATACAAATTTACAAACTATATCACATATGCGAGATTTATTTGCTTGCGAGGTTGGTTTATCAGATCATACTATGGGAATAGGTGCAGCAGTTGCTGCTGTAGCAATTGGAGCTACTGTGATAGAAAAACATTTTACCTTATCTCGTGCAGATGGAGGTGTTGACTCTGCCTTTTCACTAGAGCCAAGTGAATTGGCATCTTTAGTTTCTGAAACTGAGCGAGCTCATCAGGCCTTGGGTTCAATTTCTTATGGTTCTACTGAAGCCGAAAAAGGATCTCTTTCAAGAAGACGATCTCTTTATATTGGTGAAAATATGAAATCAGGTGAAATTCTTACTCCAAAAAATTTACGACGTGTAAGACCAGGTAATGGTTTGTTACCAAAATATTATGAGTCGTTACTTGGCAAACGTGTTAAGTTTGATGTTTCAAAAGGCACACCAGTCTCATGGGATATAATTTTAGATAAGTAAATTTTATTTTTAAATTAAGGAAAAATTATTGACTAATCAAAAACGTTACCTCGTCACTACAGCTGATGAAAAAACTTGGAAATTTGACCGTCCACTTATTTTTTTAGGTGAATGGTGTCGATTATATAATCGAAAAAAAATCTGGCAAACAATGGATGCGGTAGTTGCTGAGCCATATGGTATATCTTTACATCAAAAAAATTCCGATCATTCCGAGTCCTTAATGTTAGAGGAAAAGCTGTTCCCTGAATTATGTGGTTTGTTAAATAAACATCATCAAAGAAATTATAGTCAAAGATTCTGGAGAATAATTATAGGACATTGGTTTAAACATATAATTAGGGATATTCTTAATCGAGTATATTCCATTAAAGAATGTTTAAAAAGTCATGCAATATCTGGGACAACTGTTTACGAAAGCGATGGTGATACTTTGACATCAGCAGATTTTATTACAGCACTTTACTCACCAGATAATTATAAATGGCATAATATTCTAAATGCACGTATTATAAGTTTAATAGATGAAGTAAATTTTCCAATTGAAATTCTTAAAACAAATAGTGTTGTTAGCGATTATGAAAGTATTGAATATAAAAGCAAAAAGGTTTTGCAAGAAAGTTTAAAAAAAAGTATTTTTAATTGGAGCTGTAGAGCCTATGGAAAAATAGCAAACAAATTTGTAAGAAATAAAGATGCATTCATAATTAATAGCTATCTTCCAACAATTGAAGAAATAAAATTAGAATTAGCTTTAGGCCAAGTACCACAATTATGGAAAATGCAGGAAGATGGATATAATTTATCAAAGTTTTCAAAGAAACAAACAGATGTTAATTTAAGAAAAAATTTAAAAAATACGTTTTCTAAAAAAACAGGAGGTGTTTTAGAAAATGTTATTCGCCAATTATCTTTTGAGTTATTACCCAAATGTTACCTCGAGGGATTTTCAGATCTTCATGAGATTGTAAAAAAAAGACCTTGGCCTAAGTCACCTAAGTTTATATTCACAAGTAATAGTTTTTACCAAAATGAAGTTTTCAAGTTATGGTCAGCACTTAAGGTAGAGGATAATATAAAATATTTTGTAGGTCAGCATGGTTGCAATTATGGAACTCAAAAGCATAAATTTCCAAGAATAGAGGAGATAACATCAGATAAATTTATAACATGGGGATGGACAGATGGATTATCACAACATACACCTGGTTTTATCTTTAAAACTTCTGGGAATAAAAAATTAGATTTTGATCCAAAGGGCTCATTGCTATTAGTTCAGGAAGGCTTCACAAAAAATGACAATACACACGATAGAAAGTTTGAGTATATTCAATATTTAAATGATCAAAGAAAATTTGTAAGTCAACTTGATAAAAAACCAAGACAAAAACTTACAGTCAGATTGTTTAATGTTAATTATCAAAGTAAAGAATGGTGTGATGAATTAAGATGGACTGATTATGATAAGAATATTAAAATTGATAAAGGAATTTCCAATGTTAATAATTTATTTTCACAAAGTAGATTGGTAGTTCATAGTTATGATTCAACAGGTATTTTAGAAACTTTATCTTTAAATGTTCCTACTTTAGCTTTTTGGCAAAATGAGTTTGATCATTTGCGTGATAGTGCAAAACCATATTATCAGTTACTTGTTGATGCTGGAATTGTACACTTCTCAACAAAATCTGTAGCAGATAAAGTGAACGCTATATGGGACGATGTTAATAATTGGTGGTCTCAAGAAAATGTACAGAATGCGAGAAAAAAATTTTGTACGCGATATACAAATTTGAGTCAAAATCCTGCAAAGGAACTTAAGCAGATTTTGTTGTCATAAAAAATGAAACATTATAAAAGTATAATTGATTTATTTAATTCATTAACCAAGAGTAAATTATGAAAATAGTCGGGCTGGTACAGGCAAGAATAGGATCAACAAGATTACCAGGAAAAGTTTTAAGAACTATTGTTGATAAGCCACTGATAGAATTACTTTTAAAAAGATTATCAAAATCTGAGGAAATAGATGAAATTGTAGTAGCTGCCTCTGAAAAAGCAGAAAATGATAAATTACAATCTTTTGTGGAGTCTCTTGGTTATAGATGTACAAGAGGAAGTGACGAAAATGTGCTAAATAGATTTTATGAGTCAGCCAAATTGGTAGGTGCAGATGTGGTTGTTCGTATTACAGCTGATTGCCCTTTAATAGATCCAGCTTTAGTAGATGAATGTATAAAAGGTTTTAAAAAATCCAAAGTAGATTATTTCTCAAATACTGATCCTAGAACTTTTCCTGATGGTTTGGATATATCAGTTATGACGTTTAAATCTATTGAGTGTGCAAACAATGAAGTAAAAACTGATTTTGATAAAGAGCATGTAACACCTTATATTAGAAAATCAAAAAGTTTTAAGAAGTCTTCTCTTACATTTAAAGAGGATTTATCTGATTTAAGATGGACTGTAGATGAACCAGAAGATTTAATTTTAGTTAATACTATATTTGAAAACTTTTATCCTAATATAAATTTTAATTGGCTTCAGGTATTAGAACTACAAAAACAAAAACCTGATTTATTTTTAGTGAATAAAAAAATAAAAAATAATGAGGGTGCATATTTAAACACAGGTCAAAAGCTGTACAAAAGAGCCAAAAGAAGGATACCAGGTGGAAATATGCTGTTATCAAAAAGGCCAGAAATGTTTTTGCCTGGAAAATGGCCAGCTTATTTTAGCAAAGCAAAAGGTTGTAGAGTTTGGGATTTAGATGACAATGAACTTATAGATATGTCTATTATGGGTATTGGAACTAATTCATTAGGATATGGACATCCAGAAGTAGATGAAGAGGTCAAAAGAACAGTAAGTAATGGAAATATGTCAACTTTAAATTGTCCAGAGGAAGTTTATTTAGCTGAAAAATTAATTGATATGCATCCATGGGCTGACATGGCTCGTTTTGCAAGAAGTGGAGGAGAAGCAAATGCAATTGCAATACGTATTGCTCGCGCTGCTTCAGGTAGAGATAAAGTTGCAATATGTGGTTATCATGGTTGGCATGATTGGTACTTATCAGCAAATTTGAGTGACGATAAGGGTTTGGACGGACATCTGTTACCTGGTCTTCAGCCAAAAGGTGTACCTAGAAATTTGAAAAATACAGTTTTCCCCTTCAACTATAATCAAATAGATGAATTAAAATCACTAGTTAAAAAACACGATATAGGTGTTATCAAAATGGAGGTTGCTCGCTCTACTGGGCCAGAGAATAATTTTTTGCAAAAGGTTCGTAAATTAGCTACTGACAAGGGTATAGTGCTTGTTTTTGATGAATGTACCACTGGTTTTAGAGAAACTTTTGGTGGTTTACATAAAAAATATAACGTAGAGCCAGATATGGCAATGTTTGGTAAAGCTTTAGGAAATGGATATGCAATTACGGCAATAATTGGTCGACAAGAAGTAATGGATGCAGCTCAGACAACTTTTATTAGCAGCACATTTTGGACAGAAAGAATTGGACCAACTGCTGCTCTAAAAACACTAGAGGTTATGCAGAGAGAAAAATCCTGGGAAAAAATAACTAAAATTGGAAATCAAATCTCAGCGATTTGGAAGAAATTATCAAAAAAATATAAAATTCCTATAGCGATATACGGTTTGCCTGCTTTAATAAAAATGCGATTTGAATCAGAGTTAAATTTAGAATACAAAACTTTGATTTCTCAAGAAATGTTAAAACGTGGATATTTGGCAGGTAATTCTGTTTATGTATGTACAGAACATAAAGAAGATGTGCTTCAAGGTTATGAAGAAGCATTAGATCAAGTCTTTGGTTTGATAGCTGAATGTGAGCAAGGTAGATCTATTAATGAACTTCTTGAGGGTGAGGTTTGTAACAAGGATTTCCGTCGTTTGAGCTAGTTTTTAAGATAAAATAATATAATTTAGATCTATACTTAATAAGAAAATGACAATTATTTTTCGATCAAATGCAAGCTCAACTGTAGGATTTGGTCATTTGAATCGCTGTCGTGCATTGGCTTATGCTTTAAAGTTGAAGGGGCAAAGTTGCATAATGGTTGGACCTCAAAAAAAATATAAAAATGATTTAGATGAATCTATATTTAAAGATTGGATACCAAATAATTACTGGAAATCCACTGAGCAAGATTCAGAAATGTTAATTAAAATCGCTAAAAAAAATCATCAAAGCTTTTTAATATTAGACGATTATCGTATTAATGAAAGTTATCAACTTAATTTGCGTAAAGAAGGTTTAAGATGGTTACAGTTTGACCATAAAGAAAATAGTCGACCCATCTGGGCTGATATTATTTTGAATCCAATGCCTGGAATACATGGGGATGAATTAAAAAATATTGTTCAAAACAAAAAAGCAGAATTATTACTTGGACCAGATTATGCAATTTTAAGGCCAGAGTTTGTAAAAGTAAAAAAAAATGACCATACAAAACCCAATAAAAAAATACTGGTAACTTTTGGTGCTGGTAATGATTATGGTGGAGTTATATTTGTTTTATCTACCTTAATACCGCTTGTGCCTAGCAATTTTAAATTTGCAGTAGTTTCAGGGCTAAATAATCCTAATAACAAAATAATAAATGAGTGGATTGAAAATAATGGAACAAATAAAGTTGACTTGCATATAGACCCTAAAGATTTAGTAAATATATTTTTATCCTGTGATATTGCAGTTACAGCAGGTGGTACTACAACTTACGAGCTAGATTCTTGTGGCCTCCAATTTATTATAATTTCTACTACTAGAAATCAAATAGAACAATCAAAAGCATGGGCTAGCACTGGAAAAGCTATGTATATTGGTGAATTAGAAAACGTAAGTAAAAAATCTTTGATAAGCAGTTTTAATTCAATAATAAATAATAAAAAAATTTTAAATAGCGGTAAAAATTTAAATTCTTATGAGGGTTTACATAAGGTTGCAGACATAATTATTAAAAAAAAATTGATTAATTACCATGGAAACTGAAAAACTTTACGTTATTGGAGGCAATAATTTAAACTTAAAGAATAAAATGATAAAAACTTCAAAAGTTGTTTTTCTTGATAAAGAAAATGAAGAATTTAAAAATCAATTTTCAATTTTAAAAAATTTTAAAGCGAGGGAAATTTTTTTGACAGAAAAATGGATGTCATTTCAAGAGCAAGTTTTTAAAAAAATACAACCAAAATTAGATAAAGATGAAGATTTTAAGTATATATTATCCAATCTTTTTTTTGAAGCATCACCTAACAAAACAAGCTCTATTTATCAATTTTACAAGTTATATTTATTAATTGAATATATTAAAAAAGAAAATTTCACTAATGTTGTTCTTATTAATGTATCAAAAGAGATTAAGAATTTTTTTAATTCAAATATTAATAATTTTAGTTTCCATTTTGAAATATTAAATGTTGAAAATAAAAAAAATAGTTTAGAAAAAATAAAAAATTTTGTAAAAAAAAATAGTACATTTTCACTTCTATATTGCCTATATTTAGAATATAAAAAAAAAAACAAAAAATCTTACCTTCAATTAACAAATCAAAAAAAGTTGTAATAAGTTATTATTATCCAGGCGGCCAATCTTTTGAAAATGAATTTTATAGCAAATATTATGAAGCCGCCTCATCTTTGTTAAGCAAAACTTATGGTTGGCTTTTTTTATTTGTAGGAAATATTTCAACTTTTAGGAAAGAAAATGAAAAATTAAAAAAAAAAGTAAATACGTTTGGTTTTTTAGACGCTTTCTTTTCGTTGAAAGATTTTCAAAAAATTATACTTAATTTTTTTAAAGTAAAAAAAAAATTAGAAAAAATTAATACTAAAAATCTTTTTCTTTTTGAGAAAATTGATTATTTTTATCTAATAAAAAATGATTGGATAACCTCAAAATCAATTTTATTGATTGAGTTGATAATTTTAGAAAAGAAAATTTTTAATTTTTTTGAAGCAAATCCTCAATTAAATGAAATTATTTATTTAATGGAGTTTCAACCTTGGGAAGCAATGTTAAATAAAATTGCAAAAAAAAAAAGTATAATTACGAAAGGCGTTATCCATTCTGTTGTTAGACAAAATATGATGAATTTTTATCACTCTAAATTAATTCATCCTTATCATTATACACCATCCTTTGTTGGAGTTAATAGTAACTTTAGTAAATCACTATTGTTAAATGATGGTTTTGACTCAGATCAGCTATTAGAAATTGAGGCACAAAGATTTAATTATTTAACAAAAAAAAGTTATGAAGCTAACACCAAAATTTCAAAGTTAAATAAATCAATCTTAATAATTACCTCAATACTGCCAAATGAAACAAAAGAATTGTTAGAATATTTTGCACTATCTAATAATAAATTTGAAACAGTATATATAAAAGAGCACCCTCTACTAAAAGTTAGTTCTATGATAAAATCTTCAATTAAAACCTTTCCTAATTTTGAAATAGTTAATGGCACAGTGTCTGAAGCCCTTGAATTATCAGATATAGTCTATGCTGCAAATGGTTCATCAGTTTTATTAGAGTCCGTTGTAAAAAAGAAACAAACGGTATCACTTATTTCTTTATCAACATTACCCATTCCCGCTGTTAATAAAGCTGAAAATTTACATTTTGTTTATGATGTTATTTCATTATCTGAAATATTTAATAAACTAATTAATGGTATTGATGTAGAAATTAACATTGAAGAAAAGAACGAGTATTTATATTTAAATGAAGATTTTGCTTTATGGCGTAAGTTTATTGAAAAATAAAATACAATATTAAATTTATCATTTTTATTTATTTTTTTATAAATTTTTTTATTTCTCTAAAGTTAGATATTTTATTTTTGTACAATTTATTATTTTTACCATATCCATATTTAGCAAAAATAAAATTTATTTTAGCTCTTTTCGCTGCTAGAAAATCTATATTGGTATCTCCGATAAAATATGAGTTTTTTGCAGTAAAATTATTTCTTTTTAAAGAGTATATTAGTTGATCAGGGTATGGTTTGCCTCTCAGCCTTTTATTTGGGCAATGAATAGTAGTAGGTTTTATTTTAAATTTTTTTAATAAAAATTTTGATCTTTTATAATCTTTTGAAGTTACTATAGAAAATTTAATATTTTCTTTTTCAAGAAATTTAAATACCTTTAAGACATCTTTATATGGTTTAATCAAATTTATTTTTTTTAAAGATGCTTCTCTAAAGCACTTGTAAATTTTAGGATTTTGTTCAATACCTAAAGTTTCTAAGATTTTTAAAAAAGGCATACCTATTTTTTGAAAGTATGAATTAAAACTTACTTTTAATTTGAATTTTTTTGATGTTTTATTCCATGCTGACTCCATATTTTTTTTTGAGTCAAAAATTACTCCATCAAGATCAAATATTAAGAAAGATTTATTTCTTTTATCTTTCATCAATAATATTTTCTTAATCTATCTTTTTGAATTAGTAATAATGATTTTAATATATCTTTTTTAGTATTAATTGAAAAACTATCATTTTTGAATTGTAGGGTGCCAATTTTATAACCATTTTCTATAACCCTAAGCAACTCTATTCCCTCGTATTCTTCTAAATTTCTATTTTTTAAATCTTTAAACTTTTTTATAAAATCTGGTCTGAAGGTCACAAAATCTTGGTGTCTTTTAAAGGGTTTTTTTTTTGATCTGAATGGATGAGGAGCATCAGCCCTAGTTAAATATAATATATCATTTACCTGATTGGAAATTATCTTAACATAATTGTTATTATTTTTTTCATTAGTTAATGTATGTGGAATTATTACATCATATTTTTTTATATTTTTTAAATGAAAATTAATGGCTTTATCTAAATAATTTGGGTTTAAAAAAATTTCATCACATT
>MDSV01085809.1_pt1 | contig 17576 bp, 19 predicted proteins | sample 810851 | NCBI WGS metagenome assembly MDSV01 (sample SAMN05326640, study PRJNA326480) | marine metagenome | isolation source: seawater | place: Atlantic Ocean: North East | collected 2012 | reverse complement strand
TTATTATTTCTTGATTCTGTTTAGATTTTATACCTTTTTTTTTCTGAATAAATGATTTGTGTTATATTATTATAACATTTTTCAAGATCATCATTTATTACAACATAATTATATTCATTCCAATGTGAAATCTCTTCATTAAATTTATTCATTCTTTGTTCAATAATTTTTTCTTGACCTTCGTGTCGGTTAAGCAATCTACTTCTTAATGATTTAATATTAGGTGGTAATATAAAAAACGTAACTAATTTTATCTCCATTGATTTTTTTAATTGCTGGGTTCCTTGCCAATCTATATCAAATAAAACATCTTTTTTATCTGATATAAGTTTAAGAACAGTTTTCTTTTGTGTTCCATAATAGTTATTAAAAATTTTAGCATACTCAAAAAAACTATTTTCTTTAATTAATAAATTAAATTTATCTTCACTAACAAAAAAATAATCCTTTCCATCTACTTCGTTAGGTCTTGGCTTTCTAGTCGTGTGAGATATTGATATTTTAAATTCTGGATTATTATTTGCTATTTTTTTTGTTAACGTTGTTTTTCCAGCCCCTGATGGTGAAGATAATATAAACATCATACCACTTTTTTTTTCTAACATATTTAAAACTGATTGGGCTGATGGTATTTAAATTTTTTAAAACTTAGTTTGCTTTACCTTCGATAAATTTAATGGCATCTCCTACAGTAAGGATTTTTTCTGCTTCGCTATCTGAAATTTCAGCTCCAAACTCTTCCTCAAAAGCCATTACCAGTTCAACCGTATCTAAACTATCTGCTCCTAAATCATCGATAAAATTTGCTTCTTCTGTAACTTTAACTTCATCAACACCTAGGTGATCAGCAACCATTTTTTTTACTTTACTTGAAACATCGTCTGTCATTTGTAATTCCTTAATTTGAGTTATTAAACCTTAATAAATTATTAATAAACTTTGTCAAGACATATACATGCCACCATTAACATGAATTGTTTCCCCTGTTATATAAGATGCTTGGTCTGAAGACAAAAAGGCAGCACAATTAGATACATCCTCGCCATTTCCTAGTTTGCCCATAGGTATTCTTGAAGTTAAATATAATTTAACTTTTTCAGCAATATTCATAGTCATATCTGAAACTATGAACCCTGGGGAAACGCAATTTACTGTAATATTTTTTTTTGCATATTCGATGGCTAAACTTTTTGACATTCCTATTATGCCAGCTTTTGATGCAGAGTAATTAGTCTGCCCTACATTTCCAGTATGACCTACTACAGATGTAATATTAACAACTCTACCAAATTTATTTTTTATCATTTTTTTTATTGAAAATTTGCTTAATAAAAAAGTTGAAGTTAAATTTACATCAATTACTTTTTTCCATTCATCATCTTTCATTCTAAGTGATAAATTGTCTGCATTCATACCAGCATTATTAATTAAAATATCTAAACCACCTAATTCAAGAGTTACATCCTCTATAAATTCTTCTATTCTTGAATGTTCTGAGATATCAAATTTTTTTACTTTAATACTTGGATAACTTTTTTTTAACAAATCTAATTTTTCAGTTTTTGTTCCAGTACCAATAATATTACCACCTAGATCTGAAAATTTTTTAACAAGTTCTTTTCCTATACCTCCACTTGCTCCTGTTATTAAAATATTTTTATTTTTAAAACTAATCATTTTTTATATCCTCTAAATAATTAATATTTTTTACATTCACTGTTTTATTTATTTTTTTTACTAAACCTGTGAGGACTTTACCAGGACCAATTTCTATAAAATCAGTTATTTTTTCATTAATCATGAAATTTACACTCTCTCTCCACCTAACTCTTGAGGTTATTTGCTCAAATAATAAAGATTTAATATTATTTACATCTTTCTCAACTTTGGCAGTCACATTACTTATTATGTTTTGTGTTGGTTCAATAAAATTAGTATTATTAATTTTTTCCTTCATAGATAATGAAGCACTTTTCATTAAGGAGCAATGAAAAGGTGCGCTTACAGGTAAAATTATTCCTCTTTTTTTTTTCTTTTTTAAATTTTCGTTAAGAAGTTTAATTGCTTCTTTTTTTCCACTTACAACTACTTGTTCATTACTATTATCATTAGCTACTTCACAAATTTTAGATTTAGGTAATAATTCTAATTCTGCTTCAACCTCATCAATTTTCATTCCAAGAATAGCTAACATAGCTCCATGGCCATCGGGAACAGCGTCTTGCATCGCTTTACCTCTTTCATAAAGTAAATATGCTGCTCTTTCTAAAGTTAAGGATCCTGAACAAACTAATGCTGTATACTCACCCAAAGAATGTCCTGCAAAAAATTTTGCTTTATCTAAGTTTTGATTAAATTCTTCATTCAATACTTTAAATATTGAAACTCCTATAGTCATTATAGCAGGTTGAGTATTTTTAGTTAATTTTAGTTCTGACTCTGGGCCATTAAGTATAATATTTGATAATGGAAAATTAAGAGTCTCATCTACACTTTTAAAAATTTTTTTAACTAAGTCAAATTTATTATAGAAATCTGACCCCATGCCAACAAATTGTGAACCCTGTCCTGGAAATAATATTGCTTTCATTAAAATCAATAATAATATAGTTGAATTTTTATGGTTGTATATTTAAAACTTTAATAGTATAAAATCACCGCCTCTGCTTAAAAAAGCGGATTTTTCGTATATTAACGAATTAACCATGGATAATAAAATGAATTTTTACGAGCATACACTAATTACCAAGGGTGACTTGTCGGAAGCAGATATTAAAAAGCTTTTTGATAAGTATAGTAATATTATCAATCAAAATTCTGGAAAAATAATAAAAACTGAAGAATGGGGTCTAAGACCTTTGGCCTATATCATTAAGAATCATAAAAAAGGTTTTTATTTTCACATAAAATTAGAAGGTGTGGGGAAAACAATAGAAGAACTAGAAAAAACTGAAATTATCGATAAATCTTTATTAAGATTTTTGACAGTTAAAGTAAAAAAGCATGACCTTGAAGTAAATTATTTCGAAAAAAAGGATCTATAAAATGGCATTTAAAAAAAAAGGAAAAAAAGATGGAAGATATTCAAAATCTAAATCATCAAATTATTCTGGTTTAAGTCTATTTCAGAAACCAGGTGTAAAATTTTTTAAATCCTGCCCTTTGTCAGTAAAGGGTGCTCCAATAGTAGATTATAAAAATATTAAGTTATTGAAAAAATATATGTCAGAAACTGGAAGAATTTTACCTTCAAGAATTACTTCAGTTTCACAAAAAAAACAAAGAGAGCTTAGCAATGCTATTAAAAGAGCAAGAATATTAGCTTTACTGCAGTAGAGTATTTATGGAAATTGTTCTATTAGAAAATATTAAAAACTTAGGTAAAGTAGGTGATCGTGTAAGTGTTAAAAGAGGATATGGAAGAAATTTCTTAATAAAATATGGTAAAGCCTTAATTGCCTCAAAAGAAAATATAAATATTGTAAATAAAAAAAAAGATGAACTCAATCAAAAAAATATAGAACAAAAAAAAGGTGCAAAAAAAATCTTCGATGTGATAGACGGTACTAAATATATATTTTCAAAAAGATCTAAAGAAAACGGGGAACTTTATGGTTCAATAAAACCAATGGAAGTTTGTAAGGCTATTTTTGAAAAATCAAAGGTTGAAGTAAAAGCTTCGCAGATGGACTTAATTAATAATATAACAAAAGTAGGTAGCTACAAAGCAAGAGTTAATTTGCATGCAGAAATTCAAGCTAATATTCTTATTGAAGTTGTAGAAGAAGACAAAGCAAAATCTTAATTTTTTTTCCACAGATGCTAAGTTTGAGTGTATAACTTTGGTATTTTATTAGTTATTTATATAGTATTTAATATATTAAATAATGATTTCAAACTCCTTAAAAGTAGTACAAAATTCTCAGAAACAAATGCCTTGCAATATTGAGGCAGAACAAGCCGTAATAGGATCAATTTTAGTTTCTAATGAAATTTACGATGAAGTTTCTCTTTTAATTGACGCAAATAAATTCTTTGATCCAATTCATATAAAGATATTTACAACAATTGAAAAACTAATATCTAAAGGTCTTTTGGCAAACCCGATTACTTTAAAAAATTATTTTGAAAATGATGAGGGTTTAAAAGAATTAGGGGGACAAGAATACTTAATTAAAATTACAAAATTTTCCACCTCAGTAAAACAAGCTTCTGATTATGCAAACATTATACACGAGATGCATTTAAGAAGAGAATTAATAAAAGTCTCAGAAAATCTTTTGAATGAGTCTTCTAATAATAATGAAACTACATTATCTGGTGAAGAAATTATTCAATCAGCAGAAAAATCTTTATTTGATCTGGCAGAAAGAGGACATTTTAACAGTTCTTTTTTAAAGTTTGACAATGCACTTAAACAAACAATAGAAATGGCAAAAACAGCATACCAAAACGACGAAGGTATTGTTGGTGTACCAACAGGACTTACAGATTTAGATTCAAGATTAGGTGGATTACATAAACAAGATTTAATTATTATTGCTGGTCGACCCTCTATGGGTAAAACTGCACTTGCAACTAACATAGCTTTTCATGCTGCAAAAAATATTGAAAAAAAAGGGACAAAATCAACTGTTGCTTTTTTTTCTTTGGAAATGTCTTCTGAACAGCTATCTACAAGAATACTTTCTGAACAATCAAGAATAAGATCTAATGATATAAGAAGGGGTAAAGTTTCAGAAAAAGAATTTGAAAAATTTATAGAGACCTCTAAAAATATTGTTGATTTGCCACTTTACATTGATGAAACCCCAGCAATTACTATTTCAGCTATAAGTAACAGAGCCAGAAGAATTAAAAGACTTTTTGGTTTAGAATTAATTATAGTTGATTACATACAACTAATGAGATCTGGAGGAAGAAAACAAGAACTTAATAGAGTTCAAGAAATTTCTGAAATTACCCAAGGTCTAAAAGCCTTAGCTAAAGAATTAAATGTACCTGTTCTTGCTTTATCTCAACTATCTAGAGCTGTTGAACAAAGAGATGATAAAAAACCTCAGCTAGCAGATTTAAGAGAATCTGGGTCTATAGAACAAGACGCAGATGTTGTTATGTTTGTTTTTAGAGAAGCATACTATCTTGAAAGAAAAGAGCCAACACTTGGATCTATTGAATATGCGGAATGGCAACAAAAAATGAGCGAGATTTCTAGTTTGGCTGATATTATGATCGGTAAACAAAGACATGGACCTACAGGAAACGTCAAAGTTGAGTTTGAAGCAATGTATACTAAATTTAAAAATTTAGAAAATAAATAAACTTATACGTTTTAATGTTTAGTAAAATATATAAAAATTTAGTAATTGAAAAACCAAAACTTACCTTATTAATTCTTATTACTTTATTGCTAAGCTTTGGATATTATTCCAAAAATTTTCAATTAGATGCATCTTCTGACACCTTGTTATTGGAAAATGATCCTGATTTAAAGTATCTGAGACAGGTAAATGCTAAATATGGATCTAAGGATTTTTTAGTTTTAACATATACACCTAATAATGATTTATTAGATCCTACAACAATAGAAAATCTTATAGATTTAAAAAATGATTTATCAAGTTTAAAGTGGTCTGACAATGTAATAACTATTTTAGATGTTCCTCTGTTAAAAAATAATGATAGCCCTCTTGCAGAAAGGATTAAAAATTTTAAAACTTTATCAAGTGAAAATGTTGATATGGAAAGAGGTTATGAAGAGATTATAAATAGTCCAATTTATAAAGAATATATAATTAGTAAAGATGGAAAAACTAGCGGGATATTAGTTTATATTAAAAATGATGAAAAAATATCAAATCTAATTAAAACAAAAAATAATTATTTAGATAAAATAGATAAAAATCAATTAACAAAAAAAGAAGAGAAAAACTATAAAATTTTTTTAAAAGAATATAATGACTATAAAAAAAATTATAATCAAAAAAATCACCAAAATATTAATGAAATTAGAAAAATAATAAAAAAACATAAAACTAAAGCAGAAATTCATTTAGGAGGAATCCCTATGATTGCTGACGATATGATGACTTATGTAAAAAATGATATAATAGTTTTTGGAGCTGGAGTTTTTCTCTTTATAGTTTTTACACTGTGGTTTGTTTTTAGAAGTGTATTGTGGGTATTAATTCCACTTCTTAGTTGTTTCTTTTCAGTTTTCATAATGATTGGTTTGCTGGGTTTATTGTCTTGGAAAGTAACAGTTATATCTTCAAACTTTATTGCTTTAATGCTTATTTTAACAATGGCAATGAACATACATATGAGTGTTAGATATTTACAATTTAAAAAAGAAAATCCAAATATTTTAAATAGTGAAGCTATACTTTGGACAACTAAAAAGATGTTTTGGCCAATACTTTATACCGTATTAACAACTATTTGTGCATTCTTGTCTCTTATATTCAGTGGGATCAAACCAATAATTGATTTTGGGTGGATGATGACATTGGGGCTCTTGGTATCACTTACTATTACATTTACTTTATTACCTGTAATTTTAAATATATTGAGCAAACAAAATAACGAAATAAAAAATGAAAAAAAATCTAAAATTACTTCTTTTTTAAGTAAAGTTGCTCAAAGAAATACTAAAACTATTTTTATATCTGCTTTATTAATAATAATAATAAGCATTGTAGGGATAACTAAGCTGCAAGTCGAAAATAGTTTTATAAATTATTTCGATAAAAAAACAGAAATATACAAAGGTATGAAATTAATAGATGATAAACTTGGTGGCACAACTCCTCTTAATATAATACTTAAATTTCCTGAACAAGAACAAAAAAAAGAGACAGATGATGATTTTGATAGTTGGGATGACGAAGATACAGATAATTCGAAATATTGGTTTACAAGAAACAAGATAGATAGAATAACCTTGGTCCATGACTATTTAGATAATTTAGATGCTGTTGGCAAAGTTATTTCTTTTGCATCAATGATAAGAGTTGCTGAAGATCTTTATGATGGTAAACAATTGCAAGCGCTTGAAATGGGGGTTTTATATACCAAACTTCCAGATTCAATTAAGAAAGAAATAATTGATCCTTATATATCAATAGAAAATAATGAGGCTAGAATTAGTTTAAGAATTTTAGATTCCAAAGAAAATTTAAGAAGAAATGAATTAATTAAAAAAATTAACTATGATTTAGAAAACAAAATGGGGTTTAGTCCTGATGAATTCAAGATGGCAGGTGTTCTTATACTATTTAACAATCTTTTACAAAGTTTATTTAAATCACAAATATTAACTTTAGGTGTTGTTATGATTGGAATAACATCGATGTTTCTAATTTTATTTAGAAATTTAACTTTATCTTTGATAGGAGTAGTTCCGAATTTTATGGCGGCTTTTTTAATCCTAGGTATTATTGGTTTACTAGGAATACCTCTTGATATGATGACAATAACTATAGCCGCTATTACAATTGGAATAGCCGTCGATAACAGCATACACTATATTTACAGGTTTAAAGAAGAGTTCAAAAAAAATAAAAATTATAATGAAACACTTGAAACTTGCCATAATACTGTAGGTGTGGCTATTTTAAATACCTCTATAACAATAGTATTTGGATTTTCGATTTTGATCTTATCTAATTTTATACCTACTATTTATTTTGGAGTTTTCACTGGAATAGCTATGCTTCTAGCCATGATTTCAGTTTTAACACTATTGCCGAAATTAATTTTGGTAGTGAAACCATTTGGAAATGAATAGTTTAATTGAATTTATTCAAAATAATATATCAACTTTTGATCTAACAGTTTTTATTATTATTATTTATTCTATGGCTAATTGTGCTGCAAAAGGATTTATGAGAAGCTTACTATCTTTTTCTAAGTGGTTACTTGCTCTTATTATAACAATTGTTTTAGTTCCTAAATTAAATCCTTGGATTCAGGGTTTTATGGAGTCAAAATTTGTTGCTGATATTGGTTTAGGTATTTTTATATATATTATTTCAATTTTTTTAATAATAAATATCGGAAAGGCTATAAATAAAGCTGTTACTTGGTCTGGATTAGGTAGTGTAGATAAAACTTTTGGTTTAGTTTTTGGTATTTTCAAAGGGTATGTAATTTGTGTATGTTTTTTTTCATTACTAAACTGGTTTTATCCACACCAAAAATGGCCAATAGAAACTGAAGATACCTATTCTTTTCAAATAATATATAAAGGAAGTGAGTTCTTAATTAAAGAATTGCCAAATAGTAAAGATTATTACGAAGAAACAGAAGATAAAATAGAAAATATTTAAATGGACAATCTTAAAGAAGAGTGTGGTGTATTTGGTATTTTTAATAATAAAGATGCTGCTACATTGACAGCTTTAGGTTTGCATGCTTTACAACATAGAGGTCAAGAGGGTTGTGGAATTGTTTCTTTTGATGGTAAAAATTTTTATTCAGAAAGAAGACTTGGGCTTGTAGGTGATAATTTTACAAAAGGTAAAATTTTAGATAAGTTGCCTGGAAATTGTGCTATCGGACATAATCGTTATTCAACAACTGGTAATAATTTAATAAAAAATATTCAACCCTTTTTTGCTGATTTGTATAGTGGAGGAATAAGTATTGCACATAATGGAAATTTAAGTAATGCTAGAAATCTTAGAGCAGAATTAGTAAAAAATGGTTCTATTTTTCAAACCACTTCAGATACAGAAACTATTGTTCAATTAATAGCAAAGTCAAAAAGATTAAAAATAATTGATAAAATAATTGATGCTCTTTTTAAAATTCAAGGTGGTTATGCATTAACAATTTTAACTAGTAAGAAATTAATAGGTATAAGAGATCCTTATGGAATTCGACCATTAGTCATTGGCAAAATAAATAATTCTTATGTTCTTGCATCTGAAACCTGTGCTCTAGATATTATTGGAGCTAAGTTTATTAGACCTGTGGAAAATGGTGAAATAGTTATAATAACAGAAAATAATTTAGAAAGTATAAAACCATTTCCTAAAATTAAAGAACGACCATGTATTTTTGAATATATTTATTTTTCAAGACCTGACAGCATAATAGACAATATAAGTGTTTATGAATATAGAAAAAAACTTGGCGCAGAACTAGCAAAAGAATCTGATATTGATTCTGATTTAATTGTTCCAGTCCCAGATTCTGGGGTCCCTGCTGCTATAGGATATTCAAAACAAGTAAAAAGAAGTATAGAGCTAGGTATAATTAGAAATCACTACGTGGGTAGAACTTTTATTGAACCTACGCAGCAAATCAGGAGTTTAGGTGTTAAGTTAAAACATAGTATAAATAAATCTCTAGTAAAAAATAAATCATTAATACTTATAGATGACTCATTGGTTAGAGGAACAACTTCTGTAAAGATTATCAAAATGTTATATGAATCTGGGGCTAAAGAAGTGCACTTAAGAATAGCATCACCTCCAATAAAGTATCCAGACTACTACGGGGTAGATACACCAAATAAAAATGAATTATTGGCATCAAAATTTGATCTTGAGGGAATGAGAAAATTTATTAATGTAAAAACACTTAAATTTTTGTCTATAGATGGATTATATAAATCTATGGGTCAAAAAAAAAGAAATTCTTCTTACCCACAGTTTACCGACCATTGTTTTACTGGTGATTATCCTGTTAAACCTATTGATGCATATGAAGAAAATATTAAAAAAAACCAACTTACTTTTCTTTCATCAAAATCATAATAAAAAAATTTACTATTTTAATTAAAACCTAAAATTCTTGATTTTTCAGTTAAAATATAAAGAGAGCCATTGCTAATAATTGGATCAGCAATAATATTTTCTCCTATTTTTTTTGAATTTAATATCTCTCCAGTAGAAGCTGATGCTGAAATTAAATAACCATTTTCTGTTGCGGCATATATTTTGCCCGATCCCATAACAATTCCAGTCACTTTCGTGTTTTGTTTTCTTTCTTTTAAGATTTTAAATATATTGACAACCCAAACTATTTTTCCAGAATTTTTTTCTATATTTACAAAAAAACCATTTTCTGTAACCGTAAAAATATTTTCTCCATCTACTATAGGAATATTACTAGACGAAATATTTGCTTCCCAATTAAGATATCCATTAGATAAATTAAATGAGTAAAAAGTTGAAGCAGCAGAAAAAATAACTGAATTTTGATCTACAACAATTTCAGAAGAGCTAAAAAAATCATTATCATGAGCAAAGTTCGATGCAATAGCACTAAGAGCCCAGTAGACTCTTCCATTTTCTGAATTTAATTTTAACAAATCACCAGAAGAAGTAAGAGCAACCAATATATTATTCTTGGTAACTGCAGTAGATAATAAATTTGGTAGTTTTATAAAAGATGCAACAGAACGATAATCCCAAATTTTAACACCTGTTTTAGTATCCAAACAAAGAATCCTGTTCTCTTGGTTAATTACATAAATTTTATCATTGGAAACTTTTATATTTGATTTTAATGGAACTTCTAGATTTTTAAGCCAAATAATTTCTCCAGTTTCATAATTGAGTGAGTATATAAATCCAATATTATCTGAAATATATATTTCTCCTTTATATATTGCTAAAGATAGTTTTTTATTTATTTTTTTATATAGTTTTTTATATATGTTTTTTTTCCACTGAATTTTTCCACTTTGATTAACACTAAATATAGTTCCAGTATCGTCGGATAATATAATTGTATTTTCGTATACAAGCGGAGGTGAAAAATAACTTTTATTTTTAAACTTATTTTTTCCAACTCTTTTTTTTAAAAATCTATTATCTATACTTTTTAAATAAAGATTCCCTAAATAATTTTGCAAATTTAATCCTGTCATTGACCAAATATTATTATTTAATGGTTTGTTAAGTGAAATAATTTTAGTAGGGGCTAACTCTTTAAGTCTCTTTTTTTCAGATGAATAAATAGTTACTAAATCATTATTTTGATCATCTTCAAGTCTCGCAATTCTTCTTTCTTCCTCTTCAAGATTGGACCATACACCTGTCTTTGTGTCAAATGAACAGCTCGTAAATAGAAATAATAAAAAAAAAAATGTTAATTTTTTTATTTTAGTCATTTTTTGTAAGTAAAATTTGTATTTTAGCTCTTTCATAAAAATCTCTATTTAGATTTTTAATTTCTAATACTTTTGAATAGAATTCTCTTGCTTGATTTTTCTTATTTTTAGATAAATAATAATCTCCTAACAGAAATAATGCATGGGATTTCCATATAGATTTGCTATTTATTATAGGTTTCAGAGTTTCTAATAATTTATTTTCACTTTCAAAACCTGATTCGTGTAATGCTTTTTTTAAAATTATTAAATTTTCAATTTCTTTATCAAATTTGCAATTTTCAAGAATATAAATAAAATAATCAGATATTACTTGTTTATCTTCTATGAGATTTGTATCTAATATTAAAAAAAGCGATAAAGGTGAATAAGTATTATCATTAGAATGTATAATTTTTACTAAGGATTTAATAGCCTCATTTTTATTACCATTATCTATATTTATTTTAGCTTCAATATAATTTTCTGTTAACTCAATCTTTTTATTTTTTTTAATTTCTAAATAAAAAAAAAATGAAATAATCAGAACAGCTGATAACAAGGAAAGTAAAATTATTTTTATTTTATTATTTTCATAAAATCTTCTTAATTTAGTTTTTTGAGTTATATCGTATTCAGTTTGAAAAATATTATTATTCATTTTAATAAATTTTATTATAATTTATATACATGTTGAGCTGATGGAAATGTTTTTAATTTAACTTCATTACAGTATTTTTTTACACTTTTTTCAATAATTTTTCTTACGTTACAGTATCTTTTTACAAACTTGGGGCTAAAATTAGTCATACCTATCATATCATCAGTTACTAAAATTTGACCATCGCAATACTTAGAGGCTCCTATTCCTATTGTGGGAACTGAGATTAAATTTGTAATTTTTTTAGCCAATTTTTCTACCACACACTCAATAACAATGGCAAATACTCCTGATTTTGATAATGATTTTGCATCATCTAAAATTATTTTCTCTTGTAAAAAATTTTTGCCTTGCAATTTAAACTTTTTAGAAGTTTGGGGCAATAATCCTATATGACCCATGACAGGTATCCCATTTTTTATCAAATGTTTAACTATGTTTACTATTTTTTTTCCACCTTCTAACTTAACTGCATCACAATTAGTTTCTTTAAATATTTTGCGAGCATTTTTAAGCGCATTTAATTTATTAGAATAAGTTTTGTATGGCATATCAAACACTACTAAACTTTTTTTTGATTCTTTTTTTACAGCCTTAGCATGAAGCATCATAGTTTGTATTTTAACTTCTTTAGTAGATTTCATTCCATATAAAACCATGCCTAAAGAATCGCCTACCAAAATTATATCGCAATATTTATCGAGAATCGAAGCCATTACTTTAGAGTAAGCTGTTAAACAAGTTATTTTACTCTTTCCCTTTTTATTTAGAATTTTCCTAATTTTATTTATTTTCATTGTCAGGAACTAATTTAGCAAACTTTTCTTTAATTTCAGATTCTTTATGGCAAAATAATTCGCAAACCAAATTAAATTTTTTTATCAAATCTTTTGCAGCATTATAATCTGATTGTTTAATTTTAAGTAAAATTAAAAGATACAGTGCTTCATCGTGGTTTGGATTTAGTAAAAGAACATTTTCTAAGTTCATTTCTTCAACAATGTCATCGTCAATACCATTATAGATTTTTGCTAGGTACAAATATGATTTATAATTTTTTGGGTTAAAAACAATATCTCTTTCAAAAAATATTTTTGATTCTTCAATTTTATTATTCTCAAAAAGAGTTTTTCCTTTTTCAAAAGACTTTGAATTTTTTGCATTAACATTTGTAAACTTAAAGAGGCAAAGAATAACTAATAAAAAAAAAGAAATTGTTTTCATAAAATAAGTATTTTAATTTTACTTGATTAACACTTTTATCATATATTTAAAATGTCTTTGCAATAAATATAAAGCTCCTTGGACTTACTTTTACTAGCCTTAGGTTTATATTTTATAACTTTTTTAAAATAATTTTTAGCTTTTTCATTAACTTTAATAAATGCCCCTCCCATAAAAACCTTAGTGAGAAAAACTCCATCTTTTTTTAAGTTATTTTTAGCTAATTCCATTGCCTTTAGGCATAATTCTCCTGTTCTATAAGAATCAAGATTTTTATCACCAGTTGTATTTGCAGCCATATCAGAAATAACAATATCAATTTTATTATTAAAATATTCATATATTTTGTTATCAAATTCTTTTTCATTTATATTTATCTTAACAAATTTAACTTTTTCTATTTTTTCCATGTCTTTTAAGTCTATCGCCATTATTTTACCTTCAGTAATTATACTTGCGGCAACTTGTGACCAACCTCCAGGACTAGCTCCCAAATCTAATAAAAAACTATTTTTTTTTATGATTCTAAATTTTTTATTTATTTCTATTAGTTTAAATGCAGATCTAGACCTATAACCTTTTATTTTTGATTTATTAAAAAAGATATCCTGTCTTTGTTCTTTTAACCAATTTTTTGAAACTTTATTTTTTTTCAATTATTTATACTTTTATAATTTGCACCACTTTTTATAAAACATCATCATCTTCTTGCTCTGATGAAACTAATGATGTTTTCTTTTTACTCTTATAGTGAAAATAACTTATAGGAATTAGTAATACATATACTAAACCTGTTAAAAAAAGTGTTTGAAAAGTATAAAATATTAACAAACTAACAAAAATTCCAATTCCTAAAAGTAAAAAAATAGTTAAATTTCTTGGAATTAAAATTCTTTTTAGTGAATAAGTTGGAATTTTACTGACCATCAGAGCTGATGTGGTTAAAATTACTATTGAACTTATAATTGCATAATTATTTAATTTAACTACTCCACTTAAATCGAATATAATAGGCATCAATACTAAACCTGCTGCTGCTGGTGAGGGAACTCCTTCAAAAAAATTGATTTTCCAATTTTCATTTTCTTCTACAGTTGTTAAATTAAATCTTGCTAGACGAAGGGCACAACAAACTGTGTAGATCAAAACAAACATCCATCCAAACTTTCCAACTTCATTTAATGTCCAAAAATACATAATGAAACTTGGCGCAACACCAAAGCTAATTACGTCTGTTAATGAATCTAGTTCTTTCCCTACTTTTGAAGTTCCTTTAATAAGCCTTGCTACTCTCCCATCGAGAGTATCAAGTATTGCTGCAAAACCTATTGCTATCACTGCCATAGAGTAGTTTAAATCTAATGAAAATTTTATTGAACTTAATCCTAAGCATACGCCAAATATGGTTAGGGTATTAGGCAAAAGTGATTTAGGATTTTTTTTCTCTACTAATTTAAATTCTTTTTTATTTTCTATCATTATCTATTTCTTAGCTATTAATGTTTCACCAGCTATAGTTCTTTGATTTGTCGAAACTAACAATTTAAAATTTTCAAAATATAAATCTACTCTGCTTCCAAACCTTATTATACCAAATCTATCTCCTTGATTTAGTTGATCATTTTCTTTTACTTCACATATAATTCTTTTTGCAATCAGTCCTGCTATTTGAACTAGTATTAATTCATTTCCGTCAGAGTCTTTTAATTTAACATAATTTCTTTCATTTTCTTCACTTGCTTTATCAAGCGAAGCATTAAAGTATTTTCCTGGTTTGTAAAATATTTCTTTTACTACGGCAGACGTAGGCACTCTATTCACATGACAATCAAATACGTTCATAAAAATACTAACTCGCGTATATGTTTTATTTTCTAAGCCTAACTCTTTTGGACCTTTAGTTTCAATTATTTGAGAAATTATACCATCAGCTGGACTAATTAAATATGATTGATCTTTAATTGAGTATCTTTCAGGGTCTCTGAAAAAATAATATACCCATATTGTTAGTATTATAGCTAATATTCCCAAAAAATTTGAGAATAATAACAGAATAAAAGTTACAACACCTGCAATAGCCACAAACCTATAGCCTTCTTTATGTAACTTTGGAAATAAAAATTTGAACATAATTGTATGCTATTTAATTTTAAGCTAAATATGTATATTTAATAAGTTTAATCAATTATTAAAAGTTAAAATTAATGGCTAAAATTAAAGTAAAAAACCCCATTGTTGAACTTGATGGCGACGAAATGACAAGAATAATATGGGGTTTTATCAAAACAAAACTCATTTTACCTTATTTGGATTTAAATATTAAATATTATGATTTAGGCATAAAAAGTAGAGATTCATCATCAGATCAAATTACTATTGAATGTGCAAATTCAATCAGAAAAATTGGTGTAGGTATAAAATGTGCAACAATAACACCTGATGAAAACCGCGTTAAGGAATTTAATCTTAAAAAAATGTGGAGATCACCTAATGGGACTATTAGAAATATTTTAGGAGGAACTGTATTCCGTGAACCTATAATTTGTAAAAATATCCCTAAACTAGTTCCTAGTTGGACAAATCCTATTGTAATAGGCAGGCATGCTTTTGGTGATCAATATAGAGCTACAGATTTTAAGGTCCCTGGAAAAGGTAAATTAGAAATGAAATGGACATCTGATAATGGAAAGGAAAAAAAAGAATTTGAAATATTTAATTTTCCAGGACCCGGTGTAGCTTTATCTATGTATAATTTAGATCAATCTATAAAAGATTTTGCTAGAGCTTGTATGAATTATGGACTTAGCAGAAAATGGCCAGTTTACCTTTCTACCAAAAATACAATATTAAAAAAATATGATGGTACTTTCAAAGACTTATTTCAAGAAGTTTTTGAAAATGAATTTAAAAAAAAGTTTAAAGAAAGAAAAATAACTTATGAACACAGGCTTATAGATGACATGGTTGCATGTGCAATGAAATGGAATGGTAATTATATTTGGGCTTGTAAAAATTACGATGGTGATGTTCAATCAGATACAATAGCCCAAGGATTTGGATCATTAGGTCTTATGACAAGTGTATTATATTCTCCAGATGGAAAAATTATAGAATCAGAAGCTGCACATGGAACAGTAACGAGACACTATAGGTTACACCAAGAAGGTAAAGAAACTTCTACTAATCCTATAGCCTCTATTTTTGCATGGGCTCGCGGTTTATATCATAGAGGAAAATTAGATGGAAACGAAGATTTAAAAAAATTTGTAAAAACTTTAGAAAAAGTTTGTATACAAACTGTTGAGAGTGGTTCGATGACTAAAGATCTTGCTATACTAATTAGTAAAAATCAAAAATATCTTACTACAAATAAATTTTTAGAAGTAATTGATTTTAATTTAAAAAAAATACTTAAATAAGTTTTACATATTTCCATATTTGGGACCTCCCCCACCTTCTGGGGTAACCCAAGTAATATTTTGTGATGGTTCTTTAATATCACATGTTTTGCAATGAATACAGTTTTGGGAATTTATTACAAATTTTTCTTCTTGTATTTCGTAAACACCTACAGGACAGTATCGTTGTGCTGGTTCATCATATTCTTTTAATGTGTAGCTAACTGGTAGATTAGGATCTTTTAATTTTAAATGTACTGGTTGATTTTCAGTGTGATTGGTGCCTGTTAAGTAAACTGAACTTGTTTTATCAAATGTCAGTTTTCCATCAGGTTTTGGGTACTCTATTTTTTTTACTTTGTTAGCTAATTTTAAAGATCTATGGTCAGCATGTTTATGTTTTAGTGTAAAAGGTAATTTTCCTCTAAATAAAATTTGATCTAATCCTGTAAAAATAATTCCTAGAATTAAACCCCAACTAAAACTTGGTTTAACATTCCTTGCCTCGTAAAGTTCTTTATAAGCCCAGCTCTGTTGAAATTTTTTTTCATAAATTGATAAATCTGTTTTATTTTTTATATTTTCAATAATAGTTTCTGCTGCAATTATTCCACTCTTCATTGCTGTATGAGAGCCTTTAATCTTTGGCATATTTAAAGTTCCTGCATCACACCCAATTAATAAACCACCAGGCATATACATTTTTGGCAAACTTTGTAATCCACCTTCGATTAATGCTCTAGCACCAAAAGCAATTCTTTTTCCTCCATCAAGTATTTTTCTAATATCTTTATGAGTTTTAAATCTTTGAAATTCATCAAAAGGTGATAAATATGGATTTTGATAATCTAAACCAATTACATAACCAATATAAATTTGCTTTTTTTCTGCATGGTAAACAAAACTACCCCCATAGGTTTTTTTATCAAGTGGCCATCCAGTAGTATGCATAACTAAACCTTCTTCATGCTGCTTTTCATTAACTTCCCATATCTCTTTAAAACCAATTCCATATTGTTGAGGGTTTTTGCCATTATCAAGATTGTATTTTTTAATAAGTTCTTTTCCCAAATGACCTCTGCAGCCTTCCGCAAAAACAGTAACTTTAGCATGTAATTCCATACCTTCTTGATAGGTATCTTTTTTATTACCATTTTTATCTACACCCATATCTAATGTAGCTACTCCT
>MDSV01243177.1_pt1 | contig 17577 bp, 16 predicted proteins | sample 810851 | NCBI WGS metagenome assembly MDSV01 (sample SAMN05326640, study PRJNA326480) | marine metagenome | isolation source: seawater | place: Atlantic Ocean: North East | collected 2012 | reverse complement strand
ATATCATTACAGAATTGAACATATAAATAATATGTTAATTATATGAATTTAATAATGGAGATATTTAATATACAATAGTTATAATTTGCAAAATATTCTAATAACAGGTGGTAGCAGCTATTTAGGTTCAAAAATTATTGACTATTTCAAGGATTTTAAATTTTATGGACTGGAAAATAGATCAAAGTTATTAGAAAAAACAAATCTAACTAAATTTCACGATACTGACTTTAAAACAATTATTTCAAAACACCATATTGATATCATCATGCATCTTGCCACAAACTCTGATAGAACAGATCAGGTAGATAAAAACGAAGTTTATAAAACAAATGTTTTACTTGGTGAAGAGCTATTAAATGCTTGTATAGGAAGTAATGTTAAACTCTTTATTTCAACCGGGTCTTATTCGCAAGATATTTTTAAGATTTCACCAAATTATTATGTTGAAACAAAAAAAACTTTTGAAAATTCTTTAATTGCATTTAACAAAAAACATAAATTAACTATTCAAAATTACCTTCTTGGAGACGTATATGGAAAGAACGATTTTAGATACAATAAGTTAATAAATTTTCTACTTCAAAATGAGGATAAAGAACAAATTAAATTTCTTTCAAATGGACTTGGTGCATTTTCACCAATTTATATAGATGATATTTTATCAATAATTAAAGAGAGTATTAATCCTTTACATGATCAAAATTTGTACAGCCGAAAAATAATTGCATCCAAGGTTATAACTGTAAAAGAATTTGTAAAATTTTATAAATCAGCAAGAGGAAAAGGATTTAAAGAAATTTACTCTGATGAAAAAAATCCTTACAGTAACTTTAAAGAAATTAATTCAGAAGATTTAATTTTCAAAACTTCTATCGAAAAGGGACTTAAAAACTTATAAATTCAAATACTTTTTTAAATATTTGTAGCTCTCTGATAAAGATATTTTTGAATCAAAACCTTTTACATCCTGAATTGATTTAAAGTCTTTATTTAACCTTCCTCTAAATTTTGTTGCAAATACTCTATGAGATATTATTTCATTCTGATTTTTAGTAAGTTTGGTTGAATTGTGTTCAATCATTAATGCAAGAGATCTTAAATAACAATGACTTAAAATTTTTGGATTGTTTACAAGAGATATTGAGTCATCACCACCATAAAAATTAAATAACGTCTTGTTTATGTAATATGTATCAAGATCATTAAATACCCCAAAGAAATTCATTATTAAATCATTTCCCATCAATTTTTTTGTACAAATATTGTTACTTTGACCAAAAACTATTGCTTCCTCAATATATTTAGATTTCATGATAGAGGCAGTTGGAGAAACGGGGAAAACTGGAGCAAGTTGAAGGACATGATTTATTACATCTTCTGTAGTTAATTTTTTTGTTTCATTTTTGTAATAGTCCTTTATCGGTTTATCAAAGTTGTCTTTGAGAAAGATATTGCAATTATAAATCAAAGTATTTGGTTCATAGTTTTGAAGATCAACAAACATTGTTTCTAAAGCGTCTTTTTCCATCCAGTCATCGTCCTGAAGCCATTTTGAATAATCTGTATCAATGTACTGAAGAGTTTTCATCCAATTATCTATCGGCTCTAAATTCTCATTATTATTTAAAAAAGTTAGCGTAAAATTTTTGTTTTTCTTTTTCCAGTCTTCTACAACATCCACAGTGTTATCAGAAGAATTGTTATTTGAAATTACACAATGAATTTTTCCATCAAAAGTTTGTTCAGATACCGATTTTAGACATTTGTCTAAAAGTTCAGCTCTATTGTAAGTAGGAATAAGTAGAGTTATTTCCCGCTGCATTTTTTACCATAAGTTTATATTCACCATAATATCTTTCTTTAAAGGCATTGTAATAATCCTCTATACTTCTTTTCGTTGAATATTTTAAACCAAATAAATCATACCCAAACTGATCCTTGCTGAGATTGTTTATTAGTGATTGAAAATATTTAGGGTGATCTTCAATTTTTAATTTAAATATGTGTTTTTTGTATCTTAATTCAATCATTTTAAACCAAGCTTTAAAAGCTAACTCTGGTGTCTCTCCCCCTCTATCTCCATAATCTTTAAAATAGTTAAACCATGCTCGCGCAAATCGGGCCCTATCTTCAGCAATTACACTCTTAGATTTGAAAGTAGAATCATAATTCCAAAAAGGAATATTTACTACAGGAACATTAGATGAATCAAGTAAAACTCCATTTAGCGTTGGATCACACATGTCTCCACCACCATTAAGTTTTATGTTTGGGTACTTTTTTTTATTTAAGATAAAGGACATTCTTGATTTTAAGTGATACCTTTCTGGGCTAAATATTTGATATTTTCGTAGAGACACAGCAGGATAATCTTGATATTTATCCAGAATTTTTTTTAGATTGTAAAAATCATTTTCATGAAAAATTGTATCAATATCCATTTTTATAACCCAATCACCTTTTGAAATATCAAAACCTTCTTGGAAAACTTTACCAATATATTCAAATGAAAATTCTTGCTGCCAATCATCTCCAACAACAACTACTTCATCTGCAAAATCTTTGTAGCAATCTAATGCCTCTTTCCATGGGTCCATTCTTTTTTCTGGATCGGTATATGAAGTAAAAATTGAAATATTCATTACTACGCTTTTGTAAATTCAGTAAAAATTATCAATTTGAGTATTCTAATTGCATTTATTCTTGATTTATATTTAGAAAGTTTATTTAATATATTCATACTATTTTCAATGTATTGATTATTTTCAATCATATAGTTTTTAATATTGTTTAAGTTATTAAAAATAAAATTTTCAATATTGAAGACAAATCCCATCTTTTTTCTATTAATAAAATCATCGTTAAAATCTTCACTTAAATATTCTTTCAATAATGCCTTTTGATTATTTTTATCAAAATAATTTGTGTCGTGGCTCATAATATAATTTATTAATCTGTGGTCAACAAAAGGAGAACGAACTTCTAGTGAGTTTGCCATTGAAGTTCTATCAACTTTAAGCATCATCATCTCTGGAAGATAAAATTGATAATCTGTTGCAAGTAATGATTTGTAATCATCTTCTAAATTCACAAAAATGTCATTTTGAAAATCACTGTATTCATTAATACCAAGCATCGACATAAATTTTCTATCTTCAAAAAAAGAGGCGTATCTTTGAGAAATCTTATTCTTGTTTTTTAAAAAATGATTTCCGGTTCCCAAAAATGAAGGATAAAAAGGATATATTTTTGAATATAATTCTTTAAATTTATTTGGAGTATCCAATGATAAAGATGTTCTTAAATAACCCCCTAACAATTCATCTCCTCCATCACCAGAGATGGCAACTTTATATTTTTTTGATATTAAACGACTTAATATAAAAGAAGGAACGATTGATGGATCACAATAAGGTTCATCAAAAATATTTATTACAGCAAGAAGGGCATCAAAATCAAAATTCAAATCTAGCTTTTCCTGAAAGTGATTTGTTTTATATTTTTCTTTAACACTTTCTATCCAAAAACTTTCATCATATTTATTGTCACTATAAATTGCAGAAAAAGTATTTATATTTTTTTTATTATCAAACAAATTCTTAATTATTGATGATGAGTCTATTCCGCCAGATAGAAAATTTGCAACTGGGACATCTGATTCAAGTCTGTAATTTATTGAGCTTGAAAATAACTCATAAAATTCATCATCAATAAATTTTTTTTCATCTACTTCGTCTGTCGGAGACCAATATAGATGACTCTCAGCTTGAAGATTATTTTCTAAATTAAACGAGATTATTTCTCCTGGTTTAAGTTTATAAATATTTTTATATATTGTATTTGGAGATTTTATGACACCATAATTAAAAAAATTTCCAATTTCTTTATCATTAATCTGTTTCTCACCTGATAAATCTGAAACTGAGACAAGGTTTGATCCAAAAACTAAACTTCTACCAGAGAGATTAAAAAATAATGGTTTTTGTCCTACACGATCTCTAATTAAATGTATTTTTTTATTTTCAATATCATAAAACGCTATTGCAAACTGACCAATAATATTCTTTACAAAATCAAGACCAAAATAAGACAGTCCCTCTAATAGAACTTCCGTATCGGAGTTTTTTGAATGAAAAACAATGCCCTTGTTCACAAGAATTTTTTTTAATTCTTTGTAGTTGTAAATCTCACCATTAAACATCATTAAATTTTCTTTATTTTTTGAAACCATTGGTTGTGAAGCTGTATCAGTGAGATCGATTATTGCTAGTCTATTAAATACAAAAGAAAAAAATGTATTATCTAGATTTAAATTGTTTTGATTTAAAAATTTAGTTTCATCTGGACCTCTACAAATGATTCTTGTATTTGCATTTATTAGGTTTTCATCGGAGAAACTGTCTAAAGAAATTTTGCCTAGAAAGCCGCACATGTTTTTATTGTATACCTTATAAAATACAATTTTTGAATTAAAGTATGTATTTGGAGATAAAATGAAAAGCTCTGATATAACTTATGTATTTGGAACTGGAAGAATAGATAAACTAGAAAATAAAAATTTTACAGGAGAATTCTTCTATGGGTATAACCACTTTTCTTCCCAAAATTTAAATGTTGAGATTATTGAATTAAATGAATCAAACAAACATAATAAGTTTTCTTCCAAAATTCTATTATTTTTAGACAAAGTGTTAAATAAAATATCAAAACTTCCTTTTTATATGAATGAAGTTATTTCATTAGAAAATATCAAAAAATTATCAAATTCTAAAAACGTGGTATTTACAAATGACAGGATAGGAATCTCATTATTGCCAGTGATGATTTTTCTAAAATTATTTTACAAAATAAATTGTGTTGTAATTGTAATGGGTATGCTTAATAATTCAGGAAATAATGGGCTAGTTAAATTTTTTCGAAATTTGATTCTCAAACTATTTATCAAGTTAAATGATAAATTTATCTTCTTGGGTATTGGCGAATTTGAGAAAGCTAAAGAAAACTTTAAACAAAATAATAAGTTTGTTTTTTTTCCTTTTTGCATTGACTCATCGTTTTGGAAAAGTAAAGAAAAATATAAATCATCAACTAGAAAAAAAATATTATTTATTGGAAATGATGGAAACAGAGAGTTCAAAAAAGCTATTGAAATTGCAAAAGTGATGAAAGATAATGAATTCTTGTTTGTTACATCTAATAAGGAAGTAAATTCTATTGAAATGGAAAATGTAGAAGTTATTTCAGGAAATTGGAATAAATCATTACTAACTGATGCGGAGATAAGAGATATCTATGAACAATCAAAGGTAACAATTCTGCCACTTAAAAATACTCTTCAGCCCTCGGGTCAAAGTGTTACGCTTCAATCTATGTCATGTGGTGTTCCAGTTATTATTTCAAGTACTATAGGTTTTTGGGATAATGACAAATTTAAAAATGATTATCATTTAATTAAATTAGAAGATAATAGTCTTGATAATTGGGTATCAAAAATTAATGAAATATTTAAAAGTGAAGATTTACTAAATAAAATATCAAAAAATGGAATTGATTTAGTAAATAATAATTACGATATTCATAAATTTAATGAGTACATTGAAAAAACAATGATAATAGATTGATAGGAATTTAATGAAAGTAATAGTATTTGGAAGCAATGGACTAGTGGGGTCTTCAATCACCAGAATTTTAGAGGACTCTATCAAAGTAGATCAATTAATTAAAAGCAACAGGTCTGAATTAGATTTATTCAACAAGAAACATGTTGAAGAATTTGTAAAAGAACATGAACCAGATGTAGTTATTAACGCAGCTGCAAAAGTTGGTGGAATACATGCAAACGATACAAAAAGAACGGAATTTATTTTAGAAAATTTAAAAATAAATATGAATGTTTTAGAAAGCTGTATCGAAATGCCAATGATAAAAATTATCAATTTAGGTAGCAGCTGTATTTATCCACTAAATGCTGAGAACCCAATAAATGAATCGGAGTTTATGAATGGTAAACTTGAACCAACAAACTCTCCTTACGCAATGGCTAAGCTATCAGCTATTGAAATAGGAAGAAGTATGTCAAAACAATTTGGGCATAAGGTTTTGAATTTAATGCCAACAAATTTATATGGGCCTAATGATTATTTTTCTGATTTAGACAGTCATGTGATCCCTGCTTTAATTCACAGAATGCAAAAAACAATTGAGAATAATGAGGATAAGTTCACTGTTTGGGGTTCTGGTTCTCCATTAAGAGAGTTTCTTTATGTTGATGATTTGTCTAATTTTATAAATTTTATTATAGATAAAGATGTTGAAAATGACTTAATTAATGTAGGAAGTGGTCAAGAGATTTCAATTAAAAATCTTGCATTACTCATCAAAGAGTTGATGGATTTTCAAGGAGAAGTTGTCTTTGATTCAAGTAAGCCTGATGGCAACCCTAGAAAACTATTAGATTCAGGCTTAATGAATGAATTAGGTTGGAATGAATTTACAGATCTTAAAAGTGGTTTAAAAAATACTATAAAATGGTATAAATCAAATCCAGAGTCAAACAGAATTAATTGACTATTGGGTTTTCCCAAGTTGGCTTTATAAGACCATTATCTAAAAGCATTTTTTCTTTTGTTGCTATCTCGATATCACTTTCTACCATAAGTCTTATAAGATCGTCAAAACTAGTTGAAGATTTCCAATTTAATAACTTATTTGCTTTAGAGGGGTCTCCAAGTAAATAATCTACTTCGTTCGGTCTTAAATATCTTTCGGAAGTTGCAATATAATCCAAATAATTTTTATCGATTAAATTAAATGCTTTTTTTGCGAAATCTTCAACAGAATGAGCGCTTCCTGTAGCAATCACCCAATCCTCGGGTTCAGAATAATCTAAAATTTTAAACATCCCATCAACATAGTCCCCAGCAAATCCCCAATCCCTTTTTGCATTAAGATTTCCGAGAGTAAGTTTTGATTGTAATCCCATATGAATTCTCCCTACTGCTCGAGAAATTTTTCGAGTTACAAAAGTCTCACCCCTAAAAGGAGATTCATGATTAAATAAAATTCCATTTGAACAAAACATGCCATAAGATTCTCTATAAACTTTGGTTAGATCATGAGAGAATACTTTTGCAGCAGCGTAAGGACTTTTTGGGTCAAACTTAGAATCTTCATTTAACTTATCTTCAGATTCTCCTCCATACATTTCAGATGATGAAGCTTGATAAAATTTTATATCTTTATTTATATTTTTTATTGCTTCAAGAATATTTAATGTTCCAACAGTTCCAACCTTGATGGTGAACTCTGGAATCTTAAAAGATACAGCAACATGAGATTGAGCTGCTAAATTAAATATTTTTTCAGGTTCCAAAGTTGATATTAGGTTGTTTAAAGATGATGAATCTAATAAATCAGAATAATGAAGATTAAATTGACCAGTGGATTTATAGTCAGATAAAAAACCGTCAACTCTTTCTGTATTTATTGATGAAGACCTTCTAACTGTTCCATGAACTTCGTATCCTTTATCTAGCAATAATCTTGAAAGATAATATCCATCTTGACCCGTAATTCCAGTTACTAATATTTTTTTCATTTAGCCTCTAACAATTATAAGTACTTTACTGTAAATAAATAGAGTCTTCATTAAAAAAATATCCAATGAACGAATAATATAAAAAAGGAAATCTCACTGATTCCATGCTTGTATCAAAAAATGATACGATAAATATTGGTATCATAAACTTTAAAATTTTGAAATTCTTAAATTTTTTAAAATAATAAAAAACTATAAAAACATGAAAAGTTATGATCAAGAAAAGTTGCAGAAGCCCTCCCCTAGCAAAGATATTGAAAAAATAATTATGAACATTTTCATTTTTTCCATCGGACCCTCTTCTCTCTTTATCATCCATTGCAGGAATTATTTCGTTGTAGCCATATCCAAACATAACATTGTCTGATTTATTTAGATCCTGAATAATATCCTGCCATATTTGTAATCTCCAATTGGCAGTAACATCTGCTGAATACAATCTTCCTCCTTCAAAATAAAAAGAGAAAAAAGCCTCTGTAGTATTACGTTCATCGACTATCGCTGAAAGGCTATCTACAATATCAAGATTATCCACTAATTCTATTGATTCTCCTGGTATTTTTTCGAAAATAAAGTTTCCATAAATATAAAAAGTTGAGGAAAAAAATAAAATTATCGAACCAATTAATATAAATATATTTTTTAATGTAAATTTCATAAAAATACTTTTAATAGAGTTAAGTTGTAAAATTAAGAAGACTATAGCAGCAAGAAAAGCTCCTTTGCTAGCGTATAAAAAATAGGGTAAAAATATTGAAAATGTGAATAAGAAAACTGTCTTGTAATTTAATGAATTATTTAAAATATTTTGCAATACTAAAAAACTTAATACGAAAATAAGAAGTACGTCTCCAGCTTTCAAAAATTCAAATTTATCAGAGTAGTTATCAAAAAAAGATTTAACAAACTCTGGAAAAAATGTTGTTTGGAAAATATAAATTATAGGTAAAAATACAAAAAAACAGCTAAAAAAATTATATTCGTAATTTATTTTTGAAAAAATAATATTGCCAATATATATAGAAATAATTATCCAAATATACGAACTTGCTTTGAAAATATATGAACTTCTATTTATTGGAAAGTTAAGAGCTAGCTCTAAAAAAAATGAAAATATAATTAATTTATGTATTATGTTGAGTCTTTTTCCAATTAAATATTTACTGTATCTTTTATAGCCCAGAAAAAGAAAAATAATAGAAAGAAGTAAAGATATAGCAGTAATCCACTCACCTATTCGAAAATTGAAAATTGATATACCAGAAAAAGATCTTCCAAATAAAATAAAGCACGAAATTACTGTAAAGTAAATTAACTTTGTTTTTAAAAATATTTTTGTAATCATTTAAATAAATTTCTAAATTTTAATTTTAAAATTAAATACAACTTTTTCACAATATTAATGTCTTCTATAGTTCGTTTGTTAACTATTTCTCTTTTTTCTTTCATATAAAAGTTAAATAAGTTTAAAAACTCTCCTGACATGACTTTTGAATCATTTGAATAGGTTTTCATATTTTCATAATATTGAGATGAATTTTCCATAAATAAAATTATTTTTTCTTTTAGATTATTTATTGAATACGGGATACCAAAATTATCACAATATTCTGACGTTCCCCCACTTTTGATATATAAAATTGGTAATCCACACTGACCAGCTTCAATATGGTGATTTCCAGATGGTTCAAATAGAGAACCAGTAATATATAAGTGATTTTTCTTTAATTCGTCGCCAAGTTCAGAACCATAAAGAGGCCCAACAATATTTGAATTTCTAAAATTATAATTTTTAGGTAAGTTTCCAATAAAAGTAAATTCAATCATATCTTTCCAGGGCTCTGAAGAAATTAAATCATCGATGTATTCATAGATTTCGTACCCTTTATTTTTATTTGTGCCCCAATGGTGTGTGACTATTTTTAGTTTTTCATTTCCACTCCAAACATTTAGATTTTCAGGATTAAAAAATTCTCTATCTGCACCTGCCATAATTGTATGTAAATTTTTTTTTCGGATGCCCTCCTCAATATATAGATTTTTTAACCACTGGCTGACAAAAATTGTTACATCCGCAACACTATTTGAATTTATTAAATATTTATTAATGTAATTTGTCCCTTTTCTCTGATCACATTCATTTATTCTATGAAAAACAAGAGAATTATTATTTACAATATTTAGATACTCTTTTATGTCTTTATGATTAAAGCTTGAAGTCTCAGACAATTTTCTAGGTTCTGTCAAAAGAATGATATCAATATCTTTGTCTAGAAGCTTATAAACAACATCATGTCCAGATTCTATCAAAAATGATGATAAGTTTTTTGCAAAAGCATTACCTCCACCCCAAGGGCCATCTTTTATGTTTGTTCCAATTGCTATTTTCATGAAATATCTTTAAACATTTTATTGAATTTTTCAAAACCTTTTGGAATATCATAGATTACAGAATTTTGGTAAGCAAATTCAACATTGGCCTTGGCATTTTCAAAATTTTCCATATCAAATATTGACTCTGTTGCTAATATTTTTTTTGCAATTCCAACATCAGTTGAGATAATTGGTGTTTTTGAAAGCCCGCATTCAAAAATTGACTGTGGTCCTCCCTCAACTCTTGAACTTACAATATACAAATCTAAACAATTATAAAGTTCATTTAGTTCTTCAAAGGATACTTTTTCATAATAAATGTATTCAATTTTATATTTTTCAAGCAGTTTAATTATGTATTGTCTTCTGTAGCCAGTAAGTAAAACAAAGATTTCTCTTTTTTTTGCCATTTTTCTTACTATCTGAATAAATCTATCTGGTCCTTTTGAAAGTTTTGGAGAAACTTCATCTTTGCCCTCAGTATCTCTTTGAAATGATCCCAAGACGTATCTATCTTCTGGAATTTTATATTTTAATTTTAAATTTGTTGATTCAGGGATGTGAAACCATAATTTACTATTTACCCAGAATGGAAAATTATAAATTTTTTTAGTTGTTAAAGAAGCTAACTGTTCGGATGACTTATCTGAAATTGTATGGTACACATTTACAAATTTATCTAATCTATAAAAATTTCTTTTTTCTTTACCAACAAATTTATCAAAATCAACATGATGAACAGTACATAAAACTTTTTTTTCTTTTAGATGTTTTTTTGACACATTTTTCCATGACCAAGGTGAAATAATCCATATAATGTCAGCATCATTAATATCATCTGTAAATAATATTGGATTGTACTCTGAAAATTCTTTTTTAAATCTATCAACAATCCAGTCTTCTTTTGCATCATTTATAAATATTTTCATATTATTGATTTTGGTATTAGTCCTCTTCTTGCACAGTTAGCATAATATTCTTGTTCTTTTTTTTTGTTTGTTGAAATATTGTTTATAAAGTTTGAGTTGTATAAAACATTTTTCATTATTCTTAACTTAAATCCACCATTTATTAGATCAAAAGCTAATTTGTAATCTTGGCTATAAACAAATTTTTCGTCGTAACCACCGACCATTTCAATAATATTTTTTTTAGCAAACATTGTGCCATGTATAAGTGGATTTTTATATCTTATAACAAAGTTAAGAGGAAGGTAATAAGAAAGCCTTGGAAAAATATTCTGTGTATCATTTCTTACCGATCTAGCATAAACCACATCAATATTTTCATCATTTAAAAACTTAAGTTGTTTTTCAATACGTGTTACTTCACTCCAATCATCAGCATCTTGTCTCGCTAAATATTTTCCATTACTTTCATTCAATAGTAAATTCAAAGATTTTGTCAATCCTAAGTTGTTTTGATTTTTGAATAACCTAACCCTTTGATCTTCCTCTGATATCTTCATACATATTTGGTAAGAGTGATCAGTTGAGCCGTCATCAATAATTAGTAATTCTAAATCTTTATGGCTTTGATTTAAGATGCTCTGAGCTGCTTTGTATATATTTTCTTCTTGATTAAATACTGGTAGCAAGACACTTACTAAATTTTTATTCATAATACTCTAATTTGAAACGATTTTTTTGAATTTTATTGATAAAGTTTCCTCTTTTAATAATCCTAAAATGAAATCTTTATTATCTAAACCAACATTTAATAAGTCTTTACTATTATTTAGCTCCATCAATTTTTTCTTAAAATCATCTTTATCCCCTTGTTCGAATATATACGGATAATTTGGTGGGAAAAAGCTTGAAATAGATCCAGCTTCAGGAAACACTGAAGGAATGGACAACATTGAAGCTTCGCATAGAACTGTGGGTTGCCCTTCATGCATTTTGGTAAATGTTAAGAGACCTTTTGAATTTCCTATAATTTTCAAAGTATCATTACGATTCTTTGATCCTAAAAAAACAATATTCGGCAACTCGTAATAATTTTTAAGGTCATTTAATTGGGGACCATCTCCAACAATATAAAGATTTAAGTTTTTAAATTTGCAATCAAGAAAAGCTTCTATTAATTCCTTAACCCCTTTTTCAGCAGATACTCTACCAGCATATACAAAATAATCAGTTGTATTAGTTTCTTTATGAATGGTCTGTTTTTTGATGTAATTATGAAAAATATGAATATTATCTCGATCGAGACCAATTCTACAAAGTTGGTTTTTTTGAAACTCTCCCAGTGCTAGAACTGTAGTTTTATATAAAATCAAATATGATAATAATTTTTTAATATGTCTAACAACTAAAAACGACTTTAAATATGAATCACCAAACGTCTTGTTTAACAATTGATATTTTTTTCTTCTTTGTCCACAGCCATTACAAAATTGGTGTTTATCAATATGATTTTTCACTAGATATGAATTACAACAATTTAATCTTGAGTTATGAACTTTAATAATCGTCTTTATGCCTTTTTTGTTTAAAAAACGAATTATCGCAGCTGACCCCTCAAACCATGTATTGTGTACGTAACAAATGTCCGGTTTAAAGATACTTATTTTCTTGTTAAGTTCTCTTAAAGAAATAAAATTGTAATTTAGAAACAAGAATAGAGACTGTGAAATTCTATTTTTGAACTTATTTGAAAAGAAAAGAGTATCTACATTATAAAATTTACTTAAAAATTGAACCTCTTCATCAACAGCTATATCTTCCCCACCTCTATCACGATAATTTGTGTGAATTACAAGTATTTTCTCAACTTTACTTTTGTTCATCTATTTACAGTTTATTATCCAGATATTTAAGTTATCATAATTTTTATGCATGTTGTAATATTCTTCACTTATGAATATTCGCTCAAATTATGGAATAATTCAGGAATTTTAGAGAGGGAGCTGATTTATTATAAAAAACTTTTAAATTTGGATAATAATTTAGCAATAACTCTGATAACTTATGGTGATGAAAGTGATTTTGATTACCAACCAGATTTAAATAATTTTTCTATTCTTCCTGTTTATTCAGTAATCAAAAAAAGTAATTCAAAATTAATAAATTATTTAAAATCTTTCTATATTCCAATTTTAATAAATAAAAAAATTCAAGATGTTGATGTTATTAAACAGTATCAACTTCAAGGAGCTTGGATAGCAATTTTATATAAGTATTTAATCAAAAAACCTCTAATTTTAAGAACTGGTTACGATATGTATTCATTTAGCCTTAAAGAAAAGAAATCTTTAATCAAAACTTTTTTATATAAATCATTAACTAACTTAAGTTTAAAATTATCAGATTTATATACAGTTTCAACGAAAAGTGATTTCAAGTTTTTAACTAAAAAATTTAAGTTTGATATATCAAAAATAAAGGTTCGATCTAATTGGATAATTTTAACTAAAAATAAAAATATTTTAGAAAGAAATGAATTTAAGATTCTATCTGTCGGAAGACTCGAAGAACAAAAGAACTATAAAGAGTTAATACAAACATTTAAAAGTAGTAAATTTGAAATTGATATATATGGAGAAGGGTCTCAAAAAGAAGAGCTAATTGAACTCAGTCGTTTAAACCATGTAAAAGTAAATTTTAAAGGTCTTATTGATTACACTTCTTTACAAAATATTTATCACGACTACAGATATTACGTAAGTTTTTCTAAATATGAGGGAAATCCTAAAACTGTCCTTGAAGCTCAAGCGGCAGGTTGTGTAGTAATTACTTTAGAAGAACAAAACACAAATGAATTAATTGAAAATGGAATTTCAGGAATAATTTTAAAAAATAGTAGAGATATATTGTCTACAATTGAAAGCTTACAATATGATGAAAAAAAACTTAAAAACATTTCTGTAGCTGCTACCTCCAGTAAAAATAATAAAAATGAAATAAATTTAGTTACTAAAAAAGATTATGAGGATTTTTTGACCTTGCTAAACAAAGACCACTGACCTTTTTTCATTATTTATAATTAGTTTTAAGTGAGAATCATAGCTTGAAAAGTCTTCGAGATTATGAGTTATATTAATAATTGTAATATCCATTTCTTCTACCACAGAAAGTATTGAGTCTTTTGTATTTTTATCAACATTAGACAAAGACTCATCTAATAGAAGAATATTTACATCGTTTAAAAGTGCTCTTATAAAGGACACTTTTTGCATTTGTCCAGTTGATAAGCTTTTATTGCTAACTTTTAGATCAAGTGAATTTTGTTTATCTTCATTGAATACCTTAAATTTTTCTATCATATTTAGTAGTTCATTGTCGTCTTTAATTTTTTCATTCCCATAATTTAAGTTTTCTCTAAGTGTTGCATTTATTATCATTGGAGATGCACCTACGTATCCGAATTTATCTGAATAAACATTTATTTTTCCATCTGTTGGATAAAATATTCCTGATAAAAGTCCAAGTAAAGTACTTTTTCCAGAGCCATTAGGTCCTGTAATTACAGTATGCTTATTTTTCATAATGCTTAAGTCCAAATTATTAAATATTTTTTCATCTGAATTAAAGTATTTAAAGTTTACATTTTTAAATTGTATTGCTATTTCACTATCCATATTTTGATTTATTACAAAGTTGTCCTTGTTTACAGAGGACTTATCTTTCTCAAGTTGAAATAGTTTTTCAAGATAAATATGATAAGCACTAACTAAATGTAAATTGCTATTTAAAACTCCAAGAGCTTGAAATAGTCTGAGTGCTACTCCTATAAAATCTAGTGTAATAAATCTTACGATATCAAAAAAAACTACGAGTATACCAAGTCCAAAAAAAGTAATAAAGTTTGGAATGATTGCGTTGATCGTACCAAGTCTTAAATTTGTAAGAGTAGAACCATAGTAATTTTTAAGATTTTGTCTAAAATTTTCTAGCTCCCTCTGAGTTAGATTTAAGATCTTAATCAGATATATATTATCTACAATTTTTTCAATATCAGAACTTATTTCTTGGCTTGAGATATAAGTCTTATGAGACATTTTTCTACCAAGCTTCACAATGTAAATAGTTGGAAAATAAAGGATAACTATTCCAACTGATAATATTGATATAGTTCTAAGGTCTGTAAAGATCAAGTAGGAGGTGTATGCAATAACTTGGAGTGCACTTCCAATAAAAACAGCTAGTGTGCTATAAAAATTAGATACCTGGCCAGCAATTGTATTGATATAAAAATATGCATCAGATGAAGAGAAATTTCCTTTGTTAAAAACTTCATTTACTAGCTCATCTCTAAGGCTTTCTTCAATTTCAAGTCTTAACTTGGCAATGTTTATTTTTTCGTAATATATGGATAAAAACCTTACAACAATTAAAAATGGTAAAATCCCTAAATTATCAAATAATAAATCTGTAATATTATTTTTTATTGAAACTTTATCTGTAAAAACATAAGTAAAACAAAGAATTATTAGTACATCCATTAGAACAATTAGATTTGAAATCAGACCTACTGCAAAAATTCTTATTTTTTTATTTTTAGTTTTAGTAAGTCTTGAAACGTGTATTAGGTCTCGGGTAAAAATTTTAATTTTTTTCATTAAATACCAATTTTAATAATATTGCCCAAGTATTTATAATTTGTATTTATATTTTAATTATTTTATGTACATCGAAAACTTACCTGCTAATGGAAAAGATATATTTAAGTTATATTTTTTAGTACCTCTAATATGTAAAATACATTTTCATAAACAAAATTATCTTCAAAATGAATCATAGGTTTACAACAATGCTCCATCCTATATAAAAATGGATAAATAAAAAGTAGAATTAAAGTAAGAACATTTTTTGGACTTTTATCCGATAACAAATAGATTATTAGATAACAAAAAGACATTATATATATCCACCTACCCCAGTCATATGCGTACAAAAATAAAGGAATAAATGAAATGCTGATAAATAAGTAATATTTAATTAACTTTAAAGATTTAGTGTCAAAAATATAAGGTATTATTGATAAAAAGAAAAGTATGAAATAAAAATAATATTGATTTCTATTTTCATTAATAATGTAATTCTGAACCAAAAGAAAGTTTGCATTAACATCCCAAACCAAAAAATCGAAAGTACCATATCCACATAAGTTCTGAAGTCCAATTAAAAATAAATCATTACATATATTATCTCTAATTACGTATAGTTCCTGTTCAGATGATGAAAAAAGATAATATAAAAACAAATAAGATACGACAGGAATGCTGAAAAGTATATATAAAATTGACTTTCTGTCAAAAAAAACATAAATTAAAACAAAAATTGTAGTGATTAGAAAAACATTTACAGAATGTGAAAATACTGCAAGAGAATAAATTAGTAAGCTCATAAAAATATATGTTTTCTTTGCAGAGGTTTTAATTGAGCTAGCCAAAAGTAAAATAGCTAAAAATCCAAGAATTTCTTTTCTAAATGATCCTTGTGAGTCGTATATTGGAAACAAAAAAGCAGCAGGTGAGAGGATAAGTACAACAGAAATATAATTTTGCTTTTTTGAGTTGTAGATCTTATTTAATAAGAAAAAAATTAATATATATATCAAAATTAATGAAAAAGATAAAAGATCTAACAAAATATCTTTATCTCTCGTAACTGAGAGAATAATTGTTCCGAAGAGTCCTCTCTTTACGAATCCATAATTATAATTTACTAACCAATCAGCAGTCATAAAAGTGTGGCCACCACTGTTATTAAGTGATATGAAATATCTAAATAAGGGAATGTACAAGGTAAAAAGTACGAGAAAAATTTTTTGGTTCTTTATACGATTTATCAATGTCATAATTTTTGGACTTTACAATTGAGATAAGCCTAAATGAATTATAACTGATATAAATGCAAGAAGTTTTAATCTACTGTTTTCCATAAGTGCAATGAAGCAATTGATCTGTAAGGACGCCACTTTTCTGAATAAATATCATATTCATTCAATAGACTATCATTCTTAACCATTTTACATTTATTCATCGCTTGTCTTAACCCTGCATCTTTTGATGAAAATACATCAATTTTTCCAATACAAAAAATTTCAAACATATTTACTGACCATGGGCCAATTCCAAAAATTGACAATAATTTATCGTTTAAATGTTGATCACTTAATTTTGATAAATCAACAATATTTTCTCTCAAATAAAGATCAGCAAGCTCTTTTATAGTTTTAGCTTTATTAGTGCTTAAACCTAGCTTTTTTATTTCCTTTACTGTTTTATTACGAAAATGTTTTTCATTTAAATAATCCGAACTAAAGTTTTCTCTTATATTTTTAAAAATAGATTTTGCAGCTTTTGTTGAAATAAATTGGGATATAACTATCCCAACAAGAGTATCAAATTGATTTTGTTTGTTAGGTCTAAAAGCAATGTGACCATTTTTATAAATAATTTTTTTTAATTTTGGGTCTTCCTCCATCAAGTATTCTTCTTTTTTTGAAAATTTCACTTTAATGGTTTTTAAATCTTGTCATTGAATTCATATTTAGTAAAGAGAAACTATAAAATTTTAAAATATTTTAATGTTCGGATAGCAAAATATATGATTAAGAAAAAAACAATAATAGCAGAAGCAACTTGTACCATGCTT
>MDSV01192304.1_pt1 | contig 17579 bp, 12 predicted proteins | sample 810851 | NCBI WGS metagenome assembly MDSV01 (sample SAMN05326640, study PRJNA326480) | marine metagenome | isolation source: seawater | place: Atlantic Ocean: North East | collected 2012 | reverse complement strand
GGCTTCCATTTAGTGTTGTTGCCTCTGGTGCTCTTGCAGCACAGGGTGTACCCGCACTTCAAACTGCAATTGCAGGTGGTGTAGCTCAAACTTTAGGTGGAATTAATGGTGCATTTCAGGCAGGTGGTGCAGGATTTGTAGGTCAATTAGGCCCACTTTTTGGAGCGATAGGTGCTGTTGAATCTGATAGAGTTCCTCAAGGAGATGGAATTACTCACATTACAACTGGATACATTAATAATGGAGATGCTAAAAGATCTCACTTTGGAGGTGACTTTAGTATGGATTACTTTGCTAACGCTGATTTAAGACTATGGGCAAACGCCTCATGGTTGAGCCAAAATGAGTGGATTCCAGGAGAAGATAATGATGATGATCTACTTAGCACTTCATATTTAAATGTTCCATTGTGGAAATATAGAATGGGTGTGGAATATACTCCTCTTACTGGTATACAGCTTGGAATGTCATTCCAACATGATGATAAGTTTAGATCAGTCCAAGGTAACTGGAATGGTATGGTTCAAACTAAAAACTTGATTGATGCAAGCGTAGGCTACAGATTTAGCCCTAATTTTAGATTTGATATTTCTGCAACTAACCTTACAGATTTACCATATCAAACTTATCCTAATTTACCAACTATTAGAAGGAGAGTGCTTGGAAAGGTTACTTTCAACTTCTAATTAATCATAATATTATCACAAAAAGAGCAACTTTGGTTGCTCTTTTTTTTTGGATAAACTTTTATGTAACTATATTTGAATTATAGCAATTAAAATGAAAAAAGTAGGTATTGATGCACTGTCATATTATGTCCCATCTCTTTATGTAGACATTAAAGATCTTGCATCCTCACGTAACATAGCACCAGAAAAATTAGAAGCAGGACTAGGTTTAAAAAAAATGGCTACTCCTGATTATGATGAAGACTCTGCTTCAATAGCAGCTAACTCGTTATATCGCCTAATTAAGGACAATAATATTGATCCTCGAAAAGTAGGCAGAGTATACCTTGGAACTGAAAGTGGTGTTGATGCTTCTAAACCTACCTCATCTTATGTTGTAGAGATAATTGAAAATATTCTTAGTGAAGAATTTGGTGAAAGATGCTTTAAGAATTGTGATATTGTAGATCTTACTTTTGCATGCGCAGGTGCAGTTGACGCTCTTGAAAATTGTTGTGACTGGGTCAAAAATGGTTATAATAGACAAGCAATTGTAATTGCATCTGATATAGCAAAATATGAACTTTATTCGACAGGTGAATACACTCAAGGCGCTGGATCCGTTTCAATGTTAATTTGTGAAAATCCTTCAATTATTTCATTTAATGGAACATGGGGTGTCTCTACAAAAGGTATAGGTGATTTCTTTAAACCTAGGAGAGTATTTAAAAAATCTAATATATTGATTGAAGCTGCAAAGCTTCTTGGGCAAGATGTTTCTGAAAACGAGGCTGAAATAATTCTTGAAAGTGCTAACTCAAAATTTTGGTCAGATACTAATGATTTAATTGAAATTTACAAAGAAGAACCAATATTTGAAGGGCAATTTTCTAACGAAAGTTACAAGGAAAGAGTTCATGAAGCTATAGAAAATTTTAATGAACAAAATCAAAGAGATTTTTTAACAGATTGGGAGAATATAATCTTTCATCTACCTTATGCTTTTCATGGGAGAAGAATGATAATAAACAAATGGTTAGATTGGATGAGTAAGAATAATTTATCTCATAAGATACATTCAGAGATAGGTGAACCCATATCAGAAGATGACAAAGAATGGATTAGAAAGGTATCAAAATCATTAATTTATAAATCTTTTATTGAAGAGAAAATATCTCCAGGTGAAAAAGCCTCTTCGGAAATCGGCAATATGTATACTGCCTCAATTTTTATGTCTTTAATAAGTTCTCTAATTGAAGCTAACATAAATAACAAAGATTTTGAAAATAAAAAAATAGGGTTCATAAGCTATGGGAGTGGCTCAAAAGCTAAAATATTTGAAGGAACAATTCAAAAAAATTGGATAGATAAGGTTAAAAATTTAAATTTATTTGAAAATCTTAATAACAGGAAAAAGATAAGTGTAAAGACCTATGAAAAACTTCATAAGAGTAAGGTTTCATCTAATATCAATAATAATGATGGAATTATCAAACTTTCAAAAATTTCAAATGAGGAGTTTACTGAAGGTTTAAGAAATTATATTAAATATTAAGTTCTAAAATGAATATTCTCGTATGTATCAGCAGTGTACCTGACACCACATCAAAAATTAACTTTGTTGATAATGACTCTAAGTTTGATATAGATGGTGTTCAATTTATAATTAATCCAAATGACGAGTTCGGTTTAACTAAAGCAGTATGGATGAAGCAGTCAAATAATGCAAATGTCACTGTTCTAACTGTAGGAGAAGCTTCAGTTGAAACTACCCTTAGAAAATGCCTTGCAATTGGAGCTGATAAAGCAATTAGGATTGACTGTTCACCTAAAGATGGATATTCAGTAGCTAAGGAAATTGAATCGCATTGCAAAGATGTATCTTACGATATTATAATTTGTGGAAGAGAATCCATTGACTATAATGGTGGTATAGTACCTGGCCTACTTGCTGGTTTATTGGATTATAACTTTGTAACAAATTGTGTTGATCTTAATGTAGATGGCCAGAAGGCTGTTTTTTCAAGAGAGATGTCTGGTGGAACAGAAATAAGTGAGTGTGGCCTTCCTCTTGTTGTTGGCTCTCAAAAAGGTTTAGTTGAGGAAAAAGACCTAATTATTCCTAATATGAGAGGTATTATGATGGCAAGACAAAAGCCATTAGATGTTATTAATGCTAAAGGAATCAGTAGTTTAACAAAGGATAAAAAATTCAAGAAGCCTGAACCTAAAAGTGAAGTTAAGCTGGTCAAGGCTGATGAACTCGACCAGTTAATTGATTTATTAGAAAACGAAGCAAAAGTAATATAGATATGTCAGTACTAGTATATTTAGAATCTGAAGATAATAAATTTAAGAAGTCATCTTATGAAGCACTTTCATATGGAAAGGCACTGGCTGATATGATGGGAACAAATATATGTGGGTTGGTTTTTAATTGCTCAAATACAGACAGCTTAAGAAATTATGGTATAAACAAGATTCTCAAAATTGATAATTCAGATTTCAATGATTTTTCTACCAAAAAATATTCTCATGCAATAGTTGATATATTAAAAAGTGAAAAAATCCAGGTGGTAATTCTGTCATCATCTGCTAACTCAAAATTTCTTGGTGCTTATCTCTCTGGTATAACTGATTCATCATATGTATCAAATGTAATTGAATTACCTGAAAGCATAAACCCATTCATTCTAAAAAGAACATGTTTTACAAATAAAGCTTTCTCGCAAACTGAAGTAAATTCTGATCTAAAGATTATAAGTATTACCTCAAATTCATTTGGATTAATTGAGAATTTAAGTGACCCTGTAATTGAAAGTTTAAATATCAATTGTGTTGATTCCGATCAAAAAATACTAAATATTGAAAAAGAGACTGGTTCAGTCACAATTGCAGATGCTGAAATTGTTGTTTCAGCAGGAAGAGGATTAAAAGGTCCTGAAAACTGGGATATGATTGAGGCACTAGCTAACACCCTTGGAGCAGCAACTGCTTGTTCAAAACCTGTATCTGATATGGGTTGGAGACCACATAGTGAACATGTTGGTCAAACTGGTAAACCTGTATCCTCAAACCTATATATTGCTATTGGCATATCAGGAGCAATACAACATTTGGCAGGAATCAATTCATCAAAAATTAAAGTTGTCATAAATAATGATCCTGAAGCTCCATTCTTTAAAGCTGCAGACTATGGTGTTGTTGGGGATGCATTTGAGATAGTTCCTGCATTAATTGAAAAACTTGATGCTAGAAAATAAGAATATCTTATAATTAAAATTATAACATAAACTATCCTTATAACTGTATTTTAAAAAATACTTTTTAAGATGATATATGACAATCGAATTATATCACTATTATATAAACTGATATAAAATATAAAAAATATAATTTTTTCTAATACTCAGTATATAAGACTTCTAATTTTAATTGTTTTGAAAGATCCTTTTGATTAGGGCCAGATCCATAAATTGAGACTGGAAAGGGAAGGGAAACTGAGGAGGAGGGTAATATCAACTTTCGTTTATTATGTAAGTAACCACTTTTTAAAGATATATCTTCTACATTAGAGGTGGTAGTCAAGCCAAGATCAATATTAAGAGAGTCATGCCTAACTATATTCGAAACATGGTTTGTAATATTAAACTTATAGCTAGTTGGTTTATTGTTTGCGTCATATTGGAGTAGCCCCCCAAAAAGAAACTTATTAGCATTTACTGCTGACGGATTGTAATTAATAGAAAAATCCTTATTATGATCCTCTATTGGAAAGCCGTCATTATAAGAGTAAAGGTATAGCCGATTAGGCAAGAAATCATAGTTTGAATTATATATCTGCTGATCTAAATGAAGTATTATGTTTGCTTCATTAATCAGAATATCTTTATCCTTAAATTCCTGTAGTTCTGAAGATATAGAGTTGTCATCTGAAAAAAGCTTTAGTTTAGAGACAAATTTTGTTCCATTTAAATATATTCTATCTGATGACAGATTCTCATTCGAGGAGGACAATGAACTCAAAATACTATCGCTAATATTTAAATGCTCGTATAAATTATATGTTATGCCTCCTAAAGAAAGAGTATTCGATGTTTTTCGTCTCTCAATAATATCATCTGAGAGATCATCTGTTCCATTTGTATTATAGAAATCATAATCGTATTCAAATACTATTCTAGAGTTGAAGATATCAAGGGACATGTACAAATCATCAGAAAAATTTTCAGCTTTAACAATTAACCCCTTAAAATAGTTATTAAAGGTAGCTTGATCAGTTAGTTTCTCTGATCCCTCTTGGTTAATAAATCTACGTTGAAAGAAATTAATATTTAGTGGAACTCTTAATCTGGGTGTATCAAAATAATTTACCTGTGATAGCTCGTCTTCATCTGTTGTTGGGTCATCCTCAGCGTATAAAATTGGAATTTCATCAAAGTTAAGAGTTATTTTACCATCGTGAAGTGTCTCTCCATAGAATCCTTTAGCATAAAAATCATCATCTGAAAAGTATTCCTTTTGTGACTCAAAATTGTTTCCAGGGTCTAAATCACTTAAAAAATAAGTAAGCTCAGATACTTTTAAATTAAAGCTTGCACTTCTATTACCGAATATAGAATCGATTTCATAAACTTGAGCTGTTGTGTTATAAGCTTCATTTTCAGAATCATTTGGATCTAGTACTCCATCATTATCAGAATCACTACTAAGGGGGTTTAGTCCAGCCCTTAACTCTGTAATGTCATCAATCCCATCATTATCAGAATCACTAAGCGGGTCTAAAGGATCAATATCATAAATGTCAATAACTCCGTCAGCATCAGAATCATTAGTATTATTAAAAAAGGGTAATTCAAGATAAACCGCTGTTAATTCTTCATTTTCATTAATAACAGCTACATCTGTACTTCCTTCAATTTCTTGTTCTTGACTATACAATCCAAAAGATTGAAGTGATGATATATTTAGTTGGGATATAAAACCTGAGTTTGTTCTTCCAAATAGATCATTATTAAAAGTTCCTAAATGTAAACTTGAAATATTATTTGTTTGAACCTTGTCTAAAGATTCTTGATATGAAAATATTGGAAAAGTTGTGGACTTTAAATCTCTAAATTGGTCATCATATAACTCAATTCCTATAGAATAATAATCTTTATTACAAGATGAAACTAATATTAGAAAAGTAAAAAATAATTTTTTTTTTAACAAACTCTTATTGTGCATTTAGTCAATATTTTTTTTAAAGAAATCCATTAATTTTTCATCAATTGATGAATCATTAAAACTAAGGGAATTCTTTGAATGAAGCTTAATAGAATCTTCCGTTGACTTATCAATTTTCTCTGAAGAAATAATTACTGAATCTGAATATTTAATCATCAAGTCTGTCAAAGACTCAAAATTAGGATTTGAAATTAAATCCAGATCACCAATTAGACCATCAAATTCAATTTTTTTAACTAATTTTTTTGATAAACTCCCGCTGAATGATTTAGAATAAACAGAAGAAATAATCTTGCTTTTATCAAAAACGGGATCATCTGAAAAAAGCTTTCTCAAATAAATTGGAAATAAAGATGCGAACCAACCATGTAGATGAATTATATCAGGCATCCAGTTAAGTTTTTTAACTGTTTCTATTACTCCTTTTGTGAAAAAAATCATTCTTTCATCATTATCTTTTAATAATTTTTTCTCTTTATCTAGAAGCAAATCTTTTCTTTTGAAGTATTCTTCATTATCAATAAAATATACCTGCATTCTTTCCTTCGGTATAGAGGCAACTTTTATTATTAATGGCATATATATATCATTAATAACCATATTCATTCCAGATAATCTTATTACTTCATGTAATTGATGTCTTCTTTCATTTATGATACCATACTTGGGCATGAAAATTCGAGTCATACCTCCATAATCATTGATTTTCCTTGATACTGAAAATGAATTAACTGCTTTTTCTGTTTGAGGAAGATAAGGAACTACCTCAGATGAAATGACTAATATTTTTTTGTCTTTCAATAATTTCAAAATCTACACATTGGCTATAGCTTGGCAAAATTACGAAAATTATGAGTAAGAATATAAAAACATTATCTTTAAATTAATTTCTCATAATTGAGAGCTTACTCTTCCTATAAAGACATTGTTAAGTTGTTAAATAAAGCTAGTTCTATTGGACTAGTACCAACAATGGGGTCATTACACGAAGGTCATTTATCTCTTGTTAAAAAAGCATTAGATGAAAATGATTATGTAATTGTTTCTATTTATGTCAATCCAAAACAATTTGATAATAAAAATGATTTAATAAATTATCCTCGAAACCTTGAAAAAGACTTGAAAAAACTTGAAACATTTAATAATATTTTAGCTTACACTCCAAGTGATAAAGAAATATATAATAAAGGGGAAATCGTAAAAACATATGATTTAGGAAGATTTACAGAGATAATGGAGGGGAGTTCAAGACCTGGACACTTTAATGGTGTTGCCACTATAATTGAGAAACTTTTCAAATTATTTAACCCTAATAATGCATATTTTGGCGAAAAAGATTTTCAACAATTACTTTTAGTTAAAACACTTGTTAAAAAACTTAAACTAGATATAAATATTATAGGATGCAAAACTATTAGAGAAGATGATGGATTAGCAATGAGTTCAAGAAACAAGTTAATGAATCTAGCCGAAAGGAAAAATGCAAGTAGAATTATTAAAATATTACAGAAATGCAAAGAAATGTATCCTAGCTCAAGTACAAATAAATTAAAACAACAGGTTTCTGAGGAAATTGACTTAATTGATAATATAACTTTAGAATATTTTGAAATTCTCGATATATCAAAATATTCAGATTTAGTGAAAAGCGATAAGGAAATTAGAGCTTTTATAGCATGTAAAGTTGGAAATATTAGACTAATTGATAATATAGATATTTAAAAATTGAAAAAAAATCTGAAAATTTTTATACCATTAATCCTTGGAATTTTATTTGTATCCCTGACATATCTTCTTACTAGTCAATCTGAAAGAGTTCTAATTTGGAGCTATATAACGTCAGCTAAGATTGAATTTGTTCTTTTTGCTATGGGTCTAGGTGCATTAGCAGACATAATTAGAGGTTTAAGATGGAGACTATTATCTAAATCTATTGGGTATAATTCTGGTTTTATTAGCAGTATAGGTAGTGTCTTTATTTGCTATACTTCAAACATGGCAATCCCTAGATCTGGAGAGATTGTAAGGGCAACTATATTAAGCAAATATAATAACATCCCCTTGGGAAAAACTTTTGGCACAATTGCTGCTGAAAGGATAATTGATATTATAATCTCTATTTTAATTCTTTTGTTTGTGTGGTTCTTTCAAAATAAAACTGTACTTGAATCTTTACTTAAAGAAAATGACTTTGATTACTTAGAAAAAAATTTTTGGTTTATCATCATTATAGTTTCAATCTTTGTTATTGGTTTTTTTCTGTTTCTTTCAAAAATCAAAAAAGTTAAAAAATTTTTTAAAAGTATAATAGAAGGGGTTTTGTCATTGACCAAACTGAAGCGAAATATTATCCCCTTTCTCATATTTTCAATTTTTATTTGGTCCTGTTATCTCCTAGCTTTTTTTGTAATAAAGTTTTCTGTTCCAGAACTTAATATCGTTAATAATACTCTGATTCTTTCAGCATTCATTGTAGGGGTTTTTAGTATCTCCTTATCAAATCATGGTTTTGGAGTCTATCCTCTTGCAATCTCTCTATATTTATCAAATTTTGGAATAAATACTGAGATAGGTTTAACCTATGGATGGATTGCCTGGTCCTGCCAAGCTGTTATAACTTTAATTTTTGGAGGTCTTTCTTTTTTTGTGCTACCTTTGTTAAAGACAAGAGATTGAAATGGAAAAAATTATCAAACAATTTTTGTCAGAAGTAACTCAGAGAAACCAAAATGAACCTGAATTTATGCAGGCTGTCACTGAGGTTGCAGAAACTGTAATCCCGTATATAGTAACCAAGGATATTTATTATGGTCAAAATATTCTGTTAAGAATGGTTGAACCTGAAAGAGTGGTTTCTTTTAGAGTAGCATGGATAGATGATAATGAAGAAATTCAGGTAAATAGAGGCTACAGAATTGAGATGAATTCTGCTATAGGCCCGTATAAAGGAGGTCTTAGATTTCACCCTTCTGTTAATATGAGTATATTAAAGTTTCTTGCTTTTGAACAAGTTTTTAAAAATGCACTAACAACTCTTCCTATGGGAGGTGGGAAAGGTGGTTCAGATTTTGATCCAAAAGGAAAATCTGATACTGAAGTTATGCGTTTTTGTCAAAGTTTTATGACAGAACTATTCAGACATATTGGTCCTAATAAAGATATCCCTGCTGGAGATATAGGTGTTGGAGGGAGAGAAATTGGTTATCTTTTTGGACAATATAAAAGATTGAAAAATGAATTTTCTGGAGTCTTAACAGGCAAGGGTGTATCATGGGGAGGGTCTCTTATCAGGCCCGAGGCTACTGGGTATGGTGTTGTATATTTTATTGATGAGATATTGAAAGTAAATGATGATAGTTTATATAATAAATCTATTACAATTTCTGGTTCTGGAAATGTTGCCCAATATGCTACAGAGAAATGTATAGATATGGGGGCTAAAGTTTTAACTCTTTCTGACTCATCTGGATTCATTTATGACATGGATGGAATTGATAAAGAGAAGCTTGAGTATATCATGGTATTAAAAAATGTAAAACGCAAAAGGATATCAGAGTATGTTAAAAAATATTCCAAAGCCAAGTTTATTTCTAATAAGAACCCCTGGTCTATTAAATGTGATATTGCTATCCCATGTGCCACTCAAAATGAACTTAATCTTGATGATGCAAAAATATTATTGAAAAATGGTTGTAAAACTGTAGGTGAAGGAGCTAATATGCCATGTACATCAGAAGCTATAAGCTTATTCCTAAAAAATAAAATACAATATGCTCCTGGTAAGGCTTCAAATGCTGGAGGAGTTGCTGTGTCAGGGCTAGAAATGGCTCAAAACTCATTGAGATATACTTGGACAAGGGAGGTTGTTGATGGTAAACTGAAAGAAATTATGTCTGATATTCACTCATCATGTGTTAAATATGGAGCTGATAGAAATCATGTAAATTATGTTAAAGGAGCAAATATTGCTGGCTTTGTAAAAGTGGCTGATGCAATGCTAGCTCAAGGTGTAGTATAGTCTAAATGTCAAATTCAAGAGCTCTTGTAATTAAGTCAATAAAGCAGGGTGAAACAAGTTCGATAGTCTCATGTTATCTTGAAGAAATAGGATTTAAATCATTTTTAGTAAAAGGATTATATGGTCAAAAAAAATCCAAATTTAGCAGAGCTCATTTTTTTCCGTTAAATTTTATAAGCTTAAACTACTCTTATAATGAGAAAAGAGAGCTTGGGTTTATAAAAGAGGTAAAGCCAGAAATTTTATATAAAACCCTTCATGTTGATATTCAAAAGAGCTCTGTAATTGTTTTTCTTTCTGAAATATTGCACGGTGTATTTAGAGAAGAACTTGAGGTTAATAATAATTTATTTAATTTTTTATTAAGTAGTCTAACTTGGTACGATAAAATTTCCAAATGCAACATCTATCATATAAAATTTTTAATAGAGCTTTCAAAATATATAGGTTTTTACCCTAATATTGTGAATGAACATGATATGTATTTTTGCCTTGAGTCTGGTTCAACTACTAATAGAAAACCACTAGGTATAAGTATTAATGGAGTTGATCTTAAAATACTTAAGAATTTATTAGGCATGGAATTTGAGGATTTAAATTCGATGAGAATTAACAAAGTGTCTAGAGTCAGAATATTAAATTATTTAATTGACTATTATTCTTTACATTTACAGATGTTCAAAACACCTAAATCAATTAATGTCTTTACACAAGTTTTTAAATAGATTTATTGTAGTTAAAAGTCTTAAAATTTTTATTTTCTTAATATTAGGTCAGTCTTACAGTCAACAAATATATGTAAGAGACAAAACAACTAGCGAGAATTTACCAGATGTTGTTATATATAATGAGAATAGATCAAAATCTATAATAACTGACAATAGAGGTGCTGTTGACTTAGATATATTTTCTGACAATGAAAAAATATATTTCCAACTTTTAGGATATACTACTCTAGAAAAATCAAAATTAAATATCGTAAATGATAGTATAATATATCTTTTGGAAGAGAGTCAAGAGCTTGATGAAATAATATTATCTATTGCAAGGTCAGAGTCCAGTTCTAGTCAAGTTGCAGAAAAAGTATCAGTAATTAAGTCGACAGATATTTTTTTAACATCACCCTCATCTGGTGCTGAACTTCTAGAACTTAGTCCTGGTGTTAGAATTCAAAAAAGTCAAGGAGGGGGTGGAAGCCCAATAATCAGGGGGTTTGAAGCAAATAGGGTATTAATTGTTGTTGATGGAGTTAGGATGAACAATGCTATATATAGGTCTGGACACCTTCAAAACTCAATAACTATTGACCCTAACAACATAGAGCGAGCTGAAGTAATTTTTGGGTCATCATCTGTTGGTTATGGATCAGATGCTATGGGTGGTGTGATTCATTACTACACAAAAGACCCTGTTTTAAAGTCACCACAGAAAATTAAATCAAGTTTTACTACAAATTACTCATCTGCAAATCAATCCATTTCTAATAATTACATTGTGAATTACAGCAAAGAAAATTGGGGAAGCATAACATCTATAAGTGTTTCTAAGTATGGGGATATAACAATGGGAAAAAACAGAAGTCATGGATATGAAAATTGGGGACTAACACCTTTATTTTCTAGAAATTCAAGATATAGTTTTTACGCTGAACCATCGGTTAATAAAAATGAGAATATTCAAAAAAATACTGAATACAGCCAGGTAGACCTATTTCAAAAGTTTTTATTTAATCTAGGAGACACTAATTTATTAAATGTTAATATTCAATTTTCTGAGTCTAGTGATATTGATAGGTATGATCAATTAAGTATCCCGAAAGGTAATTCACTAAAGTTTGCTGAATGGTATTATGGTCCTCAAAAAAGGCTATTAATTTCTCCTAGTTTAAAAATTTTTCCTGAAAGAAAATTTATGAAAAAAGGGGTTATTACGTTTGCGTTTCAAAAAATTAACGAAAGTAGAATTAAAAGAAAATTTAACTCTATGAATAGGTCACATCAAATTGAAGACCTAAAGGTTTTTAGTATTAATGGTGATTTTGATACTTATTTTAATGGTGGTCACTCAATTTCATATGGACTAGAATCTACTTACAACTATAATTATTCAAAAGCATATGATAGAATACTTGAAATATCAGATAATAAAGTAATAGGTATGAGTCAAAAATTTGCAATTCCAACCAGGTATCCAAGTGATGGTAGTTCATATACTAGTTTTGCTTCATACGTAAATTGGTCATGGAATATGAGTGAGTTTTTTACATTTAATGTAGGAACAAGAGTCACTTTTACGAAGATTAAAGCTAGTTGGAATGATGTAATCTCAGTTAACCCTCAACTATCAAAAATTGATTTAAATTCAAGGGCTCTAACAACTACAGTTTCGATGAAACTGAGGCCAAGTAAAAGAGTTCAAATAAATACTGTTCTATCAAGTGGTTTCAGGAATCCTAATATAGATGATATTGGCAAGATTAGAGAAAATAATGGTCTACTGGTTGTACCTAACACTTTTTTGAAACCAGAATATGCATATAATTTAGATCTTGGAGTCGATTTTAAATCACTTAACAATAATAATTACATATCACTAAGAGGGTTTAGTACCATTATTTCAAGACATATAGGGAGAGATAACTACACAGTCTTCTCAGATATAACTACTCCTGATTTATCTACAATTATATACAATGGTGAAGAGGTAACTACAATTTCAAATAAAAATCTTGGAAATAGATTCATTCATGGATTCTCAGTTGATGGATTCTCTCAAATTCTCAATGATTTTAAACTAAACTATAGCTTAACTTATACAGATGGAGATACTAATGAAGCATATGGGCCTCTTCCATCTATTTCTCCTCTTTTTGGATCAATTGCAATGACATACACAAAAAAAGATGTTAATATTAGGGCAATATATAAATTTAGCCAAGCCAAAGATGCTGATCAATATAGCTTTGGAGGAGAAGATGGTCTTGATGAGACTCCATTCATAAATGGAGAAGATGGTTTGATCTACTTAGGCACTCCAAAATGGTCAGATCTTTCAATATATGGAAGTAAAAAAATTTCCTCTGATATTATTTTAAGGTTAGGCTTAACAAATGTTTTTGATGTTCATTATAGAACTTTTGCATCAGGAATTTCTGCGCCTGGAAGATCTCTTCAAATTGGTCTAAACTATAAATTATAACCTATTGTATTAACTTTTAATTGATCTAAAATTATTAATTTCGCCTTTAATTAAGGATAATGGGATTTAGAGAATCAAAAAACTTTTCACTTTCATCAATTTCATCAGAAATTAAAAATTTTTGGTCTAAAAATGATATTTTTTTTAAATCATTCAACAGAGAGAATAGTTCAGATTTCATCTTTTATGAAGGTCCACCATCTGCAAATGGCAAGCCTGGAATTCATCATGTGATGGCAAGAACTATAAAAGATGCTTTTTGCAGATATAAAACTTTAAAAGGATATAATGTTAAAAGAAAAGCTGGATGGGATACCCATGGATTACCCGTAGAATTAGGTGTTGAAAAGGAACTTGGAATATCAAAAGATGATATTGGTGATAAAATAAGTATATCAGAATATAATAATGCTTGTAAAAAGGCTGTTATGAAATATACCAGTGAATGGGAGTCGTTAACAGACAAAATGGGTTATTGGATAGATTTATCAGATCCTTATGTGACTTATAAACCCAAATATATGGAAACCGTTTGGTGGTTGATTAAAACAATTTCAGAGAAGGATCTTCTGTATAAGGGATATACTATACAGCCTTATTCACCTGCAGCAGGTTCTGGACTGAGCACACATGAACTTAATCAACCTGGAGCATATAAGCAAATTAGTGATACATCCGTAATTGCTCAATTTAAGTGTATTGAAGATGATACTTCAGCAAAATTTAATTCCTTATATCCATTTTATTTTCTTGCTTGGACTACAACTCCATGGACACTACCATCAAATACTGCTCTAACTGTTGGTTCTAAAATAGAATACGCATTTATAAAGACATATAACCAGTACACAAAAGAAAAAATAACTGTTGTTCTTGCTAGCTCTCTAATTGAAAAAGTATTTGCTAAGAATTTCTTTGTTGTTGACCATTATGATGAATTAAACGCATTCATAGAATCAGATTCAAAGATTCCATACTGTGTTATTAATTTATGCAAGGGTAAAGACATTGAAAATTTTAGATATGAAAGAGTGTGGGATGAATCACCTTTACCAATTGATAATCCTGAAAATGCTTTTAGGGTAATCTTAGGAGATTTTGTCACAACTGAAGATGGTACGGGAATTGTCCATACAGCACCAACATTTGGTGCAGATGACTACAAGGCCGCAAAAAGTGCAATACCTGAAGTTCCTCCTCTTCAAGTCTTAGATTCAAATGGCAATAAAATTCCGCTTGTTGATCTGAAAGGAAAATTTATTGATGGTATTGGAATGATTAGTGGAAAGTATGTAAAAAATGAATATTATAAAGATGGAGATATCCCAAAAAAATCGGTAGATGTAGAAATTGCAATTAGACTGAAAGAAAAAAATTTAGCATTTAAAGTTGAGAAGTACTCTCACTCTTATCCACATTGTTGGAGGACAGATAAACCTGTTTTATACTACCCAATGGAATCATGGTTTATTAAGGTTAGTAAATTAACTGAAAGAATGTTTAATCTCAATAAAAATATCAACTGGAAGCCAAGTTCAACTGGAGAAGGAAGGTTTGGCAATTGGCTTAAATCTGCAAATGATTGGAATCTTTCAAGATCAAGATATTGGGGTGTACCATTACCAATTTGGGTAAATGAAGAGAATTCAGAATATAAAATAATAGGATCTGTTGAAGAGCTTATTAACGAAATTAACATATCCGTAAAAAAAGGGCATATGAAGTCTAATCCATTCGGAAATTTTGAAATTGGGAATATGTCAGAAGAAAACTATAATAATATTGATTTACATAAAGATATAGTTGATACAATTATTTTATCCTCTAAAAATGGCTTGCCTATGAAAAGAGAAAAGGATATAATTGATGTTTGGTTTGAGTCTGGCTCAATGCCTTACGCTCAAATTCACTATCCTTTTGAAAATAAAAACTTAATTGATGAAAAAACAAATTTTCCTGCTGACTTTATAGCAGAGGGTGTAGACCAAACTAGAGGATGGTTTTATACGCTTCATGCTATTTCCTCTCTAGTTTTTAACTCCATTTCATATAAAAATGTTGTCTCTAATGGTCTTGTTTTAGATAAAAATGGTCAAAAAATGTCAAAAAGGTTAGGCAATGCTGTAGACCCATTTGATATGATAGATAATTATAGTGCAGATGCTGTGAGATGGTATATGATTTCAAACTCAAACCCTTGGGATAATCTTAAGTTTGATGAAGAAGGAGTTGCTGAAGTAAAAAGAAAATTCTTTGGCACACTTCAAAACATATATAGTTTTTTTAGTTTATATGCTAATATTGACGGATTTGAATATAAAGAGGATCATGTTGATATTAAAAAAAGACCTGAACTTGATAGGTGGATTATTTCAGAACTTAACTCATTAATTAGTCAGGTAGATAGTGACCTTGAAAATTATGATTTAACTCCTGCTGCAAGAAATATTAATGATTTTGTTCAGGAAAAGCTCAGTAATTGGTATGTAAGACTATCCAGAAGAAGATTTTGGAAGGGAGAATACAATGAGGATAAAATTTCTGCATATCAAACACTTTATGAATGTCTTGTTAAATTAAGTAAGCTTATTTCTCCAATAGCACCTTTTTACTCTGAATTTATTTTTAGATCCTTAAATATGGTTTCAAACAGAGAAGAAATTGATTCAGTTCACCTATCAAACTTTCCAAATTCTATTTCTGAGTTAATTGATAATAAACTTGAAAATAAAATAAATAAAATAAGGAATATATGCTCATTAGCACTTTCAATCAGGAAAAAAGAAAAAATTAAAGTTAGACAGCCCTTAAACAAAATTATTATTCCTGTAAAAAATAATGATGAACATAAAGAGATTGAAAATGCTAAATCACAAATATTATCAGAGATAAATGTTAAGTCAATTGAATTTCTTGATAACAAAGACTCTCTTCTAGTAAAAGAACTTAAACCAAACTTCAAACTGCTAGGCCCACGATATGGGAAGGTGATCAATTCTGTTGCTCAAGAAATTAAAAAACTTTCAAATAAGGAAATCGAAAAGCTTGAAAGTAAGGGGAGTTTAACGCTACTAGTTGAGGGTGAAGAGTTGTTAATCTCTATTGATGATGTTGAGATTAACTATAAAGACATTGAAGGTCTTTCTGTAGCAACTGATGGTAGACAGACCATCGCACTTGACTTAAACTTAGATGAAAAGTTAATTGAAGAAGGGATAACAAGAGAAATAGTTAATAGAATTCAAAATATAAGAAAAAATCAAGGTTTTGATGTGACAGATAAAATTGAGATTAACATAAAAAAAACTCCTAAGCTTGAACAAGCATTAAAATCCAATTTAGAGTACATTAAGGGTGAGACTCTAGCAATAAAATTATATTTTAGCGAAAATTTAGATGAAGGAGAGATAATAGAGTTTGATAATATGAAAACCGCTATAACCATAAATAAAGTTTAAAAATGAGCAATAAGACAAAAAATAAGTATTCTGACAAAGATTTAGAAAGCTTTAGAAAAATAATCAATAATAAAATTGAAAAAGCTAAGACTGATTTAGATCTTCTTAAAAGTGCATATATGAATGATAGCAATAATGGAACTGATGACACTTCACCAACATTCAAATCTTTTGAGGAAGGGTCTGAAACAATGTCAAAGGAGGCTAATACTCAATTAGCTTTAAGACAAGAGAAATTTATAAGAGATTTAAAAAATGCTCTGATTAGAATTGAGAATAAGACATATGGAGTTTGTAGGGTTACCGGAAAGCTTATTAATAAAAAGAGACTTAAAATTGTACCTCATGCTACATTAAGTATTGAGGCAAAGAATATTCAAAGCTAAGTTCTATTTTCTTGATTCCATTTCTTAAAAATATTGATGCAAAAAAATCTGTAATATTTATTTTAATATTAGTTTTTATAGATCAATATGTAAAATTCTACATAAAACTTAATTATCCACTCACTACATATGGTGAAATGCCAATTATAGATCTTGGTTTTTTTAAGCTTTTATTTATTGAAAATAAAGGAATGGCGATGGGAGCTAGACTGAATAATTTAATCCCATTTTTAGATGATAATACTGCAAAACTAACTTTAACTCTTTTTAGAATCGTTGCTTGTGTCGGTATTGGTTTTTGGTTAAGAAACATAATTAAAAACAAAGGCTCACAATTATTAATTATATGTATATGTCTAATTTTTGCAGGAGCAGTTGGAAATTTAATTGATTCTATTTTTTATGGTGTAATATTTTCATCTAGTTATGGTCAAGTTGCCACACTTTTTCCAGAAGTTGGTTATTCCTCATTATTTTATGGAAGTGTTGTTGATATGATTCAATTTCCCTTAGCAACATGGGTCTGGCCTGCCTGGCTCCCTTATTTTGGTGGTAAAGAATACACATTTTTTGAATATGTCTTTAATTTTGCTGATTCTTATATAAGCACAGGGGTAATCCT
>MDSV01030815.1_pt1 | contig 17580 bp, 22 predicted proteins | sample 810851 | NCBI WGS metagenome assembly MDSV01 (sample SAMN05326640, study PRJNA326480) | marine metagenome | isolation source: seawater | place: Atlantic Ocean: North East | collected 2012 | reverse complement strand
TTCACAATATCGTCGAGAGTAATTATAGAGTAAACATCAACATTAAATTTTTCTTTAATCTCTTTCGATGCTCTGTCATCAATACCTTTTTCCATTCTATCAAATGCAACTATCGCAATCTTCGGAGTTGAGCCATCCGCTGAAAGTAGCTCAATAGAGTCAATAATAGATTTGCCTGATGATACTACATCATCAATTATTAATGCATTGCCTGTTGGTTTATGTCCAACAAATAAGCCCATATCACCATGAGTTTTTGGCTCTTTTCTATTGAAACAATATGGTTTGATTACATTATATGATGTATGTAAAGACATACTAATTGAAGTTGCTAGTGGTATTCCTTTATAAGCAGGACCATAAACAAAATCAAAATCTAGGTTTTCTTGAATTATAAGTTCACAGTAAAATTTAGACAGCGTGGTAAGTTTTGAGCCATCATTGCACAATCCAGTATTAAAAAAATAAGGACTTTTACGACCTGAATTTAAAGTAAAATTACCAAAACGTAGTATTTCATGATCTAATGTAAACTCAATAAATTTGTTTTTAAGGTCATTCATTAATATAAATATATTAGCATATTAACCAAATATTTTATGAAAGTTTTAACATTAAATGTATGCGGGATAAGAGCAAGTCAAAAAAAAGGCCTATTTAAATGGCTATTAAGAGAAAAAGCCGATGTAATTTGTTTGCAAGAGGTGAGAGCTACAGAAGAACAAATAGATTCTATAGAATTCTCCCTAAAAGATTATACAAGATATATGTCTGTAGCGGTAAAAAAAGGCTACAGTGGTGTTTGTATATATGTTAAAGATAAGCCAAATAAAATTACTAGAACTTTTGGATCTAATTTTTTTGACAATGAGGGAAGATTTATTGAGGTTGAGCTTCCTCATTTAAGAGTGGCATCTGTATATTTCCCGTCAGGCTCTTCAGGTGAACAAAGACAGAATATAAAATATGAATTTATGAATAAATTTGAGAAGTATATGAAGAAAATAAAAAAAAGTAGTAAGCCAACAATTATCAGTGGTGACTGGAATATAGTTCATAAAGAAATTGATATAAAGAATTGGAAATCAAATCAAAAAAATTCTGGGTGTTTACCAGAAGAAAGAGCTTGGCTAGATAATATATTTGACAAACATGGATATGTTGACTCATTCCGAGTTGTTAATACTAAGCCGGGTAATTATACATGGTGGTCAAATAGAGGCAATGCATGGAATAATAATGTTGGATGGAGAATCGATTATCAGATTATGTCCCCTAATGCTAAGATAAAAATATTAAATGCTAAAATATATAAAAACAAAAGATTTTCTGACCACTCCCCACTAATAATTAACTATGAGCTCTAAGATGATAGAAAATATAATATCAGCATTTAGACCTTACTTTGAAAAGAAAATGACTATTACATTAGTAATGGGTTTTGTTTCTGGTGTGCCACTGCTATTAACTATTACTCTGCTGCAAGCTTGGTTAACAGATTCTGGTATTTCAAAATCAACTATTGGATTATTTGCATTAGTAGGACTGCCTTACTCGCTAAAATTCTTATGGGCTCCAATTTTTGACAGGTATGTAATAAGGCCGTTTGGTCGGAGACGTGGCTGGTTATTAATTAGTCAAATATTTTTAATGTTATCCATAATTGGGCTAGGCATGACGAATCCAGCCTTCAACGCATATAATGTTGCACTACTTGCAATATTAGTTGCATTCTTTTCAGCCTCTCAAGATATAGTAATTGATGCTTATAGAAGAGAGTCATTACTAGATCATGAGCAAACTATTGGTGCATCCGCATATGTATTAGGGTACAGAATTGGTGCGCTAGCAGCAGGAGCTGGCGGGCTTATACTAGCTGATATCTTCTCCTACCAAATTGTATATGTATTGATGTCATCAATAATGCTCATTGGGATATTAGTTACATATATTGCTGAAGAGCCAACTATTGCTCATGAACCAGTGACACTTGCAGATGCTGTAATAAAACCGTTCCAAGAGTTTTTTTCTAGATACAGAAATGAAGCAAACTCTTTTTTGTCGTCACCTCTACTAATACTATTATTTATTTTACTATACAAAGTTGGTGATACAATGGCTCATTCACTAAGCACAAATTTCTATTTAGACATAGGTTTTACTAAAACTGAAATAGGGACGATAGTTAAAGGTTTTGGTTTAGGGTCAACATTAATTGGCGCATTTGTTGGTGGACTCATTTCTCTTAAAATAGGTTTATATAGATCTCTATTAATTTTTGGTGTTTTTCAGGCAATAGCAACACTTGGTTTTTCTGTTCTATCTATAGTAGGAAATAATATATATGCGTTAATGATAGTTATTTCAATGGAAAACTTGGCGGCAGGAATGGGCTATACTGCTTACTTAGCTTTTATCGCTAATATGACCAACAAAGAATTCACTGCAACACAATTTGCTTTAATGACTGCTCTAATGTCCATCCCTAGAACTCTATTTTCGGGTTCATCAGGATTCTTAGTTGAAGTAATGGACTGGGAGTTATATTTTGTTTTCTGCGCATTAATCGCTTTGCCTGCATTAATAATACTTATAAAATTAAGAAGGAGTATAAAAATATGACAAAATACAATACTGCTGATATTTGTGATCAACATGACGTATTAATAGCTGATCCAATATTTAATTTATATGGAGGCAACTCAAAGTTCTCAGGAAAAATAAGGACAGTTATAGCTGTTAATGACAATTCGTTTGTTAGGGAACTGCTTGAAGAAAAAGTCAATGGTCATGTGATGGTAGTGGATGGTAAAGGTTCAATGAAGTGTGCCTTATTAGGCGATAATCTAGCAGCCAAGGCGTTTGAAAACGGATGGTCAGGTTTTATAATAAACGGATGTATACGTGATTCAGCAATAATTAACAAAATCAGTATTGGTATCAAAGCCTTGAATACAGTTCCTAATAAAAGCATCAAGAATAATGTGGGTGAATATGGTAAAGATATCATGATAGCGAACGCAACTTTTAAAGAAGGTGAATTTGTTTATAGCGATGAAGATGGAATAGTTATTTCTAAAACAGAACTACTTGAAAAATAATATAATTAGAACTTAAAAATATATTGGTAATTTAGTATGGATACAGAAAATAGTTTAATTGAAGTAAAAAATATAACTCTGGAGCGTAATGATGTAGAGGTATTCTCGAACATATCTATTAGTTTTAATAAATCACAGATAACAAATATACATGGATTAAATGGAAGCGGTAAAACATCATTCTTAAAAACAATTATTGGAATAACGGAGCCTACATTTGGAAAAATATATTATGTGAATGAAGACTTGATGAATATGATAACGTATATAGGCCACAGGTTTGCTCTAAAGAATAACTTAACCGTCAATGAGAATCTAGTTCATACGCAAGCTTTTAAAGGGCCAATCAATCAAAAGGTAATCGATACTGCATTAGATGCCTTCAATATTAGTAATTACAAGAATACTTTTGTAAAAAATTTATCTCATGGTCAACAAAAAAGAGTTGCTCTATCTAAACTTTTGTCGACAAATAGCGTTATTTGGATAATAGACGAGCCATATAGCGCCTTAGATCTTGACGGAATCGAAATATTTAATAAGCTAGCAATAAAGCATATAGAAAATAATGGAACTATAATAATGACTAGTCATTCATCAATTTCTAATATATTTAAACATCTAATTAATTTTAAAATATAATTTCATGAACCAGTTTATATCAATAATTAATAGAGAATTTAAATTACTAATAAGATCTGGATATGAATCTTTTTTACCGATTATTTATCTCTTTATAATAATACTTTTTTTTAATATATCTATAAGTTATATAGAAAGGGATATAAAACTAGAACTTATCCCCCTGATGATTTGGATATCATGTCTGCTTGTGTGCGTTTTAAACCTAGAGACAGTATTCAAGGATGACTATGATGATGGGTCACTGGATATTTACATTATTAATGATAAGAGCCTAGAGATAAATATATTAGCAAAAGTATTTTCTCATTGGTTATTATCTAGCTTGCCTATCGTTATTGTTGCACCTGTTTTCTCTTTAATACTTGGGCTAGATTATACTACATCGTATGTCTTATTTATCAGCCTACTAGTTGGGACGCCAACATTAAGTCTCATAGGTTCTATAGCATCGGCTCTTACAATGAGCATAAAGAAAAATAAAATTCTATTGTCTATCGTTGTCCTCCCTCTCTATATTCCTATATTGATTTTTGGAACTGGTGCTGTAAATAATTCTTTTTTTAAGATTGACTATAACTCAGAACTATTGTTTATGGGGATAATATTCTTCATTTTTTTATTAATTACACCTCTAGCCTGTTCAAAAGCATTAAAAATAAGCTTAGATTGAATTAACCCAGTTTTTATTTTTCTCTCTATCTAGCAGTGTATTACGTGCAGACAATAATATTGCGGTAACAAAATAGAATGTAAAGCCAACAGAAACATATAATAATGGATACAACATTTCTGTCGCAATAGAAGGTGAGCTAAATTTCATTACAGAGGGTCCTTGATGCAAGGTGTTCCACCATTCAACTGAAAAATGAATTATTGGTATATTAACAAAGCCAACAATTGCTAAAATATTAGCAGCTCTAGCACCTTTCCTGTAATCATCAAATGAATTATTAAGAGCTATAATTGAAATGTATATAAAAAATAATATTAATTCTGAGGTAAGTCTTGCATCCCAGACCCACCATGTACCCCACATAGGTTTACCCCATATTGATCCGGTTACTAGAGCAAGGAACGTGAAGAGCGCACCAACTTTTGCTGCTGATATAGAAAGTATTTCAAATACTTTAATTTTCCAAATAAGTGCAATTATTGAACAGAAAAATAATGTACTGTATGCGAATAATGAAAGCCATGCGCTAGGAACATGCACATAAATTATTCGAAAAGCTTGTCCTTGTTGGTAATCCTCGGGTGCAATAAATAATCCTAGATATAATCCATATGTGATAAAGATAAGCGAGAATGCTAGTGACCATGGTATAAGCATGGAAGAGAGTTTATAAAACCCTTTAGGCGAAACATTATTAAATAATTTTTTAAACATATTTATAGATCTGATATTTATGATAACATAAAAATAACTGAAATATTAATGAAAGAAGAGAACAAAAAAAAACTGAAAGACTATGAGATTAATCTTGTTACATGGAATAGAGGCAAATATGGAAAATATAAAATATTGAAAAAGATTAATAAAAAAGCCTTTGTAAAACAACTAAAGATGAGTGATTAATTTAATCACTTTACTCCAGTCAAATCGTCCGTCACTTATAACAAAAAACTCATTATTGAGATAAGAGCTATTCTTGTTATATGCAAGAGGATTCATATTTTTATCTAGAACCAAGCCGCCAGCTTCTTCAATAATACATTGACCAGAGGCTGTATCCCACTCATGTGTCGGACCAAGTCTAGGATAAAAACAACCATTACCTGAAGCAATATAGCCAAATTTCAATGCACTTGCACAATTTATAAACTCAACATTAGTTAATTCTGTTGATAATATTTCTATAACCTTTTTGTTTATTGAAGAACTTAAGTATATTAATTTTTTATCATCATTCTTTATAACTAAAGTGTTAATTTTTACCGGGTTTCGTGAATATTTAAGAAAAAAAGCGCCTGAGTTTTTGAAAGCATAGTATAAGTCTTTTGTTATTGGTGAATATATTAAACCTAAAACTGATTTATTTTCAGAAATTAATCCAATATTTATACAAAAGTTAGTTCCATTATTGATATAGTTACTCGTTCCATCTAGCGGATCAACAATCCAAAAATCACTATATAAAAATTCATCTGTATAATGTTCCTCAGAAATTACAGGGATTTCTGGAGTTAGTTTTTGCAGCGAATCCTTAATCATCTGACTAGATATAATATCAACCTCGGTTACTAGCGTGTTATCTTTTTTCTTTTGATAATTTAGCTTTGTTTTATGATGTTTAACTTGCAGCTCGCCGACCCTTATACATATTTCATAAAGACTCGGTAGTATCTTAAAGAATTCTTCTTTAATCATTATCTCTATGTAAATGTGAATAGATATACATGCAGGCTATAGTTCTTGAGTCAATATTTTTGTTGTTAAGAAATAAATCATCAATATTGTTAATTTTACACTCAATAATTTCAAGATCTTCTGGCTCATCACCATCAAGCTTTGAAGGCTTAAGATCTGTGGCTAAAATAATATGTGTTTGATGATTTATATAACCAGGGGCAAGGTCTAATGTGTAAATATGAGAGAGTTTTTCGGATTTATAACCAATTTCTTCTTGTAACTCACGATTAGCTGAATCTATAATGTTTTCACCATCATCAATTTTTCCTTTTGGAAACGAGAGACAATAATCATTTATTGCCGCAGCATATTCTTTTATTAGAATGACTTTATCATCAACTATAGGGATGACCATTACAGCCCCAGAACCTGTTCCTGAGATTATCTCATATTCCCTCGACTCATTATTTCCAAAATGTATATCGAGTTTTTCTATTTTAAATAAGCTAGTAGTAGTTAGTATTTCTTTATTTTTGATGGTTGGCATAATATTATAGGACAAAGTCTAACTTAAGTAGTTGTGATAATACTTTAATTAATATGAAATTAAAAGATAAAAAAGATTTTCTGATTGACCTAGATGGTGTAATTCTAGATACTAAATACGATAATTATTTCTGGCAGAGTTATATACCGAAAATATATGCTCAAAGAAAAAACATAACAAATGAAGATGCCATCAATGTAACTCATGCAATTTTTAATTATAAACGTAAAACCAAGGATTGGTATGATATTGATTATTGGTCTAATATATTAAACATAGATATAGCAGAGGAGAAAAAAAAGTCAGAAAATATCAGGAAAATGTCACTTATTGAGGGATCATTAGATGCATTAAAACAATTGAAGAATAATGGAAATAATTTATACCTTATTACTAATGCCCATAGAAAAACTCTAGAAATTAAATTACAAAAGTTTCCAATTAATGAATATTTCGTCAATATCATTTGCTCTCATGAATTATCGTATATCAAAGAAGATATACAGTTTTGGCATATTTTAAAAAATAAAATAGATGTAGATTTAAGTAAAACTATATTAATTGAAGATACATATGACAATATTATCTCGGGTCATCATGCTGGCATCAATTCCTTAATATATATTTCTAAAGATGAAAAACCTGCTGATAGTATAGAAGTTTTACAAATAAGTACTCTGTCAGATATTTTTACGAGCCTGTAATATACTGGTTCTTTGCAAAGTATAGCTTAATGGAAAAATTTCATTAACTTCTAATTTCTTATTTTTATATACATATAAAGTATTTTTAAGAACTTTATCTCTAATTATTTTATATTTTACTGATTTTTTTTTGAATCTTTTTGCTTTCAAAATATATGAACCGAGAGATCTATTTTTTAATATTTTCATAAAACTTTCTCTCCCATTAACATGTTTAATAGACATGAAGCTTTCAGCTTGTATATATTTAGAATGGTTTATACTCAAGTCAACAGATCTATAAATCATGAATCCTCTAATAGTAGAAGATGTATAAAATGGTTTAATGTTTCGATGATGGTCTGACCTCTGCTCTTTTACATTAATGTTAAAAGCATTTCCCGCAATTGCTTCAAGTCTTCGAGTTAACGGAGTATTGTCTATCATAGACATATAAAATTTAAAACTAAGATCTTTTAAGACGCGCTCTTCTTTCCAATTATTCAAATATCTATAAAACATTATAACTGTATCTCAGCTCTATTATTCTTTTCCCATCTCTTTTTGAGTTTATCAATTTTGTCTTTGCCAATATTCTTAATCAGATGATGTGTTTTTCTTATTAGATTTAGATTATGAACTAAATCAACTGGCACCGCTAATTTGAAATTAGTATCAATCCCAGACTGTCTATCACCAAAGTATTCACCTGAGCCTCTATTTTTAAGATCTTCTTCAGCGATGCTAAAACCATTCGATAACTTTTCTAATGAGTTTAGCCTACTAAATGCAAGATCGCTTAACTTTTCTTTATGAATTAGAAAACATGAACTTGGCTTTGTGCCACGGCCAACTCTACCTCTTAATTGATGAAGTTGTGATAAACCAAATCTCTCAGAGTTTTCTATCACTATGCATGTAGCATTGGGTACATCAACACCAATCTCAATCATAGTTGTGGAAAGCAATATATCAGATTTATTTGAGGCAAAATCTTGCATAGCTCTAATGTTGTCAGAATGATCAGCTTTCCCATGAATCGTTGATATGCGAATATCAGCGAATTCATCTTTTAGTGCACATAAAATCCTATCAATATACTCAACCTCCTCATTGTCCGTAGGGTTAATGCAAGAACTAACCCAATAGATTTGCTCTTTATTGATTAGAGCATTTTTAATATGCTTATGAAGGTTTGTTCTATTATTAGTAGAAACTAATTGAGTTGTGATGATGGTCCTTCCTGCAGGTTTTTCATCAATGATAGTATAGTCAAGGCCCTCATAAAGAACTAACGAGAGGGATCTTGGAATTGGTGTTGCTGATAAATAAAGTTCATTAGGAAGGTGCTTATTATTATTTGAAATATTGCTTAACGTAAGTCTCTGTTTTACACCAAATTTATGCTGTTCATCAATTATGACTAAGCCAAGATTTGAGAAAACTAATTGTTTATACAATAGAGCATGTGTTCCTATTATAATATCAATATTTCCAGATGAAATTTCAAGTAACATTGCATCTCTATCTTTTTTTGACATTTTATTAGTGAATAATCCTATATTAATATTAAAGTCGCTAAGAAATGAATTAAAAGTTTTACAATGTTGATTGCATAATATTTCTGTTGGGACTAATAGGACAACTTGTAACTTAGAAATCGCCATATAATAAGATGCTATTATTGCGATGATAGTTTTACCTGAACCAACATCCCCTTGAATTAGTCTCTTTGACGGATATGAATTTGAGAAATCAGATTCAATGTCTATTAAAGCTTTAGATTGCGAATTAGTCAGGTTGAAAGGGAGTTTCTTTATAAATATGTTTTTTTTCTTATAATCAATATTAATGTCATATGACTTTTCTTGCTTCGATTTATCCTTTGCTTCAGATAGACTTAGTTTATATGCAAAAAGTTCTTCTAAAACAAATCGCTTCCTACCTTGAAGAAATAAGTTATTAGATGTTTCATAATCAGCAGATGAAGGTAAGTGACAGTACCTAAGTGCATCTAAATAATCTGGAACACCAAGCTTTTCTTGGATTGTGCTATCAAATATATCAATATTAGATTTTTTCAAAATATAATTTAGTGAATACTCTATTAGTTTTCTCAGTTTTTTCTGTGATATGCGTCTTTTTGTTCTATAGTATGGAATTACGGTCATGAGCTCTTCATCATCTTTAATCACCTCAACATCTGGATGAATTATTTGATACAGGTTGTTTCTTAGATACATGACGCCTGAAAATCTGATATTCAAGCCAACTTTTATATATGAATAAACTATTATCTTATGCAGGAATCTTATTTGGATTGTTTTTTGATTACCAATACTTACGGTGACAATCAAAGTTTGTCTTGAACCCCTTGATGTAATGACTTTTATCACAGTTCCAATGAACAAACACTTATCGCCATTTTGAACCTGGTCGATATCAGTAAGCTTAGATTTATCGATCAGAAAGTCTGGTAAAAATAAAATAAGATCAGTGATTCTGAAAATTCCAATAGACTGTAATTGTGATTTTGTTTTTGGCCCGACACCCGGGAGGGTTTCTAGGTTGGCATCATCAAGCTTCATATTGATTCTTGTCAAAATTAATTTTTAATATAAGCAATAGCATCAATCTCAATTTCAACATCTTTTGGCAGTCTACTGACTTCGACTGCTGCTCTGGCAGGAAAAGGCTCAGTGAAGTATTTATTCATTGAATCATTAACATCTTGAAAATTTTCAAGATTTTTAAGATAAACATTAAGTTTTATAATGTCGGATAGTGCGCCACCTGAGGCTGCCATAATATTAGATATATTTTCAAAGACCTGATTAATTTGTTTATCAAAATCTGCACTAATGACCTCCATAGTGGATGGAACTAATGGTATTTGTCCTGATATGAATAAAAAATTATTTACGAGAACTGCTTGTGAATATGCTCCAATAGCAGATGGGGCTTTATTAGTTGAAATATGTTTTTTCACAGACATTTATTTTCTTTTGTATCCTGATTGATTTATTTTTTCTAAATAGTCATACCAATTGCTTTTATAATTTTTGGATAAATCATGTAGGTATTCCCACGAATATAAACCTGTGCTATGACCATCATCGAAGATTATTTTCACAGCATAATTACCTACAGCCTCAATAGCATTAATGCCAACATGTTCTTTGCCGGTTTGCAGTACTTCTTGGCCCGGGCCATGACCACGGACTTCTGCAGAGGGAGAAAAACAACGCAGGTACTCTGATGTTAAATCTACAGTTAAGCCGTCTTCAAAATTAATTGACACAGTGTTTGTTTTTTTAATATATCTTATTTCAATAGGTTTTATCATGCTTAGATTATATATTTTTATATCAATTTAATCATCTGCTTTCATAGGATTTGACAAATGAATTACTTTTTTGCCCTAGGATGAGATTTAGTATAAATAGTTTTTAAATGATTAAAATCTACATTTGTATATATTTGGGTCGTACTAATATCCTCATGGCCTAGGAATTCTTGAACTGCCCTAAGATCACCTGATGATTCTAACAGATGTGTCGCACATGAATGTCTGAGAGTATGAGGGCTAATTTTATAATTAATACCTAAATATTTAGTCCAGTAATTTAACCGATGCTGAACAGATCTATTAGATAGCCTAGAACCAAATTTATTCAGAAATAGAGCATCTTCTGGGGATTTAATAAAATCCTTCCTTGCCTCAACCCATGTCTTCAAAGCCTGAATAGCTTGAAGCCCGATGGGCAAATATCTTTCTTTTTTACCTTTCCCAATAACGATGAGTGACTTTTCTTCCATATTAACTGAGTCAATATTTAATGATGTTATTTCGCTCAATCTAAGGCCAGAACTATACATCAATTCAATCATAGCTTTATCACGAACTGCAGCACCTGTCATTAATGGGATTGAACATAATTTATCAACTTGCTCTATAGATAAGACAGATGGTAATGTTTTTATTTTCTTTGGCGTTATAACTAACTTAGATGGGTTAGTCTTAAGTACTCCACGTCTAGTTAAAAATGAGAACATGGATCTTATAGTTGAAGCCTTCCTTGATAAAGATGCTGGTGATAGTCCTTGCCTGTTAAGTTTTTTTACATAATCCTGAAGATGGGAAGTTGATATCAATTCAATCTGTGGTATAGAAATATTTTTTAAATAGATTTCAAATTTTTGTAAATCTAATTTATAGTTTTTGATTGTGTCGTTACTATATGCTTTTTCATACTTTACATAATTCATAAATAATTCAACATACTTATTAATGTTATTCATTCCATACTCCAGAATAAATTATTTTGCTAGGGCCAGTTAGGAAAAGATTTTTATGTTCATTGCTATTATCACTAAGAGATGCATCCCATAGTATTGACAGTAAACCTCCTTCTTGCTCTACACTTATAGTTGTGTTTGACCGTGTATCATATTCCCCAAATTTAATCATAAATGCTGCTGCTGCAGAGGCGCCACTTCCACAAGATTTTGTCCAACCAGATCCTCTTTCATTAACACGTATGACTAGCGAGTTACTAGGATCATTTCTAAATTCATTTGGGTTTAGAATAAATGGGATATTAATACGATTTTTAAACAGTTTGTTAAGTATAGAAGATATTATATCTCTTTTAACATAACTTTCTGGAGAAAAAACAACACAATGCAAATTTCCAATGAAGACTGGCAAAAAAGCAAAAGTCCAGTTATCTACTCCTGAGCCAACAGTTACAGCGAAATGGTTTTTTTTATATGAAAGTTGTATGTCTATCCTGCTATCAGTATTATCAAGTGTATCAGTTATAAACACGGGGCTTCCCATATTAATTTTAATTAGATCATTGCTATCAATCGCAGCATGGTACGGGATGCCTGCTATATTGATAACTGACTCAGTTATGCCGTAGTTTGTATTAAGAAATAACATTATGGCACGTAACCCATTGCCACACTGCTCAGCCTCGGAACCATCCTGATTAAAAATTTTACAATTTACATTTTGTGGTATTCTGGTATCAATTAGTAGAAGTTGATCGCAACCAATAGACTTTCTGGAGCTAATGCTTTGAGCAAAATCAGCATTAAGATTATAGTCATTTAGATTGCTTTCGATAACGATAAAGTCATTACCCTGACTATCCATTTTTGTGAAGTTAATGCTCATAAATATCTCCTAATAATTATATTATGCGAACATTTAATTAAACACAACAAAATGCCTGTCTGAAACTATATTTATACGATACCTTTTGGGGAAATATTTGACTAATTGACCTCTCAGCTCATTTATATCATAAGAAGCAAGTAATGAATTATAAAAGTCTTTCTGGAGAATTTCTGGCTCATTAGATGCATATTTATTCACTAACATCTCAATTTTCGCAATAGATTCTGGCCTTAAAAGATCCATCACAAGAAATCTTCCATTAGAAGAAAGTCTCTTGCTAATTAGTTCCCAAAAAAAATTAGGATTGTCTACATGATGAAGAACGCTATTAGAGATTATATTGTCAAACTTCATCTCAGGATACGGATTGTCTTGTAATTTGATAAGGTTCAAAAAAATTCTTTTCTGCAATTTGTTTTTCGAGATTTTTTGTTTAGCATGATTAAGCATTTCTTGCGAGCCATCTATGCCATATATTTTAATGCCAGGAAAATTCATTGCTAGAGATATAGGTATTTCTCCATCTCCAATGCCAATGTCTAATATTTTATTATTATTAAGATCCCCGAATTCAGCAACCAAACTATCTACAAATATTTTATTACTCTCAGAAAAGTTTGCAGATGCATATGCCTTAGACTGTGCGAAGCCACTCATGATCTCTTCTTCTGGAATTCTACGTATCACCAATTTCTTCATTACACAAGAGTTGATCTATTGTCTCTCTTTTTCTAACAGTCATGATCTTGCCGTCAGCAATCATAAGCTCTGCGGGTTTTAGTCTTGAATTATAATTTGATGCGAGAACAAAGCCATATGCTCCTACATTTTCAATTGCAATATAATCATCAGCTTTAATAGCCAGGCTTCTAGATTTTCCTGAAAAATCTGCGCTCTCACAAATAGGCCCTACAACATCATACTTCAATTTATCGTCATTAGTTTGTTTTAGTTCTTTGATTACATGATAAGCATCATATAAGGGCGGCCTCATAAAATCATTCATGCCCAAATCTACAATTAAGAAGTTTTTTGTTGGTGTTTTTTTTATGTATAAAACCTTTGAAACAAGGATGCCTGATTCAGCAACTATGGATCTTCCGGGTTCCACAATTAATTTAATATTTAGAGGTTTGATTATTTCGCTCATTGTATTAATAAGATTTTTTACAGATGGTGGTTTCTCGTTGTTATATGTTATTCCGAGACCACCACCAATATCTAAATGTTCAATCACTATATCATTCTCTTCTAATTTTTTTATAATGTCTAAAATCTTATGTAGTGACTCCTCATATGGCTTTATATCAGTGATTTGTGAACCAATATGAAAGTCAATTCCTTTAATGTGTATATTAGATAGTTTTTTTGCATCTAAATATAAATCAATAGATTCATTTTGATTAATTCCAAATTTATTCTCGCTCATACCGGTAGTAATATAAGGATGTGTTTTAACATTTATTGCAGGATTTATTCTTAATGAGATATTTGCCTGTTTATTTAATTTTTTTGCAACTGAGTTTATTGTGAGTAGCTCACTCTTTGACTCTACATTAAAACAAAGAATATTATTCTTAATTGCTAGATCAATTTCAACCTCTGTCTTCCCTACTCCAGAAAAGACTATTTTTGATGGATCGCCGCCTGCTTTGAGTACTCTTAGAAGTTCTCCGGAAGAAACAATATCAAACCCTGAGCCAAGCTTGGCTAACAACGAAAGAACTGTGAGATTAGAGTTAGCTTTTACAGAAAAACATATTAGGCTATTCTCAGGGAGATTTTGCTTATATGACAAAAAATTCTGAGTAATTATATTTTTAGAATATAAATAAAAAGGTGTTTGATGGCTTTCTAGAATAGAGTCAAGTTTACAATTATCAAAATACAGATATTTATCTTTGTAAGAAGTGGTCATTTTTTAAGTAACGGGCACAGGTTTATTAACAGCAGACTCTTGATTTTGTTGATCAGACTTGACCGGAACAGTCAGCGGCCCTTTATTGCCACAGCCAGAGACGAATACAAGAATAGTAAAAATTAAAAATATAGCGATGATGTTTATTTGAAAATCTTTTATTCTAATTACCATATGATACATTATAATCATAATATCAATATGCTACTAGACTGTTAATGAAATTAAACTTAAATAATGACTGCCTGTATATAGGTAATAAAAAAAGTGCTTCTATAAACATTATATGGTTTCATGGCTATGGCTCGAATAACTGGTCTTTTGAGCCAATATTGAAAGTGCTCAATGACAGCTTAGCGGAAAAATTATTTATAATAGTCCCAAATGCAAAATATGTTGATGGCAGAAGGTCATGGTATCCGTTACCTGTGGTAAATGAGGATAACTTAATATCTGAAGATTTTGATGGTTTAACAGCTAGCAAAGGCTTAGTATATGACTTTATCGAAGAGAATGATTTAGATGTCAAAAAACCGTTGGTTGTAGGAGGGTTTTCACAAGGAGCTGCTCTGTCGCTTAGTTTAATATTTGATAAAAAAATTAAGATTGATGGATGTGTTGCTATTTCAGGATACTTTCCTTGTGCAGATCGTTTAACAAATAAATTAACTGATGAAGAACAAATTTACATCTCACATGGCCGAAAAGATCAAGCAATTGGCTTTGATGTTTATGAGAGAACTCTTGAGCTTATAAAAAGCAAATGCTCTAAAGTTTATAATTTCGAGGGCGAGCATGGACATACTATGCCGAAGGACTCTTTGGAAACAATTTCAAAATTCATTCAGTCAAATTATTTATGATGCGAGGTTCATTATCAATTTGAACCTCTGCATCATATTTTATAAGACTTACTCTCTGTGACGCTGCGCTGCGGCTATTGCTGTTTCACTACCATATTTTTCATTAATCTTTTCGACTGTCTCGAAATGATCAGCTCTACGATGTGTTAAGCAATTGCCTTTTTTGTCTACGCCCCAAAGTGCATAAGCAATAAATGGTTTTAAGTGGTCTGGTGTCTGGTCAAAGTGAGGGATACCAAATCTAATAAGAAGATTATTACGATCTGCACCGCTCTCTTTTTGCTCCTTAATAATTCTCTGGACTTCTACTTGAAGGTCCTTCACATCTTCTCCGTTCCAATTTCCTACTACAGAACCGTCAGGTAAGATTATATCATCTCCTTGCGGTGTTGGGTGGTCAGCCATATTAAATTCTCCTTTTTAAAGTTATTCAAAATAATATTATATAACTATTTAGCAAGAGTGCAATAACCATTGTTTTGTTATGGTTTATTCAAATGCAAGGAAAGTTTGAAATAAAAGCATTTTTAAGAGCTAAGCCAACTAAGGGAGCATCACTATACTTGGTATAGAACTGTTCTTGGTGCTGAAGTTCATCGTTAATTAATTTCTTTATTTGTTTAATCGACAATATTAGATCGTTTGGTTTACAGTATAGTTTGATGTTATTTTTCCGATAGGACTCTTCTGATGCCCAATCTAAACCATTTTCTATCCCATATATATAGAGATCATATTTGCTCGTATTATTAGAGGCTAGGTATTCCTTTATAGAGGGCATGTTTTGCGCAAATGAGCTAAATGCGACAAAAGTTAAAAGAAAAATAATGTGCTTGAACTTCACTATTTGAAACCAAATGGCTTTAATCTCTTAAGGGCAGACTTTGCTTCTCTTTTAACCGAGACTGGGGAGGTGCCACCAATTTGATTTCTAGTTTTAATTGAGTTTGCAGCATTCAAAACCTTAAAAATATCTGATTCTATAAGCCGAGAAAACTCTTTTAGCTTTTTTAATGATAATTCTTCAAGCCCAAAGTTTTCTTTTTCGCAAAATTTAACAATTTTACCTACAACCCCATGGGCTGTTCTAAAAGGTACTCCCTTCATAGACAAATAGTCTGCTAGATCTGTAGCGGTGGAAAATGATGCTTTTGATATTGACTCAGCCCTTTGATGATTTAGCTTCAATGTAAGAATTATTCTTGGCATAAGATTTAAACAATTCAGAGTTGTGTCAATTGAGTCAAGCATTAGCCCCTTGTCCTCTTGCATATCTCTGTTATATGTAAGCGGGAGACCTTTCATCAATGTTAATAAGCCTACTAAGTTGCCATAGACACTCCCAGTTTTTCCTCTAATTAGCTCTGGGACATCTGGATTTTTTTTCTGTGGCATTATCGAAGAACCAGTACAAAACCCCTCATCTATCTCGACCAAATTAAATTGCGGGTTCATCCATAAGACAAGTTCCTCTGAAATTCTAGATAAGTGCATCATTATCATAGAGTTTGTATATGCAAAATCACAAACATAATCTCTGTCACTCACAGCATCCATTGAATTGGTAGTTATCGTTTTGAACCCAAGCTTTTTAGCTACTAATTTACGGTTAATCTTGTATGGGGTTCCAGCTAAGGCGGCTGAGCCCAGCGGAAGAATATTCATATTTTCTCTGGTTGCGATCAATCTTTTTTCATCTCTATGTATCATCTCACACCAGGCCATTAGATGGTGCCCGAATGTTACAGGTTGTGCATTCTGCATATGTGTAAAACCGGGGAAAAGACAATCACTATGAGTCTCTGCAACTTTGGAAAGCACATATTGAAGCTCTCTCATCCTGATTAAGAATAGGTCTATAAAATCTCTCAAGTATAACCTTAAGTCCGTTGTTACAAGATCATTTCTAGATCTTCCCATATGAATTTTTTTGCCGGAATCTCCTATTATCTTAACAAGTGCATTCTCTATATTCATATGAACATCTTCATGATCAATAGACCATGGTAATTTGCCATTCTCTGCAAGTGTTTTTACCTTTTTTAAGCCAAGGATAATTTTCCTTGATTCATTCTTTTTGATTATCTTACACTCAGATAACATTTCTACATGGGCTATCGTAACTCTTATGTCAGCTTCATATAATACTATGTCAACAGAAAGGCTTTCGCTAAACTCTAAGACTTCGATATCGGTTTTTTTTGTAAATCTACTAGACCAAGTTGAATTTTTCATTTTATAGTATTATTAAAGTTGATTACTTTATTTAATAGTAAGTATAGTAT
>MDSV01089143.1_pt1 | contig 17584 bp, 15 predicted proteins | sample 810851 | NCBI WGS metagenome assembly MDSV01 (sample SAMN05326640, study PRJNA326480) | marine metagenome | isolation source: seawater | place: Atlantic Ocean: North East | collected 2012 | reverse complement strand
CTGGGGCTGGAGAAGGTCCCAAGGGTTGGGCTGTTCGCCCATTAAAGTGGCACGCGAGCTGGGTTCAGAACGTCGTGAGACAGTTCGGTCTCTATCTGTTGTGGGCGTTTGAAACTTGAGCGGACCTGACCCTAGTACGAGAGGACCGGGTTGGACGTACCTCTGGTGTATCTGTTGTGGCGCCAGCTGCACTGCAGAGTAGCTACGTACGGATGAGATAAGCACTGAAAGCATCTAAGTGCGAAACTCACCGCGAGATGAGGTTTCATTGAGGGTCGTTGTAGACGACAACGTTGATAGGCCGCAGGTGTAAAGGCAGTGATGCCAAAGCCGAGCGGTACTAATTACCCGAAAGCTTATCAGTCTCCAATTTTCTACCAGTATGTCATCCCATTTGTGGGTGATTCCAATGAGCGCATTGGTTATTGCCTACATGAACGTTAGGTGTCTATTGCGGTGAGGTCCACCTCTTCCCATTCCGAACAGAGAAGTTAAGCTCACCAGCGCAGATGGTACTGCTACGGCGGGAGAGTATGTCGACGCCATCCTTGGGGCCCTTCGGGGCCCCTTTTTTTTTGCCCTTATTTTCGAGTCATGAACAACCTTGTAGCCATTGTCGGTCGCCCCAATGTGGGGAAGTCCACGCTCTTCAATCGATTGACAGAGAGCCGTGAGGCCATCACTGACGACACAAGTGGCACAACCCGTGATCGGAAATACGGCAAGGTGATTTGGACGGAGCATCAGTTCAATGTCATCGATACAGGCGGCTGGATTACGAAGAGTGACGACAGTTTTGAGGCTGCAATTCGTGGACAGGTGGAGATCAGCCTGGAGGAGGCTGATTTGATTTTGTTTATGGTTGAGATCGAGGTGGGCATCACAGATTTAGATCAAGACATTGCGAATTTGTTGCGTCGCACGGGCAAGCCGGTGATGTTGGTGTGCAACAAGGTGGATACGTCCGCCCACGATGTGGGAGCAGAGGAGTTTTACCGTTTGGGTCTGGCGGATGAGATTCACCGGATTTCTGCCAACAATGGATACGGCACAGGGGAGTTGTTGGATGCTGTCGTGGAGGTGTTGCCAAAAATGGCAGAAGATGAAGAGTTGGGGTTGCCTAAGTTGGCCGTGGTGGGAAAGCCCAATGTCGGCAAGTCGACATTCATCAACACCATACTGGGCGAGGAGAGGAACATCGTGACGGACATAGCGGGCACCACCCGAGACAGTGTGCACACGCGATACGAAATGTTTGGTTTCGATTTTGAAATTGTGGACACGGCCGGGTTGCGAAAGAAGCGACAAATCACGGATCACCTCGAGTTTTACAGCACGGTTCGGACCATCAAGGCCATTGACAAGAGCGATGTATGCATGCTGATGTTGGACGGCAGCGACCCCATGGGTCGTCAGGATTTGAACATCTTCTGGCAGGTGGTGGAGAGCTACCGTGGCGTGGTTGTGGTGGTGAACAAATGGGACCTTGTTGAGAAGGATCAAAACACCATGAACAAGGTGGAGGAGATGATTCGCGAGCGAACCTCTCCGTTCACGGACATTCCAATTGTATTCACGAGCAATGTGAAAAAGCAGCGTGTATTGAAGGCTTTGGAGACTGCCCTGGAAGTCCGAGAATCCCGAGCCTCGAAGGTGCCTACAAGTGAATTGAACGACGTGTTGCTGCCGATCATCGACCACTATCCTCCTCCAGCGTGGAAAGGGAAGTATGTGAAGATCAAATACATCACCCAGATCCCTTCGCAAACGCCCACGTTTGCATTCTTCTGCAATTTGCCGCAATACATCCGAGATCCCTACAAGCGATTCCTGGAGAATCAACTCAGAGAGCATTACAATTTTGAAGGGGTGCCCATTCGGTTGTTCTTCAGGAAAAAGTGAGGCCAGAGGGTCGGACTGTTTCCTACATTTGATCAAACCAAACCCCATCGTCGATGAGTTATTTCTTCACGTCTGAATCGGTTTCAGAAGGTCACCCGGACAAAGTCGCCGACGCGGTGTCTGATGCGTTGATCGATCACTTTTTGGCGTTTGACCCGCAGTCAAAGGTGGCGTGCGAAACGTTGGTAACCACGGGGCAAGTGGTGCTGGCAGGGGAGGTGAAATCGGAAGCTTACCTCGACGTTCAAAAGATTGCACGGGACACCATTGCCCGCATCGGCTACACCAAGAGCGAGTACCAATTTGACGCGGCATCGTGCGGCGTCTTGAGTGCCATTCACGAGCAGAGTTCTGACATCAACCAAGGTGTGGAACGCCAGGCCCCGGAAGATCAGGGAGCGGGCGACCAAGGCATGATGTTTGGGTATGCTTGCAGCGAAACAGACAACCTCATGCCATTGGCATTGGAATTGAGCCACCGCTTGTTGCGTGAGCTTGCGGACATCAGGAAGAAAGGGGAGGAGATGACATATTTGCGCCCCGATTCGAAGAGTCAGGTCACCATTGAATACCACGACGTCGGCACCCCCTTGCGCATTGAGGCCATTGTTTTGAGCACCCAACATGACGAGTTTGGCGAGAGCGATTCGGCCATGTTGGCCCAAATTGAGAAGGACGTGGCCGAGTTGTTGATTCCCCGTGTGAAGGAATCGATGAGCGAGCGCGTCCAGGCCCTGTTCAAGGGAGACCACAAACTCCATGTGAACCCAACGGGCAAGTTTGTGATCGGTGGCCCCCATGGCGACACGGGGTTGACGGGGCGGAAAATCATCGTGGACACATACGGTGGCAAGGGTGCCCACGGTGGTGGTGCGTTTAGCGGGAAGGATCCGTCCAAGGTGGACCGGTCTGCGGCTTACGCGACGCGTCACATCGCCAAGAATCTGGTGGCGGCTGGCGTGACGGATGAGGCTTTGGTGCAAGTGGCTTACGCCATTGGCGTGGCCAATCCAGTGGGTTTGTTCGTGAACACCTATGGCAAGTCCAACGTGTCGATGACCGACGGCGAAATTGCCCAGAAGCTCCTTGAGATTTTTCCGATGCGTCCCTTCGACATCGAGACCCGTTTCCAACTTCGTTCCCCAATCTACAGCGAGACGGCTGCCTACGGCCACATGGGGCGTGAACCTCAGAAGATCAAGAAGACCTTTGTCACCCACGAAAAGGGCGAGGAGAAGACCGTGATGGTGGAGCTCTTCCCTTGGGAAAAGCTGGACAAAGTGGAGGAGGTCAAGGTTGCATTTGGCCTCTGATTCACCCCAGCCTCTGGTTCAGAAACCGTCAGAACACGAAGTCGTATCCCTTGAGGGTCATGATGCTGTAAGCTTCGTCGTTGAAACTGAAAAGTTGGCTGCCTTTGTGCTGTCCATATCCTGAACCGTCAGATTTTTTTTCGAGGTCGACAAGAAGCTTCGATTTGAAGAGCTTCTTTCGGAAGTTGCGCTTGTCAAACGTCTTGCGCATGGCCTTTTCGTAGAGGTTTTGGAGCTGTCCCAAGGTGAACTCTTTGGGGAGCAGGTCAAACCCAACCGGGCGACGGCGCACGCGACGCTTGAGGCGCTCTCGTGCATAGTCCACAATGTCGTTGTGGTCAAAGGCCAAGTCAGGGACCTCGTTCACAGGGACCCAATGCATGCCATGGTGCTCCCATTCCTCGGTGCGGAAGTCGTCGGTGTTCACCAAAGCATAGTGGGCGATGTTCACGACGCGGCCTCCCGGGTGACGAAAGACTTGGCCGAAGGCCCGCAGCTGTTCGACCATGCTTGGGTTGTCGTACCCGAACAGGTCGTTGAACATCTTTTTGGCAGACAGGAGGAGTTCTTCGTTGGCCTTCAAGTACCGGCTGGGCAGAAACAGCGCTCCCTCAAAAGGGGGACGGGTGCTTTTGGCCAGCAGAATTTTCAGGTCCACCCCGTCAAAGCCAAACACCACCATGCTTGTGGACAACGCCGCTTGGAAATCAGGTTCCTCTTGAGGGAAATGTATCATGTCGCCCATGAGGCAAAATTAGGATGCCATTTTGAGGTGGCAAAGCCGCGAGGGGTGTATGTGCAAAACAGGGATGAAAAGATGTGGATAACGGTCCAGAAGTGGACTGTACCTTTCGGATCCATGTTTGACGCACCCTCTCCTCAAAGCACTTCCTCGTCCAACCGTCCCAGAGACCTCGGTCGCGGCGGGGTTCCGGCCATTCCTGGCGCCAAGATTCAGCCGCAGGCCAAAGAGTTGGAAGAGGTGGTGTTGGGGGCCATGATGGTCGAGAAGTCGGCGGTCAATGCTGTCATCGATGTGCTGCAGCCTGAAAGCTTCTACGTGGAGGCGTACGGCGAGGTGTTCCGCGCCATCCAAACCCTGTTCAACAATTCGGAGCCCATTGATTTGCTCACGGTCACCGAGCAACTGCGCAAAGATGGAAAGTTGGACATGCTGGGGGGCAGTCATCGGGTGGCGTCGTTGACGTCCCGTGTGGCGAGCAGCGCCAACGTGGAATTCCACGCTCGGATCATCGCGCAGAAGCACATCCAGCGGGAATTGATTCGCGTGTCCAATGCCATCATCGAGAAGGCTTACGACGAGACGTCCGATGTGTTTGACCTCCTGGACGAAGCGGAGTCGAAGTTGTTTGAGGTCGCGGAAGGCAACATCCGCAAAAGCTATGAGAGCATGAGCACGGTCATGCGTCAGGCGTTGGACGACATTGAGGCCGCCCGGAACAACGAAGATGGCGTCAGCGGCGTGCCTTCAGGCTTCCACGATTTGGACAAAATCACAGGCGGCTGGCAGCGCTCGGACATGGTTGTTCTCGCGGCACGTCCAGGAATGGGCAAGACAGCCTTCGTTTTGTCGATGGCACGCAACATGGCGGTGGACCACGACATCCCGGTGGCGGTCTTCAGCTTGGAGATGTCGGCCGTGCAGTTGGTGCAGCGTTTGATCTCGTCGGAAACGGAGATCAACAGCGATAAATTCAGAAAGGGCAACCTTGAAGAGCACGAGTACCAACAGTTGCATTCGCGTTGCGGAAAGCTGAGCAAGGCGCCTCTGTTCATCGATGATACGCCAGGGTTGAACATCTTCGAATTGCGCGCCAAGTGTCGACGCTTGAAAGCCCAGCATGGAATCGACATGGTCATCATCGACTACCTGCAGCTGATGAGTGCGGGCAGCGACAAAGGCAACCGTGAGCAGGAGATTTCGAGCATTTCAAGATCCATCAAGGGCATCGCGAAGGAACTTGACGTGCCCATCATTGCGTTGTCTCAGTTGAGCCGTAATGTGGAGACCCGGGGTGGTGACAAGCGACCGTTGCTGTCTGACTTGCGCGAATCTGGAGCCATTGAGCAAGACGCCGACATCGTGGCGTTCATTTACCGCGCTGAGTATTACGGGATCACAGAACACCCTGACGGGATCGACACTGCTGGCCTGGGCGAATTGATTCTGGCCAAGCACAGGCATGGCGCGTTGGACACCATCAAGATGAAGTTCGTGAAGAACCTCGCCAAGTTCATCAACTATGACACTTTCGGGGACCTGGGCATCTCGGGCGGCGCGATGCAGCCCAACGAGGCCTTTGGGGCGACTGTGACCAAAACCTTGCCGTCGAAGATGAACGAAGATCCTGTTTCGGGAGGCGACACACCTTTCTGACCAGAGAGGGATCTTGGTCCAGGGACGTCAAAGGGATGTACCTTCGAAGGCATGGACTGGATGCGCAGAGGATTGTTGAGTCTGGTAGGTTTGGCTCTGGTGAGTGTGGCATGGTGCGCCCGGATTTTGGTTCCCATGGACGACAGCCAAACCAACCACCTCAAGGCATATGGAGTGGCGTTTTGGATTTTGGAAAATGGGGTGGAGGTGGAGTGGCTCTTGAACTACCGTGGGGGCAGCTTTTTGATGCCCAACATCCCAGAGATCCAGAGCGAATGTGTGATCCGAGGGGTGTCCCACCAAGTCATCGCCGACGTGCAGGCCGCCCAAATTTTGCAGGAAGTGGCGGATCCTGAAGTGAACATGGAGCGGGTCAAGCTGGAAGTGACGCCCAAGGTGGCCGTCTACAGCCCCGACGGCAAACAGCCTTGGGACGATGCCGTGACCTTGGTGCTGACCTACGCTGAAATTCCGTACGACGTTGTCTACGACGAACAAATCTTGACGGGAGAGCTGCCGAAGTACGATTGGTTGCACCTGCACCATGAGGATTTCACCGGGCAGTACGGCAAGTTCTACAAGGCCTACCGCAGCGCAGCATGGTACCAGGCGGAGGTGGAACGCCAAAGCACCACGGCCCAATACATGGGCTTCCAAAAAGTGAGTGAGATGAAGCGTGAAGTTGCCACCACCATCCGCGATTTCGTGTTGGGCGGTGGGTTCTTGTTCACCATGTGTTCAGGCACGGACAGCTACGACATCGCCCTTGCGGCGCAGGGGGCGGACATTTGTGGGCCCATGTTCGATGGGGACCCCGCCGACGCATCCGCCCAGTCCAAGTTGGACTTTGAAAAAGGCCTGGCCTTCCAGGATTACCGGTTGGAAATGGACCCGATGGTGTATGAATTCTCGGACGTCGACGGCACGAAGGACCACGGTGGCATCAAGCCCATCAACGATTTTTTCACGCTCTTCGATTTCTCGGCGAAATGGGACATCGTTCCCACGATGCTGACTCAGAGCCACGAGCGTGTGATTGCGGGATTCATGGGCCAAACAACCTCCTTCCGCAAGGACTTCATTCGTCCAGACGTGACGATCATGGGGGACAACCGAAATTTGCCCACGGCCAAATACATCCACGGAACCCTGGGGCTGGGCCAATGGACGTACTACGGCGGGCACGATCCGGAAGATTACCGGCACTTGGTCAACGATCCACCCACAGATTTAAACTTGCATCCCAACAGCCCAGGCTACAGGCTGATCTTGAACAACATTTTGTTCCCGGCTGCCAAGAAAAAGGACAGGAAGACCTAAAGACAGTCGCGGATCGCCTGCTTCAGGGTTCGATGGTGGCCGTCAAGGTGACGTGCTGCACCCCGTCTTGGGGCGGTTCGGCCACGAATTCGATGGGGCCGCGTGTGCGTTTGGCCATGGAAATCAGTCCCAGCCCTGCATTGCCTTGGTTGCCGGATTGCTCGCCGTTGCACAACACCTCGATGTAGAGTTTGCGCAGTTGGGCGTGGTTGAGGCTGTTCATGTGCGCCACCCGCTCCGACAGGGCTGAAGCGTCCGAAGTTGCCATCCAGTTTCCGCAGTGGACCTGGAATCCGATGGGGGTGTTCTCCAAAGTCAGGTAGAGGGCGATGTCCCCCGACGGGTCGATGTAGCCGTGATGAATGACGTTCTGCACGGCCTCGATGGTCACGAACAGAACCCGCTTCATTTCCTTGCGGCTGCACCCTGAGGTGGCCAAACTACGCTCGGCCAATTGCAGCAAGTGTGGGACGATGTCACGTTCCACAGTGCCTGTGAACGACAGCAGAATGCCGTAGCGCCCTCCCAGAGGGGTGCCTTCTGGTCCTGACGACCGCAGCCTTTGCTGCAGCATGGGGACCAATTCGGTGTGTTTGCTGTTGTCCATCTTGCAGGGTGGATTTCGACGAATCGCTGAAAGGATTCGATGAAAACAACGACGCAACATACTAGACGGTTGCTTTGTTCCCTAGTGCAGAGGTCGGAAAATGAAGCGAACTTGTTCACAAACATAATGTTGCAGCAACGTCAGACGAACCCACGCATGTTGCGCGGAGGCACAAGGGGAAGACCCTCTGGTGTGCGAATCATTTGGTAAAAGAGGGGATGCATGAAGTTGAGGGTGCGTTGGAAGGGGCGACCAGCGAAGTGGCATTTCCAAACTTCCATGGCGATGCGCTTGGTCGTGTTCCAAGCATATGGGCTGAATCCGTGAGGACGCGCAAAGCGTTCAACCCACATGCGGGCTTGCGGCATGTCGGCGATTGAGCTCGGGGTGGAGACAAGGGCGGGGTTCAAGGGAAGTGCCATGGTTGTGGGGTTCAGTGGTTGTTTTCTCTGAACCAAAGGGACCAAGGCACTCCGCAATGGATTTACGGACCCAAATTTTTTTGTCTATCGAGGGCGTTTTCCAGGTTGGCCACCACGGAATCTTGGATGCTTTTAGGCTTCAAAAGGGTGAGCTCGCTTGCATGGGCTTGCAGCCACTGCAACAGTTCAAATGTCGGCATCACCCTGAGCTTCACGGTGACCAGTCCAGCTTCGTTGAGGTGCATGGACTGAGAGTGGTGCAGGGGTTGCGACGTCAAGTATTTCGCAAGCAGGGGATCGCAGTTGAATGCGACATCTTCAGGCGTGCCGTCCCCCAAGACGGTGATGCCCATGGCGTGCTCGAAGTAATTGCGGGCGTCAAACGTGGGCTGCACCTGAAATTTCTGAGCGTCGTCGACAACGATGCCACGAATGCGGTCGCACCCGAACGTGCGGATGTGGCCTCGCCCTGGGTCCCATCCCAGCAAATACCATCTGTTGCGGTATTCTTTGAGCAGATAGGGTTCCAACTCGTACTTGGATTCCGTCGGGGTGTCGGCAAACTTCAAATACGCGAGGGAAATGGGGTGGTGTGCCCGGATGGCGTGCAGCAAGGGGCCCAAGTGCTCGGACCCTGCCGCGTGCGGGGTGCTTTCAAACTGCACGTGCTTGTCCACGCCTTCTGGGTCCAAGTTGGGGGACACCTCCAGCCGGTCGGCAATCTTACCCAAGGCTTGGTCGAACTGCTGGAAAATGGGGAGCTCTCGAAACTGAATCAACGTTTTTGTGGCGAACCGGATGGCGTCCAGGTCGTCGTCGTTGAGCTGGATGTCGTTGATGCTGTAGCCGTCCTCTGTGTAGTGGTAACCTCGCTCGTCCCGGTGGTATTCAATGGGGGCGTAGTACCCCAGGTCCGCCTCGTTGCGCATCGCCCACAGGTCTTTCTCGATGGTGCTGATGCTGATGTGTTCCCCGTCGCTCCCGTACAGCGCTTCTTCGCAGGCCAAACGCAATTCCTCTTTCGTCGGGAACGGCTTTCCTGGGTTGGTCAAGCACCGGTCGATGATCCGGTACCGAAGAAGGGCGTATTTGTTGGCAGGCATGTCGGGTCAGTGCAAGATGGCGTCGGGCGATTCCGGGGCGGTGAATTGGTCCATCATCGCCAAACCGCGGGGCACGTATTGGGGGTCGTGGGTGCGTGGCAGTCCTGTTTTGGGGTAGGGCGCGCCGGTGTTGTGCATGTGGAAACAATCCTTGAACCGTCCCGTCCTGAGGCTGTTGCCGTAGGTCTGGTTGATCCAGTCGGCCCCGTGTTCCACCCCTTTGGGGCCGCGGATGTCCCGGATGTTGACGTCCAGCAAGATGCACTTGTACCCCATCAACTGGAAGGGCCCCCAAGACGTCGCCAAGTTCCTCAGCGCATCGTTTGAGGCGTCTGCAAGGTGCGCGGGGGTGACGTTTTCGTAGCTGCGCCGCTTCCCGTCTCGAACTTGTTGCAAGCGCTTGTAGACGTGGGGCTCAAAGCGCGCGCCTGCAGGTTTTTTGCCGGAGCACTCCAACATGAGCAGGGCCATGAGGTAGCTGTAGTCCAAATCGTATTTCCGCGCCGCATTCAGCACGTCCGAGGCGTAGTGTTCCTCGACGACGTCCTTGCCTGCCCGGTCGCCTGCGGCATGCCAGGGGGTGACCACGTGAGCATGGCAGTACGTCCATGCGAGGTACAAGGCCCCAAACACCAAGAAGGCCCCCACAAAATGGCCCATCCGTCCGGTGTCGATGCGGGATTTGCGTTTGCGAGCCATCACCCAAAGATTGCGGTTTCCAACCAAGTGTGTGCCACGCGGATCAGGGGGAGCAAGAGAAGGGCGGGCAAGGCGTCCACCAGCGGCCAAGCCTGTCGTCCATTGGCGCGCACGGCCCAAAGCTGGAATGCAATGCCCAACATCAGGATGCCCCCCAGCGCACTCAACTCACGGATGAGGGCAGGGTCCATGCCTTGGCCGAGGGCCATGAAAACCAGCGTGAGCAAGCCTTGAAACCCGAGCACCCCTGCGGCGGACCAAAGCACCCCCCGTCCTAGGGTGGCGGCCAAAAAGGCGCTTGAAATGAGGTCCATGGTGCCTTTGATGAAGAGCAGGTTCGGCTTGCCGAGCAGGCCGTCTTCCATGCATCCCACCAGGGTCATCGAGCCCAAGCAGAACAACATGAACGCCTCCATGAATCCCCGGGATGCTCGCCGGGTGAGATCGTCAATGCGGACTTGGAGTTTCATGGAGTGCCCGAGGACCGTGCCGAGCACCAGGGCCAGGAACAAATCGATGGGCCCTTCCGTCTCGAGGGCCATCATGGCACCGATTGCCAGTGTGAACAGTCCGATGACGGCAAAGATCTTGTCCTTGAGGTCTTTGGACCACTTGGCGCCCAAGGCCATCCCGGCCGATGCACCGACGATCACCGTGACGGTATTGAAAAGTGTCCCGACCATGCTCCCAAGTTACCTTTGGGCTTCCACGGACCGTCTTGGACACAGGATGGTCGTCAACACCCACGCGTTGAAGTTCACCCTAGAAACCCAAGACCCAGGCTCCAAAGCGCGGGCCGGCGTCCTCGACACCGACCACGGAGCCATCCGAACCCCCATCTTCATGCCGGTGGGGACCATTGGCACCGTGCGCGCTGTGCCTCAGAAGGAATTGAAGGAATCGGTGAACGCGGACATCATTTTGGGCAACACCTATCACCTTCATTTGAGGCCAGGCACCGACGTGCTTGAAGAGGTGGGGGGACTGCACAAGTTCATGAACTGGGACCGGCCCATCCTGACGGACAGCGGAGGGTACCAGGTGTTCAGTTTGGCCGAGAACCGTAAGATCACCGAGGAAGGGGCCACCTTCCGCAGCCACATCGATGGGAGCAAGCACTTGTTTTCGCCGGAGAAGGTGATGGACATTCAGCGCAGCATTGGGGCGGACATTGTGATGGCCTTCGACGAATGCCCACCGTACCCGTCCACGCACCAGTACGCCAAAAACAGCATGGAGCTGACCCACCGGTGGTTGCACCGTTGTGTGACGCGCATGAAGGAGACCGAGCCGTTGTACGGGCACGAGCAGGCGCTGTTCCCCATCGTGCAAGGGTCAACGTACCCGGACCTGCGCAGGGCCTCGGCACATGCGGTGGCGGAGGTGCCATCGTTGGGCTACGCGATCGGAGGCTTGAGCGTCGGCGAGCCCCACGAGGACATGTACGCCATGTGCGAAGAAGTCTGTGCCATTTTGCCTGAAGAGGCGCCGCGCTACATGATGGGCGTGGGCACGCCGGTGAACATCCTTGAAAACATCGCCCTTGGGGTGGACATGTTCGATTGTGTCATGCCCACAAGGAATGCCAGGACAGGGACGTTCTACACGTGGAACGGCATCATGAACATGAAGAACGCCAAATGGAAAACCGACACCAGTCCCCTCGACCCGAGCGGGACGGCCCCGGTGGACCAGATGTACAGCAAGGCGTACGTCCGGCACTTGTTTCACGCCAACGAACTCCTGGCCTTGTACATCGGGTCCGTGCACAACCTGTGCTTCTACTTGGATCTTGTGCGCGAGGCCCGGCAGCAAATCCGAGCCGGCACTTTCCGCCCTTGGAAGGACAAGATGGTGGTGCAACTCGCCCAGCGCGTGTGACATGAAACGACTCGACCGCTACATCATGGGGAAGTTCCTCGGCACCTTCGGGTTCATGCTGGGGGTGTTCTGCATGGTGGTCGTCGTCTTCGATTTGATGGACAGCGTCAGCCGTCTGGTGGAGCACAAAGCGCCGCTGGGGGACACGGCGATGTACTACGTGAACGTGTGCTTCCACTTCGCTTCGTTGCTGAGTGGGTTCATCGTGTTTCTGACCATCATTTGGTTCACGAGTCGCTTGGCCCAAAACAGCGAAATCGTCGCCATGCTTGCCGGAGGCATGCCTTTCAAACGCTTGTTCCGCCCGTATTTCATGGCGTCGGGGCTGCTCATGGTGCTGGCGTTGGCGCTCGCCCACGTGATTGTACCCAAGGCTAACGAGCAAAAATTGGCCTTTGAAGAAAGCTTCGTGAAGACCACCGTGCACGTCCAGGATCGCAACCTTTACCGGGAGGTGGAGCCCGGCACCGTGGTGTACTTCCGGAGCGTCAACTACAGCCGTGCCACCGGGTACAAGCTTCAGCTGGAGCAGTGGGAAGGCCCTGAACTCCAGCAGCGGCTCTTGGCCGCCAAGGCGACCTACTTGGCCAAGGACAGCACGTGGCGTTTGGTGAACGCGAGCGTCCGTGACTTCAACCCCGACGGCACCCAACGCCACCGGTTCCTGTCCCGAATAGACACCGCGCTGACCATGCGCATCGACGATTTTGCGGAGCGCAAGGAAGTGGTGGAAACCATGCCCACGTGGACCTTGCGAAAACACATCGACGAGGTTCGATTGCGCGGGGCGGACACTTCGAATTTGGAATTGACCCTTCACAGCCGCACGGCCAATGCCGCGGCCATTTTGGTGTTGACCTTGATTGGAGTGAGCGTCGCCGCCCGTCGCATGCGCGGAGGGATGGGATTGCATTTGTTTGCTGCCGTGCTCATCGGGTTCACTTACGTGTTTGCCTCCAAGGTCATCACGGTGTGGGCTGCCGCAGTGGCGGTGCCACCGTGGTTCCCGCTGAGCGAGCAGGGCATCCGATTCGTGGCGGCGTGGTTGCCCAATCTGTTGTTTGCAGGGCTCGGTGGATGGCTTTATGCCCGGGCTCCCAAGTGATGTCGGAGGGGGTGAGAGAGATGAGGTTGGTCGGCTGGTCTGCCGCCATCACCCCGCGCTGAGCAGCCCTACGAATTGGGCGCCACATGCTGCCCCGGCCGCCTGGGCCAGCGTTTCATCGTGGAACAACCCAAACACCGTCGAGCCACTTCCGGTCATTTGCACGTAAGAAGCTCCAGCTTCTCGCAGTTTTTGAAGCAGGTTCCCAATGGGGGGATGGTGCTCGACCGCGCCGCACTCAAAGTCGTTTCGAACGAGGTTGTGCCACTGCGCAAGCGGGGTGGTGGACAGGCGTTCCCATGGGGTGGTTCGGTCCATGGGCGTGAGCCCGCCGAACGCTTCGGCGGTGGAGATGTGGATGCCTGGGTTGGCGACCACGATCCAAACCCCGTCCAAGGGCAGCTCGAAGCCCAAGGGGGTGACGTGTTCCCCTCGGCCCGCGACCATAGCGGGTGCACTGTCCACGAAGAAGGGGCAATCGCTCCCGAGTTTCGCCGCATGGGCCAGCAGGGTTTCCTTGGACAAGCCGAGTTCGCACACCTCATCGATTGCCAGAAGCGCAAAGGTGCCGTCCGAGCTTCCGCCGCCCATGCCGCCACCCATGGGCAGGTTTTTCCGCAAGTGCAGATGCAAGCCAGGCAGGTCGTGTTGGTCGGCGAGGAGGCGGTGGGCTTTCACGACCAGGTTGTCGTCCAAAGCTCCTGGGATGGGCAGTCCCGTGAAGGTGGCTTTCATGTCACCTGCCGCCACATTGGGGTCGACGACCACTTCCAAAACGTCCGTCCAGGACAGCGGCAAGAAGATGCTTTCCAGCGCGTGGTAGCCGTCCGGGCGTTTGCCGAGGACGTGGAGTCCGAGGTTGATTTTGGCAGGTGGAAAGAGGACCATGGCCGAGGTCAGTCCATGTATCCGAAGCGCTTGAGCTTGCGCTCGTCGTCGCGCCAGTTCTTGTCCACGCGGACATAGAGGTCCAAGAAGACCTTCTTGCCGAGGAAGGCTTCGATGTCCTTTCTGGAATCCATGCCGACGCGCTTGATCATGCGGCCTTGGGCTCCCACCACGATGTGCTTTTGCGACTCGCGAGCGACGTGGATTTCCGCACGAATGCGCGTGATGTCGGGGTTGTCTTCGTAAGCCTCCACCACGACTTCACAGCTGTAGGGGATCTCTTGCTTGTAGTGGGTCAGGATTTTTTCTCGAACGATCTCCGACACGAAAAAGCGCATGGGCTTGTCTGTCAGCTCATCCTTGGGGAAGAAGGGTTGTCCTTCCGGCAGCTGCTGCACAATCCGCTCGAGCAGGGTGTCCACATTGAAGTTGTGGAGCGCACTGATGGGAACCACGGAGGCGCGGGGGAGTTTGGCGGCCCAGGCGTCGAGTTTGGCTTCGACTGCGGTTTGGTCTGTGGCCAGGTCAATCTTGTTGACCAGCACAAACGTCGGCACGTCCATCGCCGCAATCTTCTCGAGGGTCTCCGGGTGCGCCATGCCTTGCTCGTTCACGTCGGTCACAACCAAGAGCACGTCGGCGTCCTGCAACGCCGTTTTGACAAACTTCATCATGCCCTCCTGCAACTTGTAGGCAGGGTCGAGCACGCCTGGGGTGTCGCTGTAGACGATCTGGTAGTCGTCCTCGTTGACGATGCCCATGATGCGGTGGCGGGTGGTTTGGGCTTTGGCGTTGATGATGCTCAAGCGCTCTCCAACCAACCGGTTCATCAACGTGCTCTTGCCGACGTTGGGCGATCCCACGATGTTCACGAAGCCCGCGCGGTGGCCTTCCGGGGCAGATTGCGCAGGGCTGGTGTGGGGCATGGGAGCTTTGTCAGACACGGCAGGCGTTTTCGAATTCCAAAGGTACGGGTCCCCCCGCGAAAGCATCCGGAAACCGCCCCAAGTGCTTGCAGATGGAAAAACCTTGTGTACATTTGCGGTCCGCTGCCGCTGAGGTCATGACTCAAGCACGAAGGCAACGGAACCTCATCGCGGGGTGGAGCAGTTGGTAGCTCGTCGGGCTCATAACCCGAAGGTCGCAGGTTCAAGTCCTGTCCCCGCTACTTCAAGCCCGGTGCACCCAGTGCATCGGGCTTTTCATTTGCACTTGTTGGAGGGGACCGGCGTCACAGAGACACTCAGTAGGGACATGGCGAGCCGAGCACGCTCAACAGGGCGAGCAAGTCCGGCACCGCCACCGCACCGTCGCCGTCCAGATCCTGACCTCCGCATCCCGTCGTGCAACCAAACCCTGACAGCAACGAAAGTAAATCTCCCACGTCCACGAGGTAGTTCATGTTCAGGTCCGGGGGGCAACTTGGTTCAGGGTTCAGGGCGCAAGGCTGGGGGAAAGGGTCGATTTCCAACACGCCGTTGCCTGTCAAGTGTCGGCCTGCGAGGCCAGGGTAGGCGGCGGCATAGCGCTCCGCCCGGAACACGCCATTCAGCACGGGGATGTTGCCTTGCACGGCGGCGCCAAAGGTGCCCATGGGATTCACGTACCGCCAGAGGATGTCTTGGTTCAAGGAGACCTCCCTCACATCCCCTGACGCCCCTTCCGTGATGAGGATGTTGCCGTTGGGGAGTTGCTGTGCACCGGAGGTGTTTTGGGAAAAGAACGACTCGTCCAAGGTGGCGGGGTAACGCCAGTCTGTCCCCAAGGGGCCCCAGGAATTCTCGTCGTCCAGGGTGTAGGTTCCGTCCTCGGTCAGCGGTGGGTTGATGATTTCCACCGAGCTCAGCATGCCCGCCGGCCTGTCGTTGCCGTTGGAAAACACCATAATGCGTCCGTCGTCGAGCCAACGCGCGTCGTGCTGGTTGAACCATGCTTGGTCGTCGAGGTTGCCGCGATCGTAGGATGCCGGATTGCCCCATCGGTACAACAAATCCCCTGCGTCGGAGGAAGTCAGTTCAGCCGGAATGCTGTGGTCCAAAACCCAGAGCTCACTGAAGTCTCGGGAGCTGAGCATGATTTGATCCAATTCTGGGTGGTAGGCCACGGAGTTGACGTGCAGCCAGTCGGAATCGTCACCAAACGCCTGGTAATTGACGTCCAGTTTCCCGGGGTGCTGGTCGGGGCTTCCAAACGACGGTCGGTTGGGGTCGAAGGATTGCACGAGATGGTCGATGGCTTCCCAAGACCACACGATGGCCTCGCTTTGAGGGGCATCAGGGTCGATTTCCACAATCCACGTGCCCCAGACTTGCTGAGACGTTTTGGCCGGATCGCGACCTTCCGACACCCAACGCTCGCTGGGGTAGCTGCGCCACAACAACGCGAGGATGTGGCCGTTGGGCATGACGGCAAAGTCGTGGTGCTGGCATGCCGTGTCGCTCGACAGTTGCATGCTCCACTCCAATTCGCCGTCCCAATTGAATCGCTCCAGGATGCCCCCGGTCCCTCCGGCCAAGAACACCGTGTTGCCGATTTTTCCGGCCCGGATGAGGTCGCCGTTGGGCATCAAATAGGCCATGAGGCCAGCCTTGTAGGCACTCTCCCATTGGTGGACGCTTTCACCGCAGTTGTTGATGAGGTAGGTCGTCGTCAATGCCGACACAGGCAGCAGCGTGTATCCGTCGTAGGACTGCTCGGTCTGGGCCAGCACACCTACTGTGGATGTCATTTGGGCGCGCAAGCCGGCCGAACACCAAAGTGCGGCAAGAATCGCGACAAGGCGGGTGAAAAGTCGTGGAGTCATGTCAAGTCAAGTGTGAGGTCATTCACACGACAATCTCCGGCAGGCAAATGTTGCCTCGCGCCCCAAAAATTCACACAGGCTTACCGGACCACGGCCTGCGTGGCCTGCCCGCCGCCCACGCGCGATCTGTTGTTTGCACACACATCGGCGTGTCGACAGATGCAATTCGGATTGCACAAGTCACCCAACGAAGTGTTGTAAATTGCAAGAGACCTGACTTTGAACGACATGGACTTGAATTTGGATTGGATGAAGCGCGCGATGTGGGCGATGGGCCTCGTGGTGTTGGGCTGGACAAGCGCCTCGGCGCAGCAGCACACCGCGGCGCATCAATGGAACGAGCAGAACCTCGAAGCCATCCGCAACGACTTCGCACGGCCGACAGTGCACGCGAGGAACCTGTACCACGCGAGCATCTTGATGTACGACTGCTGGGCGGCGTACGATTCGACCTCTGCACAGAACGTCTTCCTCGGCCAAACTTTCGACGGCTTCACTTGCCCGTTCGACCCCGAAGCGCTGGAGATTCCGGACACGCCCGAAGGTATCCAAGAGGCCCAAGAAGTGGCCATCAGCTACGCGATGTTTCGGTTTTTGACCCACCGGTATTCCGGCAGTCCCCAGGCGGAGTCCACCATGGACAACATCTTCGTGCAGATGATCATCCAGGAGCTCGATCCGGGATTCATCAGCACCGATTACGCCACCCATGGGGCGCCGGCGTTGGGCAACTACATCGCAGAGCAACTCATCACCTTCGGGTTCACCGACGGGTCCAACGAAGCCAACGACTACGCCTCAACGTGTTACGTCCAGAGCGAGCCCAACATCCTGCCTGAGGTTCCAGGCACCAACGGCCTGCAGGACCCCAACGCTTGGCAGGCTGTGGAGCTGAGCTTTGCCATTGATCAGAGTGGGGAACTTCTTACAGAGACTCCGCCGTTTCTTGGTCCGGAATGGGGCGAGGTGCCCGGTTTCGCCCTTCGGGACAGCAACCTCACGGTGCTGGAGAACGGCGGGTGCGAGTACAAGGTGTGGCACAACCCCGGTCCTCCGGTGTACGTCGATACGAATGTGGTCAGCGGATTTGAGGACCTGTGGAAGTGGAACCACGGCATGGTCATGAGCTGGAGCGAGCACTTG
>MDSV01045047.1_pt1 | contig 17584 bp, 18 predicted proteins | sample 810851 | NCBI WGS metagenome assembly MDSV01 (sample SAMN05326640, study PRJNA326480) | marine metagenome | isolation source: seawater | place: Atlantic Ocean: North East | collected 2012 | reverse complement strand
CAATAAGGCCAAATGCAATGAAGAAGTTCCACTATTAGTAGCAACAGAATATTTTATATTCAAAAATTTAGATAATTGAACTTCAAATAATTTTACCTGTGGTCCAGATGTAGATACCCAAGTATCATCAATAGCTTTTAAAGCTATTTTTTTTTCACTATCATCAAAATGAGGTTGGGATAAAAAATAATTGATCATATTGGATATCTAATAGAATAATTGCCGTAGAATTTTTTATTATTGTCAAAATCATCAAAATAACTTTTATTGAGATAGAAAATAATTTCGTCAATACCTTCTTCTATTGATTTAAAGCTAATATTTGGAAAGTCGTTTTTAAGTTTATTAAAACTAACCATATAGTTTCTTATATCCACACCTTTTTCTAAAAATTCTAGATTTAGATTTTTAAATTTATTTGAGAGTAAATCTACGATATTTTTTTTTGTAGCATTATTCATATTTGAACCAATATTATAAGTTCTTAGACTGCCATTAAGTGAATTAGTTTCTAATAATCTGTATATTATTTTAGCAAAGTCATCTGTATGGCAGTACGGTCTCCATGAATTTTGATCAAATATTTTTAGTTTTTTATAGAGATAAAGTTCTCTGGTAAATTCATTAATAGTAAGGTCAAAACGCATTCTGTTTGAAAAGCCAAAAGCTGTAGCAAATCTAAGAATATAGTTTTTTTTTGAGGTATCATGATTTTTTAAAATTAAATTTTCTGCCATGACTTTTGCAGCAGAATAATCAGATACAGGATTGAGTGGGGTATCTTCAGTAGCTTTTATATTATCTTTAAGAACACCATAATTTGAACAAGTAGAAACAAAAATAAATTTCTTAATATGATTTGTATTTGAAATATATGAAATTGTTTTTTGAATGCCATCATAGTTTATGAATTTTGATTCTTCAGGATATTTTTTTGTAATTGGATCACCAACTAAACCTGCCAGTAAAACAACTGATTCAACATCTTCTGTTGCTTTTTTTAGATCATCAATTTTGCAAATATCGCCATGCATAAATTCATATTTCTTATTAAGCTTGTTCAGTTCAACACATTGATTATTATCATATAATAAGATATCTAAACTTCTAACCTGAAGACCTTTGCTTAATAAAAATTTAGATAAAACATTACCAATATATCCTTCTCCACCAATTAAAAGAATTTTAGACATTTTTTTTATTTTGTTTTTTAAAGTATAATAAGAATCCTATAGGAATATAAAAAATAACATTTATCCAATTATTAAAAAAGTTAAATGTAGGTATGATTGGCCATAAATTTAGAAAGATAGATAAAAATAATAAATAAGTTGCCATTTCATAATTAGAAATATTTTCTTTAAAAATAAATTTTATTAATTTAAAACATACATAAAAAAATAAAGAGAATATTTGAATAAATCCTAAAAAACCAGTTTCAGCTAATAATTGGATATATGTATTATGAGGATGAGTGGTACACGCGTATTTAATAGATTTATATTTTGGATCAGAGCACTCATATCTATACATTTTTGGACCTATGCCAATAAATGGCCTGTCAACAAAAATTTTTATAGCTGTTTTATAATGGCCAGTATGTTGTGGAGAGAAAATATTGAATTGCCCATCTTTTACATCAAAAATTTGACTGTATGTATGAGAAATCATTCTTTCTTTAATATTATTTTCTGTAAAAAGAATACCAGTTATTATTACTGTCAAAGCCAAAACTGTTAGAAAAAATTTTTTATAGTTTAAATCAATAAAAAAAATACCTGAAAGAAATAATATTAAAAGTCCTAAAGCTGTTCTTTCTCCTGAAACTAAAATGGAGGATCCAAGTAAAGTTATTATAAAAATGATAAATTTATTTTTATATAAATTAATAGTCAAGAGAGCATATATTAAGGGCAATAATCTTACTATAAAATTGCCTAACTTAAGTTCTTCACCAAATAAACTTGATGCTCTAAATTCATTTTGCAAAGGCAAAGATAAAAACATACTACTTTTAAATAAGGTTTGGTAAATTGAGTCAATTGAAAGGAAGCAAAGAGTGATTAAAGAAATTAATAAGAAATATTTCTGAATAAAAGTATATTTAGATAATAAATAAAAAACTCCGATCGAAAAAAAATAAAATCTAAAGTAAAATAAACTACTTTCAAAAGAAGACAATATATCGTCTGACAGTGTAGAACTAATTATAATAGTAGAGAAAAATGTTAAAAAAATTAGTGAAAATTTTTTGTCATAGTAAATTATTAAATCTTTATTAAAAAAACTTTTAATAAGAAAAATAAGACCAATAATACTCAAAAAAGCATCAGGTAGAAATGGACCAGAGACTAAAGCTGGAACTAAAAGCAAGAATAGAAATATCATTACCGCATCAGCCTTGTTATTCATTATTTTAAAATAAAACATTTGATTCATTAAGAAATAGAAGGTTACAATTTATAATTTAAACTGTAATTGAGATGGGATTTTATAAACATATTTAATAAATTTTTATAACTCTATTTGATATCATAGATTTTTTAACTTTTTCTGCTAATCTTAGCAATTGATAAGAATCCTCAATTTTGATCAATTGATATTTATCACTCTTATAAAATAGCAATAAGTCCTTTATTTGTTTCTTAAATAGGCTGTCTCTTTCAATATTATACTGATAAAATTTAATTTTTTTACCAGGCAATTTTAGTTTCATAATGTTCTTGATTAAATCACATTCTATGGAGCCTTTATTTCCCAATAAAATGAACTCTCTTTTTGGGGGTGAGGTTATATAATTTTGTATAATTGATAAATTGCAATTATTGGGATTATTATAAAATAAATGAGTGTTAACAGAGTCTTCAACATCAATATTCAAAGATGAATTTTTACCTCCTACGCAATAAACTGTTTTTGGTTTTCCAAATATCCAAGTGATATAATCTAATTCATGAATTTGTGTTAAAATGGACCCTCCTCCTAATTCTTTTTTTGAAGCATAGGATTCTTTATAGTTTTCATATTTATGCCAATCAGGCAAGTACTCACAATTCATAAATATACCAGAGTTAATTGTTCCATTAATATTTTTATCTACAATTTTTTTTAATTTTAAAATTAATGGATGAAATCTAAATTGCATACCAGAGTACACATAGGACCTTTTTTGTTTTTTTTCTAAATCGTAAATTTTTTTTAAATTAATAGATGAGTCTGATATAGGTTTTTCAATAAATATTATTCTTTTTGCATTGTAGAATTTTAAAGCATAATTTATATGCAAACTTGAAGGGTTGGTTATAAAAACGATATCAGGGTCATAATTAATAGCATCTTCAATATTACTAAAGCAATAATCAAATTTATAAAATTTAAATAATTTTTGACCTTTGACTATTTGATTTTCTTTATTTAAAACAAATTTATTTTTATTTGAGCTATATAGATATGAAATTTTTAATTTATTATTAATTTCTATCAAATTCCTGAGATGTCTTTGCCCAATTGAACCTAGGCCGCAAAAGAGTATTTTCATAAATCTGATATATATTTTAGTTGTTTTTTTGTATTTATATAAGGTTTATTACCTACATAATTTTCTAAAATCAATGGAATTTTTAACTTTAAATGTTCATAGACTATGAAAAAATTTTTAAAGTCAACAACACCTTGCCCAAAAATGACATTTTGATCTTTTAGCTTATCTTTAAGATGAAATTCTTTTATATATTTATGGTACTTTTTTATATCATCAATTATATTTCTTTTTAAATTTGAATAATTACCAATATCATATAATAAAAAAACACTTTTAAGTTTATATTTTGTGATTTTATTAATTATTTTTATAGGACTTTCGTTACTTTCAATTAGTAAATTTTTATTTTTAATCTGATCTTTATTAATTTTACAAAAAGATGATAAGAAGGTTATTAAGCTAATATCAAAATTTGTAACAGGCAAAATAATGTTATTAATTTTTGAGTTTATTAAATCTTGTAACATTTTATTAAGAAGGTTAAATTTTTCTTTTTTAATATCTTTAAAATAATTTTCATCGATCAAGAAATGTAAAATTGCAGAATTGATATTTAATTTATATTTTTTAAGTAGATATTTAAGATTTTTGTTATATCTATTTTTAAAAATGGGATTGCTTAAATCCGGTGTATCTATTAACCATTCTATATTTTTTAAACCAATCTTCTTAATCAGGTATAAATCATATTTATAGTTAAGAGGAAAAGATTGTAATTTTTGAGTTTTTTTTTTAGATAGTCTCCCTAGCAGAATTCCTAGGTTTTTTTTCAATTATTAATATGCTGTCTGAGTTTTTTAGCTATGGGTATCTCTTTTTGTAAAAAATTTTTTTCTCCATTGCCCAAAGATATTTCAATTTTTTTTATTTGTTCAATTAAATTTCTGCATCCATTTTTTTCAAGAGACGCAGATTGATCTGACCCATACATAGTTCTATTCATGGTAATATGTCTTTCTATGGAAGATGCACCTAATACAACAGCGGCAACAGATATCAAAACCCCAGTTTCATGCCCACTATAACCAACTTTACAATCGTATCTGTTCTTTAGAGAGGGAATTAGATTTAGATTTGCATCCTCATCTTCCATTGGATAAGTGGATACAGTATGCATAAGTTCAAAAGGGCAATTACTTTTTTTAAAAATATTCACAGCTGTATCAATCATATCTAAGGTACACATACCAGTAGAGATAAAAGTATATTTTTGTCGATGAGCTAGATTTTCTAAAAAAGATAGATCGGTTATCATAGCAGAAGCTACTTTTTGATATTCACAATTAAATTTATCCATAAAAATTAAACTATTTTCATCCCAACATGAAGCATACCATTTTAAATTTTTACTATTACAATAGTTATCTATTTCAAGGTATTGATCATAGTTGAATTCTAAACCTGCTTTTTGGTCTCTTTGTGTTTTACCCCACGGACTTTCTCTTAACTCAGAAAGATAATCTTGAGTATAAACTATATTTATATCTCTTTTTTGGAATTTGACTGCATTGAACCCGCTTTCAGCAGCCATATCAATTAAACTTTTACATATATTTATATCACCGTTGTGATTAATTCCAATTTCAGCTGATAAAAATGTTTTCATAAAGAGAGCATAATAACTATCATATTTTTATAAAAAATAAAGATTATTTATAAATTAAGTTTAGTTAATACTGAATGAAAAAATATTTTGTAACATTCCTGAATGTGGCTTGTAATCGTAGTATCGAATTTGAAGATATTATAATTTTTTAAATCAATTTTTTTTCCAGTAAAGATAAAAACTTTATGAGGATCTAAATTTTTTTCTTGTAAAACTTTTAGAATATTTTTAGATTTGCCACTTGTTGAAAATATTATTAATAAATAATTTTCATCTATTAGATAAGGTCTAATTTCCCTGGAAAAAATTTCTGTGTAATCAAAATCATTAGCTATAGCTGTAAGAGAACCACTATTTGCCCCTAAGCATATAGATTTCAAAGGTTTTCTATTAAAATTAATAAATTTTCCAGATAACTCAGCTGATATATGGAGCGCATCAGCAAAACTACCTCCATTACCACATAATAAAAAAGTTCCATTATTTTTAATAATGTTGCTTATCTGATTTTCAAATTTACTAATCAAAACTTGATTATTCTTTTTTTGAAAAAACTTTTGTAAAATTTTATTGCAGTTCTGAGAATATTTTATATAAAATTTAATCACGTAACAATGAGATCTAGCATTTCTCTAATAACACCGTCTCCTCCTTTTGATTTAAATACTTTATGGGCTATTTTTTTTATTTTTTTATTTGAGTCATTTGGACAAAATTTGTAACCACAAATAGACATAGTTTCGAAATCATTAATATCATTTCCTACATAGCAACAATCCCTGGGATTAATTTTTATTTCTTTAATATATTTTAAAAGAAAGTTTAATTTGTTATCTATGCCAGAGAAGCACTCAATATTTAACTTTTTTGCACGTGTGTTGACTATTTTATTTTTTTCAGAACTTAAGATTATTTGATTTATATTTAATTTTTTAAAAAATGTAATTGCAAGGCCATCACCTCTATTCAATGTTACACTTTCATTTCCCTTTGAGTCTAAGATAAATTGATTATTGGTCATTACCCCATCAAAATCGTAAATAATAAGTTTAATATTTTTAAATTTTTTCTTTAACATTTATTCATTTTTTTCAATATAGATCGTTCTTGATGGATAGGCAAAATCGCTATTATTTTTTTTTATAATTTTTTTAATTTCAAATGATAATTCTTCTTTAATTTTTAAGTAAATTTCCCAATCTGTAGTATTAACAAAAGTAGCTAAATATATATCAATTGAACTTTCATTAAATTTTTCAATATATACGTAAGATTTAAAATTTTGATCCTTAACATAATTTTCTGAGGAGTTTAGATAATCTTTAATATCTTCAGTTATATTTTTTAATTTTTCTATGTCAGTATGATAAACAAGACCTATTACCCAAGAAATTCTTCTGAAATATCTGCTAGAATAATTTAGAGTAGGATTTTCAGAAAAGATATGATTTGGTATTGATATTGGAGTTGAGTCAAATTTTCTAACCAAAGTAGACCTAAACCCAATCTGCTCTACAACACCCTCCACATGTCCAGGAACTTTTATTACATCGTCTATTTGAAATCTTTTTTCAACCAATATCATTAGACCAGAGATTAAATTTTTAAATAAATCTTGAGCCCCAAGAGCAACAGCAACACCAAATAGACCTAAACCTGCTATGACGGGACCAATTTTAATACCCCAAACATCTAAGACAGCTACTAGACCCAAAAAAATGGTTAAATACTTAATTGATTTAGTAATCCATATAAATAATGCTTTAGTTAAAATAGTTTCCAAATGATTAAAAATTTTTGCAAAAGGTAAAACTAATTGATGTATCAACCAAAATATAAAGATGGTAGTTAAAGTGGTGTTCAACTTTTTTAAATAGTAGCTCAGATTTGAGTCAATTTGAAAATTAATTGAAATTATTAATAAAACAATTATCACAGGTAAAATTTTTACTGGGGCATTTAATGTATCAAATAAACTATCGTCTATCTTATTAGATGATTTTTTAATGAGAGACCTAATTCTTTTTATGATTATACTTGCAAATAAACCTCTCACCAAGAATGCTAATATTAGAGAAGATAATATTATAATAATTTCAATGATACTTATATTGAATATATTATCATTTATAACAATGAGAAACTGATCAAATAGGTTTTCTAAAATGTTCATTAAAGAATGATATTATATTTTTTTAAAATTCAAATTATATGTTTATTTAAATAATTTTAAAATTTCATCCTTAATAATATCTTTATATTGTTTAAATTCATCTGAGAGAAAATATTCTCTAAGAATTTTTTTATAAATACTTGTATTTATTTCAATATTTAAAGAACTTAGATCATCTTTGGTGTCTATTGTGTTTTGTTGAAATAAAAAGGAATTATCTCTAACTGTATTATTTTGATTAAATTTGATCAAATTTTCATCAGTTAAAAAAAAGATCTTTTTAAAATCATAAATAGCTTGCCAGTATCCACTCGAATGATGAGAAATAACAAATTTTGAATATTGAATTAATTCATTAGTTTTATCGTATATAATAGATCTATTATTAAAAGGATTTTCATTTTTATAATCAAATTTTAAAGAGCTAGAAATAACTACACTACAATCGTATTTTTTTTCAATTTTATTAAAAAAAATATTAAGGTTATTATAGAAACTTTGAAGATTAGATACAGTTTTAGTAGAACTATTTTTTAAAAATGAAAGATCTGGAGAAAAATTTTTATTTTCATCAATATAAACGCAGTAAACATAATTTAATATTTTTTTTTTCTTTTTATAAAGTAAATCTACAGAATTCGTATTTATAATTTTTTTTGGACTACAAAATCTTTTCCAATAAGGTATTCCTTTTTCTCCACAAACAAAAAATAATTCTGGTTTTTGAATTATCTGAAATTTATTTAAAATAGTAAAAAAAAAATATTTTATTTTTTTTTTTATTTCATTTAATAAGTTAGTTTTATCTCTTTTATATATTCTGTATAAAAAAGGATCTCTTTGTTTTTTTTCATAATTAAAAGGCGTCCTTCTTGGTGGTACAATAAACTTGATATTAAAAATCTTTAATATAAATAAAAAAAAAATGCTAAGTGATGAATTATAATCTAAGTAAATAAAAATATTTTTTTTATTTTTTATTTTTTTTAATTTTTGGAACAGATGATAATTATTTTTTATTAAATTAATTTTTATAGGGTTAAAAAAAGAATTTTTAGAGTTTTTAAAATATTCATTATTACGATGAAATGTAGTCCAAACTTCAGTTGAAAAATTCTGTGATATATATTCAAGTGAAATTTTTCTTGAATAAGTAATATTTAGAGGGGACTCTGTGAATATATATATATTATCCATTCTTTAAATTTAATTGATATTTTGTTTTATAAATTTTCCATCTTTTATTTCATATATGTTGTCACAACTCTCAAATGAATTTTTCTTATGAGAAACAAATAAAATTGTAAGATTGCCCTTAAGCTTATCTAGAATATCTAATGTTTTTCTTTGGGAGCCAACATCAAGGGAGCTTGTAATCTCATCTAAAATAAGGATTTTACGGTTGTGGAATAGAGCCCTAGCAATACCAATCCTTTGTCTTTGACCGCCTGAAATATTAGCACCATTTTCTTCTAAAACTTTATTTAAAAAATTATCTGCATCACCTGAGGTGCAAAGACCCAAATCAATACAAATTTTCATTATTCTGCTTTGGCTATCTGTATTTAAAGATTGAGATAATGATATATTCCTGGCAATAGTATCCTTTATGATGGTTATATCTTGGGGTATATAGGCTAATAAGCTATTAAAATTATTTATTAAACTTAGATCTTTTTTGTTGTTTATTTTTATTAATCCAGAAGTTGGATTTAAAAATCCGACGAATAGATTTAAAAATGTAGTTTTACCACTTCCTGACTCCCCCTTAATGCCAATGTACTGATTGGCAGATATGCAGAGATTTAAATCATTAATTTGATTTTTATCAGAACTTTCATGTTTATAAGAAACATTTTCAAATTCAATATTGTTAAAATAATCATGTTGGATAGAATTAAAATCTTGTATTTCTTCGTAAGTTAAAAAACTATTTATATTTTGGATTGAATTATCTGAAAATTTCAAGATATTTATTGAACTTAGTATCTGATTAAAAATAGGTATTAACCTAATTGCTGCAATGCTAAAAGCAGCTAAAATAGGAATAATTAATGAAAAATCTTTATTAAAAAACTGAAATACAAGTACATAAAAACAAATAAATGCAATAACTATAAATTCAAGTATATGACGAGGTAAAATTGAAATAATTTTTTGTTTCAATCTATTATCTTTTATTTGTTTTGCTGCATTAATATATCTATTTTTAATAAAATTTGTTTTCTTTAAAGCTACAAGTTCTTTATAACCTTTTAAAGAATAAGATAAATTATCAAATAAAATTTCAATATTTTGATTAACATCTTTACCCATTTTTTTAAGCTTAGATAGATAAAAAGAATTAAATAAATATATAAAGATTATAATTATTACAGATACTACAACCAAGGATTTTAAATCTATAAAAGATAAAAGAATTATGATTGAAAATACCAATATAACATCACTTGTTAACTTTATTATTGACTGAATAACACCCTCGAAGTTAGCAACATTTTCACCAATTATTTTTAATAGCTCTGCATTACTTAGTAATGTAATTCTTTGATATCTCAGTAAGAATAACTTATTAATAATTTGTATTCTCATTTTTTCTGAAAACTTTAATGAGAAATTTAAAACATAATAATTAAAATAAATTGATAATAAATTTTTAACCAAAAAAATAATTAGTATTGATAAACTATAAATTTTGATCTTATCTTGAAGTGAATAATCTGATAAGAATAAATTTGATATATCAATAAAGATTAGTTTGTCTGAACCTTGATTTACAATTATTGAAATAAAATTTGTAATAATTCCAATACCTAATAAATCAAAAAAAGATAATAGAATGAAAAAAAATACTAGCGTTATGAAAACGCTAACTTTTTGAAATATCATTGAATAAGTGTGTTTTAAGCTTTTTAACATTTACAATTTTATTTTAATTTTTACTTAAAATACGAAGATAATGATTTTTATAATTTTTCCCATTCATCTTTGGTTAAAAAATTATGTTTTTTTTTGTTGAGGATACTGCCTTTTTCATCAAAAAATAAGTTTTTGCCATTTTTATTGCCCCATAAATACTCATGAGAATTATCAAGTTTATTTTCGAGTAAATCTTTAGTTCTAAACTTAAGGTCTTTATGCCAACTAACTCTTAGGTCTAGCCATTTTAAAGTAAAAATATTTTCAAAATTACAGAAATTTTTTAAGAGTTCTGGCCATTGCTTGTTATCTGTATTGAATTTTTCATCAAAGATTAATCCAAAGCTATCTAACCCATTATTTGATAATTGGTACCATCTTTGAAAATCAAATATTTTTATAAGAAAATTAATATCCCCATACATGAATAAATCACCTATTCTTCTTCTATCTATTTCCGTTTCTTGAGTTATTAAAATATTTTTATTTTCCAAATATTGATTTAAAAAACTAATTATATTGCTATCCAAAATTATTGTATACATTGGAATCTTCAAAGCTCTTTTAAAACCTTTTTCTCTAGCTAGAGCCAAAGCTTTATAACTTAATTTAGGATGACCCATACCTAAATCACTTTCATTTATCTCATTATTCCATATTGAAAAATCACTTAGATCTAAGTTAGGTTGCTTTCCGTGACCTGCAACAATGACGAAATTGTCAGGATTATTATATTTAATGTGCTTTATAGCAAATTCTATCATGTCTAATTTTTCATTTTCATTCTCTCTCACAAAATAATGAGTAAGAATGAAACAATTACTGTTCATAATTAAATTTTACAAAATCTGAATGATAAAAATCTTTTACTTTGTTTATTAATTTTTGACTTGAATAATATCCTTCAAATTTTTTATCTTTAATAGTTTTTCCAAGTGTTGGAAAAAAATATTCATTTTTTTTATTAATTTTAAGTTGATTAATGATGGATAAAAAATCTTCCATAAAATTTTCATACCTACCAACAAAATTAATATCAACCTCATTTTTATCATTTTCTAAATACCAAGTTGCAGGCCTCATATGTATTTCTTCAGCCCATTCAGTGTCATGAAAATTAAGAACAAATTCATCAAAATTTTTAAAATCATTTTTAAATTTTTGAGCAAATTCTCTATGTGTCTCTGTATTTTTAGTAAAATCAAGGTAGGTCGATATTAATCGATCCAAAGGATTCCTTACAAATGCAAATTTATAAAACCCTTTTATAGGGTAAATCTTTGTTATTTCTTTTAAGGGCAAATGATAATCTGACTTATTCCAAATTCTCTCCCTATCAGGATTTTCGATATTGTTAAACAGAAAATCGTGAATAGTCCTTGAACCAGTTTTGGGTACAGCGATAAATAGAAACTTTTTAATAAAATGTATGTACACTGTATTTCAAATCATTAAATAATCATTAAGTTCATTAAATGAGGTATAAAAATCTAAGTTTTTATCTTTTAACTTTGTTTTTAAATATGGGATATTTTTATTATAAAATTTAATAGAATTAATATTAGAGATATTGCTAATATAGTCTTTTATAAAATCACTTTTATTCTCAACAAAGTTTTTAATAAAAATTTTCCTTAAGATAAAAATTTCATAAAAATTCTTATTACTGTGTAAAAAAAAATTTTCTGGATCATATATTAATGGATTAAAAGTATATGGCTTAAAACCATTTTTATTAATAGACTTAGTTAAATTAGAATATACATGCACTTGACCAACCTTAGAACTATTTAACCAATTTAAAAGAATCCCATGAATTCCATTAATTGACAAAGAAACACTATTATAGATCCTATCATTATACTTTCTCTCGTAGATTTTATCGTTTTTCGCATTTTTAAGATTTATGATAAAAAAATGATCATCAACTATTAAATATTTTGCACGGTTTGCAATTCTCGCTCCAAAAGTTTTATTTTTAAGTTTATTTAAAACTTTAATAATTTTTTTGGGCTTCAATATCCAAGAACCTGCACTTAAATGAATAATAAAATCACAATTATTTTTAACAGCTAATTTACCTGTAGATATGAATGTCTCAAAAACTCTTAAGTGTCTTAGAGAGGTTTCAGTTATTTTTATGTATTTTGAAGATGATATTGAAGGAGTTTTTATATAAATTTTTTTATCAAAATTATTAGTTATTAATTTTTTGCTATTCTTTTTTGTGTAGCCACATACCATAAATAGTTCATGTTCTTTTGGCCAATTATTTTTTAATATCTCTGTTGAAATAATGAGATCTTCAAAAGCGTCGTATACGCCAATAGATATACAAATTTTCATTAAATATTTTCAATCTCAGTAATCTTATCAATTCTTAGCTTATGTCTGCCTCCATCAAATGTAGAATTTCTTAAAACATTTATTACTTTATTAATATCTTTTTTATTAAAATATTTAGATGGTATTGAGAAAAAATTAGCAGAATTATGCCTCACCGAATACTCAGCCGTGTAAGTATCAAATATTAATGCAGACCTGATACCTTTAAATTTATTAGCTGTTATGTTTACTCCTTGACCTGATCTACAAAAACCGATTCCATGACTGGTGATATTATTCAAAATAGACTTTGCTGCTTGAGAAACATAATCTGGGTAGTCATTATCAGACTCAACATAAGACCCATAGTCTATAAACTCTATTTTTAATTTTTTAAGAAATTTAATAAATAAGTTTTTTAATTCCATTCCCGAGTGATCGCTACAAAGAGCTATTGGCTTTGATCCAAACTGCGTAATAATGTTCTTCTCAAAAAAAACTAAATCCTCAGGGGTTCCTAAAACGTGCATTTTATCAACCTTAGAAATTGTGATTTTTTTTCCTTCTTTTATAAGATAGTTGTAAACAGGACAAATATAATATTCATTATTAAATTTATCTTTGTTTTCAATCATTAGTTTAGCCGACTTAACAAAATCTGAACCCTTTTTAAAACTATAAACACCCACTGCAGCATTATCACTAATAACTTTTTTTTCAGCAGTCAAAGAGACAAAGCCTTGATTATTAATTTTAGCATAACTATGTGCTGGCGAATTTGATTTAAATATCAGCAAGTGTCCATCATTCTTAAAAGAGGATGGATCCCATTTTTTATGAAATGTTACATCAGGAGTATAAATAACTAACGGGTGGTCATTATCAATTAATTTTTCAGCCAATAAACAAGTGCAGGCAGCACCTTCTGTGATTGTTTTTGCTACGATGATTTTAACTTTATTACCAAATTTTTTTTTAAGAATTTTATCAATGTCAAAACTTAGTATATGATCTTCTCTTACTATAAAAATTAAATTTGCATTTTTTGTATTTATAGAATCCAACGCCCAGTCAATCATATGTCTTTTTGATACATTTATTAAAGGCTTAGGCATAATATAGCTTTGATCTAAAAATCTTTGTGCTTTACCAGCTACAGGCAAGAGTATATTAATTTTTTTATTTGATTTTTTAATAGGCATTATTTTAGATTTTTTTGAATATACTTTAAACAATAGTCATGGGCAAGATGTATTGCTTTGTCTACTGGTAATTTAATTGACAAAGAGAATAAAACTGCTGAGCAGAAAAAATCACCTATACCATTCAGATTTGCAAAATATTTATTTGTATTAAACAATTGTTTCATGGGAATTTTAAATTGCTTAACGTATTCTCCATTAGAATAAAAAGATCCTTTTGAGTGGTGAATTATTACATGATCTGTAACTAATTTGCCTAATTTTTTTGATAAATCATATAAATTTTTATTATTAGAAAACAAACCATGTGCCTCATTGTCAGAAATGATTAAAAAATCTAAATATTTTATAAATTTAAATATATTTATTTTTTTTGATTTGGAATAAAAGCTTGAACACATATCAGCAGATATAATGCACTTATTTTCTCGTAATGATTTTAAATATGATAAATTTAAACCTTCTAATAATTCAATATACGAGAAATGACACCATGCATTTTTATATTTAGTTTTAAAAATTTTTTTTTGGCACGAATCCCAATTAACATAACTTGTTTTCTCATTATTTCGATCTATAACAACTGTTGCCACAGAAGTTTTAAAACTTTTACTTAAATTTATATTTTTAATATTTACAAATTTTGATTTTAAATTTTTCTTTATATGTTTTCCTGGGAGATCATCTCCAATTTGGGTATCAACATATACTAACTCCTTAATATTATTAAAAAACTTTATATTATTACCAATACCACCAATATTAGACTCAACCATGAAAGAAGGGTTCGATTTATTTAAAGATGAAATATGATTTAAATAAAAAATAGTATCTAAAACAATATTACCGAGTAATATAATTTTCATTTAGGACATTTCTTTAGAAGTTACTTCTTGAATATCAAGATCGTAAAGCTCTTTCAAAGAAGAGTCCTGAATAAATTTTTTTTTCAAAAAAAATTCGTATAATTCTACTATTACATTTTCACCACCTTTTGCTTTAAGAACGTGTAAACATTTTTCTTTTAAAATAATCGGAGAGTCGCTTGTACAAAAAGTATGTTTAAGTTTGTTGATTATTGTTAAATCAAATAAATCGTCTCCTACATACGCCATATCTCTTTTTTTAATAGAATATTTTTTTTCAAAAATTTCAATAAACTCAGATTTATCACTATATTTACCTCTTGAAAGGTAAAAATCAATTCTTCTTTTTTCAGCCATTCCTTTATTCCATTTATCGCCGCTTAAAAAAACTACTTTCAATCCAGAGGCTATAAATCTTTTTATAGCTGTAAAATCCTTATCCTGAAATGATTTATAAATAGTATTATGCTTTTGGTCATAAATTTTTTGTCCATTAGTCATAACTCCGTCAATATCGAGAATTAATAATTTTAATTTCATTTATTTACTATATTTTAAAATAACTCTTTGCATCAATAATTCTGTCTGTACATAAAAACGATTTATTATATTTACTATAATATTTTATATTATCCCATAAATTACAATTAATTTTATGTAATTCTGGCGATACAAAAACAACAATTTTTGATTCTGATATAGCTTTATTTATCAATTTTTTATTAAATTTAAAATCACCAAAACTATCTACCCAAAGCCCTAAAGATTTCTCAAATAATACTGGTTTTTTCTCTATATTACTTAACCTTGTTAAGAAGTTATAGTTATCATTTTTATATTGGACTAATTCAGGAATAGACATATCAAAAAAAAAATAATTTTTTATTTCATATTTTCTAATCAATTCTCCTAATTTATTTTTCAGACCATCCGCTTTGATATTAATTGCTAAATACTTATCTAAGAAATTATTTTTTTTGTACTCTTTAAAAAATTTTTCAAGCTTCAAAGGTTTTTTTTTTACAATATCGTGACTAATGACAATATCATCCTGAAAATCCCTAACATCAAACTCAACTCCATCACCAAAAGTAAGTCCATCCATCAAAGTAGAAATTTTATTTTGATCAATTTTGTTTCTCCAATAACCTCGGTGACACAAAATCCTCATAGTGTAATAAATTTCAAATTTAAAACTAAAATATTCATTTTTTATCAACTAGGTCGTTGATGAATTTTTTTGTATAACCATCCATAAAAAAATCAGCTCCTTGAATACTTGTTTTTTTTATAATTTTTTTTATTTTACCTACTATATTTAAAAAAAATAAACTTAATTCGTATAAAAAAATATTCTTACTTTTATAATTATTATTTTTAATTATTTTTTCGAATTCCTTAACATAATCATAAATCTGATTTTCACTTTCAGGGTACATTGTTTCATTATTAAGTATTTTTTTCATTTTTTCATTAATTTGTATTTTTGAATTTTTATGAATTATATTATCAAGTTCTTTCATGTTTTTTGGGTGAGGTATATGCTTCATCAAAGCACCATATTCCTCCCAAGCTTTTTCAACATGATGCTCTCTTTTCTTAAAAATGTATCTAGTACAAATAGGAGTGGTATTATTTCTTATACAGTCATAGAAAGTTGTAGATGCGGTTCCAATTACATAATCCATTCTTGATGACCACTTACTAAAAGGTATGAGCCAATCTGCGACTTTAACTTTTAAATTAAATTTTTTAATTGTATTTCTCCAATAATCTTTGTTTTCTCTTGGATGAACCTTCAAATGAACATTAAAGTTATTTTTATTTAAATGTCTGATTATCTCGATGGTAGTGCAGATGTCAGCGGCTTCAGAATACAGAACCTCTGAAGGTGTATTTCTTTCGTCTAAAAATAATCCATTTTCCTGATTGTTTACCTCAACTCTGTTATTAAATGAGTCTGTAGTTGCAGAAAATGAAACAAGCTTATCAATAGGTTTTCTATCTTGAAAATCATTAAATAGAGAAAACCTTGTTATCAATCCAATATTTTTGTTAGAATTTCTATTATTTCTGTAAACACACATCTTGTCCATTCTTGGATTACCTACAATTTTAATTTTATCTTTTAATTCTGGATAATATTTCAAAATTGGTATCTTAGCTGCAGCCCCCCACAAGAAAATTTTTTCTAATTTATTAACATAATCCTTAAAACCATTTAAGAATTCAGGGCCTAAAAATGAATTAATAGTAAATGCTTCATCTTTTTTTAAAACATACCTACTAACGCCTTCTGTGAAAATAACAACTACTGGAGGTAAGTTTTTTTTATTGATAAGGTCTCTTATAAACTTTGGTCTTGGTAATACAATTAAATCAAAAGAGTCATAAAATTTCGGTAATAAGTGTGTTGTTGTTCTTCTATTGCCATAGAAAATTTTAGCAGACTGATTTTTTAAAACTTTGTTAAATGCGCTAGCTGTGATTGAGTCTCTTGAAAGTTCATCTATATGAAAATAAATTTTTTTTTTACTGAGTATGTTTTTAGTCATAGAATAATGTGAATTTATACACTTTCATCAATAAGAAAGCCAAAAAAAAAGGGCTTTAAAAGCCCTTTTTTTTAAGTTAGTTAATTTTTCAAAAATTTACATCATACCTGGCATACCGCCACCCATACCACCCATACCGCCCATATCAGGCATAGCAGGTGCTGAGGACTTGTCTTCAGGTTTATCGGTAATCATAGCTTCTGTGGTTGTTAATAATGCAGCAACTGATACAGCATCAATAAGAGCAGTTCTTACGACCTTAGTGGGATCAACAATACCTGCCTTAACTAAATTACAGAATTTACCAGCTTGAGCATCAAAACCGTGAGAGTTATCTTTACTTTCTACAATTTTACCTCCGATTACTGCTCCATCAAAGCCAGAGTTTTGTGCAATT
>MDSV01085268.1_pt1 | contig 17585 bp, 15 predicted proteins | sample 810851 | NCBI WGS metagenome assembly MDSV01 (sample SAMN05326640, study PRJNA326480) | marine metagenome | isolation source: seawater | place: Atlantic Ocean: North East | collected 2012 | reverse complement strand
TATAATAAGTTTGGAGGCCATTCAGGTGAAAGTACCATGAATTCCCCCAGGCTTGAAAAAGAGCAAGGGTAATGAGTAATATTCAGGTTGATTGGTCTCCTTTTGTATCATGAACACTAATAAAAAAGTTTTAGCTTTAAAGTACAGGCCACAGACCTTTAATGATTTAATTGGTCAAAATGTTGTAGCTGAAACAATATCAAATTCTATAAAAGAAAAAAAATCACCTAATGCATATTTATTTACAGGTATTAGAGGTGTAGGGAAAACTACAATAGCTCGAATAGTTGCAAAATCTCTTAATTGTGAAAACGGAATAGAAAAACTTTGCAAAGTAGAGCTATGTCAACATTGTGATGCTATTACAAATTCAAATCATATAGATGTTTTAGAAATGGATGCAGCTAGCAAGACAGGAGTTGATGATGTTAGAGATTTAATTGAGTTTTCAAGATACGCACCTACTTCCGCAAAGTATAAAATCTTTATAGTTGATGAAGTTCATCAGATGTCAAAAGCAGCATTTAATGCAATGCTTAAAACTTTGGAAGAACCCCCACAGTATTTAAAGTTTATATTTGCGACAACTGAAATAAAAAAATTACCAGTTACTGTTGTATCAAGATGTCAGAGATTCGATTTATCTAGAGTCAAATCAAAAGAGTTATTTAATTTTATCAAAGAAGTTAGTCAAAAAGAAAATGGAAAAGTTACCGATGACGCTCTAAAACTTATTGTGAAGATTTCCGAAGGTTCTGTTAGAGATGCTCTTTCATTATTAGATCGAGCTTTGGTTAGTCTAGACAAAGGTTTAGAATTAAATTTACATACCGCCCAGAAAATATTTGGATACTTTGATAAATCTAATTTAATTGATTTATTTAAATATATTTTTCAAGGTGAAGAAAAAAAAGTAATAGATATGTATAGATCAATTTATGATCATGGTGTTGAGCCAAAAGTTTTTTTAAACGATTTTTTAGAGTTATTATATTATTTTAAAAATATTTCTTATCTAAAAATTGATGGCACAAATTTTAATTTAAATGATGAAGAGTTTAATAAAATAAAAGATTTAGCAAGTCAAATAAGCAATAAGACTTTGTTATTATTTTGGCAATTTACAATTAAAACATTAGAAGAAGTGTCTTTAGTATCAAATCAACATATGGCAGTAGAAATGTTTTTGGTAAGATTAATTTACTTAAAGGAAATAAAAAATATTAATGTCGATGAGTCTGGCATTATAATAAAGGAGGATAGTTTTAGTACAGATTTGGAGAATAGATCTATAAATAATAATAAACAAGATGATGAATTGCTAAAAAATACAAATAAAACAATAGGACAAATAAAAAACATTACTCAAGAAAAAAAACATTTGGAAAAAACAACAACTTCATCGCCCAATAATCAAGAATTAAAAATAGACACCTTTGCAGATTTGATAAATTTCTGTTCTTTAAAAAAAGAAATTAAACTAAAACATGAATTGGAAACAAATGTTAATTTAGTTAGTTTTGAAAATAATAGGATAGAAATTTCATTTAATGAAAGACTTGACAAAGAGTTTATAAAAAACTTATCAACTAAATTATATGAATGGACCAATAACAGGTGGATTATATCTTTATCTAAAAAAACTGGGGCACCATCAAAAAAAGAAGGAGAATTAATTTTGAAAAAAGAACTATTAGAGAAAGAAAAAAAAAGTGAGCTTTACAAAAAGGTATTAGAAAATTTTCCTGATGCAGAGCTAATTGATGTTGATTTAGATAACAAAAAAAACAATGACTGATTTTAATAAAATTTTAGATAAAGCAAAAGAATTAGAAGTCAAAATGAAAGAGAGCCAAGAAAAGATTAAAAATATTAAAGTTGAAGGTATTTCAGGCGCTAATTCAGTAAAAGTAACATTAAACGGAGATGGAGAAATGATTAAATTAGAGATATCTCCTGAAATTATTAAAGAAGAAAAGTCAATTATTGAAGATCTTATAGTGGCTGCACACAATAATGCTAAATCTCAATTAAAGACTAAAACTTCAGAGGAACTTTCAAAAGCCACAGGTGGTTTTGGGATTCCAGGATTTAAATGGCCAATGTAGATTAATGCAAAATATTAATGAAATAGATAAACTGGTAAAACTTATATCAAAGCTACCAGGATTAGGTCCAAAATCTGCGAAAAGGATTATATTAAAGCTAATAAATTCTAGAGATGAGCTTATGAAGCCAATGACTAATAGTTTGGCTGAAGTTTATAAGAATGTCTCAAGATGTAAATCTTGTGGCACACTAAAATCAAATGCAGTTGGATGTGGAAATTGTGTTTCAAATGGAAAAAAATATAATAAAATTTGTGTTGTAGAAAGCATTGCAGATCAATGGAGCATTGAAAATTCAAATATATATCAAGGTTATTTTCATATTTTAGGTGGAACTCTTTCTTCTGCAGCAAACCAAAGAAAAGAAGATCTTTTAATTTCTTCTTTAGTTGAAAGGGTTAAAAAAGATTCTATAGAAGAAGTGATTATTGCGACTAGTGCAACTGTCGAAGGCCAAACAACAGCACATTATATAAAAGATAGTCTTAAAAAATTAGATGTTAAAGTATCAAAATTAGCACAAGGATTGCCAGTAGGAGGAGAAATTGAAAGTTTAGATGATGGAACTTTATTTTCAGCTTTTAAAAATAGAAGTTGGATAGAAACTAACTCTGATTAATTTTTTTTTAGCAATCTATTTAAATGAAGAATTGGCTCAGTATAGCCTGAAGGTTGAGATCTTCCATGGAATACCAGTTCACAGGCAGCTTTAAAAGCTATCGATTTATCAAAATTACCTGACATTGTTTGATATGGAGAATGTCCTTTTAGAGCAGGATCTTTAATATTTTGATTATCGACAATTTCTGCCATTTTTTTCATAATTTCAAGAACTTGCTTTTTACTACAGATTCCATGGTGAAGCCAATTAGCAATATGTTGGGATGAAATTCTTAAAGTTGCCCTATCTTCCATTAAACCAACACCATTTATATCTGGAACTTTTGAACATCCTACAGATTGATCTATCCATCTTACAACATATCCTAAAATACCTTGTGCATTATTTTTTAATTCATTCGTAACTTCTTCTTTTGACCAATCAGGTTTATTAGCAACAGGAATAGTTAAAAGATTTGAAAGTTTAGCCTTTTTTCTTTTAGTAATTTCTAAATGTTTTTTAAACACATTAACCTCATGATAGTGCAAAGCATGTAATGCTGCTGCAGTTGGACTTGGAACCCATGCACAATTTGCTCCCGCTAATGGATGACTAACCTTTTGTTTAATCATGTCTGCCATTAAATCAGGTGCAGCATACATTCCTTTTCCAATTTGACATTTTCCAGAAAATCCACATTGAAGCCCAATGTCCACGTTATTATTTTCATAAGCTGAAATCCATTTAGATGATTTCATATCTCCCTTTTTTATCATTGGACCGGACTCCATTGATGTATGCATTTCATCACCCGTTCTATCTAAAAAGCCAGTATTTATGAAAAAAACTCTATTTTTTAAAGATCTAATACATTCTTTTAAGTTTGTAGAAGTCCTTCGTTCTTCATCCATAATTCCACATTTAATTGTAAATTTTTTTAATTTTAAAAATTTTTCAACTTTATCAAAAATTAAGTCAGTAAAAGAACATTCATCGGGTCCATGCATTTTTGGTTTCACTATGTAAATAGAATTTTTTCTTGAATTTCCTCTTTTTTTAAAATCATGAAGACAAGCAGTAGATGTTATGAAAGCATCCATTATACCTTCAGGACATTCCGATCCATCTTTTAAAAGAATAGCTGGGTTAGTCATAAGATGTCCAACATTTCTATTTAACAATAAAGCTCTACCATGCAAATTAAATTTCTTTCCTTTCGGTGATATGTAATTTCTATCAGGGTTTAATTTTCTTATTATTTTCTTATTTTTTTTTTGAAATTCTATTTTTAAATCACCTTTCATTAAGCCCAACCAATTTCGGTACCCAATAACTTTGTCTTCAGCATCTACAGCAGCAACACTATCTTCATGATCGCAAATTGTTGAAACTGCAGATTCTAAAATTATATCATGAATTTTAATTTTATCTTGATTGCCATCAGGATTGTTTATTTCCATATTTCCATCTTGATCAAACAATATATCTATATGAAGGCTGTTATTTACGAATAAAAGTGATGATAAGTTATTTGATTTTTTATTGTAGCCTACAAATTGTTTAGAATTTTTTAATTTTAAATTTAATTTATTGTTTTTTACTTCTGGAACTTTTTTTAAATCATTCCAGCTTGCATTTTTTAAAGGAATATATTTGTCTAATAAAAGCCTAGCATATTCTATTACTTTTTTTCCTCTTATTGGGTTGTAGGTTTTTCCTTTTAAAGCACCTTTGGTTTCAGGTATTACGTCAGTCCCATACAAAGAGTCGTACAAACTAACCCAGCGAGCATTAGCTGCATTTAATGCATATCTTGGGTTGGATATAGGAACTACTAATTGTGGACCACAAATACTAGATATTTCAGTATCTACATTTTTAGTTTTAATTTTGAAATTTGGACCAGTTTTTTTTAAATAGCCAATTTTTTTTAAAAATTCTCCATAATTTTTTATATTAATTTTTTTGGTTTTTCTTTCTTTATGCCATTCATCAATTTTTTTTTGTAATTTCTCTCTTATTGCTAAAAGCTGCTTATTTTTTGGAGTTAATTCATGTGCATATTTATTAAAAGCACTCCAAAAAGTTTCTTTTTTAACTTTAGTTCCAGGTAGCAGTTCTTTATTTACAAAATTCAATAACTTTTCTGAGACAGATAAATCTTTGATATTTATATATTTTTCTTTCATATTAACTCTTAGACCCCATCTGTATTTTTACCTGAGAGATTTACTCCTTCGGTGAGACTTAGTCTTCTTTCCAGAGTTAATAAGTTTAAGGTCCTTTTGCCTGAGAGTTTCCGGGGTGGTTGCTCCTTCGGCGCTACAATAGTAGTCTCTCCCTTAAAACTGATCATACTCTATTACGTTAAACAGCAATAATCTAACAAATATTTGAACATTTTATGGCCTTTTTTTGCTATTAATTAAGGGGTATTTTGATTGAAAATGAAAAACTATTTAAATTTTGAAAATGATATTAAGTCACTAGAGACCGAATTAGATAAGCTTAAAGACCCTTATAATCAAGAAGGTTTATCTGAAGTTGATACAAAAAGAATTTCAGAAATCCAATTAGAATTAAACACAAAGTTAAAAGAAATATACTCAAATTTAAATGCTTGGCAAAAAACACAAGTAGCAAGACATGAGGATAGACCAAAATCAAAATTTTTCATTGAAAATTTGTTTAAAGAATTTATTCCACTTGCAGGAGATCGTTTTTATGGAGAGGATAAATCAGTATTAGCAGGATTTGCAAAATTTGATCAAACTTCAGTTTTAGTGATTGGTCAAGAAAAAGGAGATGATTTAAATACTAGAATAGAAAGAAATTTTGGAATGATGAGACCTGAAGGATACAGAAAAACAATTCGTTTAATGAAATTAGCTGATAAATTTAATATTCCCATTATAGCATTTGTAGATACTCCTGGTGCATACCCAGGAGTTGGTGCAGAAGAAAGAGGACAGGCTGAAGCAATTGCAAAATCAATTGAATGTTGCATGGAATTAAAAGTTCCAACTATATCAATTATTATCGGAGAAGGAGGATCCGGCGGGGCAATTGCTCTTGCTTCATCTAATAAAGTTATTATGCTTGAGAATGCAATTTATTCTGTAATCTCGCCAGAGGGATGTGCCTCAATACTTTGGAGAGATCCCAAAAAAACTTTGGAAGCAGCGGAAGCAATGAAATTATCTTCAAAAGATCTTTTTGAAATGGGTATTATTGATGAAATAATAGAAGAGCCTTTTGGTGGAGCGCACAGAGATAGAGAATTGTGTCTTAATAATGTTAGAGATTCAATTAAAAAAAATTTAGCAGAAATGGAGTTAAAAAGTAGGGATGAAATTTTTTTTCATAGAAAAAATAAATTTTTGTCAATTGGAAGAAAAAAAGGCTTTGCTACAATCGAAGAGCAGAATAAAAATTTAACAATGAAAGAAAATTTTTATGAAAAAACTTTACAAAAAGTTCAAAAAATTAATTTTAAAATAATTGTTATTTTTTTTATATTAATAGCTTGTTTGGGTTATTTGTTTTTATAATAAACCATGGCAATGTTTATATTTTTTGCCTGACCCACAAAAACAAGGTTCATTTCTTCTCATTTTTTTTTTAATACTTATAGGCTCATCTTTTTTGCGGCTATCAATTGATTCTGTTACGATATTAAGATTTATTAATACTGTAATTAAATCTGTTTTTAATTTTAATAATAAATTTTCAAATAATTCAAAAGCTTCTTTTTTATATTCAACTAATGGGTCTCTTTGACCATAAGATCTTAAACCAATGACTTGTCTTAATTGCTCTAAATATTGAATATGTGATTTCCAACTTATATCAACTGTTTGTAAAAATATTCTTTTTTCGATTTCTTTTGCCTGGTCCTCTCCTAAAAGTTTTATTCTATTATCTCTTTTTTCAATAAATTTATTAGTAATTATTGAGGAAAAATTTTTTTCACTTTCTTTAGCTAGCTTGCTTATTTCATTATCATTAAAACTTTTTCCAAATATAGATATAAATTTTCTATTAAATTCATTATCTTTTGGGTTAATAAGGTATTCTTTTTTATTTTTTATTAGATCTTCAATTATTTCATTCAAAAAATTATTTGAATAGCTAAATATTTCATTGTTATTCATTACGTTATTTCTTTCAGAAAAAATAACTTGTCTTTGATCAGACAAAACGTTATCAAATTTTAAAAGAGTTTTTCTAATATCAAAGTTTCTAGCTTCAACTTTTTGTTGAGCTCTTTCCAGAGCTTTATTTATCCAGGGATGATCAATGCTTTCTCCATCTTTTAACCCAAGTTTTTCTAACATATTATTCATTGATTCAGATCCAAATATCCTCATTAAGTCATCTTCAAGGCTTACATAAAAAATTGAATTTCCTTCATCACCTTGTCTTCCAGATCTTCCTCTAGCCTGATTGTCAACTCTCCTAGACTCCATACGTTCAGTGCCAATAACAAATAGGCCTCCCAAAGATTTAACTTTTTCTTTTTCTTTACTTAATGTTTCATCAGCAACGCTTCCCTTTTTTCCTCCCAGCTGAATATCAACACCTCTTCCAGATATACTCGTCGTAATTATGACTGATCCAATTTTCCCCGCATTGGCTATTATTTCTGCCTCTTTAGAATGATTTTTGGCATTTAGAATTGTGTGAGGAATTTTTTTTGACTGAAGTAATTTTGAATAGTTTTCTGAACTATTAACGCTCGAAGTAAAAACTAAAACAGGTTGACCCTTATTATAACAGTCATGAATTTTCGAAACTATTGCATTATTTTTTTCATTTTCACTTCTATAAATTTGATCATTCCAATCTTTTCTTATCATTTTTTTATTGGTAGGAATAACTACAATTGACAGGTTATATATTTCAAAAAATTCTTCAGCTTCTGTTGCTGCAGTTCCGGTACATCCTGAGATTTTTTTATATAATTTAAAATAATTTTGATAAGTTGTTGAAGCCAGTGTTTGGTTTTCTTGTTGGACTTTTATTTTTTCTTTTGCTTCTAATGCTTGATGTAATCCATCGCCATATCTTCTACCTTCTAAAATTCTTCCAGTTAATTCATCAATAATTTTTAGTGTTCCATCTTGAATTACATAATCTTTTCCTTTTTCAAAAAGGTGAGTTGCTCTTAAAGATTGAGTTACATGATGCACAAGTTCTAAATTTTGTGGATCATAAAAGTTATTATTTTTTAAAACACCAGCAGAAGAAAAAATTTTTTCTACATTATCAATACCCTTATTAGTTAAGTAAATATTTTTATCTTTTTCATCTATTTCATAGTCAACTTTTGATAAGAATCTAATTAATTTATCTACAGCTATATACTGATCAGTTTTATCTTCTACAGCTCCAGAAATAATTAATGGAGTTCTTGCCTCGTCAATCAAACAAGAGTCAATTTCATCAACAATACAAAAACTAAGATTTTTTTGAACTATTTGATCTTTAGAAAATTTCATATTATCTCTTAAATAATCAAACCCTAATTCGCTGTTTGTTGCATATGTGATATCACAACTATAGTTTTCTTTCCTTTCACCATCATCTTGATCATTATTTATGTAACCTGATTTAAGACCCAATAAATTGAAAATTTGCCCCATGTTTAAGCAATCTCTTTTAGCAAGATAGTCGTTTACAGTTACAACATGTACTCCTTCTTCGGTAAGCGAATTAAGGTAAGCTGTTAAGGCAATAGTTAAAGTTTTACCTTCACCAGTTTTCATTTCAGCAATTTTTCCTTCATGTAATACGATACTGCCTATAATTTGAACGTCATATGGACGTTCCTTTATAGTTCTATTTGCAGCTTCTCTTGCACATGCAAAAGCTTCTGGCAATAAAGCATCTAAAGTTTCTCCTTTTTTTATTCTTTCTTTAAACTCTTCAGTTTTTATCTGGAAATCCTTATTTTCAAGACTTTTAAAATTTGGCTCTAATTCATTAATTTTTGAAACAATTTTGCTTAATCTAGATAGTTCCTTTTCATTTGGAGATTTTATTAACTTAGATATTAGATTTAAAGGATTAAACATTTTGTAATTTTTTATATATTATTTATCTTTAATTTTTAATATAGGTATTAAATAATTTATTTAAATACTATGGCACTTAACATAAAAAATTTCCTTTTGTCTAAAACTAAAAAGTCAAAAATTGGGGACTTTCAAGACTTAGAGCATATTGATGGTGTTGCAATATCAGTAGTTTCAGCACAACTTTACAAAGAAAGTAGAGATGATTTAGTTCTTTTTTATTTTAGAGATTCAGCTAACTATGCATCTGTTTATACCCAATCAAAGATTGTTTCAGAAAATATTAAATGGAATTTGTCGTTAAATGGAAATTCAGTTAAAGCAATATTAATAAATGCAGGAAATGCTAATGCATTCACTGGAAAGTTGGGTTATAAAGGAATTTCTATTTTAGCAGAAGAATTATCTAAAAAACTTTCAGATAAAATTTTGGAAGATGAAGAAAATAAAGATTCTGTTAAGCCTAAGCAATTACTTTTTGGATCAACCGGCACAATTGGTGAAACTTTTCCTACAGAAAAAATTAAACAATCAATAACTGAATTAGTAGAAAAAATTAGATATACGCAAAATAAATATTTATGGATGAAAGCAGCCCTTGGAATAATGACAACAGACCTTTCCCCAAAATTAGCAATGGAAGAATGTAGGATTGGAAATTCTGAAATAAAAATTTATGGTATAGCAAAAGGAAGCGGTATGATTTTTCCAAATATGGCTACAACCTTAGGGTTTATTTTTACGGATGCCGATATTCCTTCTGGGATATTAAAAAAATTATTAAAAAAAAATATTGAAACAACTTTTAATGCTGTTAGCTGCGATGGAGATACTAGTACTAATGATATGGTTACTTTTTTTTCCACAAAGAAAGCTAAGCATCCTAAAATAAAAAGCATTAATGATGAAAAACTTGAAGAATTTGATAAAAGTTTACACTCAGTTCTTTTAAATTTAGCAAAAAGGATTGCTGCAGACGGAGAAGGTGCATCAAAATTTATTTCAGTCAATGTATTAAATGCAAAAAATTTATTAGATGCTAAAAAAGTAGCTTTCTCAATTGCCAACTCACCTTTAGTAAAAACTGCTATAGCTGGAGAGGATCCAAATTGGGGAAGAATTATAATGGCAATAGGTAAGGCTGGTGTTGATATAAATTTAAAAAAATTAGCTATTAATTTTGGAAATATTAAAATTATTGAAAAAGGACAGTTAATCTCAACTTATGAGGAAGCCGAAGTAGTAGAATATATGAGAAATGAAAAAATAGATTTGAATGTTGATTTGAGCATCGGAAGTAAAAAATTTACTGCATACACTATGGATTTTACTAAAAAGTATATCGAAATAAACTCTGATTATAGAAGTTAGGTTGATCTTGAATAATAAAAAAAAACTATTAATTAACTTTCATGATTAAATATAGATTATCCTGCAAAAGCTGCAATCTATCATTTGATAGCTGGTTCTCTTCTTCAAAAGAATATGAAAAACTTAAAAAACTTAAACATTTAAGTTGTCACAATTGTAATTCCTTAGAAATCGAAAAAACATTAATGTCTCCAAATGTTCTAGGCTCAAAGGATAAATTAGTTAAAATTTCAAAAGATAAAAAATATTCTAAAATTAAAAGTAAAATTAAGGAGTATCAAAAATTTATTAAAAAGAATTTTAATTATGTTGGAGATAATTTTGCCCATGAGGCTAGAACAATTCATTATAACAAAGATAAAAAAAATCAAAGAATATATGGTAACGCATCTTCAGAAGAAATATCTGATCTTAAAGAAGAAGGAATTGAGACAGAAACTATTCCTTGGTTTAATGATAATGAAAATTAATTTTTTTTAAAAAAAGCTATATAATTTACTGATTTATCATCACTAACTTTCCAACTATTTAAAAGTGGATTGAATTTTAATCCATCTAAATTTACCAAATTTAATTGAGAATTTTTTGCAATTTCGATTAAATCTTTTGGCTTGATAAATTTTTCCCAGTCATGAGTTCCTATAGGAAGCCAATTCAATATGTACTCAGCACCAATAATTGCAAAACCAAAGGATTTTAATGTTTTATTTAATGTGGCTACAAAAATTAAACCATCTTTTTTTAAAAATTTTGAACTTTGTTTTATAAATAAATTTATATCATCAACGTGTTCTACAATTTCGAGCATTAGCAGGACATCAAATTTTTTTTTTATTTTTAATTTTTCAGGTGATGAGCAAATATACTGTATTTTTAATTTTTTTTTTTTTGCATAAATTTTAGCTACATTAATATTTTTTGAGGATGCATCTATACCTACTATATTGGCTCCTAGTTTTTTCATAGGGACTGAAATTAACCCTCCACCACATCCTATATCTAAAATATTTAGATTTTTTAAGGGCATTTTTTTTGACTTTATATTGAAGTGTTGGATTATTTTGTCTCTTATATACTTTATTCTTATAGGGTTAAATTTATGAAGAGGCTTAAAGCTACCTTCTGGATCCCACCATTCAGCTGCCATTCTATTAAACTTATTAATTTCTGTTTTATTTATTGTGCTCATTTTCATTCAGGTATTGACATTACAATCAAGATGTATTTTATCAATATAATTTAATTATAAAAAAAAATAATTATCAATGAAAATTGTTGTTTTAAAATTTGGAGGTACTTCAGTTGGTACTACTGACAGAATTAAGAAAGTAGCCAATATTATATCTAGTTATGTAAGAAAAAAATTTAAAGTCATAGTGGTAACTTCTGCAATGAGTGGTGTGACAAATGATTTAATAAAAAAATCTAAAAATATTAGTAATAATTTTAGTTCTTCAGAATATGATGTGCTTGTTTCTACTGGAGAGCAAATGGCGTGTGCATTAATTGCTGGAAGATTAAACCATATTGGATATAAGTCAAAATCTTGGATGAGTTGGCAAATCCCAATAATTGCTGAGGGTGAACACAAATCTTCTAGAATTAGTGAAATTAAAAAAAGAAATATTTTTAATTATTTAAAATCTGGTGGAACTCCTATAATTACAGGTTTTCAGGGTATTAATAACAATAATAGAATTACAACACTTGGCAGAGGTGGTTCAGATGCTTCAGCTATTATGTTGGCAAAATTTTTTAAAGCAAAGAAATGTGTAATCTATACTGATGTAGATGGTGTTTATACAACTGATCCAAATAATTTAAAAAATGCAAAAAAAATAAAAATTATATCATATGAAGAAATGTTAGAAATGGCATCGTTAGGAGCAAAGGTTATGCAGCCACATTCTATACAAGATGCAAGATTAAATAGAATTAAAATTGACGTTAAATCTTCTTTTGTGAATAGAAAAGGTACAATAATTACAAAAAGAAAAAATATCTTTAGAAATAAAATAATTACCGGATTAACATCTACCAAAAATGATGCAAAGGTCACTATTGTTGGCGTTAAAGATAAACCAGGGGTTGCGGCTTCAGTATTTAAACCGCTATATGAAAATTACATTAATGTAGATATGGTTGTACAAACTTCATCAAGTAATAATAAAGAAACTGACATAACTTTTACTATTAAGTCAGAAGATCTTAAAAAAACTATAAGATTTATAAAACAAAATAGCCAAATTAAATATAGAGATTTAATAGTGAATAAAAATGTATCAAAGGTATCAATTATTGGTGTTGGAATGGTAACTACACCTGGTGTAACATATAGGATGTTTCAAACTCTAGCAAATAAAGGAATAAATATTTTGGTTATTGCTACTTCAGAGATTAAAATATCAGTGCTAATAAATAAAAAAAATATAAAGAAAGCAATATCAGCACTTCATAAAGAGTTTAAATTAAATAGTTAATAAAATGAGTCTTAGGCCATTTAGAGATATTCATAGAAGAAAAACAAAAGTAGTCAATGTAGGCAATGTAAAAATTGGTGGGGATAATCCTATTTCAGTCCAGTCAATGACAAACACACTAACAAAAAATGCTAAAGCAACTATTAAGCAAATTAATGAAATAGCAAATGAGGGAGCAGATTTAGTTAGAGTTTCATGTCCTGATGAAGATTCCACAATAGCATTAAAAGAAATAGTTAAACATTCTAGCATTCCAATAATTGCCGATATACATTTTCATTATAAACGAGCTCTTGAGTCTGCTGATAACGGTGCAAAATGTTTGAGAATAAATCCAGGAAATATAGGGGATAAAAAAAAAATAAAAGAAATAATTTCAGCAGCAAAAAATAATAACTGCTCAATAAGAATTGGTGTTAATGCAGGATCACTCGAAAAAGATATTTTGGAAAAATATAAAGAGCCTTGTCCAGAAGCGTTAGTCGAAAGCGCTTTAAGAAACATTAAAATTATCGAAGATGAAGATTTTTTTAATTTTAAAGTTAGCGTTAAATCTTCAGATGTTTTTTTATCCATTGGTGCTTATAGACAACTTTCAAAGATTACTGAATATCCATTACATTTAGGAATTACAGAAGCAGGATCTTATTTACCAGGAAGCATAAAATCTTCAATTGGATTAGGAAATTTACTATTAGACGGCATTGGAGATACCATTAGGGTTTCACTATCAGATGATCCTGTAAAAGAAGTAAAAATTGGCAATGAAATATTAAAATCGTTAAACTTAAGGAATAGAGGCGTAAAAATAATATCATGCCCTTCTTGCGCTAGACAAGCATTTCAAGTTATTGACACTGTTAAGATTTTAGAAGAAAAACTCTCTCATATTAAAGAACCAATTACACTGTCTGTAATAGGTTGCGTTGTGAACGGACCTGGTGAAGCAGCCTTAACTGATATTGGAGTGACCGGAGGAGGAAAGGGTAATAATATGCTTTATATAAGAGGTGTTCAAACAGAAAAATTATCTAACGATAAAATTGTTTCAAAGATTGTAGAATTGGTAGAAAAAAAAGTAGCTGAAATGAAAAGCAAAATGTAATGATACCAATTAATAAAGTTAAAGACTTAATTTTAAAACATTCTTCGTTAGAGAAAGAGCTTTCCTCTGGAGAAATTGATAAAAAAAAATTTGCAGAAAAGTCCAAGGAATATGCGGATCTTAATGAAGTTATAAAAGAAGCCCAAGAATATTGCTCTTTTGAAAATGGAAAAAAGGAATTAGAAAAAATAATAAACGACAATAATAGTGATAGAGAAATGTCCGAATTAGCACAATCAGAATTAACTAGTTTAATAAAAAAAAATGAAAGAAATGAAAAAAAAATAAAATTATTTTTATTACCTAAGGATGATGCAGATTCAAAAAATGCAATTATAGAAATTAGGGCTGGTACAGGAGGTTTGGAAGCTAGTCTTTTTGCTTCAGATTTGTTTAAAATGTATGAAAAAGTAAGTAATGAAAAAAAATGGATCTTAGAAATTATTACAATTTCGAAAAGTGATGCTGGAGGTTTAAAAGAAGTAATTGCATTAATTAAAGGAAAAAATATTTATTCTTCTCTTAAATATGAAAGTGGCGTTCATAGAGTTCAAAGAGTTCCAGATACAGAAACTCAAGGAAGAGTTCATACTTCAGCTGCAACAGTAGCAGTTTTACCTGAAGCAGAAGAAGTTGATGTAAAAATTGAAGACAAAGATTTAAGAATAGATGTATTTAGAAGTAGTGGCCCAGGTGGTCAAAGTGTTAATACCACCGACTCTGCAGTAAGGATAACTCATTTGCCAACTGGAATTGTAGTAAGCCAACAAGATGAAAAGTCTCAAATAAGAAATAAAGAAAAAGGATTAAAAATATTAAGGTCAAGAATTTATGAGTTTGAGAGAAGGAAAAGAGATGAAGAGAGATCTAAAGATAGGAAAAGTAAAATTGGAACTGGAGATAGGTCTGAGAGGATTCGTACATATAATTGGCCACAAAATCGAGTAACAGATCATAGAATTAACCTTACCATAAATAAATTGACAGAATTTATGCAAGGCGAAATTTTTGATGAAATGATAGAAAATTTAAGTTTACAAGCACAAGAAGAAGAATTGAAAAATATTAAATGATTATGGACTATAAAACTATCTTAACTGATTCATCAGTTTTTTTAAAAAATTTTAAAATAAAAAACCCAAAATTAGACAGTGAATTATTATTGTCAAATTCTTTAAATATTTCTAGAGAAAATTTATTAGTAAATTTAAATAAAAAAATTTATTTTAATCAATATAAAAAATTTAAAAAATTATTAGAAAAAAGAAAAAAAAGAGTACCAATGGCATATATCGTTGGCTTTAAGTATTTTTGGAAAAGTAAATTTTTTGTAAATAAATTTGTTTTAATTCCAAGACCAGAAACAGAGTTGGTAGTTGAAGAATCTTTAAAATATTTACCAAAAAATAAATACAAAAAAATATTAGATATTGGAACTGGGTCAGGATGTATAATAATATCGATATTAAAAGAGAGACTAAAATCTAAAGGTGTTGGACTGGATATTTCAAAAAATGCTATAAAAATTGCAAAATTTAATGCAAAATTACAACATGTCGATAATAGAACGATATTTGTTAATACAGATGTTGACAAATATAATCGAGACAAATATGATTTGATCATATCTAATCCTCCATACATAAAAAGTTTAAAAATTAGTAGGTTGGAAGAGGATGTAAAAAATTTTGAACCCAGATCGGCCCTTGATGGAGGCCATAGTGGATACTCAAAGATAGGAAAAGTGATACAAAAAAGCTCAAATCTATTAAAAAGAAACGGGAAATTGATTTTAGAAATTGGATACGATCAAGTTTATTCTACTTCGAAATTATTAAAAAATTACGGGTTTTATATAAACAAAGTATCTAAAGACTTATCCAAAAAAGATAGATGTATTGTTAGTACAAAAAAATAAATATGAACCATTTTAAAAATAATCATAAAAGAAATAGATTTAGATCAAACGGGGATAGAGGTTTTAAGAAAAGAAATGGAGATTCCCAAAAATTTGGCACTGATTATTCTACAAATACAAACTTTCAAAGAAAGTTTCCAGGAAGAAACAATCATAATGCTTCTAAGCTTATTGACAAATATAATGATCTTGCAAGAGAAGCTCTATCAAAGGGTGATAAGATTTTATCAGAAAATTATTTCCAACATGCAGACCATTTTGCTAGAATTTTATCTGAAAAACAAAATCATAAATTGGCAAGAGAAGATAAAAATAACATTTCTCAACAAAATCATGAAATCCCTTCTAAAAATGAAACAGATTCCAATCAAGTAAATGAAGAGATTAGTGATAAACAGTTACAAAAAAGCTAATATTGTTTATTAATTATTTCTGACTTGAGTACATTTGTTTTAATTCTTTTAACTTCAAACAATTCTCTATTTTTTCCAGTTAAAGTTTTTCCTGAAGGAAGTTTTAATGTTTGAGAATTAATTTTTTTTCCATTTTCAATTACCTCATAGTGAAGATGGGGACCCGTAGACATACCAGTAGAACCAACATATCCAATAATTCTTCCTTGTTTAACTCTTACTCCTTCTTTAATTCCTTTACCAAATTTTGATAGATGCGCGTATACTGTTGAGTATGTTGTGTTGTGTTTTATCTTTACACAATTACCTCCGCCACCACACCATCTTGCTCTAATAATTTTTCCATCACCAGAGGCCATAATCGGAGTTCCTTTAGGTGCAGCAAAGTCTGTTCCTCTATGCATTTTATTAAAACCTAGTATTGGGTGTTTTCGCATGCCGAAACTGGAAGATAGTCTAGCGCCGTTAATTGGAGTTTTCATTAATGCTTTTTTTGCACTTTTACCAATTTTATCATAATGACCTTCAAATTTTTTTTTATTAAAATAATATAACTCATTTTGTTGACCTCTAAGTATCATGTTTGCATATAATATTTTTCCAGTTTCAAAAATTTTTCCTTCATCATCTTCAAAAACTTCATACATAATTTGAAAAGTATCATTCTTTCTAATATCTCTTTGAAAGTCTATTTGGAAACCATAAATTCTTGCAAAATCAACAATTACATTTGGTTGAACATCTTGTTTTACTGCTGCTCTGTAAAGACTTTTTAATATTTTAGCCTCTTTATAAAGTATAGTTTTATTTAGATCGGTAACTATTTCATTATACTTAAAATCATTATTACTTATGTTTTTAACAATATGTATTTTTTTTGTTCTAGAAACAGGATAGTAAAGTTCAATTATTTTATTTGAATCTCCTAAATCCAATGTGAAAATTATTTTTTGACCTTTTTTTATACTATTTAACTTTTGTTCTTTTGATAAAATTTTCCTTACTGAATTGATTTCTTTTTTAGGTATTTTATAGCTTTCTAAAATTTTATTAAAACTTTCCCCTTGGGAGACCCTATGTTCAATATCAATAAATTTTGGATTTAGATTGTTGACAACTGTTTGTAAAGTTTTCTCAAAATAAATATTGTTTAAAGTATCAAAAAAATGGATTTTTTTTTGTTCTTTTATAAAATTGAATAATTGAACCAGTATTATGACCAATAAAGCTGTGGCCATTAAAAAAGTAAATTCTAGATTTTTCTTTATTAGATCACGAATATTTAAGTCTTTATTTTTATCTATTTTTAGTAATTTTATTTTCATTTTAGTTTGTAATTATTAATTTAGGTGGCTCGAAATATCAAAAAAAACCTTTATTTTTAAGTAGTTTTATCACTAATTTTTTAGTTCTTAGGCCTTGATTTCCATTGATTTTAGACTATAAGCGGCACACTTTCTCAATAAAATTATTGTGAATTATTAGGCTTTTAGCCTAATTAGCTATTTTAAT
>MDSV01152932.1_pt1 | contig 17586 bp, 21 predicted proteins | sample 810851 | NCBI WGS metagenome assembly MDSV01 (sample SAMN05326640, study PRJNA326480) | marine metagenome | isolation source: seawater | place: Atlantic Ocean: North East | collected 2012 | reverse complement strand
TGTTCCTGTGCTTGCACTATCTCAATTGAATAGAGGTGTGGAGTCTAGGCCAAATAAAAGGCCAATGTTGGCTGACCTGAGAGACTCTGGTGCTATAGAGCAGGACGCTGATGTAATAGCTTTCATTTATAGACATGAGTACTACGATAGAAATGATCTTGAAAGTAAAGGTAAGGCTGAAATCAATATAGCAAAACAGAGGAATGGACCTACCAAGACAGTTTCATTAGCCTTTAGGGATTCAGTTGCTAAATTCGAGAACTTGGCTAGAGAAGAAAGTTTTCCTCCTCAATATTACGATCAAGATTAATCCGTAATCTCGAAACTCATTGTTACATTGCAAGGTTTTTGTTAACCTGTACTCCCATCTAATAAAAATTGTTTGATCTTCAAGATGGGAATTAAGAAAACTAAATTTATCTTTGTTACTGGAGGAGTAGTTTCTTCATTAGGTAAAGGTATAGCTTCTGCTTCTTTAGGTGCTTTATTAGAAAGTAGAGGTCTATCAGTCACTATTCTTAAGCTCGATCCATACATCAATCTTGATCCAGGAACGATGAGTCCTTTTCAGCATGGCGAAGTTTTTGTCACTGAAGATGGATCTGAGACTGATTTAGACTTAGGACATTATGAGAGGTTTTTAACTTCAAAAATGACTAGTTCAAATAATTTCACTACAGGACAAGTTTATGAAACTGTCCTAAGAAATGAAAGAAAAGGTGAATATTTAGGTGGTACGGTTCAAGTGATACCCCATATAACTGATGAAATAAAAAGAAGAATTATTAAAGGTGCTTCAAATTCTGACATTGCAATTGTAGAAATAGGCGGAACTGTCGGTGATATAGAGTCTCAACCTTTTCTTGAAGCTATAAGACAGATGAAGATTGAGCTTGGACCTAAACAAACCTTATACATGCACTTAACTTTAGTTCCATATATAGCTGCAGCTGGAGAAATAAAAACAAAACCAACTCAACGTTCAGCTAAAGAAATGCTTTCTCATGGTCTTCAGCCTGATATTTTAGTCTGTAGATCAGAAGTTGAATTATTACAAGAAGCTAAAGAAAAAATTGCCTTATTTACTAATGTTGAAAAAGATAGTGTTATTTCAATGCCAGATGCTAAATCTATTTATGAGATTCCAATTCATCTAAATTCTCAAGGTGTAGATAATCTGGTTGCCAGAAAATTCGGACTTAAATCTAAGAAACCTGATCTTAAAGAATGGGATAGAGTAGTTAAGGCACATTTAAATCCCACTAAAGAAGTTAAAGTTTCAATGGTAGGTAAGTATATGGATTTAAAGGATGCATATAAGTCGCTTAACGAGGCCTTGGTTCATGCAGGTATAAGAAATCGCCTGAAGGTCAATATAGAATATATCGATTCTGAGTCAGTAAATAATAAAAATGTAAAAAGATATCTTTCTAATTCTGATGCAGTTCTGGTACCTGGCGGCTTTGGTTTGCGTGGAATTGAAGGAATGATAGCTGCTGCTAACTATGCGAGAACAAACAAGATTCCATACTTAGGTATATGTTTAGGAATGCAAATAGCAGTGATTGAGTTCTCAAGAAATGTTTTAGGTTTGAAGGGTGCTAATAGCACAGAATTTAATAGTAAGACCACACATCCGGTAATAGCTTTGATTAGTGAATGGACTGATATAACAGGCGAAATTGAGAAAAGAGATGAGAATTCTGATTTAGGTGGGACTATGAGGCTAGGAGCTCAGAATTGTTTGCTTGATAAGAAATCTATAACTTTCTCTCTTTACAAAGAAGAGAAGATAAAAGAAAGACATAGGCATAGGTATGAAGTTAATGAGAACTATTTAGAAAAATTACAATCTAAGGAATTGAAGATAGTTGGAAGGTCAGAGGACAAGAATCTCGTCGAAGTTATTGAGATGTCTGATCATCCATGGTTTGTTGGTTGTCAATTCCATCCAGAATTTACCTCCAATCCTATTGATGGTCATCCTCTTTTTTATGGTTTTCTTAAAGCAGCTAAGAAATTTAGAATAAAATAGATAAATTATGAAAGAAGTAAGTGTTGCAGATATAGAACTCAGTAATCAAAATGAGTTTGCGTTAATTTGTGGATTAAATGTCTTAGAATCTGATGAAGTTCTCACAAAGGTTGTTGAAGAAACATTAGCTATAACAAAAAAATTTTCCATTCCCTTTATATTTAAAGCTTCGTATGACAAGGCCAATAGGTCTTCAAAAGACTCTTATAGAGGACCAGGAATAAAAGAAGGACTTAGAACTTTAAAGAGTATAAAGGAAGATTATTCGATACCTGTCATTTCTGATGTACATTCAGTAGAAGAAGTAGCACCTGCTGCAGATGTTCTAGACATCATTCAGATCCCAGCCTTTCTATGCAGGCAAACAGATCTAATAGGAGAGTGTGCCAAAACCAACCTCCCCATCAATGTAAAGAAAGCTCAATTCTTATCCCCAGGAGATATGAAAAATATCATTGATAAGATTTTAAGCTTTGACAATGAGAATATATTGCTTTGCGAAAGAGGAACGATCTTTGGATATAGTAACCTTATTGTTGATATGCTAGGTGTAGCAGAATTGAAGGATCTTGAATATCCTGTAATTTTTGATGTAACTCATTCTCTTCAACAACCCGGAGGCTTAGGTAAAAGTACAGCTGGAAGAAGACATCATGTACTAAATCTCGCCAAATCAGCCATGGCGCTTGGTCTCGCTGGGCTATTCTTAGAAGTTCATCCGAATCCTGATAAAGCTTTATGCGATGGTCCCTGTGCCTTGCCTTTAGATAAACTAGAAGATTTCTTATCTCAGATTAAGGCTCTAGACTCTTTAACCAAAGACTTACCTACTTTAGAAATAACTTAAATGAAAGAACAAGAAATTATTTCTAAAGTTTCAGGTTATGAAATTCTAGATTCAAGAGGCAATCCAACTGTAGCTGCTGAAATCACTCTAAATGATGGTAGATCTTCTATGGCTTTTGTTCCTTCAGGAGCCTCTACAGGTAAATATGAAGCTCATGAGAAGCGAGATGAAGAAGAAAGCAGGTATTTAGGGAAGGGTGTAAAAAAAGCAATCTCATCTATTGATGGTGAAATTAACGAGCTGTTAACAGGCAGATCTCCACATGACCAAATTGATATAGATAAAAGATTATGTGAACTAGATGGAACATTAGAGAAAAATAAATTAGGAGCGAATGCTATTCTCGCAGTCTCTCTTGCAGTTGCCAGATCTTCTTCTTCTGTAAAGGGTCAGCCTCTACATCAGACTATAAATCAAATATTTAAAGAAATTTCTGGAGAGGAGCCAAAGCATATCTTGCCAATCCCTATGATGAATATACTTAACGGAGGCGAACATGCAGATAATAAAATAGATTTCCAAGAGTTTATGATTCAACCTGTTGAATTTGATTCATTTAGCAAAGCCCTGCAGTGTGGTGTAGAAGTTTTTCATACCTTAAAAAAAGTACTAAAGGAAAAAAATTTATCTACTTCAGTTGGAGATGAAGGAGGTTTTGCTCCTCAACTTTTTTCTGCTGAAGAAGCTTTAGATTTAATTATGGATTCAATCGAAATAGCTGGGTACAAGGCTGGTAAGGAAGTTTTTATCTGTTTAGATTGTGCTTCTAGTGAGTTTTACAAAGATAACTTATATAAATTAACAGGTATGAAAAAAGATTTTGATTCTCAAGGTTTAACAGAATACCTAGTGGGATTAACTGAGAAATATCCCATTACCTCTATAGAAGACGGTTTAGATGAAGATGATTGGGAAGGTTGGAGCGTCTTGAATAAAAATTTAGGTTCAAAAGTTCAACTAGTGGGAGACGATCTATTTGTTACAAATAAAAGTAGATTACAAAGAGGTATAAAAGAAAATTCTGCAAATTCGATCTTAATTAAAGTTAATCAAATTGGATCTTTAACTGAAGCTCTTGAAACTATACATATAGCCAGAAAGAATGGTTTTAAGAATGTGATTTCTCATAGATCAGGTGAAACCGAAGATGCGTTTATAGCTGATCTATCGGTTGGCGTGGGGGCAAGGCAAATTAAGACTGGTGCACCTTCTAGAAGCGACAGAGTTTCAAAATACAATAGGTTATTATTGTTAGAAGCTAAGACCGACATTAAATTTGCAGGACTTAAATGAGGAATAAAGATAGAGCACTAAATATTTTAGGGTTTTTCAAAATAATTTTTTTCGTTTTACTGCTCCTGCTTCTGTTTATGATGATAAGTAAAATATTTTTAGGAGAATTTAGTATTTCTAAATTATCAGAGGTTAAAGAGGAGCAAATAAGAATTGAGCAAGATATTTCTGTTCTCAAAAAAAGCAATGAAGAGATGATGAATGAAAAAAATATACTAAATTCTGATGAGGGGTTAGAAGGACTGGCAAGATCGGAACTTGGCTTGATAAAAGAAGGTGAAACTTTCTATCAATTTGAGGTTAATAATCCTTCTGAAAACTAAAAGCTAAAAATGATTAATCAATTTGTTGCAGTAATTCCTGCTGCAGGAATAGGAGATAGGTTTAAAGATAGGACTCCTAAGCAATATATAAATATTTATGGAAAAACTGTAATTGAAAGAAGTGTTGAACACATTCTAAACCATCCTTCATGTTTAGAATTGGTGGTTTGTCTATCATCAAATGACTCATGGTTTAGAGATTTAGCCATGTTTCAAAACCCCAAAGTGAAAACAATTGTAGGCGGAAATACCAGAGGAGAGTCTGTTGATAATGGAGTAAAGTTTTTTGAGGAGAGAAATCTAGAGTTCAGTCATTTTTTGATACAAGATGCGGTTAGGCCTTGTCTAGAAAAAGAAGATCTAGATAAGCTTCTTAAACTTCTTGGGTCAGAACATGATGGCATGATATTAGGTTTTCCTGTATCTGATACTTTAAAAAAGACAGATTATGAATCTAGTCAGATTATTAAAACTGTTGACCGAAATAACTTATGGCATTCGCAAACTCCACAGTTGTTTAAAAAAGAATCTTTAATTAAGGCTCTAAACCAGGCTTCAAGAGAAAAAGAATTTACTGATGAGGCGCAGCTATTGGAATCTATTGGAGCCGACCTAGTTTTGGTAAAAGGATCTAGTCGAAATATTAAATTGACGTATCAAGATGATCTAAAGACGATAAAAATGATAATTAAAACTGAAATTTAATATAGGTCTTCATTTATAATTTGAATTTATGAGAATAGGACAAGGATTTGATGCCCACAAGATAAAAGAAGGAGAAGAGGTCGTTCTGGGTGGTGTTCATATACCCTCTAACTTCAGCATCGTAGCCCATTCAGATGGTGATGTAATAACGCATGCAGTAATAGATGCTATTTTAGGTGCTTTTTCACTAGGAGATCTAGGAACTCATTTTCCTTCAGAGGATGAGTCTTATAAGGATGTTTCTAGCAGATCGCTTTTAAGAGAAGTTTTAGAAAAGATAGGAGATCAGAAGATTTCTAATTTAGACATAACCTATATAGGTGAAGAACCCAAACTATCTATTTACGTAGATCAAATCAAGAAAAATCTATCTGAAGATTTAAATATAAATGTTGATCAGGTTAGTTGTAAGGCAACAACAACGGATAGATTGGGATATCAAGGAAGAAAAGAGGGTGTTTCTGCTTTAGCAATTATTTTATTTGAGTAGATGATGAAGATTTTAATTTCTAATGATGATGGATACGAAGCACCAGGGATAATTGCTTTATTTAACAGCTTAAAAGATATAGCAGAAGTTTTTGTAATAGCACCCGCAGAAAATATGAGCGGAGCAGGATCTTCTTTAACTGCAAATCAGCCAATACAAATTTCCGAAAAAGATAATGGATTTTATGCTGTTTCAGGAACTCCTGTAGATTGTGTTTTTTTAGGAGTAAGAGAGTTATGTCCATTCAAGCCCGATATGGTAGTTTCTGGCATTAACAAGGGAGCTAATATGGCAGAAGATCTCCGTTATTCTGGAACGGTAGGAGCTGCCTTTGAAGGAGAAGAATTAGATCTACCTTCTATAGCAGTATCAGCTGCTATTTTAAAAGGAGGAGAAGGACCCGAACAGGAACCAAATTATGAATCAGCTGCTTTAGTAGCCAGAAACCTAGTCCTAAAAATAAGAGATCTTAAAATCGACTCTAAACTGACTTTAAACGTTAATGTTCCTAACTTGACCTATGATCAAATCAAAGGGATAAAAACAACTTCTATCGGAACCTGGGGCCCAAGAAATCCTCCTGAACGAACTGAAAACCCCCAAGAATATTTAGTGACTCATAGAGACAAGAGACCACCTAATGACGAAAGTACAGATATAGCCACGGTTTATAGGGGAGAGGTCTCTGTTTCTATCATTAAACCCAATTTTCTACATAGAGAGGAAATAGAAAAAGAACAAAATAAATTCAATTTAGAAATTTCAAGGTGGTTGGAGAAATAGAAAAAGATAGGGGGTTAGGTATGACCTCTATGAGAACAAGAGAGAGGCTTTTAGAAAGACTTTCTGAGAAGGGCGTAAGTGATGTAAGAGTTCTTGAAGCTCTTAGGGATATTCCTAGGCACTTATTTTTGGACGAAGCTCTTGCTTCGAGGGCCTATGAAGATTTATCTTTACCTATTGGGAATCAGCAAACCATTTCGCAGCCTTATATAGTTGCTAGAATGACAGAAATTCTTGTTCAAGAAGAAAGGTTTATTCAAAAGCCACTAAAGAATACTTTAGAGATTGGTACCGGTTGTGGTTATCAGGCAGCTATTCTCTCTTTATTCTCTAATAAGGTAACCTCAATAGAAAGAATTAGATCTCTTCATGATAAGGCAAAAAGTAACCTAGATAAGTTAAAAATAAGGAATGTAAGCCTTATTTTTGGCGATGCTTATGATTTTTTAGAGGAAGACAAGTTTGATTCAATACTTTTAGCAGCAGCTCCTGAAGAAGTTCCAGAAAAAATCCTATCTAGTTTAATTAATGGAGGAAGGTTAATAGCCCCAGTGGGAAATAATAAAAAACAAGATCTTGTTTTGATAACTAAAATAGATAAAGAAAACTATAAGCATGAGAAAATTGAAAAAGTCTTATTTGTACCTATGCTTGACGGTGTAATTGATTAATTATGAATGAAAAGATAAAGCTAACTCTCAAAGGATTTTTAATTGGGATAACAGAAACTATGCCAGGAGTTTCTGGAGGTACTATGGCCCTCATCTTAGGTATCTACAAGCAACTTATATCCACAATTTCAAATTTTGACCTACAAGCAATGGAATATCTGGTTAAACTAGAAAAAAATAAATTTCTTCAAAAGATTAATTTTAGTTTTATTTTGCCATTAGTTTTAGGAATGGTGCTTGGAGTTTACTTATTTTCATTTGTTATCTTATTTCTTTTAGAAAATTATCCACACATTTTAAAGGCCTGCTTTTCTGGATTAATGCTAGGTTCTTTAGTGTTTGGCGCTATTAAATCTAAATCTAGAGATTATAATTTTTTTGCCGGTTTTTTATTATCTTTAGTTATCGTTTTTTTATACGGTACTTCATCTATAGAACTGAATAACCCTTCTTATCTCTATATTTTCTTTACTGGATTTATAGCAGTTTGTGCTCTTATATTGCCAGGAATTTCGGGCAGTTTTATTCTTTTGTTGTTAGGAACTTATTCTTTAATCATTAGAGCTATAAATGATTTGAATATGTTAATTCTTAGCACTTTTATCTTAGGTTGTGTTGTTGGGCTGGTTACTTTTGTGAGAGTTGTTAGGTCAATGTATGAAAAAAATGAAAATGCATTAATAGGATTTTTTAGTGGATTAGTTCTGTTTTCTATACCACTTCTTTGGAAGGTAGATCCATGGGTATTTTTCGTACCTATAAGCGATATGGGTATTTATCTTGGCTTTTTCTTAGGATTACTGAGTATATTAGTTTTAAAGAAATTAAATCTCTAAATATTTAAGTTTCCCTTTTACTTCTTGCCATTCTTCATGGCCTTCCATGGGTAGTTTTTGTTCAGTGATGTTGGGCCATTCTTGAGAGAGCCTTGCATTAAGTTCGATAAACTCAGTCTGATCTTCTGGCAATTCATCCTCAGAGTATATGGCTTCTATTGGGCACTCAGGTTCACATAACGCGCAATCTATGCATTCATCTGGATCAATTACTAACATGTTGGGACCTTCGTAGAAACAATCAACAGGGCATACTTCCACACAATCTGTGAGTTTACACTTTATACATGAATCACTTACTACAAAAGCCATGGAATTTTTTTTGCAATTTTACCAATAATTAACTTGCTTCTCCATCTAGACAAAGCAACAATTTCTGGTCTAATAGCGTCTCTCAAGGAAGGTAAGGTGAATTCAAAAACATTATTGAAGCTTAGCGAAGAATTAGGTCAGATTCTTGTTTCTCAAGGTAAAGTGTTTACTGCCGCTGAATCCTGCACCGGAGGATGGTTAGGTAAATCAATCACTTCTTTACCAGGAAGCTCTAATTGGTTTGGTACAAGCTTTGTAACCTATTCTTATTCCTCAAAAACTGACGTATTAGGCGTTAACTCTGAAGATTTAATTAATTTTGGAGCAGTAGATGAAAGGATAGCTTCGCAAATGGTTTTTGGTGCACTTAAGTTAAGTAATGCTGATGTGGGTGTTGCTATTACAGGAATTGCTGGCCCAACAGGGGCAACAGAAACTAAACCTGTTGGAACGGTCTGTTTTTCATGGAAACTTAAAGGTCAGGATTCTTTATCTGTCACTGAGCATTTTGATGGTGATAGAGAGAAAGTAAGATTTCTATCAGTCGAAAGAGCATTACAAGGTACAATTGAAGCTCTTAATAAACGTAATTGATATGTACTGTACAAATATACAGTAATATGTATAATTGCCATAATTAACAGGAGATAGTTATGGCTCAGAAAAAGGTGACTAACATTAAAGAAGTAGATAAAACAAAGCAATTAGACAATGCGTTAGGACAAATAGAGCGTCAGTTCGGCACAGGAACTGTTATGCGAATGGGAGAAAAAAGAACAGAAAAAATACCTTCCATCTCTACAGGTTCAATGGGTTTAGATATAGCCTTAGGCATAGGCGGTTTGCCAAAAGGTAGAATAGTTGAAATATATGGTCCTGAATCTTCTGGAAAAACCACCTTAACGCTAGAGGTTATAGCTCAATGTCAAAAACAAGGTGGCACAGCAGCTTTTATTGATGCTGAGCATGCCCTTGATCCAATATATGCTCAGAAATTAGGAGTAAATGTTGATGATTTACTAGTTTCCCAACCAGACACAGGAGAACAAGCTTTAGAAATTTCAGACATAATGGTTGCTTCCGGAGCCGTTGATGTTTTGGTTATAGATTCAGTTGCAGCTTTAGTACCAAAAGCTGAAATTGATGGTGAAATGGGAGATCATCATGTAGGACTGCAAGCAAGATTAATGTCTCAAGCCTTAAGAAAAATCACAGGAAATGTTCAGAAATCAAATACTCTAGTCATATTTATTAATCAAATAAGGCATAAAATTGGTGTTATGTTTGGTAGTCCAGAAACTACAGCTGGAGGTAATGCTCTAAAATTTTATTCCTCATGTAGATTAGACATTAGAAGAATAGGAACAGTAAAAGATGGTGATGAGGTGGTAGGTAACGAAACAAGAGTTAAGGTAGTCAAAAATAAAGTTTCCCCTCCATTTAGACAAGCTGAATTTCAGATCCTATATGGTAAAGGTATTAATCGTATGGGCGAGCTAATAGATTTAGGCGTTGATAATGAGGTTATAGGAAAATCTGGTGCTTGGTTTAGCTATGAAGGTGAAAAGATTGGTCAAGGTAAGGCAAATTCAATTGACTTTCTGCAACAAAATCCAAAACTTCTAGAAAAGATAGAAAAACAAGTTTTAGAATTAATCAATAAAGAAGAGTAACTCTTTAATCTTTAATTTCCTTTAGGAGTTCATTTAGAGATAAGTGAACTCCTTCTTCTACTTCCCTTGTTCTGAACTCAAAATGATTATTTTCGATTGTTCTTTTACTTATAGTTACTATATTCGGTATACCTATAAGTTCCATATCTGAAAATTTTACGCCTGGTCCTTGGTCTCTATTATCCCAAAGAACATCAAGTCCTTGATTCGAAAGTTCTTCATAAAGTTCTTCACATTTATCTGAAACCTTTTGATCATTTTTAGGATTAACTTCAATTATACAGACATTAAATGGGGCAAGAGCTTCAGGCCAGATTATTCCCTTTTCATCATTATTTTGTTCTATTGCAGCTGCAACAATTCTAGATATACCTATGCCATAGCAACCCATTTCTAAGAATTTATTTTCATTTTCAACTTGTATCTTAAAGTTCATACTCTCTGAGTATTTTGTACCTAGTTTGAAGATATGACCAACTTCTATACCTTTTTTGAGCTCCAAAGTACCTTTTCCATCAGGACTCGGTTTACCTTTTAAAGATAGTGGATCTTCTCCTTCCTCTAGCATTAACTCAACATTAGAAGCAAAATCACTTTCATTGCTAAACACTAGTAGGTCTTCCCCAGTATCTGCAAGGACATGTATTTCTTCTGAGTCACTACCTCCTATTTCTCCTGTATCTGCTTTAACTACTCTATAATCCAACCCTAATCTATCAAAAATTTTTACATAAGCTCCTTTCATATTTTTATAACTTAGATCTAAATTTTCTTTTGTTAAATCAAAAGAATAAGCATCCTTCATTAAGAATTCTCTAGATCTCATAACCCCGAATCTTGGTCTAATCTCGTCTCTAAACTTTGTTTGTATTTGGTAAAGAGTAACTGGTAGTTGTTTATGGCTCTTTACTTCTCTTCTTAGCAAGTCAGTAATGACCTCTTCATGAGTTGGTCCTAAGCAGAACTCTCTTTCATGGCGATCTTGAAAAACTAACAATTCTTTTCCGTACTTTTGCCATCTTTCTGTTTCCTTCCATAATTCTCCAGGTTGAACCATAGGCATCAAGACTTCTTGTCCACCAAAAGAATTCATTTCTTCCCTTACAATATTTTCTACTTTTCTTAAGATTTTTACTCCTAAGGGGAGCCAGTTATATACACCAGATGCAACTTTCCTAATTAATCCAGACTTAATCATTAACTTATGGCTAATAACTTCAGCTTCGGAAGGATCCTCTCTTAAAGTAGGAAAGAATAGGTTTTTTGCTTTCATAATGATTATTTTTAATAATATTAACATTTGCATTAGAACTTAACGAGATAATAAGTATCTCTCAATCTTGGTATAATTATCGTTTAGAGCTTTTTTAAGAAAATGCCAACTTATATATTTAAAAACAAGGATAATGGTGAAATTACTGAGATTCAGATGAGAATATCTGATTTGGACAACTTTAAGGAGTCTAACCCAAATTTATCTCAGATACCTACAGCCCCAAATTTTAGATTAAAGGGAACCGGATGGTATGAAACAGACTTTAAAACAGGCACGAAAAAAAATTTAGTTAAAGAAGATAAAGAAATTAAAAAGGAATCTAAAACAGATTCAAGTAAGAAAGAGTAAAGGAATAGAGAAACAATATGTCGTTTAGATCAATATCCTGTGGATTTGTTAATGAAGACCACATTGACCAAGAAATAGAAGTAGCTGGATGGATTCATAGAAGAAGAGATCATGGAGGTGTAATATTCTTTGATTTAAGAGATTCTTCAGGTCTATTACAAGTAGTCTACAACCCAGAAGATAATGAAGCTTTTTCTATAGCAGAAGGCTGTAGAAATGAATTTGTAATAAGAGCAAAAGGTATAGTCCGTAGAAGGCCTGAGGGAACAGTCAATAAAGGGCTTCCAACAGGCATGGTTGAGCTGAATAGTTCTGTACTAGAGATACTTAATCCCTCAAAACCATTACCTTTTTCTTTAGATGAACATACTTCAGTTGGAGAAGAAACTCGGCTGAAATATCGCTTCTTAGATTTGAGAAGAGAAGAAATGCAAAGAAATCTTAGATTGAGATCTAAGGTTTCTCAAGAAATTAGAAAATTCCTAGAAAAAAATGAGTTTCTAGAGATAGAAACTCCAATATTAACGAAAGCTACTCCTGAGGGAGCTAGAGATTATATAGTTCCAAGTAGAACTTATCCTGGATCGTTTTTTGCACTACCTCAATCACCTCAACTCTTCAAACAAACATTAATGGCTTCTGGTTTTGAAAAATATTACCAATTTGCAAAATGCTTTAGAGATGAAGACCTTAGAGCTGATAGACAACCTGAGTTTACTCAACTAGACCTTGAATGTTCTTTTGTTACCTCCCAAGACATTATGAAATTAATTACTGAATTGATTAGAAAAGTATTTAAGAAGACAATTAATGTAGATCTTGGAGATTTTCCTGTCTTAACTTATGAAGAAGCGCTCAAAAAATATGGATCGGATAAACCTGACTTGAGAAACCCTCTTCAATTTGTTGAAGTTAAAGAGTTATTTACAGATTCAGATTTCAAGGTTTTTAGTGATCCTGCTAATTCTGAAGATTCTAGAATTGCAGCATTAAGAGTACCTAACGGAGAAAAACTCACAAGGAAGCAGATTGATGATTACACAAATTTTGTAGGTCAATTTGGTGCAAAAGGATTGGCTTATATAAGGGTAATAGATTTATCGTCTAGCAAAGAAGGTCTTCAGTCTCCAATACTTAAATTTATAGATGACAAGATAATAGAAGAACTTTTAACAAAACTTGAATGCCAAAATGGAGACATAATCTTTTTTGGTGCAGGAAAGACAAATGTAGTTAATGAATCATTATCTTCTTTAAGAGATCTTGTCGCCTCTGACTTGGATCTCTTAAATAAAGACTGGGCACCTTGTTGGATAGTAGATTTTCCTATGTTTGAATACAACAAATCTGGAGAATTAACTCCTTTGCATCATCCTTTCACTTCACCTACTTCACTTGGTGATATTGAGAAAGATCCTACTAGAACTTTATCTGATGCTTATGATGTTGTTTTAAACGGTACAGAACTTGGAGGTGGCTCTGTGAGAATTCATGAAAGTGAAATTTTGTACAAAGTTTTGTCTTTATTGGGAATTGAACAAAAAGAAGCACAAGAGAAATTTGGTTTTCTTCTTTCTGCCTTAGAACATGGGTGTCCTCCTCATGCTGGACTTGCTATAGGGTTTGATCGAATGATTATGCTTATGACTAATTCAGATTCTATTCGTGATTCAATAGCTTTTCCAAAAACTCAGAGTGCTTCATGTTTGTTAACTGAAGCTCCAGGCTCAGCCTCCATCGAACAACTCGATGAATTAAACATATCAATCGATATAGATACAGAAGAGGAGATGTAATCTATGGCTGGACATTCTAAGTGGGCGAATATAAAACACAGAAAAGGTAGACAGGATGCGAAGCGAGGAAAGTTATTTTCTAGATTGATCAGAGAATTAACTGTTTCCGCTAAGTTAGGAGGCTCTAATCCCGACGATAATCCAAGACTTAGAACGGCATTAGATAAAGCTTTGGGTTCAAATATGCCGAAAGATACTATCGAAAGGGCAATTCAGAGGGGCGCTGGAGGCTCTGAGGGTGAAAATTTAGAAGAAATAACTTTTGAAGGCTATGGACCAGGCGGAGTAGCCATTATGGTTGAGTCAATGACCGATAATAATAATAGAACAGTAGCTGAAGTGAGACATGCTTTTACAAAATCTGGAGGTAATTTGGGCACAGATGGATCCGTATCGTATTTATTTACAAAAAAAGGGATGATACGTTTAGAATCTGGATTAGATCAAGAAGAGGTTATGGATGCATCCATAGAGGCAGGAGCTGAAGATATAGAAGTAAATGAAGATGGAAGTATTACAGTTACAACCGACCCAGACGACTACCAAAATGTTCTAAAAGAAATTTCCTCTTCTTTTGATTTAGAAGATTCAGAAATAGCTTTAATTCCAGAAAATTCCATATCTTTAGATTTAGAGACATCTTTAAAAGTTTATAAGTTATTAGAAATGCTAGAAGACCTTGATGATACGCAAAATGTTCATTCTAATGCAGATTTTGATCCAGAGATGGTCAATCATTTAGATTAAGTATGACAAATTCAAGAAATAAAGGAGCTTCTTTTGAAAGAGAGATAGCTAACCTATTAAATGAAGATCTAGGACTAAAAAATGGTCTAAAGAGAATACTAGAACAAACTAGAGAAAAATTTTTACCTGATCTAATTCTAGGGAGGTTATACATAGAGTGCAAAAGATATGGATCAGGAGCAGAACCTTTAGAAGCTTGGTGGCAACAAGTATTGGAAGCTTCAGAAGGTAGAGGAATTCCAGTCCTTATTTATAAATTTAACAGACGACCTATCAAAATTAAGATGCCTTTGTGGGCAGTAAACCCAGATCTAGAAGAGGACTCTTCTAAAACAACAGAACTTCTATGGGATGACTTTATATTTGTTCTTAAAAGTTTATATCGTGAAGATATAGAGGCGAATGACCGAGACTAAAGAACACACTTACAAATTAAGAGTTTATTATGAAGATACTGATGCTCAAGGCGTAGTTTACTATGCTAATTATTTAAAATTTATAGAAAGAGCAAGAACAGAATTCTTAAGAAGCATTGGTTATCAACAAGAAAAATTATTGAATGAAGGTCTTATTTTTGTAGTCAATGGGATACAAATGAGTTTTAGAAAACCTGCAAAGTTAGATGATAGTCTTAAAATTAAAACAAGACTAATTAAATTGGGGAAAGCGAGTTTTCATTTTGATCAAGAAGTTTTTTCTGAAGAGAACTTTCTTCTATGTAAAGGATTGGTAAGATGTGCATGTCTTGATTCTAAAAGTTTTAAGCCAGTAGCTTTACCTAAGGAATTACTAGATGGTATGAGATCAATTTTGTAGATATGTCTGGATCAATATTAGATTTATTTTTCGATGCAAGTTTTGTTGTTCAGTTTGTAATAGTTATTTTATTACTGGCCTCAATTGTTTCTTGGATGATTATTTTTGAGAGATGGATTTTCATGAATAAATCCAAAGTAGAATTTGCTCGTTTCGAATCTTTATTTTGGTCTGATCTGGGTCTTGACTCATTACTAGAGGAGGGAAAACTAGAAGGCCATACCCCTATAGGATCTGAATGCCTTTTTCAAAGTGGCTATCAAGAGTTTAAAAGACTTAATGATCAATCCTTGGATCCAGAAATAATCATGGAAGGTGTAGATAGAACAATGAGGATCTCTTTTTCTAGGGAACAAGCAGAGTTAGAAAAACATCTTCCTTTTTTAGCCACAGTAGCTTCTGCTAGTCCTTATATCGGATTATTTGGAACAGTTTGGGGAATTATGAATTCATTTAGAGGTTTAATAAACACATCGCAGGCAACTTTATCTTCAGTTGCACCTGGAATATCTGAAGCTCTAATTGCTACTGCTATAGGTTTATTTGCTGCAATTCCAGCCCTTATAGCTTATAACAGGTTTATTGCTTCTTCTGACTTACTTCTATCGAACTATGAAGAGTTTAAGGATGAGTTTTCAGTAATTCTTCATAGAGAAGTACATAAAGGATGAGAAAAAGAAGAAATCTAGTTTCGGATATCAATGTTGTTCCTTACATAGATGTAATGTTGGTTTTATTAGTCGTTTTTATGGTAGCTGCACCCTTAATGGTCCAAGGTGTAATGGTTAATTTGCCTGAAACTCAATCCAAAGTACTACCTTTAGATCAAGAAGAGCCATTGATTATTTCTATTGACTCAAATGGAGCTGTTTATTTAGAAGTTGACTCTTTTAAGGACCAATCAATAGAAATGTCTTCTTTAAGAGAGATAATAGAAAAGATTATCTTAGCAAATCCAGATATTCAGGTTGTGGTTAGAGGAGACTCAGAAGTTAAATATGAAAAGGTTATGGATTTAATGTCCATCCTTCAATCAGCTGGTGCTGAGGGAGTAGGCTTAATTACAAAACCCCCTAAAGGAAAATGATCAATTACTACTCTGGGTTTTTCATATCTTTTGTTCTTCATTTAGGTCTAATTTTTTCCTTTTCTAATTACTTCTCCATAGATTTTCTATCTTATGAAAAAGACATAACCTCCATTCCTGCTTATGTCATTTATGAAAAAGAACAAGTTAAAACAAAGTCACCCGAAAGAGTTAAGGAATTAAATTTAGTAGAAGCTAATGAATTAAAAATTGTGGAAGACAATAAGGAAATCTCCTCTATTTTGGAAAGATTAGATTTAAAGAAGGATTTAATAAACCCCACTACTGAAAAAGAAACTAAAAATACTGATCTTGAGAAAGTTATGTATTTTTCTTCAGTAATTAGAGACCAAATAATGTCAAACTGGAGGGAGCCTAAGTCCTCTAGAGTAGGACTTAAAACAGAATTTATAATTTCTCTAGTTCCTACCGGAGAGGTGATTGATGTCAGCCTAACTAAATCCAGTGGAGATAAAGCTTTTGACCAATCTGCATTATTGGCAATTAATAAAGTTAATAGGTTCTACGATTTAGAGATGCCAAGAAAATTATTTGATGAGAATTTTAGAAATTTTACTGTAGTTTTTAGCCCTAAAGAATGATCAAATCTTTATCCAATTTTGTTTTGATCAGTTTTCTAACTTGTATCAGTTTTTTTATTCACACTCAATTAAGAATAGAGGTTACGCAAGGAATAAAAGATCCAATAAGGATAGCAGTCACTCCAATTACTTGGAATCTAGAATCTCCTGCTTCGCATTATATCCACCAAATTATTTCATCTGATTTATCATCTTTCGGTGAATTTGATGCCATTGGCACTAGTGAGATGCTCAGTCTTCCGCAATCAGAAGCAGATATATACTATAGAGACTGGTCTATCTTAAAGGTGGACTATTTAGTAGTTGGATCAACTGCTAAATTAGATCAAGAAAATCTTTTAGAAATTAATTATTCTATTGTCGATGTAGTTAGAAGAAGAGCAATACATAGAGCTAGAGTAGTAGGCAAGATAACTGATCTAGAAGCTTTAGCTCATAACATGAGCGATAGGATTTATAGGGAAATAAATGGAATATCAGGAATATTCTCGACTAGGATTGCATACATAAATAGAGAGGGCGATTCACAAGGAGATTACCATCTTAGGTTTTGCGATATAAATGGGGACAATGATCAAATAGTTTTAACTTCAAAAGAGCCCATAATGTCTCCTGACTGGTCTCATGATGGAAAGAAACTTGCTTATGTTTCCTTTGAAGAAGGAACTTCTAGAATCTATATACAGGATTTAAAAACAGGAGAAAGGGAAGCTCTTAAACTAGAAAATGGAATTAATAGCTCTCCTACTTGGAGTACAAAAGATGATTCTTTAATTGCTGTTCTTTCTAAGGCAGGAAATCCAGATGTATATAAATATGATTTTAAGCAAAATAGATGGATACAACTAACTTCTCATTATGGAATTGATACGGAACCCGATTGGTCTCCAAAAGGAGATAAATTTTTATTTACTTCTAATCGGAGTGGATCCCCACAAATTTATGA
>MDSV01037215.1_pt1 | contig 17586 bp, 8 predicted proteins | sample 810851 | NCBI WGS metagenome assembly MDSV01 (sample SAMN05326640, study PRJNA326480) | marine metagenome | isolation source: seawater | place: Atlantic Ocean: North East | collected 2012 | reverse complement strand
CTCGAGCACCGCGCCCATCGTCGCGCGTGCCCCGCGCGCGTCGTTGTGCGCCCCGCGCCCGAGATCTGAGATCCGAAATCGCGGTCGTCGTTGTTCGTTTTCGACGACCGAAGCGTCCTTCGTGATTTTCAGTAAATCACTTCACGCGTCGTCGCTCGAGCCTCGAGGAGGAGTCGACAGTCGAGGTCTCGAGGACTCGAGGTACGGTACGAAAACAAACTCGGTGCCCAGATCTCTTGTGTAGTAGGTAGGTTCGTCGACCACAGTTTGAAACGCGCGACCGCGGGTGCTCACGCGAGGCACCCGAGACGCGCGCGTGAAGGGTCGCGCGTGCTTCTTCGTCTGAGCGTCGTGTCAGGAGGGAGTCGAGCCGAGCCTCACCATGGAGCTCGCGTTGTCCGGCAGCTTGCTGCGCTCGTTCTTCAAAAGCGTCGGATGCCTTTCGAAGATCGGCGCGGAAGTTCTCGTGGAGGCGACCGCCGGAACCGGGTTGACGCTGAAGGCCATGAACACCGCGCGATCGGCGTTCTGCTCGGTGACGTTCAAGCAAGCCTCGTTCGAGGTGTTCATCGTGCGATCGGGCACGGTGCAGACCGCCGTGCTTGCGAAGCACCTCGCCGCCGCGCTCCGCACGCAGAGACTCGAACGCGTTGTCATCTCGCAGAAACCGGGCGACGCCGCGACGATGAGCGTACGGTTAGAGTGCCCGCACGCCGGTCTCGTGAAGAACTACGTTTTGAACTGCGTGACTGACGCCGAACACTTGAAAGCCACCGTCGACCCTTCTCTGATGCCGATCACGCTGGTCGTCCGGCCGAAGGAGTTCGGAAAGTTGTTGTCGCACTTCCAGTCGGCGCAGACGGACGTTACGGTCACGTTCGCGCCGGTACTCTCCGGCGCAGCGCCGAACACTGGCGGCTTCGCCGGCGGCTTCGGAGATAGACGAGGCGAAACCTCCACGGCTCCGGCGAGAAACCTTCGGTTATCGAGTTTCAGCGACCCGAACGCCCCGCCCGGACAAACGCTGCAGACCTCCATCTCGCTGGATACCGCGGAGGACGCGGTCCTGCGATACGAGCACGCGGACTCCCAGAACGACGGCGCGGGTGAAGCGACGGCGGAGAAGGACGTCACCGTGAACCTGAAAGACTTACGGGCGATGGTTTCGTTTTGCGAAAGCGTGGACTTGGACGTGGCTCTGTACGCGGACTGCGCGGGCGCACCGATGCTTGTGCGGCCCACCGCGGATTTCAAGGGCGCGCACCTTCAACACCAGCAGTACGTTGGGCAACAGCAGTACGGCGGCCGCGACCGCTCCAACTACTTCGACGCTGCCGCCGTCGATTTCGATGCCGAGCTGGTTTTGGCCTCCATGCTTCCCCGCGGCGACGAGGCGGTTGAGCCGACGGAAACGCTCGGTGGCACGCGACGCGGAGACGCGCGAGAAGATGACTCTGTCGCACCCCAGGGCGCTTTCGAGGGTGAGGGAAGGAGGAGCGAGGTGACCGAAAGAGGGGGAGGGAAGGCGCCGGAGGTGAGTGCGGCAATTCCCGATTCAGAGGCCGGCGGGTCTTCGCAGCCTCGGCGCGGCGGCGAGGCTTTTTCCGTCGGCACGGCTTCGGGTTTGAAGTGGGCGCCCGGGGCTCCAGTGAACGCCGCGGAGGAGGACGACTGGGACTTAGGGGACGCGGGCGATGACTTCGTGGAGTTGACTCCTCCCGAAAAACGACGAAGAGTGTAGCAATCATAGTAACGGCATTATAGTAGTGTCACCAGCAAGAGCATGAGACGGCAACACCAACAACACCAACAAAAACGAACAGGCGACGACGATCGACGAGACTGCGAGAGCTCCGCGAAAAAAATCGCGTGCGCTAACAACTCGCGGCGAACGAGCACAACGCGCCGCACAGCGCCGCGACAACTCGTTCGCGGCGGGCGAGATGTCATCGGGTCAGCGCGGTGTCGGTGAGCACGCCCGCGTGCGTCGCCTGGTCCTGTGCCTCGTGGCGATGTGCTATCTTTCGGCGTTCGTCAGCTTGTTCGCGGATTATCGTGGATTGTTCGGCTCTTCGGGCATCCTTCCCGCCAAGGCGTTCCTGAACCGTGCCGCGGATGCCACCGTGCGGATCACGGGCGGGAAGAACGCTCTGCTAGACCGCATGATGACTTTCCCGACGCTTTTGTGGTTCCATGAGGTGTGCGGTGTCACGGTGGATACGCTCGCGGAGTCGATCCTTCTTCTGGGATCGGTCCTTTCCGCCACCGCGGCTTTTCTCGCGGTCTTCGCACCCGCCAGCGGCGTTGCGCTCGTGTGGGTCGCGCTCTTTGGCTGTTACCTGTCGTTATTCGCTGTCGGGCAGACGTTTCTCTCCTTCCAGTGGGATATCCTACTGCTGGAAACCGGGTTCCTGTGCGTCTTCCTTTGTCCCGCGGCGCGTCCGTGCTCGAAGTCTCCGCCTCCGCCGCAGGCGATTTGGCTCCTTCGCCTTCTCGCCTTCAAGCTCATGCTGATGTCCGGCGCGGTGAAGATCCAGTCCGGCTGTCCTACGTGGCACGGACTCACCGCGCTGGATTACCACTGGGCGACGCAGCCGCTGCCGACTCCTTTGGCGTGGTTCGCGAGACGCTACACGTCGTCCACGGTGCGAAAACTCGGCGTCGCGCTGACGCTCGCGTTAGAGGGACCCGGGACGCTCATGCTCATCGCGCCGTTCCGAGCGTGCCGTCACATCGGCGCGACTGCGCAGATCATGCTGCAGGTCGCCATCGCGGCGACCGGAAACTACACGTTCTTTAACTTGCTCACCGTCGCGCTCATGGCGGCGTGCTATGACGATGCGGGGCTGCCGCGCCTGTTCGCGCCCGGGCCGTCGAAAACGAAAAGAAAGCCTCGCGCGACGGCGGCGGCGGCGGCGAGGACAGCGGCAGCGGCGACGACGGCGGCGACAGCCTCCGGCGCAAACGACGCGACGACGCCGATTTCCACGCCGGTGACCCCGGTGACCATCGCGAGCGCGAACGACGAAGATTCGTCGGACGACGACGATAGCGACGACGAAGACACTTCCGACTCGACCGCTTCCCCCGTTCTAGGGGTGGTCTCGACGCCCGCCGTGAGCCTGGACGACCTTCCGGCGGATCCCGGCGAACGGCGACGCGTCATCGCGGCGATGACCGCGACGCCTCGTACCGGCCGGGATCCGAAATCGATGACTCCACGGACGCGGGGGGGGACGACCCCCTCGCGTTTCAGGACCACCAGGCGACGACGCGGATTGACTCTCGTGGAGCTGATGGTGGATTTTTCGTCTTTGCGAATCACGCGACGCGTCTCTCGCGTCGTTTCCTCGGCGCTCGGGAAAGTCTTCGCCGCGGCGGTACTCGCGAACTGCGCCGCCATGTTTCGGGTGGTGCGCGAAGAAGGAAAAACGCTCCCGTCGCTCGCGCTGGATGTGAAGATCGAAGACACCGATCGCTGGCTCGCCGTCATCGTGCCGGTGGCTGTGGCGTACGTCTGGGCGGTGGCGCTCCCTTTCGCGACACTCGCGGGTTGCGCGAGGGACGTCGGGCGATCGCGGAGTGCGCTCGTGGCGGTGTTCCGCGTCGCGAAATCGATCGCGTTCCTCGCCGCGGGGATACTCATGGTCGGTGTCACTGCGCGACCGATGGGCAGCCTGTTCGCGGACTCCCCGGGCGCTAGTCATACCGGAACGCCCGCCTCCGACGGCGCCGTCGCGTTCGCGTCGGCGTTGCCGCCGGCGACCCCGTTCGACGCCGCGCTCACGCGGTTCGTGGCCAAAACGCACGTCGCGAACGGGTACGGGCTGTTCAGACACATGACGGGCGTCGGGGAGAACGGCACCGCCGCGCGGCCGGAGATCACGCTGGAGGCGAGTTACGATGCAGAGGGAACAAACTGGACGTCGCTGGTTTTCAAGTACAAGCCCGGTTCCGCGGACGTCGCGCCCAAGTTCGTGGCGCCTCACCAACCTCGATTGGACTGGCAGATGTGGTTCGCCGCGTTGGGGCGCTACAACGAAAACGCCTGGTTCGTCGCTTTCGTGGATCGCTTGTTGCGCGGAACGCCGGAGGTGTGGGGTTTATTGGGGGAAGACCGAGATACCCAGATTTCTGATGCCGCGCCGCCTAAATTCATCCGAGTGGTGCGGCGCGCGTACGATTTCGCGGCGAGGGACGAGGCGAACGCTGGGGCTTGGTGGACTATCTCGGAGGAGGCGGAGGAGTACTTGCCGGCGCTTTCGTTGGATAACGAGAGCGTCAAAACATTTCTGGCGGCTCACGGGTTGGTGATTCACGAGGGTGGAAAAGACGAAGGACTGGATCCGATGTCAAAGATTGTCCGCGGGATGCGCGAGCACTCAGTGACTGCGGTGGCGAGCGCAGTGGGTTGTGCGATCGCGTTGGCTGCGATCGCCGTCGATGCCGGAGCTGGGACTGTGTTTCGAAGCTTCGTCGCGGAGGAGCTTGCGAGCGGGAGTGGCAACGAACGCGCGTGGCGAACGCGGCTGGCGGAGAGACGCGGAAAGTTGAAAGCACATTAGCCCGTTTATTAATAGCATCGGCATTATAGTATCTACATAGGCTCTCGTCAATCGTCTCGCCGAGAGCGCTCCGACTCGCGTTTTCGTCTCACACCGTCGCCGGGATGTCAATGCTCGCGTGGTCTCGCGCAAGAAGCGGAGCCTTCTCCGCGGCTTCTTCGTCGCGATCCATTTTACTCTTCCGTGACATACTTCCAGCCGCGAACGCGCCCATCGCCGCGATGCCGACGACCAGCGCGAGGACCGCCGCTCGCGATCGTCCACCCTCGTCTCCGAAGACAAAGCCCGGAACCGAAAACGAAGACGAGCGTCTCCCGTCGCCAAGTTCGGCGCGTTTCACCACCACCGCTTTGATGGTGTTACGCCGCTGTTCTTGAATCGACTTGCCGAGCGGCGGCTCTGAGTTCGGTAGACCCAGAGAGGCGAGCGCCGAGCACGTCTCCGCACACGTGCCCCAGACGTACGACACGGACCCGAACTGCTGCGCCGGGGCGTACTTACGGTTTCGCCAGCTGCCTGAAAACCTGCCCGAACACGTCCTGTCGAGCAGCGGCGAAACCGTCTCTCCGAACGAGCGTTGCCACATCTCAACATTGCCCAGCACGTGACCGACGTCGTACACGTGGTTGGGAGCGCTGAACGAGTTTTGGCCGGACGCGGTGTGTCCCTCCGCCGCTTTCGAGTCGGTTTCCGCGAGCGAGAACCCGTACTGAACGCCTCTTTCGAAATATTTGGGCGTCCGTTCGACGAGCGCGAAAGTGCACGTCTTGTGATACGTCTCGCCGTCGCGGCCCGTGACCTCGGGCATATCCACTCCCGTCCAGTAGTTCCAGTGCTTGGGCGATCCCGGCCGATCGAGGCGATTCGACACCAGCTTCCACTCAACGATATCTTCAACAGTCATAGGTTCGTGCAGATACTTCTCGTCCTCGTTGTTGTTGACGTCTTCATACGCGCGAATCGCGGAGTTATTCAGGCGCGTGTCCACGGCGACATCCGGGATGCACTCGCTCGTGACGTAGAAACACGGCGGAGGGGACGTGCGGCAAGGATCCGCGACGGGACACCTCGGATGTTTCCCGCGATGCGAAGTCCGAGCCTCCAGAATCAGGTTGAACTCCTGCCAAGTCCCGCCGTTGTTCGTGCCGATGGGCGAGGGCGTGTTCGAGGTGGGGCACAGGTGATCATCCGCGTCGCACACGCGATCGGGCGCCAACGGGTCGGTGTCGATGTCCGTGTTCGGGCCCATCGTGCCAACGCACGTCGGACGGCAAATCGAGTACTCCTGGTAGTACCAAGCCTTGTGGTAGTAGAACAGCTTAGTCATGTCGTGCTTGTCGATGTGCGTCGGGTCGCGCATCCAGTAGTGGTCGTACCGGTCGGACCACCACCGCGGGTGGTTCGGCTCGCGCAACGCGTACGGCACGAAGAGGTGCTCGCGCAGGTGCGCGTACGGCGTGTGCGAAAACGCCGGCTCCATCGCGAAGGGCGTGTAGCCGGGATACCGCGCCGGGTTGAAGTCGTCGTACCGCGGATACGGCGCGAACGTGAGCCTCTGGTACGCCAACGCCTCGACGGCAAACGGGACGAACCCGGGATACGGCCCGTCCGCCAGCGCGTACGGGATGTACGTCGGGTACGTCTCCCCCTTCTCGAACGGCTCGTACGTCGGCAGCGCCGCGCGCGAGAACGACTCGGCGATGAGCGCCGCCGGAAACGGCGCCGCCAGGACGTGCGCCACAAATCCAGGGTATTCACCGTTCGGCAGCGCGAACGGAGCGTACACGGGGTACGCGTTCGATGGGTTGAACGCCGCGTACGCTCCGAACGACGCGCCGCGGGACGGCGCGAAGACGGCGACGTCCGGCGCTTCTGTGACCGCCGGCGCGTACGCGTCGTACTCAAACGGTTCGGAGACGGCGAACGCCACGAAGTCGTCCATCGGGACGGGCGCCTCGAACGGTTCGTACGCGGCCGACGGGTCGATCTCGCGCGCGATCGCCTCGACTTCCGCGTTGAGCGCGACGAAATCCTGGTCGAAGTCGGTCACTTCGAGCGCGGCGAATCTCGTGGTGTTGCCGCCGTACTTTAAGAGCAACCAGCTTTGGAAGTCGTTGTTCGCCGTCTCCGTCCATTCGGCTTGCAATTTGCCGAGCACCGCGGCGTTTACGCGCGCGACGTCGTCGTCGAGGTTCGCCATGTCCGACCCGACGACGTCCCTCGACGCGTCGTAGTAGTCGTCGTACTCGTTATCCTCGACCCACGTGCTGATTTCCGGGTTCACGTTGTCCATGTAATCCGCCGACGCGGCGTCTTCGATCGCGGCGTTGATCGCATCAAAGTCGGGACGGACGTCGGCGACGGTCGCCGACGCCATCGAGCCGTACCCCTGACTGGCGATCCACTGCTGCAGCGCGGCGTTCGCGTCGGAGATCCACTGCGCGTCCACCGCCGCTGCGACGACGGCGTTGATCGCGTCGAGGTCGGGAGAGTCGCTGTCGATCGACGGCGCGTCGACGTACTCGTACCCGTTCGACACGAGGAACGCGGCGAGCTCGTCGCGCGCGTCGTTGATCCAGTCGGCGCGCGCCTGAGACTCGACGTCCGCGTTGAGCGCCGCGAAATCCTCATCCACGGCGTCCACGGCGGCGACGACGTCGCCGTACCCACGGTCGCCGAGCCACCGCTGCAGCTCCGCGTTCGCGGTGGCGATCCAGTCCTGCTCGACGAGGCGCTCGATCGCGGTGTTGAGCTCGGCGACGTTCGGGAACGTCGAGGAGATGGACGCGTCCGAAGCGGAGACGAAGCCGTCGTACGATTTCGCCGCCAGCCAGGCGCGAAGCGAGCCCTCCGCGGCGGCGATCCAGTCCGCCTCGAACGCCGCGCGCGTCGCCGCGTTCGCCGACGCAGGGTAAGAGGGGTACCCCGCCCCACGTGCGGTGGCGTCTGTACCGTCGAGCGCGATGTCGGTCAAGGCGGTGGCGCGGTCGTATCCGTTGGACGCGAGCCACGCGTTCATGGCGGCGTTTTCCGCGGCGACCCAGGCGTCGACGGTCTGCGCGTCGATGTCCTCGTTGAGCGCCGCCATGTCCGTGGGGAACGAAGACACGGCTACGGTGACTGACGCGTCCAGCCCGCGCGCCGCGAGCCAAGCCTGCAACGCTGCGTCCGCATCAGCGATCCATTTCTGCTCCACCTGCGTCTCCACGGCGTGGTTCACGGCGTCGATGTCTTCGTCCACCTCGTCAATCGTGACGCCCGTGACGTACGCGTAAGACTTGCTGGTGAGCCACCGTTGAAACTCGTCCTGCGCGTCCACGACGTGCGCGGCTTCCAGCGCCCGTTCCACCGCGCTGTTCAGCGCGGAGACGTCCACATCGACGTCGTCGATGGACGCTGTCGCGTTTGACACGTCTTCCGTGTAGCCTTTGTCGGTCAGCCACGCGTAAAAGTCGTTCTGCGCGTTGCGAACCCACTCGGCTTCAACCTGCGTCTCCACCGCGGCGTTGAGAGCGTCGATGTCTTCGTCCGACGACCGCACCGCGACGTCGTTGACGTAGGCGTAGCCGTTCGAAGCGAGCCAGGCAGTGAGGTTGGCGGACGCGCGCGTCGTCCAATCCGCCTCAACCTGCGTCTTCGCCGCGGCGTTGAGCCCGTCGAGGTCTGGCGTGCGCGAGTTCACCGCTGCGCCTCCCGGGAACGTCACGAACCCGTACGCGTTGGCGTCTTTCCAGTCATCCACGCGAGCGTTAGCGCTCGCGATCCAGTTTTCCGCCACCTGCGCTTCGATCAGCTCGTTGAGCGCAGTGACGTTTGGGGTGACGGTCGCGACCGTCGCCAAGACGTTATCGTATAACGTGCCGTTCTTGGAATCAAGCCAAGTCGCGATCGCAGCGTTTACGTCGCGAACGTGCCGCGCCTTGATTTCGTTCTCCACGAGCGTGTTTAATCGAGGCACGTTCTGGTTCCATGACTTTACCCGAAGGTTTCGCGCGCGCGTGATGGCGCCGTTGCCGTTCACGACGACGTCGTCGTAGCCTTCGTCGCGTAAGAAAGCTTCGAACCGCACTTGCTGCTGTCGCTTGTACTCCACCCGAACCTGCGCGCTGACGTTGGCGTTGAAACCCGCCAGGTCGTCGATGCACAAGTCGAGGTCGTCGGCTGAGCCAGTCAGGAACGTGTACGGACCGGTGGCGCGCGCCGCTTCGGCGCGGTACGCGTCGAGGTGCGCGCGCTCCAGAGTTCGATTATGAATCCTCATCAATCGATAGAGCTCGTCGTTGAGGTAGGTCAGCGTCCTCTCTGGAGGCGTCAGCGTGTCGCAATCAGTGCGGCGGTTGCGACACCGCCAGCTGTGGGGGAATCGGTACCGCATCGAGCGGTCAAAATCGTCCCTCATGGCGGAATCAAGACGGGGCATGACGGTTGCCGTCGCGATCGTGTCGCAGTCGTTCTCCGAGAGGTACTCCATCAACCTCGACTCTTCCTTGATGATCGTCATGTTGATCTGCTCCAACGCGATGTCCTGATTGAAATAATACGTGGACTTGCTCTGCGTCGACGTTTGCCACGGGAACTTGTACTTCCAGTACTTCGTCCCGTGGCGCGTGTAACCGCCGCCGCGCCTGCGCGGCGGATCTCCGGGCTCGCGGTAATCCTCGAACGTCGGCACGTTGAAGTCGTTGCTCGCGACGAGATTGTTCGCGGGCCAGAAGGCGTCGAACTCATCGCGCGCGCGTTCCAGGTTGAAAGGATAAAGATCTGTCTCGAAGTCCCACACGTCGGTCATAGGCGCGCCCGGGCACGACTGGTTAGCGGACCTGATCCCGTGCCGCACCAACCGCGGATCGCTGCGAATGCACCCTGGGTGGCGAACACCCGCCGGGTCATCGTGCACGTACGCCGCGTTCGTGCCGGCGACGCATAGAGCCGTCACGAGCGCAGCAGTGATCGATTTAATCATCGATGCAGATGCAGAACCGTCGGCCTTCTCTGCGCGGGTGGTTCTGGCACCTCGGACGAGGACAAATCGGTGAAACTCTAGGTGGCATGCGTTTTCTCTTGGGTGTTGAGAAATTCTTCGCCGTATCATAGCTACCAAAGTATCAGTCATGTAATTTAGAAAAAGAAATTATTTGGTAAAGTGTATGAGCAATAGTCATCGAAATCGAACATCTCGCGGAGCGGCTTCGAAATAAAATTTGATCAGATCAGGGAGGCGTTGAAACGCGCGCAGGCGTGCTCCATCATCATATGTAGTGTACAACGTAGCATCTCGTCGGTCATCTCGCCGCGAACGCTCGGCTCGCGATTCCTCGTCTTTCGATCCCTGAGCCGGACTCGGCACGCGCGTCGTCAGTCAGTTTCAGTTGAGCGCCAGCATTTCCTTTTGTATGGTGTCGAGCGTCTTGCCCTTCGTCTCCAGCACCTGCGTCTGCACGAACGCGACTGAGGCGACGCACATCGCCGCGAACCCCAGGAACACGTTCGGTCCGCCAACGGCTTCCACCACCGGCAAGAACGCCTGCCCGATGACGAAGTTGAAGACCCAGTGCGTGACAAAGCACAGCGACATGGCACTCCCCCTGATTCGCGGGGAGAAAATCTCCGAGCTCAGCAGTCCGGGGATGGGCCCGGCGCCGAGGCCGAAGCACACCATATACGCCAGCGTGCCGGCGACGGCAACCGGGCCAGCCAGCGACCATGTGGCTTGAGCCGACATCGCGGTGGCGATGATCAAACAGCTGGCGCCCATTCCGACGAACGAGAGCGTCAACAGCGGCTTCCGCCCCATCCGGTCGAGCGCCTGGCCGCTGATCAGCGTGCCGAACAGGTTGATGGCGCACACCGCGACGGACGCGGCGACGGCGTTCTGCACCCCCGCGGCCTCGAACATGGCGCTGGAGAAGTAAATCACAGCGTTTATGCCCGTCATCTGCTGCAGGAAGAAGAGCGTCGTGCCGATGGTGATTTGTTTCCGGTTCGTGGGCGAGAAGAGCTCGGCGACGGACGCGTCCTTCTCGCCCTTGTCGTCCCCGGCAGTGGCCTCCGTAGCGGCATCCGGCGCGCCCCACAGCGCGGTCTCCGCGTTCTCCGCCTCGGCGACCTTGCCCTGGCGGCGCAGCCAGACCGGGCTCTCCGGCACGACGGACATGAAAAAGAACTGCGCGGCGGCGGGTGCCACCGCGTAGAGGAACATGGCGTGCCAGTGCGTCGGGTCTCCGGCGAGCGGTAAGCCCGCGATGACAGCGACAAGGATCCCGAGGCAGATCCCCAGCTGGTTCAGAGAACCGAGGACGCCTCGAACTTTCTCCGGAGACACCTCCGCGATGTACATCGGGACGAGGTTGGAGGACGCGCCGATTCCGAGGCCGCACAGTAACCGGCCGACGAGCATGGTCTCCACGTTGGGCGCGCACGAACACAGGAACGAGCCGACGGCGAGCGGCGCGGCGACGCCGATGAGCGCCTTCTTGCGCCCGAAGACATCCGCCAGCTTGCCAGCGACGAGCGAGCCGGCAGTGGCCCCCACGAGCACCATGCTAACTACCAGACCCTTGAGCTGCACGCTCGCGGCGATCCCGAGGTCCTTCGCCAGGTATTCGAGTGCGGGGTTGACGATGCCGAGGTGGTAGCCGAACGAGAAGGCACCGAGCGTGGCGACGAGGACGGCGGGAAGCACGCGCCGCATCACCGCGCCGTCGTCCAGGGGCGCGAGCATCGGGGCGGGTTCTTCGCCGCCTCCCGATTCGAGGTCCGCGGCGGAACTCGAGACGCGCCTCGCGTGTGCGCCTCGTCCGCTGAGGACTCGCCCGCCGCTACGCTTGAACATGCAGGGGCCTAGATTCGGCGAGATCACGCGCGCACTCGCGCGCGCTCGCGAGGGAAGGGGGGGGGAGACGCGTCGGCGGTCGACAGTCGCGCGGCGCGATGCCAGGAGGCTGACTGTCTTCGCGCCTGCGAAAGAGGTGCAGACGCTCATGCCGTACCGCAAGCTGCGCGTCGTCCTCTGAAGTAACAACGCCACAACGGCCGGAAACGAGTTACGAGACGCCGCTCAGATGACTGGTGAACGCCCGGAGCCGCGGAGCCCGGAGCAGTCGAGCCGACGAGACATACCAAGTATGCAGGTGCTGCAGGCCTTTCTCGACGCGGCTCGAACGCACGTCACTACGGTGAGCGCGTCGAGCGCGGCCGAGACGGGGTCGGGAGCCGCCCTCGCTTCGGATAGTTGACGTCGAGGTCGGTTGAGCTCGTTCCCCGCGAGCGCAGCTCGAGTGACGCGCGAGGTGGCTTCCAGATCGTGTCGCTTCCCGGCACACGCCTTTTCCTATAGGCGGCGGGACGACGATCGCGATGAGCGGGCTCAACAGCCTGTTCGACAACTTCGACTTGAGCGCCCCCTCTTCCAAGAAGGGGGCGTCCATGAACTCGATGAAGCAAGGGGGCTTATCCAGCGCACAGACCTCGCGCGCCTCCGCGAGCGCGGAAGCCTCGTCCGGAGGAGGGACGCGGGACGCGTTCGAGGATCTTTTTGGCCTCGGAGCCACCACGACGACGCCGACGCGGGCGATTCCAACCGGCAACGTTCCCTCCGCCACGCCCGGTGCGCCTCCCGTGAGTGACTTCTTCGCCTCGCCCCGGATGGGCGCCGCGTCTGGCGCGACCCCCGCGCGGCCTTCGGCGGACCCGTTCGGCGGGCTCGGCGCCGGGGACGGCTTGTTCGGGTCGCTGGGCGGCGGCGCTCCCGGCGGCGGGACGCCCATGGCTGCCATGGGTCGATCCAGCGCGAAACCGCCGCCAGCGATGGCATCGCCGGCGAGCGAGGACCTGCTGGGTGCCATCCTCGGGGACGGAGGGGACTCGGCGCCCGGGTCAGGACCCGGGTCGGGACTCGGGTCGAGGCTGGGTTCAGAGTCAGACTTTTCCGCCGCCGGCGGAAGCGCGCGCGCCGAGCCTGCTGGAACTTCGACACTCGCTTCGTCGCTCGGGGGCAGCGCGAGCGACTTGGGGACCGTTTCTGGAGGGGGTTCGGGGGGCTTATCCGGGCTGGAAGCGTTCGCGTCCAGAGGAGGGTCGAGCAATCTGGCGAGCGGCGGCGCACCCGCGCCCTCGGACGGGTTCGCCGGGTTTGAGGATCTCGTATCTTCGGCGCCCGCGCCGAGCGCGATTCGACGCCGCGCGGCCGAAACGACGACCGGCGAGCCAGAAGGGGGCTTCGGCGGACTGGAGGACCTGGCGGCATCCGCGCAGCCGAGCCAGACCGTGTCGCGAACCGTGAGCACGAACGATTTCGACATCTTCGCGGGGGACGGTGCCGGCGCGTCGCCTTCCGTGTCCTCACCCGACGCGTCAGGGACCGCCGCCGACGGCGGATTCGCCGGCTTGGAAGATTTCCTCTCCCCCGGGCCCGCACCGAGCGGCTCGCAGCGCCGCGCGGCGCCTCCCGCGCCCGAAGCCACCTCGCTCGACGCGGGGCTGGAGGCTATGCTCGGCGAGCTCTCTGTGGGCGGAAACGGAGGCGGACTCAGCGGCGGCGGGTCGCCCGCGGTCATCGACGACACGTTCGGTCCCGCGATGGGTTCCGGGTTGAACGCCGGCGTCGGCGTCGCGGGCGAGGTGGCGACCCGCGTCGGCGTGTCCGAGGTGGTGTACGAGTCGAGCGACGACGAAGGCCACGAGGACGACTCGGAGGCCCGGAAGAAAGCGCGCGCCGCTCGGCACGAGCGCAACCGAAAACGCATCTTCGATAAGCTCCAGGAGAAACGAGACCGAGAAGCGAAGGCGCTGGCGGAGCAGGCGGAGAGGCAGGTTCTGAAGGATTTGATCGGCGCCGACATCGACGAGTGGCTGCGCAAGAACCAAAACAACATACGCACGATGTTAGCGAATCTGGCGGACGTGTTGTGGGAAGGGCACGGATACAAGTCCCCGGACCTGAACGACTTGCTCAGCCCGAACGCGGTGAAGAAGAGTTACCACAAGGCGCTGGTGATCATACACCCGGACAAGGTCAGGCAGAAGTTCGGAGGGGACATGGATAAGGTGTTCGTCGCGGACAAGGTGTTCGACCAAGTGCGGGACGCGTTCAAAGCGTTTTCGGAGAAGGAACTGTGAAGGATGCGCGAGAAGACCCGGCTTTTTCGCGCGCCTCGCGAAGGCTCGAGGCGCGCGACAGACTGATGCCGAGAAAGACTCGCAGCGGGCGCGCGACAGAGCGCTTCTTCGAATACGATGAGCCTATTGAACCTATGATTCGACCAACACGTGCTGCGCCGCTATATCTCTAACTCGAATCGCCCTTCCCGGTGTTTCGCGTCGCGTCGCTCTCCGCGTCGTCGGCGGCGACTCCTTCTCCCCCCGCGTTCGGTTTCTTCGTCTTCTTCGGGAGAGGATTCATGACGAACCAGCGAAGCGTGAACATCAGCATCAGCGTGGGGATGATCGCCAGTTTCACCAGGAAGCGACACACGAGGAACAACGTGGCGAGCACGGAGACGCGAAGCTGTAGTTACAGTGCCGAAGGCGGACGGAGTATCGCGGGGTCAGGGTCAGCAGGAGGTTCAACGTGCGGGTGACAACGACTCATCTTCTTTAAAACTCGGCACACTCGTGCGCGGGGACGACAGACGACGAGCGCATGTTTTCCGGCCCGGATCGCGCGCGCGTCGGAATACGCACCCATCGATTCCGTAACTGTTTCCTGGTGGCATCTCCTAGCAATTGTCGCGTCACCCGCGGCAGCCTGCGCTTTCGAGGCGGGCGATCGCCGGCCATCGCCGTGCGTGCGAAGTGGGGTGGAGAGATGTCAAAAAAAAGGCTGCTTCGAAAAAATCGAGTTCGCAATCGCTTTTTTGCTTTTCATTGTCCACGAGTCGGATGACTTGGAAGAAACGTGAGACTGATGGAGCGTGCAATTTTTTTGCGAATTCCACTTGGCACCCGAATACCCGCGAAACGGCGCGGCTGATCCGCGTCATCGCGTTTCCGCCGCGCGTGTTTTCGTCGAAAAGCCTCCAAAACCCCGCGAGCGCGTACACTTTTCCTAACAATCCAGCAATGCTCCGCGCCGTCGCCAGCCTCTCGTCGTCGGCGGTCGGACGTCCCGTCGTCCCCGCGCGCGCGCGGCACGCGCTGAGCCGCGGTCCCTCGGCGCGCGCGCGCGCCGCGCGCCTCCGCACGCGCGCGCGCGGCGCGCACGCCTCGTGGGATTCTTCTCACGAAACCCGTCCTCCGTCGCAGTCGGTCGCGACGGCGTTCTTCGACGCGTACGCGGCGCTCGAGATCCCGGACGACGCGTCTTCGACCCAGATCCGCGCGAGCTACGTGGCGCTTCAGAAGAAGTTCCATCCCGACGTGTACGCCGGCGATGACGCGTCGGAACGCAGCTCCGACGTGAACCGCGCGTACGAAATCCTGGTGGACGACGTCAAGCGCGCGGACCTCGACGCGGAAATTCGGCGACTGGGAAAACCCCGCCGGCGCGAGGACTCCGCGACGCTCATCTCGGCGACCGGCATCGTCGGACCGCTTCGCGCCGCGCTGTTGCATAAGATGGACGTGTGCGGTGCAGAAGTCCACGGGCTGGAAGAGTGCGAGGCGGACGTCGTGTGGCGCATGACGGAGTCTATCAGGGAGTGGGGCAAGATGCTGGCGTTCACGTCCGAGCTGCCGTTGCCGTTGCCTCTGCAGTGCGACGACGTGGAGAACGGCGTCCGGCTCGCGATGGTGACGTTCGAGAACGGCGTCGTCAGGGAAGTGGGCGCGCTTGTGATCTCCGTGGAAGTCGTGGGGCTCGAGTACGATCTGTACGGGACGTCTCAGCTCGCGGGCTTCGAGGACTCGAGCCCCTCCTCCGAGCACAAGGTCGAGGTGCGCGTGTCTCGCCGCTGGCAAGAGGTGGCCAACCCGATGGCGTACCAGTCCAACCCGCTTCCCGGCGAGGGTCGGATCTTGGCCAACTTCGCGGAGGAGTTCGCGTTTCTCAAGGAAGCCGAGCTCGCCGGATCTTCCGGGGTTTCGTCCGCGACCGCCGGCGTCGTGGAGAAGAAGGCTTCGCCCCTGAACGAGATGTTCAGCAACGCGGTTTCGGCGATTTCTTCCTTCGCGTTGCCGATCCTCCCGATGCTCGGCAGCTCGAACCCGAAGGGAGGCGCCTACGAGGGCTACAAGATCAACAGAGCGCCGAGGTCGGAGCGAGAGGAGGAAAACGAGGAGGTCGAAGAGGAGGAGCACGAGTGCCTGGAGGAAGAGGAGTGCGAAGTCGCGTACTGGTAGTCCTTTTGCGGCGTCCGACGGAGTTCATCAGCAATACGTGGAAGAGAAGTTTGTGTTTTTCGCCAAACGCGAAACCTTGCCCTTCTTCGTCGTCCGACTCTTTCCTCGACGCGTCCTCGCCGAAGGCTGCCGGCGTCCCGACCCTCTTTCCTTTCTCGCCCGTTCCCGATGTCCCCGCCTCCATCTCGCGCACGTCGCCTTGGTGAGCGCGTGCGCGAGGAACCCGCACGGCCCGAACATGCAGCAGAGCACCAACGAGTGCTGCGCGGGGACGTCGGCGGCGAGCGCGTCCAGGAACACGTGCCTTGCGACGAACAAATCCAGACTCAACAAGTGCATCCACGCGGCCGCCGCCGTCTCCGCGGTCCCGAAACACCCGCTCACGAACGTCAACCAGTTCCCAATGAAATCCCCGCTCGATGTGACCCCGGAGACGAACGTCGAGAGCAGCGCGCGGACCGCCGGGCTCCGCGCCGTGGCGAGCATCGCGACCGAGTACAGGGCCCCCATGAAAGCGAACGGCGCCGCGGAACGCATGAACCTCTGAGTCGACTCGGCTTTCGGGGCGCCGATCATGGCCCCGTACAGAGGAAGCACGGCGACAGTTCCGATCGAGAACACGGTTTCGGGAAGCGCGGCGGAGACGATGGATGACCCCCGAGAACCGAGGCTCTGTGGAGTCGCGCGATATCGCGGGTGCCTTAATCTCCTCGTGTCGAGATGGTAGGACACGCATGGTACTGCGGCAGCCAGACAACGCGCTGCATCGCGCGCTCGGCCGCGCCGCAGCCGTGCGCTCGGTGCGACGACCGAGGAAACGGCTCCGAGGGCGCGCATGGCTCTGGACGTCGCGCCTCGGCGCGTTGTGGAAGTGAACGAGATAAGTTTCGGAAAGAAGCCTTCGCCAAATTTTTTCGTCCGGGGCTCAACACTTCGTCCTGCGCCAGATGTCGGCGGCGGCGGCGACCCCGCCCGCCGCGGCGTTCAACCTCGTGGACGTGGATCCCGGGGCCATTCGCCCCGTGGAAAAGGTTCAGGCTAATGAGAGCCACGGCCGCGTACTGGATGCGTGCTTGGCTCCTCGGCAACACGTCGCGACACGACGCGAGCTGAACGCCCGGTTGGACGCGTGCATTTTAGCGGATGTCGTCTCTCCCGACGAAAGCGCTCGCCTCCGGCAGTGCGCGCACGACGCCGAGTACTCCTTCTGGAACGCGGCCGCGACCTCGACGGCGTTTCGCAACGCAGAGACGGTCGAAATCACCAGCGACGCGGTGGCGAACGAGCTGTGGGCGCGTGTGAAGACACTCGTCACGCCGGAGGTCACCATCGTCCCCGGGGACAAATTTCACGAGCCCGGTCTCGACGGCCGGTGGACGGCGTGCGGGATCAACCCGCACCTGTTGTTCAACCACTACAAATCAGGAGGGCACTTCAGCCCGCACACGGACGGCGCGACGGTCATAGACATGAACCACCGCTCGCTGTACAGCGTGCTGATTTATTTGAACAAGTGCGAGGTGGGCGGAGGCACGGCGCTGTTCGCGCAGCCTCCCGACGCGAGCCTCGGGAAATTTCTCGCCGAGACTGACGCCGGCGGCGCGGCCGGCGCCGACGACGTGAAATACCGATGGCCCGAGGAGTGGTGCGTGGATGTCGCCCCTGTGGAGCCCGGGACAGCGCTGGTCTTCTCGCAAGACACCGCGCACGAGGGCGTGCCCGTGGGTGAGGGCCACGAGAAAAT